>Ga0070699_100001588_pt1 | contig 20748 bp, 10 predicted proteins | sample KBSK1503metaG_FD_65473 | JGI IMG/M metagenome (GOLD analysis project Ga0070699, IMG submission 65473) | Corn, switchgrass and miscanthus rhizosphere microbial communities from Kellogg Biological Station, Michigan, USA - KBS K1-50-3 metaG | ecosystem: Host-associated > Plants > Roots >...
GTATTGGCTACGGCTCACAATAACGTGGGACTGCTGCGAGCCGAGCGACAAGATTTCCAGGCCGCTGCCGAACAGTTCGCGATGGCGGTGAAGTGGAATCCAGAACAAGAAGGACTCGACTACAATTTGGGTCTGGCTTACTACAAATCCCAATTGTATGATCGTGCAATACCTCCCCTCGAAAATGAGCTGAAGACTCATCCTGAAAACCGCCCCGCGAGACTATTGCTCGGAATGAGCCGTTACGATTTGGGGAAAGCTTTGCTGCAACGAGGAGATACTAAAGGTGCAATAGATAATTTGGAGAGGGCAGCAAAGCTTGACCCCGAAAAGCCCGACTTCCATTTACAACTTGGCCAGGCGTACATTTCCGCTGGGCGTAAGGCAGAAGGGAATTACGAGGTAGAGGTTTCACGACAGCTTCAGAGAAAGACGCCGAACTAGATCGCGCAATGACAATAGGCAGTTTGACCGTGGGAAAATTTACGCTGCTTGCTCCGATTGTTGTTCTATCGCTGACATTGCCCTTCGGTTTTCAACAAGATCGTCCGACTAACGTCCAATTCACAGAGATCGCAGCACAGGCTGGTATTACTTTCAAGCATGTATTCTCCCCGGAGAAGAAGTATATCGTTGAGTCTATGAGCGGCGGTGTCGCCCTTTTTGATTATGATAACGACGGGTACCTGGACATTTACTTTGTCAATTCGCTGACAGTCGATCTCGCGGCAAAACATCAAAAGACTAAAAGTGCTCTCTACCACAATAACGGCGACGGGACCTTTACGGACGTAACAGACAAGGCCGGTGTAGGGGATGTTGGATTCGGAATGGGCGTTGCGGTGGGTGACTACAATAACGATGGTTTCGATGATCTCTACGTTACCTGTCTCGGGCGGAACCACCTGTTCAAGAACAACGGGAATGGAACATTTACTGACGTCACGAACAAGGCCGGGGTCGGCGATCCGAGGTGGTCAACCGGGGCAGCTTTCCTGGACTACGACAATGACGGCAAACTCGACCTGTTTGTTTCCAATTATGTAGACTTCGACCTCGATCACTTACCGGAGTTTGGCAAGGGCCGCACCTGCCAGTTCAAAGGGGTGCCGGTGCAGTGTGGACCGAGAGGTCTACCGGGCGCCGGAGATTCGCTCTATCACAATAATGGGGATGGAACCTTTACCGACGTCTCGAAGAAAGCGGGAGTGTCCGATCCGAACGGGTATTACGGCCTGGGAGTTATCTGCAGCGATTTTGATGAAGACGGCTACGTTGATATTTTCGTGGCGAACGATTCGACCCCGAACTTTCTCTATCACAACAACGGCGATGGCACATTCAAGGAGATTGGATTCACGTCGGGCACAGCGGTCAACGAAAGTGGCAGTGAGCAAGGATGCATGGGTGTTACCGTAGGCGACTACGACCGTGACGGAAAGCTCGATCTATTCATTACGAACTTCGACGAAGAGTACAACATTCTCTACCACAATGATGGTCACAACGCTTTCACTGACGTCTCATACACAGCTAAGCTTGCCGAAGTTAGTCTTCCTTATGTTGGCTGGGGGACCAAGTTCTTTGACTATGACAACGACGGGTGGCTTGATCTTTTTGTGGTCAACGGCCACGCCTATCCACAAAGAGATCACTATCGTCAACGAGAGCTATTGCATCATAACAATCGCGACGGAACCTTTTCTGAAGTGGCCGCGCAGATGGGTGCCACGCTCATGCAGGAGCGAGTCGGCCGCGGCGCAGCCTTCGGTGATATCGATAACGATGGTGATATCGACATCGTGGTCAATGATCTGGACGGCAGTCCCCAACTCTTGCGCAACGACGGTGGCAACTCCAACAATTCAGTGCTGATTAAGACCGTTGGGGTGAATAGCAATCGCGATGGCATCGGCGCACGCGTGAAGGTTGTGTCTGGAGATTTGACTCAAATAGACGAGGTCCGGAGTGGTGGGAGCTACCTCTCGCAGAACGATCTGCGGCTGCACTTTGGGCTTGAGAAACGGACTACTGTCGACTTGATCGAAGTTCGCTGGCCAAGTGGGGTGATTGACAAGATTACGAATCTTAGCGCGAATAGAATTCTGACTATTAAAGAGGGGAAGGGCGTGGTTGAGCAAAAGTACTTCAATCGGAATCCAGGCCGTTAGTCGTTTGCAGCAACTAACTTTATTGGTAGTCGTGGTATCGGTCTTCTTCTGCGCGCCCTCGACCCACGGCCAGGACGATTTGGTCAAGCGACTCGAGCACGTGGCAACACTCGTCTCTGATAATCACACCGCTGAAGCAGAACGCGAGTTGGCTGGCATCCTAAAGGTAGCACCGAACGAACCTGCGGCTCTCAATCTACTCGGGACTATTCGCGCCAAGCAAGGACGACTGCCTGAAGCAGAGCTATCTTTTTCTCGTGCGGTCCGCGCCGACAATCAGTTCGTGGCCGCGCATATGAACCTGGCCTATCTCTACACACTCATGAGCCAGCCAACCAGGACAGTCTCGGAATTGAAAGAAGTTCTTCGGCTGGATCCAAAGAACACTGAAGCGGTAGATAAGCTCGCCAGATTCCTCCTGGCCCAGGGACAGATCGACGAGGGTATCAAAGTGCTCGAGCAGGCGCAGCAATCGCAGGTGCTTTCGGTTTCGTTGCTGGTCCTGGCCGGCGATGCGTACTTGAAGAAGGGAAACGCTATCAAGGCTGAAGAGAGTTATCAAAAGGCCCTTGGGCAAGAGAGCGACGACACTGAAGCGGTGCTCGGTTTGGCGCAGGTCTCTCAGTTCCGGGGAGAGATGGATCTGGCACTAGGCTACCTGGCTCGCGCGAGAAAGATGGTGGCCAATTCCCCCGATACGCTGTACAGGTTTGCTCTTGTCGCTATGCGCGCTGGCCTTTATGAGGAAGCCAATACAAGTTTGCAGGCGGCGGTAAAACTCAAGTCTGACGACCCGCTTTATTTCATTGCTTTAGGAAACACATGGCTCAAGAAGCCCGATCTGGTGGATGCGGAGGAGGCTTTTCGTCGCGCGCTGCGATTAGAGCCTGACAATTCGCAGACGCAAATGTTTCTTGGCTATACCTTACTTGAGCAGAAGAAGTATTCAGAGGCGCGCGAGTGGCTGGAGAAGAGTTTACAAAAAGACAAGAGTGTTCCACAGACGTTCTATTACCTGGGCCAGCTCGCACAGGAGCAGAACGAGGACGAGCGAGCGTTGGATCTGTTTAAGAAGGCTATTGAACTGGCGCCTTCATATGTGTTTGCGCACGCTGCGCTCGGCGCGGGTTATCTGAGACTGCGAAACTATCCATTGGCCCAGCAGGAATTGGAATTAAGTGTAAAACTCGATCCTGAATACGCGAAGGCCCACTACGATCTCGCGGTGCTGTTCGCAAGACTCAAGAACGAGCAGCGAGCGGCCGAAGAAATGCAAATAGTTGAAAAGTTAAGAAGTAAGAGTAAAGGACTGTCCAAAGAAGGCGATGGAGCTTCAGAGCCGAGACCTCCGGAATAGTGCTGCTAATCAGCGACTTGGCCACCAGCGTGATAACAATTCAACTTACACTACCTCTCAGGTAGGGAAGGCGGACCCTGTCCCCGCCTCAAGTTTGAATGACATTCAAGCTCGAGCGGGGACAGGGTCGGCCTTCCTAACCTGAGAGGTTACTGAGGTTGTCTGATTCAATTTACTGGTGAGTGGCGTTCAAGGTTGAGGCGGGGACAGGGTCCACCTTTCTGACCTTCAGAGGTTACTGAAGTTGAGTAGTTAAGACCGAGACGACCAGGTCGCTAGGGCTTCCTGTTCTGTTGTTGACCGTTGTTCGTCGCGCCTTCTCTAATCGTTAGGTATTGATCAGCTCTCACGTTTTTCAAGGTAGTGCTGTTTCCGCTTGGCCATTTAACTTCTACCTCGTCGATCTTTGCATTTGCGCCGAGCCCGAATAAGAGCCGCGGGTCTGACGCTGAACAATAGCTGCCGCCTCCGAGTCGTTGTTTCGTTCTTCGCTTACCTCCGGATGTGACATTTACCTTCGCGCCAACGCCGTCACGATTGCTCTTCGTCCCAACCAACTTTATCCCGAGCCAATGATTTCTGTTTCCGCCATCGTTCCGGAGCAGCACCGGGGGCTCCCCCACATTGATGAGCAAGAGATCCGAATCTCCGTCATTATCGAAATCGCCAACCGCCAGACCTCGTCCAGGATAGAATCTCTTGAGTGGCGCACCATGTTCAGCCGCAACCTCGCGAAATCCCTGGCCCGTGTTCTCGAAAAGAAACGGTGGTTCAGCATAGGTAGTTTCTGAGAAGAACTTTTGGATGGGCTCGAATGGATGGCCGTTCAGAACGAAAAGATCGGTTAGGCCGTCATTGTTGTAATCAAAGAAGCGTGCGCCAAAGCCGCTCATCGGAATACTAATCGCGCCCAGACCCATTTTGTTAGTCGTTTCCGTAAACAGACCACCAGTGTCGTTATGAAAGAGGGCATTTGTCTGGCCGGAGAAGTTCGCGACAAAGATCTCCAGGTAATCGTCGCCGTCGAGGTCTTCTGCGTCCACTCCCATGCCGCCCCGCGCACTGCCATTTGGATCGTAGGCCACGCCTGCCGCGAGCGCCGTTTCAGAAAACGTGCCATCGCCGTTGTTGTGATATAGAAAGTTTGCTGCAGCGTCGTTAGCTTGAAAAATGTCCATACGTCCATCGTTGTCGTAGTCCAGCGCCAATACGCCCAAACCCTTCCCTTTGGGATTAGTGACCCCTGCCCGATCACTGACGTCTGTAAAAGTTCCGTCCCGGTTGTTGTGAAAAAGTCTGCTCGATGAACCTTTGAAATTTTGAATCAAACAATAGGGCTTCCCATCATAAAAGGTGCAGGGAAGATTGCTTTCGTCATAGGTGAGATAATTGCAGACGTATAGATCGAGATAACCATCGTTATCATAATCAAAAAATGCCGAGCTGGTTCCCCATAAGGTATTGTTGACTCCCGCTCGCAGGGTCACGTCGGTAAAGGTTCCATTGCCGTTGTTATGATATAGCTTGCTGGCGCCATAGCCGGTGATGTACATGTCCGGCCAACCGTCGTTGTCATAATCTGCTACGGACAATCCCATTCCCCGCATACTATTCGACACGCCGGCCTTTTCAGTGACGTCCGTGAAAGTGCCGTCGCCATTGTTACGGTAGAGCACATCTCTTAATTCGCTTGCCCCGCCAGGCTGGGGTGTTTGGGAATAACAGACCAGATAGATGTCCAGCAAACCATCTCCGTTGTAGTCAATGAAACCGCCGCCGCCTCCCATCGTTTCGATTAGATACTTTGGTCCGGAGGCGAGTAATTTCAGATTCCACTTAATGCCGGCGTTGGCGGTGACATCGATGAATTGAACCGGAGCTAGAACCTTCTGAATCGTGGCTGCCATGTGAACTGATCTGACCGCGGGAAATGAAATTAATAATGCGATACATAAAAGTACCGTGAATCTCACGGGGAGTAGCAGGTTTGTTCCTACACAACTCTTCGTCACCCGTCGAAGGAAAATGATGAGCCGGCGATATGCCATCTGATTCCAAAGACTACTTTATGGTGGGATTAGCTAGTCTCATTATTCGCTGCCGCCACTCTGCCGGGCCGCTCGACTTGAGTTGTGGCAATTCAGCTGCGCCAATTACGAGCTTTCGAACGCTGGAGACGACCACTAATTCCAGCGCGGCTTTTGGTTTCGCTGCCTCGTCGAGTTTGGCGAGCTGGCCATCACGCCACTCGGTTGTGGCTGCGTCCCCCGCCGATAGATAAGTCACTGCTTCCAATCCTGCTTGCGCAATGTCCGATAGATTGTTTGCGAGTGGTCTCGCCTCCTGCAGGGCGGGGGCACGATCGATAATGGGACCAAGCGCAACGCCGGCAGTCCGCCATTGAACCAAGGTGTCGTTGATGTCTTGACGGTACAGTGCAAAACGCGGAGCATCGGAGATAAAGCCATCGACGATAGACGCGAAGCGACGCGCGGGCTCGCTGTCTGGCCGCGCCGCATCGATTAACCCAGTGAGCGGGCTAAGCATCGTCTGCGGGCGCATTTGGTAGCGGCGATATTCCTTGACTGGCTCGAGTATCGATAACAAGGTGCGAAGTGGAGCCGTGTTGTTGCTGTTAGCCAGGCGCCTAAGCATCATAGGGTAGTTCTTTTCGTGAGTAAGACCCAACTCTTCGAGCTGACGGCTTATGATTGACAGTCGTCGGTACATATCGTCGACGTCGGTTACGTCTCGGGGTGACCAAAGTCGTTCCGCAATGGCGGCGGTGCGCGGCCAGATGCGCGAGTCGATCGTTTCCGGGCTAACCCACTCCCCCCACATTGTTGCTTCACCTCCGAGGACATGCTTTGCTTCCTCAGCAGTGAGTGGACTATCAGCCGGAAGAGGATCAGCACGGTAATGTTGTGAAGCGGGGAAAATCAGATCGATGTAGTAACCGTTTGAGAGGATGCCGTTGTAGCCCTTTTTGGCTGCCTCAGCGAGTGCGGTCTGTCCGCGCCACGAATGAATGACCGCATCTTTGGGTAGGTCCGGATGCAGAATCTCGTCCCAACCAATCATCTTCTTTCCATGCTTTTGCAGAATCTTTAAGAGTCGCAAATTGAAGTAGGCTTGCAGTGCGTGGTTGTCTTTGATGCCTTTCTCTTTCATGAAAGCTTGAATCTGCGGGTTGCGATCCCACTGCTTGCCTTGATTCTCGTCACCGCCAATATGGAGATAGGCGTCAGGAAAAAGCGAGGCCATCTCACCTAGGAACGCATCAAGAAATTTATATGTTTGCTCGCGTGTAGGGTCGAGTGCCGGTTCAAAGATGCCCGCTCCGCGTTCGATCTTGTATGGGCCGGGAGCGCTGCCGAATTCAGGATAACCTACGAGCCAACTTGTGCTGTGCCCCGGAATATCAAACTCGGGCATTACGCGAATGCCGCGATCTCGCGCGTAAGCAATGATGTCGCGTACTTGCTCCTGTGTATAGAAGAGGCCGTCCGAACCCATCGCGTGGAGTTTCGGAAACTTCTTGCTCTCGACGCGGAATCCCTGGTCCTCTGTGAGGTGCCAGTGAAAAACATTCAGCTTGACCGCCGCCATCGCATCTAGATTGCGCTTCAGTACCTCAATAGGCTCGTAATGGCGACCCACGTCGATGAGTAAACCGCGCCAGGGGAAACGTGGCTGATCCTGAATCTTTACACCCGGCAGATAATAGCCATCGCGATCGCCCTGGAGCAGTTGCAGAAAAGTCTCCAGGCCGCGTAACGCGCCAACTACTGTTGGCGCGATTAAGCGTGCTTGCTTATCAGAGATTTCCAGTTTGTAGCTTTCATTTTCAGTGACAGAAGGAATAGCCTCACCTGGCCCGTCGCATTGCACCACGAGCGTAGCCGCACTCTCATCAGCGGTGAGATCAACCGGCAAAGTTAATACAGTTCGTCCTGCGAGCCGCTTAATCATGCGGACAATGCCCGCTCGCAGACGATCATCCGAATAGTTTTTGCTGGTGACGCTGAAACTGCTGGTGATAGCCAGACGGCCTGCTTGAGTTTGCACTGAGGCTGGCACGGGCATCAAGTTGAATTGACCGGGCGCGCGCACAGCCGGCGTTGCCTCCTGTGCTTGCGCCGTCGATCCCAGGCTTGAAAAAGACGTCAGAACAGGGAGCGGTAGCGACCTGGTCGTTGCCGCAACACCAAACTGATCCTGTGCTTGCACTGTCGATCCCAGGCCTGAAGCAGACGTCAAAACAGGGAGCGGTAGCGACCTGGTCGTTGCCGCAACACCAAACTGATCCTGTGCTTGCGCCGTCGATCCCAGGCCTGAAGCAGACGTCAGAACAGGGAGCGGTAGCGACCTGGTCGTTCCCGCAACACCAAACTGATGCGGATCAAAAACAGCTAGGATCAGAGCTAGCTGAACGCATTTAGCAATCTTCATGTTTTTGAGCTGTTTCCTTTTGGTTTTCAGGGAGACTCGATTGTATCTTGCAGGTTCTATTAGCTGTAGAATCGTGACATAATCGTTGCCCACTTGCTTTGGCGTATTGTAGCTGATTCCAATCGGATTGTCGGGATCGAAATTAGCATTAGAAAGGTTTCTTCGATGCGTAGAGTGAGGCCTCTAAGACTTTCGTTTACCAGGAACTTACTTCGAGCAGGTGTGTTTACGATCGCACCGCTGATCGCTCTCTGCACATTTTCCAACCTCTCGTATTCAAGTTCCTCGGCGACGACAGTTGCAGATCCCACGGTGTGGAGTCTGGCCTGGAGCGACGAATTTAATGGGCCCAATGGCTCAGCTCCTGATTCGAGCAAGTGGTCCTTTGATATTGGCGGCAACGGATGGGGAAACAACGAACTTGAGACGTACACGAATCGCCTGGTTAACGCGGATCTCGAAGGCGGTTCACTCGTAATCAAAGCGCTCAAGGAATCGTTTACCGGTACTGACGGCATTCCCCGTAATTACACTTCAGCGAGGTTGCTTACCAGGAACAAGTTCACCCAGACCTTCGGGCGGTTTGAGGCGCGAATCAAGCTTCCCTTTGGACAGGGAATCTGGCCGGCGTTTTGGATGCTGGGCGACAACATCGGTACATCTGGCTGGCCGAATTGCGGTGAGGTTGACGTTATGGAAAACATTGGCCGGGAACCTTCGATCGTTCACGGCACCTTCCATGGCCCAGGATATTCGGGCGCCGGTGGTGTAAGCGCGTCCTACACACTGGCCAACGGAACGAAGTTCTCCGACGATTTTCATACGTTTGCCGTTGAGTGGGAGCCGAACGTCATGCGGTTTTACGTTGACGGACTCCTGTATAAGACGCGAACGCCCGCTGATCTTCCTGCCGGTACAACATGGGTCTTTGACCATCCATTTTTTATAATTCTCAACGTGGCCGTGGGTGGTACTTGGCCCGGTAATCCCGATGCGACGACAGTGTTTCCCCAGGCGATGCAGGTCGACTATGTTCGCGTCTATCAACGCGCGACGCCGTCAAGTGTCCCGGTGCTCTTAAGCGAGGAGGGAACAAACCGAGCGCTCGCTCTCGACTCGGTAACGTTCAGGCACGAACCCTTCTCGCTCCTCAATCCTCTTAACTTCAGTACCGACCAACGCACAAGACTCCTCCTGTTCTCCGCTAATCTGGATCTCCAGCCGGGAGATGATGCTTCAATCGTCACGGCCGAGGCTAATGGGTTTCCCCTAACGGTTGAATGGGTCGGCAGACTGCCAAACTTTGATTGGATAACCGTCGTCATAGGCAGGCTGCCAGATGAGTTGGCAGGTAGCAACCAGGCCCTCATTAGTCTGACGGCGCGTAATCAGTCCAGTAACCAGGTTATGGTTGCGCTATCCCCTTGATGTTGACAACAGACCTCGATCATCGACTGGAAGTAGAGGATGTTCCGATGACACAAAAAATAGTAAGCGACAGTGCTCTTGCGGTTTGCCTTGTTTGGGGAGTTCTCGTTATAGGCCTGTTTAGCCCGGTATTGGTTCGCGGTCAGGGGCCGGGAGCGACGCCTGCAGGTGCCGGTCCTCCGGCGAACAACAATCCCAAACTCGAGGATCGCGCACGGCAATTACATGAAAGCGGGCTACGCAGCGTGGAAATGGATGCCGCTAGCGAGTCGGAGAATGAAAAACATATTGAGGCTGCTATCGTTACCATGAAGGAGGACTTCACCCGCATTCAAGTTTTGCGCAACGATATAGCCCGCAACCTCGTGGCTCACAAACAGCTCGACTACGACCTTATCTCACAACAAACCGGTGAGATTTATAGGCGCACCAGCCAAATGAACATCTTTATGATGGCTCAGGCTCCTGGGGATAAGGAGCAGAACGATGTGCTTGATGTTGCCAGCGACGAAATGATTGGCGCGCTTGTGAAGCTATGCAAATTGGTCGACAGTTTTACGGACAATCCTTCTCTCAAGAATGCGGCGACTGTCGATGCGAAAGAAATTGAGAAGGCAAAAACCAACAAAGCCAAAGCGGATAAAGATCTGCTCGCGATTATTAAATTGAGTGAGAGGATCCGAAAGAAGGCGGACAGCCTCAGGTCCGGAAAGTAATCTCCGATAGCTTTGGAGCTGTCCCCGCCTCAACTGGGAAAGCTATTCAACGATCAAATTGACAACTCAATCTCAGCAACCTCTCAGGTAAGGAAGGTGGACCCTGTCCCCGCCTCAAGCCTGAATGCCATTTGCGTTGCATCGATTATTCAAGTTTGAGTGGCTTGTAAACCTCGGCGGGGACAGGGTCCCCTTCCTTACCTGAGAGTTTATTTGACTTGAATGGCTAGGGTCATTGATGAGTGACCTTCGAGCCTGAGGCGAGTACAAGATCCACCTTTCTTACCTGAGAGGTATTAAGCGTTGGACGGTTGTTGCCTCAAGGTAATCGCGCAATTACGAACGAGGCCTCTTGCTTGACAACCTTATTGCGTACCATGTCCCTACTCTCAATTACAGCGGAATACTTGCCAGCTGGAAGCCCAGTAAGCTTTACATACTTTGCGAACGTTACATGTGGTACTGGTTCGCTGCGGCTTTCGGTAAGCGTGTAATCCAGCGGCTTGGTCGCGGGCCTGCCGTCTTTCATTAGCGTGACGGTGACTTTTACTAGTGGCTTGTTCGTATCGGATGCGTTCGCCACGTTATACAGTTTGAAGAAGATGATCAGGTTATCGGTATTGCGAAACTCACGACTTGGCGACGGTCGAATCTGGACGTTGCCCTCGCTGAGCACATCGTTTGCGCCAGTCAGTTTTTGCTGGAACGGTTCAGCGTGCCGACTTAAAACTGTCTCGGTCGAGCGGAACTCGGAGTCCGCCAGGGGCAACACGAGCTTCTCTCTTTTGGCTGCGGTCTTTCCTGACAGTCGATCTTTGACGACCAAATCAATGGTGTACGTGCCGGCTTCGAGTTGCATATCCTGGCGGTAAAAGATCTTGTCACTCAAGATTGATTCGTATTGCGGCGCGGCAAGTTGGACGTCGAAGGTGCCCCCGAGCCGCGAAAGGATCTTATCTTCGGTTGCACCCCGCACCACTCCCAGAACATCAAGTTGTAAGCGTTCCTTGTCGCCCTTTCGTTCGAACTGCAACGCGCTCGGTGGTATCTCGAATGAAAGAGGGACCAGGTAATAACCCGGCTTCGTCTTAAATGGATCCAACTCCATCGACAGAGGTAAGGTCGATTGCTCCTGTATCTTGGTAAAGTTAGCAAGTAGACTTCTTTCTTCCGGTGAAAAGGGCACGACCTGGCTCGGTGGAATTGCATAGTAGCCCGGACGGGCAACCACACTGGCTTCTGATCTTCGCACCTCGATTTTCACCTTACGAAAGCTGCCGTCAAAATTCGGATCCGTGCTGCGATATGCCAGCGTATAGCGAGTGCGGATATCCGTGTCTATCCGCTCCAGTCCGGCACCGATGTCGTTGGTATTCTTTATGAAGTGTCCTCCGGTATCCTCGGAGATCCGATACAACAAGTCCTGTTGGCGATTCAATCCTTCCTGCCGGGTGATATCGAAAACGCTTTCTCCGGCCCCGGCTCGTATCCGGCTTTCCTGGCTGGTCGCGGCCGAGATACCTGATAACGCCGAGGCAGGCACCAGTGCTCCGGACTGGGGAGTGCCGCCCGTCAATCCGCTCGAGTCGATAATATAAATGGCGACATTGGCGCGATTGGCGATGTCGATAGTGCTTTGCACTTGCCAGTCGAGAACTTGAGGAGCGACAAAACCCTGCGAGAACATCACAAGCGTCTTCTTGCCACGAATCGGGCGCAGTCCTTCGCAGATCGCCGCGAGTGCAGCCAGGATGGGGCGCGTCTGTTGAACGCTCAAGGCCGAACGAAACTGAATATATTGTTCAAGCACGCGACTTGAAATCATTGCTTGAGCGGCGGCTGAGCCTCCGGCAGCTGTAGTTATCGGGCCCGTGGGACCACTCGATAGTTGATCCCTCAGATTAGCGATGTTTTCTGAAATGTCCCGTTTCTCGGAGGTCTTTGAAGTGCTGGAACTGCCATAGGCTTTCTCAACGGCGGAGATGAGTTTCGTTTTGTCTTGCGTGAATGGCAGTAGCAACTGCAAGCCGCCGGTGATGGAAAGTAGCGCGACTGAATCATTGTCAGATACGCGCTCGCGAACATATTTCAACGTGCCGTCACGCACTTGCTTCAGATTAGACGCCTCGGTCGTCTGTTCGTCCAATACCAGGGCGATGATGCTCCTGGGAAAACCGCTTGGTTGGCTCGATACAGTTGTGTTGGCAAGGACTGTCGCCTTAGCTGCATCTTCGGGAGCGGCAAGCGCTGAGTCGAAAAACTCGATGTTCTGACGCACGCCGTTTTCAGTGATGGTAAAGTCATCTGGTTTAAGATCCGTGATGGCCTTTCCTTTCTTGTCCTTGACTATAACGTCCAGATTTACGAGGTTGGAAGTAACCTTGACTACATCGTCTTCTTCAGCGCCCTTCTTTGTTTCCTTCTTCTCTTGCGATTGAGCCGGCAAGGATGAGAGACCGAGACCCAGTGTCAAGAGAAGGCGGAGGACCAGACCCCTCGGGCTTTGTTTACGGAAACAGTTGTAGTCAGACATCTTTCACCTTACCCTTCACCGTTCGACAGGCTGAACAGTTATCTAGTCTTAAGTCCCTTACCGCGTCGATGCGAGCTAACTACACGCTCCAGTCTAAGATAGTTTAGGGCCCAATGCCTCTACTTGCCACTGCCGGGTAGCATCTCAATCTGGCCGCTGTCCCCGCCTCAACCTGGAAAGCCACTCACCAACCAATAAACATCTCAATCTGAGTAATCTCTCAGGTGAGGAAGGCGGACCCTGTCCCCGCCTCAAGTTTGAATGACAGTAACCATCAAATCAAAGGATTCAACTACGATAACTCAGAGCTAGCGATCAAGCCTCCTGGCCTCAGAGGTTGCTGAGGTTTGATTCCTTGATTTGCCGGGTAGTGGCATTCAAACTTGAGCGGGGACAGGGTCCCCTTCCTTACCTGTGAGATTACTGAAGTTGGGTAAATTAGTTTTTATGGTGAGCGCCTTTTAAACTTGAGGCGGGGACAACCTTCCTTACTGGGAGATTACTGAAGTTGAGCTATCTAGTCTTGGTGATTGGCATTCAAGGTTGGACCGGGGACAAAGCGGTCAGTCCTTTCGCGAATCGTCTCCATCCGAGAGCCGAGAGCACGTAGAATAAAATAGCAACCAATACGACGTACTGAAATCCCAGCATCATTGAGCTGTATTCAGTCAGACCGCCCATCATCGCACCGGCAATGTTGAAGCCGAAGGCGCGATCAGGTTCAGGCGTGCGCCGGAAAGACTCCGCAAAAATCACCCCTGCAAACAGGACTGGCGCAAACACCAATACGCACGACCCGAAGACTTGCAGCGCTCGATTCATTCCCAGGAAGAAGTCAAGCGGCACAATGGTGCTGATAACAAGCGTCATAAACAAACCCGCGTAGTAGGGCCATATTCGTGCTGGTTTGAATTTAAGCGTCCAAATGTTGGCCAGCAGGATCGTCAGCAAGACCGCGAAAAACACCACGGAGTTAACCACCCAGGTGCTGCCGAAAAGCAGTGCCATGATCACAACCGCTTTCGTTTCGATAAGCATGAAGCCCGCACCGAGGAAGAATATCTGAACATTAAGAGATCTCGAGTGCTTGTTGCCTGGCAATACCCCGGGCCGAAACAAGAAAATGAGCAACAGTGCAAGCGCTGACATAACGGTCATGCCGCGCAAACTCAACGTCGGTATCATTGGCTTTCGCAGATAAAAGAACGGCCAATCGTCAGTTGCTGTGCGCAGTGAGTTTGGTGGCACCACTACTGTGGCCAACCCGAACAGCTGCCAGGGCGCCTGTTTTTGTTTGCTCTCCGCCAGATCGTGCCAAGACACACGCTGCAGTGGTCCAGGCTCAAGAAAGCCGTTTGGTGAATTTGGACCAGGCGGTTGGTCGTTGCGCAGTAAGTATTCTGGCTGGCGCTCAAACGCAGTCCGTACGGCGCCGGTTTCGCCGGCCAGGAAAATGGTGAAATCACCGAAGGTGGGTTTCTCCGGCTCGATCGTTTTCCGGTAAGGCAGCGTCAAAACCAGTGGATTACGGGAACCGAACACTTCCTCCAACCCACCTTCGAGACGAGCGAGCAACCATCCCTGTCGAAAATAGTTGTAGATTACAAATGTTCCATCGCTCTTCAAGTGACGGCGCACATCAGCAAATGCCTGTTGCGTGAAAAGGTAAGTTTCCAGGCGAATGTTGCTGTAGCCACTGTGTAGCACCAGTGAATCTACCAGCGCGTAAACGATCAGATCGTATTTGCGATCGGTGGAGCGTAAGAAATTTCGGCCATCGTCAAGGTGAATTTCAACTCGCGGATCCTGATAGGGATGATCGGGGTGGTAATCTCGACCGAGCCGATAAATAGCCGGATCGATTTCCACCGCGTCAACGTGGTTTGCGCCCCACTGCAACGCACGACTGACATCATTCCCTGAACCAGCTCCAATAATCAGTACATCGGCAAACGGTGCTCTGCCCGCGTCACGATTCAGCAGGTGTGGTAAAGCATAAGCGGGAAAGTTCTCACTTCGCGACACCATTTGCTGGTGATAGATCCCGTTCACGGAAAGAGACAGATCCGCAGGCTGAAAATTGATCCGGTAGTAAGGCGACCAAAAGTCTTTTGCGTCGCTATGGGCGTGCAGGTGGTTATCGATTGGAGTAAAAGCGGCCAGCCAAACAACCAGCGGTAAAGCTGCCAGTGCGGCCCATTCGAAAGACTTTACAGGTCGAGCACGGTCCGGTGAAACGAAATAGAAACAAGTGAGTCCTGCGACGATCAGTAGGAACCACCAAATAGGTCCCAGCTCGAACCATGAACAAGCCGCAAACAGAACTATTCCTGCGATACTTCCCAGGATATTCAGAGTGTAAGCCTGCACGCGATTGGGCCAACGATTGAGTTCGCGTCCCAGCTCCTGTCCGGGACCGATCAGGGCCAGGGCAATGACAACGAAAAAGAAACCGCAGATGAGCTCGATGGGAATTGCATAGCGAGATAAATCGGCGGTGTGATACTCAGTGCCGAAATAAACAAGTTCCGGCGAGCTTTGATGGCCGACGTCGACGAATTTTGCGAATGATCCACTGCTCACCTCAATGGCATGCGCTGCGGCCATGGCGATCGCGAGTAAGAACGGTGTCCAGATCAAATAGCGGCGCCGGTGGTTGGCAGCCAGACAGCCTATCGACATGCCCAGGAAGCAGGCCAATAACATTGTATTTGTAAAAAATGTCAGGAAGAGCACATGGGCGGGGAACCAACGAATTGTGGCCAGCTCGAGAAAGAGGATTAACAGACTGACCAGGAACAACGCGAAACCGTAGCTCGAGCGAAAGCCAATTTGTTGGTCCTGACTGGGGGTTGGGATGCTGGAAAGAGAGTTAGGCAAAGTCGTTCATTGTGCTGATAAGGTGATTATGAAGTGGTCAAGTGCATTTGTTTGGAGGACGTAGGGTTTTCAGCGGATTTCCCTGCCAGCTTGCCGACTTCGCGCCAGGTAGTGAGCCTGACATTGTTTTCCTGGAGGAGTTTGCGAAAGGCGTCGCTCGTCATAAATTCAAAATCGCGTTGCCGCCATGCAGCGCCCCAGTTGGGATGGTCAAACGTGACACCTTTCATCTCTTCGTCGTCATAAGCAAGATGAACGACCATCTCGGTTACCCCAGGTGGCAGATTCTTTATCGCATCGCTGTAGTACTTAGACCAGCCCTCGGGAGTGACGCTCGGCTCAATGCTTACGATCGAGTCTATGACAACGTCGTCAGGCTGCAGAATCGAAGGCAGAAACGACGCTGAAGCAAACATTTGCCGCGAGACTCTAACAGGTAGTTTGTTCTCGCGCGCTACGCGCAGCAGTATTTCGAACAGCGCTTTGCTTTGATAAAGCGTGCCCATATGAGAATCGAGGTGCGTAGGTTGAATACCTAGTGCTCTGGCGCGTGCAATTTGAGCGCGGACCTCGGCTTCTGCTTCTTTAACATCAATATGCGCCGCTGCCTCCGACTCCAGCGAATAGAAATAACCACTGCTGTCTAATAGCGACGGCACGCGATCTTTTCCCAGCACAGGACCCCACCGGTAAAGACTCCACTCGCTGGTTAGCGTCAGGTGTAAGCCGAGATCGGCTTGCGGGTGACTGTGCGCATAAGCGGCTATCTCCGAGAGCCATGGACACGGCACCATTATGCTCCCTGAACTGACCAACCCAGTCTCGAAGGCTTTGATCGAAGCGGCGTTGATTGAATGGGCCATGCCCAGATCGTCCCCGTGCACAATCAATAGTTTTGTGTCACGCGGATAGCCAAGGCGTTCCACCAAAGTTTTTGCTGGAGCTGACTGGGATGTTTCTGTCTGAGCAAACACCCTAGCAGGGTTGGCGACGAGCAACACCATTGCAATCGCAAAAACAATCTCCTGTGTCATTGGTTTTTGTTCCTCGCGGCAGACACCGCAACAGAGACATCAACGCGCACAACTTTTCGGGAAAAAGTACGTTTCATTGACTGCAATGTCAAACAAAAATCTTCGCGAAAGGCGATCATTTAGGGTAGCCCCTAGCCATAAAGCGTCTGCTCAAGATGCAATGCCATTCAAAACTGGATTAGATCACACAAGCCAGGACAATTTGCAGGTTGGGAAGGTGGACCCTGTCCCCGCCCAAGTTGCACTGTCACTCAACTTTGAATTGTAGTTCAACTTGGGCGGAAACAGGGTCCACCTTCCCAACCTGCAAATTTGCGGAGTTTGAACTGTTAATTTGAAGGATGAGGCCCTTTGGATTTTGAGCGGCTACGCTCTGATAGCGTCGCTTTTTCCCCGGCTACCACCTTCAGGACACTCCATCCAAAAGTGCTGCGCGCAAAAAACAAGAAGTCGAGATTCGTTTTTCAGAAGGAAGTACCCGTTTGAAAAGTCTCTTTACAGATTCGAATCTTTCGCTATTATGGGCGTCTTCAATTTCGAATGAATCCCATTTCCACAACCGAAAAAGGCGCACCACTGCCGAGACGTTTTGGGCTGCTGCAAGCGACGGCGCTGAATATGTCCAACATGATCGGAGTGGGACCATTCATCACAATTCCTCTCTTGATGTCGGCCCTGGGCGGTCCGCAAGCAATGTTGGGATGGGTCGTGGCTGTCTTAATCGCAATTCCTGACGGGATGGTCTGGAGCGAACTCGGCGCTGCGATGCCCGGATCTGGAGGCAGTTATCTATATCTGCGCGAGGCTTACGGCCGCGAAACGTTTGGCAGGCTAATGGCTTTTCTCTTCATCTGGCAGTTTATCCTCAGTGGACCACTGGAGATCGCCTCAGGTTACATTGGTTTCGCCCGCTATACCGGTTATGTCTGGCAGGGAATTACTTCGCGCGAGACATTGCTGGTTGCCGCCATAGTCGGAGTAATCAATATCGTGTTGCTCTATCGCCGCATCACTTCGATCGGCACAATCACTGTCAGTCTGTGGATCGGAACATTGCTGACGACACTGGCGGTAATGGTTACCGGCGCGATGCACTTCAGTGCTGCGCGCGCTTTCGATTTTCCCCCGGGTGCATTCACGTTCTCACTAGGGTTTCTTTTTGGTCTTGGCGCCGCTTCTCGCATCGGCGTTTACGATTATTTGGGTTACTACGACATCTGCTATATCGGCGACGAAGTGAAAGATCCCGGAAAGACTATCCACCGCTCGATCATCATCAGCGTGATCTCCGTGGCTATTATTTATTTCGCCATTAATCTTTCGATTATCGGAGTAGTTCCATGGCGCGAGTTTGTGCCGGCCGAGGCGCATCCTGAATCTGGTTTTGTGGTCTCGCTAATGATGGAAAAGATTTATGGCACAAAGATCGCCACAGTCTTCACCGCGATGGTGCTCTGGACGGCGTTTGGTTCAGTGTTTGCCCTGTTGCTTGGATACTCTCGCATTCCTTACGCGGCAGCACTAGACGGATACTTTTTCAAAGTGTTCGGCCGGCTTCATCCGACCAAGAGATTCCCCTACGTCGCCTTGATTGTGCTCGGCGTGATTTCTATTATTTGCAGCTTCTTCTCACTCGACATTGTCATCGACGCGCTGATTACAACGAGAATCCTGGTCCAATTCATTGGCCAAATATTCGGCCTCATATTGCTCAGAAAACGGGCTCCTGAGATGCCACGTCCATACCGGATGTGGCTGTACCCGCTGCCGAGTATCATTGCGCTCGTCGGTTGGGTGTTTATCTTTGCGACGGCCAATCTGCCGGTTATTCTTCTTGGCCTGGGGACGCTCAGCCTGGGCGCGATCTTTTTCTTTATCTGGTCCTGGCACACACAACGATGGCCCTTTAGTCCGGCCGTTCAGAGTGCCGGTGATTGATTGCGAGAGGATGCAGATGATTAAACTCTTAGTCTCAACAGGAGTCGTGCTACTTGTGACTTACGTTGGATTCGCACAAAGAACTGGCAAACGTGATGTGACCCAAACGCCCCGGCTCTATCTAAGAGAAAACTGGCGGATACAATCTTCAGCTAAAATCACAGAGAAGGGCGATGCTCTTTCACGGAATGGGTTTCATCCAGCGGACTGGTATCCCGCCACCGTACCATCCACTGTTGTGGGAACGCTCGTGGAAAATAAGGTCTATCCTGAGCCATTCGTAGGTCAAAATCTCAGAAATATCCCGGGCTGCACCTACCCCATTGGCGCAAACTTTTCAAATCTCCCGATGCCCGTAGACAGTCCTTTCCGCTCTTCGTGGTGGTACCGAACTGACTTTCATCTCCCTGCTAGTTATGCCGGTAAGAATATCTGGTTGCATTTCGACGGCATCAACTTCCGCGCAAATATCTGGCTCAACGGTCTTCAGATTGCTACCTCGGACGAGATAGCAGGGACGTTCCGCCTCCATGAACTGAATATCAAGAGTGTGGCGCGCGCCGGCCGCCTGAATACATTGGCCGTCGAAGTATTTCCGCAACAGCCCGACGATCTCGCCTGGACCTTCGTAGATTGGAATCCCATGCCTCCCGACAAGAACATGGGGATCTTTCGCGACGTTTACCTGACAAGTAGTGGACCAGTTGCGTTGCGATATCCACAGGTGGTCACACATTTCGATCTGCCGTCGCTGGAGACCGCGCGCTTAACTGTTAACGCCGAGCTGCATAACTCCTCGGAAGTCCCAGTCGAAGGCACCTTGAGTGCTCGTATTGAGGGACTGCAGCTCTCGCAGAAAGTGAAGCTTGAACCAAAGGAAACGAAGGCGGTCACATTCACACCAGATCTTTATCCGCAACTCAACGTCAAACACCCGCGGGTCTGGTGGCCTGTGAATCTGGGTGCCGCGAATTTGTATGAACTGGAAATGGAATTTATAACAGGCGCCAAACGTTCTGATCGACAAAACGCACGCTTCGGCATCCGGGAAGTTACGTCGGAACTGGATGCTCAGAATCACCGGGTCTTCAAGGTCAATGGCCACAACATTCTCATCCGGGGCGGGGGCTGGGCTTCCGATATGTTTCTGAGGTTCGTGCCTGAGCGAATAAGAGCGGAGTTCCACTACGTCAAGGACATGAACCTGAACGCGATTCGGCTGGAAGGACAACTACAGCCGGATTACTTCTTTGATCTCGCTGACGAGTCGGGAATTCTGATCATGGCGGGTTGGTGTTGTTGTTCTCATTGGGAACACTGGAAGCACACCTCCGAATATAAAGAAGGTCCGACGTGGGAGAAAAAGGATTACGAAATCTCCGCGAAATCGCAGTCAGATCAAATCAGACGCTTGCGTAATCATCCGAGTTTATTGGTTTGGCTTAACGGCAGTGATAACCCGCCGCCTCCAGATGTCGAACAGATGTACATCGACATCCTGAAAAAGTATGACTGGCCCAATCCGTTCCTGTCATCCGCCACAGCGAAGACGACAACAGTCACTGGCGTTTCAGGTGTCAAGATGGAAGGGCCTTACGAATGGGTGCCGGCTTCATATTGGTTACTCGATAAGAACAAGGGTGGTGCACATGGCTTTGCGACCGAGATTAGTCCGGGACCCGCGGTTCCTCCTGTGGAGAGCTTGCGGCAGATGCTACCCAAAGAACACATGTGGCCCATTGACGAATATTGGAATTACCATGCGGGAGGCGGACAGTTCAAGAACCTGAAAGTCTTTACTGCCGCCCTTGAGGCGCGCTATGGACCAGCCAAAGATGTGCACGACTATGCTATGAAGTCTCAATTAATGAGTTATGAAGGTCAACGCGCAATGTTTGAGGCATATGGGGGAAGCCGTTACAAGTCAACGGGAGTGATTCAGTGGATGCTGAACAACGCGTGGCCTTCCATGATCTGGCATCTCTACGACTATTACCTGCGCCCGGGCGGAGGCTACTTCGGCGCCAAAAAAGCCATGGAGCCTCTGCATCCGGTCTACGGCTACGATGATCGCTCGATCTGGGTAGTTAGCAGCCACTACGAAGATGCCAAAGGCCTCAAGCTGACCGCCAAGGTCTTCAACCTTGACATGACTGAGAAGTTCTCGCAGCAGGCCACGCTCGACGCTGCGGCAGATAGCACCAGCAAAATTCTCACCTTGCCCGACATCGATGGTCTG
>Ga0070699_100001589_pt1 | contig 20742 bp, 16 predicted proteins | sample KBSK1503metaG_FD_65473 | JGI IMG/M metagenome (GOLD analysis project Ga0070699, IMG submission 65473) | Corn, switchgrass and miscanthus rhizosphere microbial communities from Kellogg Biological Station, Michigan, USA - KBS K1-50-3 metaG | ecosystem: Host-associated > Plants > Roots >...
CGGTAGCCGGCAAAGGTGGCATTTGATCCGCTGTTGGCTTCCTCCGCATATCCGCCCTGGTCAGGCAGGTCATTGGAAGTAAACAGGATAAAGATTTCGGTTTCGCGTGCAGCGAGCATCATGTCTGCGATGTTGTCAAGATAAGCAGGGTTCAGTCCCACGTTATCTTCATCCCCAATGCAACCTGCACCTTTCCCACATTGATCAAGAAAAATGCGTACTGTGTTGTACCCCAAACTTGTCAGCTTTGCGAAATCATTTCGCGTGCGTTGCTGGTCATAGGTGCCCACGCGCAAAAGCGTAATCGTATGCGTCTCTCCTACTGGAATATATACATAGTTCACACCACGTGGAATGAATTTTTCGTTCGATTGTTTGTCATGGAATTCCCCCACCCCATTCACCTGACGTATGTCAATACGATGTTCGGATCGCGGCTGAGAGGGATTTGTCGTTGGTTGTGATGTGGGAGAGGGCGCGCTTAAAGTTGGGTTGGTGTTCGGCGTGGACGAAGTTTGCGTGGAAGACAAATTGCAGGCTGTCAGGACGAATGCTGTAAGGATAAACAATCGTAATGCAGAGGCAAAACGATTCATGCGAATACTCCTTTAATAAGAACTGTTAAGGGGCAAAGGCAGCTACATCGAAAATGGATAATTGTGGTTCTTCTGCACCTGCGGCACGGAACATTAAGATGCCTTCGGGCGTTTCGCGCGAACTGCGCATCTCATCTAACGCCTCACGGCTTTTCCAAACAGAGAGAATTCTCCAAAGGGTCTTGTCGGTTGTGTGATTTATCAAGAACGTCTGAATCATCTGGGGTGGCAGGTGTGAAAGACCATTCTGATAGGCAGCCAAAAGGGCAGGTACCATATCTGGCTCGATATGCGCTTCTAAAATTGTGATGACCAAAGCGATTCTCCTTCCTACCTATAAAAGCCGCGGCTGTCCCTCTTCGGTGTACGGCAATTTGAGATGCTCATAAGCAGATTTGGTCGCGACACGTCCTTGTGGCGTGCGATCCAAAAAGCCAAGTTGCAGCAGATACGGTTCGACCACGTCCATGATCGTATCCTGCTCTTCACTGATAGACGCAGCGATGGTGTTCAACCCCACCGGTCCGCCGCCATATTTTTCGATGATGGTCCGCAGTACACGGCGATCCACATCATCGAGCCCAAGTGGGTCAACTTGCAACAGATCCAATGCTTCGCGTGCGACGGCCTGCGTGATCGTCCCATCCGCACGGACTTGGGCATAATCGCGGACGCGGCGGAGGAGTCGCAACGCGATACGCGGCGTTCCACGCGCCCGCTTCGCTACTTCGCTGAGGCCTGATTCATCCGCTGCGACTTTGAGCATCCCCGCAGCCCGCGTGACGATCTTCTTCATCGCTTCGATATCATAGTAATCCAAACGATAGACCGCACCAAAACGCGCGCGCAGGGGCGCTGTGACCAGTGCGAGTCGGGTGGTAGCTCCGACCACAGTAAATCGCGGTAGCTTCAAACGAAGAGAACGAGCAGAAGGTCCCTTGCCTATGACAATATCCAAGGCAAAATCTTCCATGGCAGGATAAAGAACTTCCTCGATTGCACGTCCCAGGCGGTGGACTTCATCAATAAAAATCACATCACCCGCGCGGAGATTGGTGAGGATGGCCGCCAAATCTCCCGCGCGTTCAATGGCAGGACCCGCCGTCACCTTGACATTGACGCCCATCTCATTGCCCAACACATGCGCAAGCGTAGTCTTGCCCAAGCCGGGTGGGCCATAGAAGAGCACGTGATCCAACGCTTCGCCACGGTGCTTCGCCGCATCAATGAGAATTGACAGATTCTCCTTCACCTGATCCTGACCGATCAGGTCGGCAAGTTTTTGCGGGCGCAGGGCGTTATCAATACGGTCGTCTGGTTTGGATTCGGGGTCGAGGGGATGGTTCTTGGTTGGAGACATGCAGAAGATTATAAAGGCTTGCCCTGACTGGTGCAACCATGTCGAAGGGATGGATTATCATTCCATTATATGATCTCAAGTCAAACATCGGAGGCCCAGGTATGAAAACCCTCATGGCAATTGGCGGCGCGGTGGATTTTGAAGAGCCAATCATTTTCAAGGAATTTATTAAACGGGTGGGAGGAAAGAATGCAAAGATTGTTGTTTTGCCACAAGCCTCAAGCTTGAAAGATACAGGCAAAGAGTATGTAAAGACGTTTCAACAACTGGGTGTCAAATCAAAGCCCATCTCTTTGGAGTTTCGAGAACGCCTTCTGGCTGACAAGCAAAAACACTTGGAGGCCTTACATCATGCAACTGGAATCTTCCTCGCAGGCGGAACTCAAATGCGCATCACTGCCATCATCGGTGGCACAAACTTTGAGCAGGAATTACTTGCAGCCTATCACAAAGGCGTGGTAATTTGCGGCACCTCTGCCGGGATGGCGGTCATGGCCAAATTGATGCTGGCCTATGGACGCGGCGGCGCGACTCCACGTGAAGGGCTGGCCCGATTTTCCCCCGGCCTGGGCTTTACTGACAAAATTATCTTTGATCAACATTTTCGTCAACGCGACAGATTGGGACGGTTGGCGTACGCCGTTTCCATGCACCCGGGCTTGTATGGTGTTGGCGTGGATGAGAATACTTGCGCGATCGTGGAGGATGATAGGAATATTGCGATACTTGGAAAAAATGCCGTCACGATTGTGGATGGAAAAGGAATACACGCAACGAATGTGGCAGAGATGACAGCATCACGCCCTGTGGCGATCAGCGGGTTAACAGTCCATGTGTTGACAGAGAACTGTTCTTTTGACATGAAATCTCGCACAGCCGTTATTCCAAAGATAAGGCTTGAATGAGAAAAGGGATTTCGAGCAGAAGCCATTTGCGGCTAAGTGCGAAGCATAGATTAATGATAAAGAAGCAGGGATGATGGAAACATCATCCCTGCTGGTGCTCTCTTGTAGTCTGGCAGTCTTAGTCAATCGACTTTAGACCCATAACTTTGCGTCGCATGGTTTCCCATGTTTTGCGTTTCGGTTAGCCGGTCGATCCTAACCAGGGCTACTGGCTTTAGATACCTGGCTTTGCGTCATCCCCTTTCAGGGATTTTGCTATTTTCGGTAATCTGGCGGTCATAGTCATTAATAAAACATGTGACCTTAGACCCATGATTTTGCGCCGCCGAATTTCTTCGGGTTTGCTTTTTTTCGAGCAAGTTTAGTATTGCACAAAATTATTTTAGAATCAAGAGGTTCCGCAACTTAAAATGATTCTCTAATGAGTTCCTAAGGATTCAAAATTCACCTGGACAGTCATGCCCCACTTAAGACGTGGGTCAACATCCTCGGCTTGAATACGGACAGTATAAATCACATCGCCACTCTGCACGATGGAAGACTGGCTGATCTCCGTAACAACACCTTGCATGATGACATCTGGCAAAGCATCAGCTGTGAAAGTGACCTTTTGACCGACGGCTAAATCGACCACCTCGAGTTCGGTGATATCGGTAGTCTCGATGGTCCAGGAGGCGGCATTGATCAAACTCACGGCGCGAGTCTCAGTGGTTACCTGCTCGCCAACCTCAACCGCTACTTCCGCTACTGAACCATTAAATGGCGCGGTGAGCACATAATTGCCTAGGGTGTCCTCTGCTGCGGCAACTTGTGCCTTGGCATTCTCCAAACGGGATGACAGCAAAATAAACTGTTCGTTATCTAAACCTGCCAGCGTTTGCTCATATAGATATTTCGCTTCGGCTTCTGCGGCCAACGCGGCATCCAGCTCGGCACGGACGCCATCACGTTCGCGTGTAGTTTCTTCCAGCTTGCGGACGGCTGTGTTGTAGTCTTCCTGCGCCGTTTCAAGATCATCTTCGGCAGTCTGTCGCTTGGAATTATCCTGATCCAAGTCTTTGTACTTATCGAATTCTTCCTGGGCATCCTCCAAATCGGACTGGAGATCTTCCACTTCCGCTTTGGCATCTTCGATGCGGTCTTCGATATCATCCACATTCAAAGCTTCCCAATTCGTTTCGCTTTCTGCCCGGGCGCTCTGCGCGTTCATGTAGGTTGTCCACGCATTGGCTTGACCAAACTTTTCAGTACGCAGGAACTGATCAAAAGCCTGTTGCGCCTGAGTCAACTCAAGATTTGCCGCAGTGACTTGCGCCATTGCCACATCGAAGTTCGAGAGACGGGCCAGAGTCTGTCCCTTGGTCACCTGATCTCCAACTTTCACATGGACTTCCTCTACGCTACCGCGAACCTGAAAGCTAAGGTTTACAGCTTGTACTGGCTTCAGCTTTCCTTCTGCGATGACAGCATCTAACGAGACGACAGGGTCCACTACAGAGTTTTCCTGTGCGGCAGGCGTCTGTTGATTTGCACACGCGGTCAACCCCAGCGCAAGGATGATGACAACCATCATCAAGTTGAAAAAAGTTTTATTCATTCTTACCTTCCTTTGATTTAAATAATTCGATGTAGATTTTTTATTCATATGCCAGCACTTCATTGATCGTCAACTTGGCGGCATTGCGGGCTGGCATGATACTGGCAAAGACCGAAAGGACGACGACGACACCCAGCCAGATGAAGATGCCTATGGATGTGAAATTGAGTTGCAATGCCGAACCCATCATGGCTTCGCCAACGATCGTGAGCAGGAGAGAACTGATGGGGAACGACAAGCCGATCGCCAGCACCCAAGTGATAAACCCAATGACCAGCCCTTCGATCATCACAGACTGCATGATGACGGTATCTACTGCCCCGATGGTGCGCATCACGCCGATCTCACGGGTCCGTTCCAACACATTAATGCTCATCGTGCCAGTCAATCCAATACTGCCAACAAAGGCGGTCAGGATCGCCATGATCAACAGGAAGATGACCAGCGTGTTGACTCCCTGTGTTGCGGTGGTTCGCAAGAGATAGCCTGATTGCACACTTTGCACAGCGAAATCCATGTCCTTCAGATGGCCGTTAATTTGGCGGGTTAATTCTTGTTGCGATGCTGCATCATGATCTGCGGTAACGATACGAAACGATGTCGCCTGATTAGGCGTGTGTGTTTCACCTGCAATAAATTCAAAATTGGCATATGCCATCGGGTCGCCGAGCATATCCACAAAGCGGAAGACTCCCACGACTTTCCATTCTTCCTCACGTCGTCCCAGGATTTTGATTCTTAAGCTATCTCCAATTTGAAGGTTTGGATAATAATCATAGATGGAATCAGAAATGATGATGGCTTTCTCTTCATTAGGTAACAACCAACGACCCGCAACAAATTCTGGAGTAAGCAATTTTGTGTTCTGCGGCGGAGCAACGATGGAGAGATTGGTCACCAGGTTGTCGTTCTCATCCCAAATTTCGCCAGCAGCGCCGCCCCAGCCTTCCACACCTTTGATGCCGGGAATCTCAAGCAGGGCTTGCTCCACTTTACTAACTCGATATGGCTGACGGAAAGTCACGGTGACATCGCCCAGAAAGTGTTGCATGAGTTGATCCATCACGCTGCTCATCGAATCACGCACGTTGAAGACGGCGATGAAAACGGCTCCAGCCACAGTCAAAGTAAAAATGGTCAGGAGCAGGCGTCCCTTTTTGCGGAACGTGTTTCTAAACGAAAGCAGAAGCGGACGGGAGATCCAGTTAATCCAATTGGCGTTGAGGAAATTTCTTTTAGACGTCTGATCCCCGAGGCGATAATTGCTGATTGCTTGTTGAACGCTGGTCTTTGCGCCGCTATTGATGGGGAAAAATCCAGCGCCCAATGGAACAAGGATGGCGATCAACGTTTGAGTCACAACAGCGAGATGAATGATGCGGAAGCCTTGCAACACGGCGCCCATCAAGCTGGCGATGAACCACGCCAGCCCATAGCCTGCGAGTGCGCCGAGTGGCACCGCCAAAATTAATGCGATCAAACCATAGGCAATGATGAGGGTCAAATACATGCCCATGATCTGCCGACTGCGCCCGCCAACCAATTTCATCACGCCGATCTGGCGCAACTGTTGGGTGAGCAGGGCACTGAGTGTGTTGATGATCAGTGAACTGCTAAGGATCGTGATCAAGCCGCCCAATGCGCCAAGCACGCCCATGACCGCGAGAATCGTATCCGTCATCGGATGTTCAGTGGAAAGGATTTCATTTGTCCGATAGACATTGCGCTGACTTTTCTTAATCTTATCTTCGATCGTGTCGGCAACACTGGTGATGAAATCACTGTTGCTGCCATCGCCATCCACTGTGACGTAGAGCTTATTAAAATGATCGTCCTGCCCGAATGAGCGGAGCGTTTTCAACGTGATGTACATGTTGTTCGTTTCGCCTGGATTGGGCTTGGCAGTGGTCTGATCTGTGATCAGCCCCGCTACCGTAAGATGGTGAGTTGAACCGTCGGGGAATTCAACTTCGATTTCATCTCCAACTTGAAAACCGGTCGTGTGCATCATATCCTGGCTGACGATGATCTCATTTTCGCCGAGGAATTGCGTGCCTTCAATCGGGTTGAGCAGATTGATTCTGCCTGCGAAATCGGACACGCCGATCATTGACAAGCCCTGCCAGTTCTCTTCGCCGCGTCGCGCCCGGACTTGAATTGTTCGGCGTCCTTCGGCATCTTCCACACCTGGGGTTTTTTCGATGACCCGCACAAAATCCTTATCGAAAGGGTCTGTCAAAACTTCGATATTTGGCGGATTGACTGATGCATAACTGTGATTGATATCCGCTTTCAGGATCACGAAAGTAGTAATGATCATGCCGATCGCAAACACACCAACTGCAATCGAAGCAACAACCAAGCCCGTGCGGGTCTTGTCCTCCCAGAGATCAGTGAATACTTTGCTCCAGCGTGGTTTTAGGATATTAGGTTTGATATCAGTATTCATCGGTCAGTCTTCCTTCTGCGATTTTCAATGAGACGTGCCGATGCAACTTCATGAATGGCGTGACGAGTTAACGGTGAACCATCGATCAATTCGTAAAACAATTCCTTGGGCAACAGTGCCAACTCTGCGCCATGCTCCGCACCCTGTACATGGGCAATCGAATGACCGCCCTGAGTCAATTCAACTTCGCCGAAAAATTGTCCGTGCCCCAAACGCGCCAGTTTCATTTCCTTGCGTTGTGTATTGGTGGCAACAATCTCCACTTCGCCCGATTCGATCATAAAGAAGTGTTCAACTGATTCGCCCTGTTTGAGAATCGTAGCGCCTGGAGCGACTTTCTGTCGCTTTGCTTTCTTCGTCGCCGCCAACATTTGCGGATGCGATAGAAATGGCAAGGCACGTGCAATCGTCTGGTCGATGATCTCGCCATCAGAGAGAATGATCGTTTGATCGGTCCGTTGTGTGATCGAAGGGTCATGCGTGACGATCAAAATTGTCTTTCCGCTTCTTGCCAGACTTTCGAACAAGTTCAAAACATTATTAGCGGCTTTTGAATCTAAATTGCCTGTCGGTTCATCGGCCAAAATAATGGACGGGTCCGTTGCCAGCGCACGCGCAATCGCTGCGCTCTGTTGCTGTCCGCTGGAGACGGCGGTGGGAAGTTTATGTGCCTGATCTTCCAGCCCAACCAGCTTGAGCAATTCCATCGCACGCTGCGGGCGTTCATAAAATGGATACAAATTACAGTAATCCATCGGTAGCATCGTGTTTTCCAACAACGTCAGCGTCGGCAGAAGCTGAAAGAACTGAAATACAACGCCCATGTTCTTTCCTCGCCACAGTGCGCGTTGACTTTCATTCATCTTGTAAATATGTTTGTTCCCGATCAACACTTCGCCCGCGGTGGGATGGTCAATGCCTGTGATCATGTTCAGCAATGTCGATTTTCCACAACCCGATTTGCCTACGATAGAAATGAATTGTCCATAGTTCAATTGCAGATTGATCGATTTCAACGCATGGAATTTTCCCGCAGAATTTTCGTAAATTTTCTCCACGTTCCGCAAAACGATGGCGGGCTTGTCATGATATTCTTTGAGTGACGAAGCAACTTCAACACTTGATTTGGATACATGCGTGGATGCATGCGCCCGGTCAAGGTCTATCGCCGCTTCTTTCGTGCCGATATGGCTGTTCCCATTTTTCGATGGGTCTGTTACCACCCCATCAACGATGTGCAAATGGCGTGAAAAGCGGGGCGCAAAACTTTCATCGTGCGTCACCAGCACAATTGTTTTGCCCTGCGCAACCAGTTTCTCAAATATCTGAAAAATAGTTTCAGCCGTAACACTATCCAGGTTGCCAGTCGGTTCGTCAGCGATGATCAGGTGAGGGTCATTGACCAGCGCCCGGGCAATCGCGACGCGTTGTTTTTGTCCGCCTGAAATATGCGCGGGGATTTTATACGCATGATTGGCGATCTCGACCAGTTCCAATAATTCGAGCGCTCTTTTTTTGCTGACAGTGGGTTGATATGCACCCAAAAAATCAAGCGGCAACATCACGTTCTCCACCAAACTGAGCGTGGGCATCAACTCAAACGACTGGTAAATGATCCCAATATGTTCACCACGCCACATGGCAAGTTTATCTTCACTCAAAGAATGGATCGGAATAGTAGGGCTGAGTCCCCTCTCCTTTGGGGAGAGGGCGGAGGGTGAGGGTGAATCCACCCAATGAAACAAGACACTTCCCGAAGTCAACTCACTGACCCCAGCAATCATATTGAGCAGTGTGGACTTTCCCGCGCCAGATTTGCCTGTGATTCCCAGGAACTCGCCCTGCCTGACATCAATATTGACATCCTTGAGCGCCATGAAAGGGACATCGCCCGTGTCGTAGGTTTTTATGACAGCCTGCATTTGAATGATGGTATTTTGATTAATATTGGTCATACTTCTTCCGCCACTTAACTTTCAAAGTACGAAGCAAAAAATTCAATCGATTTGGACATCAGGCGAATCAAGGTCCTGCTATCCTCTTCTCCTAAATGATTAACCAGGCCAATCAAATTTTCCTGCATTTCGGAAATAAGAGTTTCAGCAACTTGGGTGCCCTTGTCCGTTAGTCCGATGCGCACGACGCGTCGGTCATTGGGGGCATGCAAGCGTTCAATGTAGCCTGCTTCTTCCAGTGGATTGATCAAATGAGTTACGCCGGCTGGTGTGATCTGCAATAAACTGCTGATTTCAGTCACTGTAAAGGCCTTTTTATCGTTATTGATATTTAAGATCAAAATCAATAACAATTCATATTCACTGCGCTTCAAGCCATCCACCGCACTGTGTTGCAACTTTAGCCTTGAGAATTGCTTCATAATTTGGAAGAGGTCGCGCGTCAAAGCAAGGGTTATAGTTTTCTTCATATTAACTTTCTTCTGAATCGGTTATATTTTATCGAGTAAATATTTTACTTAGTAAATATTTTAGAGAGTGTGTATTTTACGGATGAATCCCCGAATGGTCAAGCATTTCCCCATAGGCTTTCACAAGTGAAAGCAGCCTAGATTCAGCCCAAGTTGGCTGATACGTGCCCCCTACTCGTATGCCAGTACTTCACGAATTGTCAAGCGGGCCGCGTTGTGGGCCGGCACAATGCTGGCAATTGTTGATAACACCAGCACCAATCCCAGCCAAATGACATAGCCCAGATACGTAAATATCACGGTTATTGAAGTTTCAAAAACCGCTACACTAACAATATAGGAAAGCCCATATGTAATCGGCACAGACAATATTACTGCCAACACAAACGAGATTGAGCCAATCACAATGCCTTCAGCAATCACCGTCCGCATCACGGCACGATCGTCTGCGCCGATGGCGCGCATAATACCGATCTCACGCGTGCGCTCCAATACATTCATACCCATCGTACCGGTCAACCCCATAGCCCCTACAATGGCAGTCAAGATTGCCATAATCAACAAAAAGATCACCAGCGTATCCAAACTATCCACCGCCGTATCGAGCGAAGCAGACCCAGATTGCGCTTGTCGCACTTTGAAACCGTGTTCTCGGAAGAAACGATCAAGTTCATCGGCGACTCTGTTTTGCGACGCTCGGTCATGCTGCTCAGTAACAACGCGAAAAGAGAAGGACCGGTTGGCAAGATGGGTCACATGCTCAATATACTCACGCGGCGCGTATGCCAGAATACCTTCACGTCCCACGAACTTGAAGATGCCAATCACCTGCCATTCTTCTTCCCGGCCATTGATCTTCAACGTCACCATATCGCCGGGCTGCAAGTTGGGAAAGTGATGCAAAACAGCTTCGCTAATCGCCAGTTTACGTACATCGGTCGCCTGGATAAATCGTCCCGAAGCCATCAAGGGCTTCACCAACTCCGAATTTGCAGGCGGTGCGAGAATATTCAAGTTGTTGATTACCGCATCTCCATCCAACAGTTCTGCGCCAACAAACTGCCAACCCTCCACGTGTTGCACACCAGGAATCTGGTATGCAAATTGCTCGATCTCATTGGAGCGGTAAGCACGATCAAAATCCAACGTTACATCGGCACGGAAATATTTGCCGATCTGCCCAATATATTCATGCAATGTAGCACGCACATTGAACACTGAGATAAAGATCGCGCCGCCCATCGTGAGCGTAAATAAAGTTAGAGCAAGACGACCTTTACGCCGGAATGTATTTCGCAACGAAATGACAAATGGACGCGGTACATGGATTCCGCGTAACGCCAGCAGACGCGTCACCTTAACCTGCATCCAATCAAACCAGGAAAGCCGCCTCTCGCCACCCGGAGATTGACTCTCCTCCTCAGCCAAATCTCCGCTGAAGGCGCGCAACACCGTAATCCGTGAACCCGTAATCACTGGAGCCAGCCCTGCAATCAATGGAACCAGCAATCCCACCACAATTTGAACCATCAACGCCGTTGGAACGATTCGATATCCAAGCACATTGAAATTCAGCTTTGCTGCGATAAAACTGGCCAGGCCATATGCGCCAAATCCACCAAAGGGAATCGCAATCAACAGCGCAATGACGCCAAATGCCATGATCAACGCGAGATACATACGTAGGACTTGTCGTCTTTGCCCACCCACCAACTTAATGATCCCAATATGGCGCAAATGTTGATTCAATAAAGCACTGAGGGTATTCGCAATGAGAGAACTGGAAAGAAATACGATCAAGATACCCAATGCCAGCAAAATTCCTAATACCGCATTGAGCGTATCGGCCAAAGGATGTTCGTGGGTTTTTGAATAACGCAAGCGACTAACGGATGTACCACCTTTTTCCAGTCTGTCTTTCAGGTCAGCACCCACTGAGCGAATGTAATCCAGATCTTCGCCGCCTTGAGCCACGGTGAAATACATCCGATTGAATAATTCAGGTTGGCCCAAATATTGCAGGGTATTCGTCGTGATAAAGGCACTTGGTCGGGCTAGAAAGTCACCCGCCCCGGCGGTTGTATCCTGAACCATACCGACGATGGGCAGGGTACGTATTGAGCCGTCAGGGAGCTGGAATTCAAGGCGATCTCCTATGGTCACGTCCATTTCTAGAAGGACACGTTGCTCCAGCACGACCTCGCGTCTGCCAGGGTCAGTTTTACCCGCCAGCGGAATCAACAAGTTGACTGAATTATTCTTGAAATCCTCCATGGCAAACATATCCAGCGTAGTCCACGTGGGAGTTCCTACCTCACGCACACGGATATTAAACACGCGACGTGCTTCTATATATTGGGTACCCGGTTGATTCTTGACCGAATCCAATACCTTGCCATCGAAATTAGCTGTGCGGATTTCAATATTCGCTGGACGGTTCGCTGAATAAGAAGCGCTCATATCCTGCGAAATAATCTGATGAGCTCCCACAACCACACCGATGGAAAATACACCCTCTGCAATGGAAAACACCACCAGCAGGGTGCGGGCTTTGTTATCAATGAGGTCGTGTAATACTTTACGCCAACGTGGTTTCATACGATTTCCAATTACTTCTTGCGAAACAGACCAAACAGCCCATGTTGACGGCTGTCCGTAGCGCGCTGGATCTCTAGGCGCTGCTGTACGATCTTTGCCAGCATTTCCGCAGTGACAGGCGATTCATCTATCACACGCTTGAAATCTTCACGCCTGATGGTCAGCACTTCCACGGAACCATCGGAACTGGCTCTTACATTCGCAATAGATTTACCACCGCGCAATAAATCAATCTCGCCAAAAAATTCTCCAGGCTTCAACCGCGAAATGATAGTCTCATCTTGTTTGTCAGCTTGCATCACTACTTCCACTTCACCCTTGTGAATCATAAAAAATGATTCGACAGGGTCATTGTGGGAAATGATTGTACTATTCGGCGCGTACGTTCGTTCTTCAGCCAGTTTTGTAAATTCCATCATATGCCGATGCCGCAACCACGGCAAAGACTTCGCAATCGTTTCGTTTATCAGTTCACCATCCGCGATAATGATGTTGCGGGTTGTGCGCGAAGTCAGTGAAGGGTCATGGGTCACCATTACAACGGTCTTACCACTACGTGCCAACTCCTCAAACAAGTCAATGATGATGCTGGCAGATTTTGTATCGAGATTTCCGGTCGGCTCATCGGCAACCAGCAAGGGCGGGTCACAGGCCAGTGCCCGGGCAATCGCAGCCAGTTGTTGCTGCCCTGTTGAGACCAACACAGGCAATTTATTGGCAAATGCCTCCAGCCCAACCAATTTCAGCATTTCCATGGCTTGCGTTGGGCGCTCATCGAAGTCATACCTGTCGGCATAGTCCATGGGGAGCATCACGTTTTCAAGTAATGTCAGCATGGGTAATAATTGGAAGAATTGAAAGACAATACCCAGATTGCGCCCGCGCCATTTGGAGCGCTGACTCTCTGTCATGCGCGTATAGATATCGGTGCCGCCGATGACCACGCGTCCGTCAGTAGGATGGTCAATGCCGGTAATCATGTTCAGCAGCGTGGATTTGCCACTGCCTGATTTGCCGACAATGGATACAAACTCACCACGGTTGATCGTCAGGTCAACCCCTTTGAGTACAGTAAATTCACCGGCTGCATTCTTAAACTTCTTGACGATATCATGCATGTCGATCATGGCTTCAGTGGAGGACATGGCATGTTGATGAGGATCAAGTTTCGGCTGGGTAAGACGTGTGTTCATTTTGTCCGCATCCTTTCCAACCTTGAGTCTGTTTCAGCTTCCTGCAAACCTTCCAACTCTCCGTCTACAATCCGCAGTGTTCTTGAAAAACGCGACGCAAGAGATTGATCATGAGTCACCATTACAATCGTTTTCCCCTGCTGGGTGACGAGATGTTCAAAGACCTCAAAAATATGATCAGCCGTGACGGAATCGAGACTCCCGGTTGGTTCGTCCGCAATCAAGATTGGCGGGTCGTTTGCCAGCGCGCGGGCAATCGCGACACGTTGCTGCTGCCCACCGGAGATAAACGCTGGAAGTTTATCAGCATGCTCTTCGATCTCTACAAGCCGAAGGAGTTCAAGTGCGCGGGAGCGAGATTGTCTTACGTTGAAATTACCGCATAAGTCCATGGGCAGGGTGATATTTTCAACGAGCGTGAGCATGGGCAAAAGTTGAAACGATTGAAAAACAACCCCTAATGTTTGGCCGCGCCATAAGGCGATTTCATCTTCGCCCATTGTATGAATCGAAACTGATGAACCGTTCGAGTTAACGTTGATTTCGCCGGAAGTGAGATTATCCACACCTGTAAGCATATTGAGCAAGGTGGATTTGCCTGCGCCCGATTTGCCCACAATACCCACAAACTCACCCGCGTCGATTTGCAGGTTAATGCCCTTGAGCGCGGTGAAATCGCCTGCCGCGGTGGAGTAGACTTTCACAACGTCGCGCAGTTCGATGAGAGGCAGGGTTGAGGCTTGAGCTTGCATAACTGATTCTTCGATGGGTGTTTCTGAATTACCCAATGAGAATTATCTATAGGGGTTGTAGACATGCAAAAACGGTCGCTGCAAGCAACCGTTTTGTTGGCGTGCCGTACAACATTCATTGTACCTCTAATCATTCGATTGTGACAATTTTCCTAATTTTGCATTTATATTAGTTGTCATCTTAATTCAAAACTAAATTCATGGTTCAAAAATCGCCTTCAAGACTATAATAAAAATAATCATCTTCAAGGAGAATGTCATGCCCAACGTTTATGCCTCCAAACATCCGTTGATTGCTCATAAACTTTCCCGCCTGCGTGATAAGAATACTGAGCCCAAGAAGTTCCGCGAACTCGTTCGAGAGATTGCGGGACTTCTTGCTTATGAAGCCACTGCTGATTTGGCCGTCACACCGCGTGAGTTGGAAACTCCGCTCGCCAAAATGACCGGGCAGGAACTGCAGGAAAAGATTGGTCTCGTCCCCATTCTGCGCGCCGGACTGGGACTCGTGGAAGGCTTTTGGGAGTTGATGCCCAGCGCTGAGGTATGGCATATCGGTTTATACCGGGATGAGAAAACACTCCGCCCTGTTGAATACTACAACAAACTCCCGCTTGAGCCAACTGTATCGGTTTGTTTAATTCTCGACCCTATGCTCGCCACGGGTGGTTCTGCCACAGCTACGGCTGATGTGCTCAAGCGCTGGGGCGTGAAGAAGATCAAATTCGTTGGACTCATCGCCGCACCAGAGGGTATCAAAGCCATGCAAACGGCGCATCCTGACATTGACATTCATGTTGGCGCAATTGATGACCATCTCAATGAACGTGCCTACATCGTGCCGGGACTTGGCGATGCGGGAGACCGTCAGTTTGGGACAGGTTAGCTATTAGCTTCTAGTAATTAGCGTTTAGCATTTAGCCAGAGGAGTTCATATGGCTTATAACGAGAAATTAGCAGAGCGAATTCGCAGCGAGTTAAGCGGCATTCCATTTGTTGAAAAGAAAATGTTTGGGGGAGTTGGTTTTTTGATTCACGGGAATATGGCATGTGGTATTCACCAGGAGGATATGATCGTCCGCGTGAAGCCAGAGAAGCATGAGAAACTTCTTCAGAAGCCTCATGCCAAACCCTTCGATACAATGGGCAAACCGATGAAAGGCTGGCTGATGGTTGAGCCTGAGGGATGCAAAACTAAAAAACAAATGAGTGCCTGGGTTAAAGAAGGCGTAGAGTTTGCGCTGACTCTTCCACCAAAATGAAAGCGATGCTATTGGAGTCGCTTGCGGATTTGAGAACGCATCCGACTCCCTTGAACCTGCTCAATATCCCCGAGCCGACTCTCAACGAAGGCGAGATTCTATTACGCATCACCCGTTGTGGAGTTTGCCACACGGAACTGGATGAAATCGAAAGACGGACACCGCCTCCCCATTTACCAATCATATTAGGTCATCAGGCAATTGGAATTGTTGAAGAGGGAGAAAATAAAGGTCAACGCGTGGGCGTAGCATGGATTGCTTCCGCTTGCGGACATTGCCAACATTGCATTTATGGCAACGAAAATCTTTGTGCTGAATTCAAAGCCACGGGACGCGATGTGAATGGCGGGTATGCCGAGTATATGAAAGTCCGCGCGGATTTTGTGCATCCAATCCCTGAGACGTTTTCTGACTCAGAAGCCGCGCCATTGTTGTGTGCCGGCGCAATCGGATATCGCTCATTGAAACTGAGTAATTTACAGGATGGAGAAAATTTAGGTCTAATGGGGTTTGGTGGATCGAATCATCTGGTGTTGAAACTGGTCAAATATAAATTTCCAAATTCGAAAATCTTTGTCTTCAGCAGAAATTCTGCAGAGCGGGAGTTTGCACTTTCCTTGGGAGCAACCTGGGCGGGCGCGATTGATCAGAATCCGCTGGAGGGGTTGAACGCGGTCATTGACACTACACCAGCTTGGGGTCCGGTGAGTGAGGCGATGAAGGTGTTGAGTCCCGGTGGGAGGCTGGTGATCAATGCCATCCGCAAGGAAGAATCCGATAAAGAAGTTTTGATGAAATTGGATTATCCATCGCAATTGTGGCTGGAAAAGGAAATCAAATCGGTTGCAAATGTGACCCGGGCGGATGTGCGCGAGTTTTTGCAGTTGGCAGCAGAGGCACACATCAAGCCAGAATTTCAAGAGTACGAACTCAAGGATGCCAATCAGGCTTTGGTAGAAATGAAACAGGGGAAAATTCGAGGGGCAAAGGTGTTAAGAATCCAAAACTGATATATCATACCCCTCGGGTATACTCACGACATGAATCAAAAACAAATCACCACAATCGCATACTATTTGGCTTTTATTTTGCTTGGACTGACGATCGCTGCCGAAGGGCCAACGCTCCTCAAACTTGCTGAACACACATCCAGCCAGATTGACCAGATCAGTTGGATTTTTTTCTTCAGCTCACTAGGGTATCTCACCGGTTCCTATATAGGCGGCAGACTCTATGATCGCGTGCCGGGTCACCAATTCATGGCAGGTGTGCTGGTGATGATTGGAGTTTTTACCATCTTTGTACCTATTATTACATCCCGAATTGCGCTCTTTGTCATTGTGCTTGTTCTCGGCCTTGCCAAAGGCGCGCTGGATGTGGGTTGCAACACGCTGTTACTCTGGTTGCACAATGAAAAGGTTGGCCCGTTCATGAACGGCCTCCATGCCGCCTTTGGTGTGGGCGCATTCGTTTCGCCGCTGATCGTGGCTGGCGTATTGGACGCTACAAGCGAAATTCATTGGGCCTATTGGAGCTTTGTCATTGCGGCCTTTCCCATTGCCTTCTTTGTTTGGAGGCTACCCAGTCCGCAGCCACGTGCCATATCTGAACAACATAAAGATGCACCTGTGCCCGTCCTGCCAATTATTATCATGGTCACATGTTTTGTTTTATATGTTGGCGCAGAAGCTGGCTACGGAAATTTGATTTACACCTATGCCTTCAAGCGCGGCCTTGCCACCGAGATCACTGCCAACTATTTGACTTCCGCCTTTTGGGGCTTCTTCACACTCGGGCGTTTGGTCGCCATTTGGATATCAACCCGCCTCAAGCCCATCTCGATTCTGCTTCTGGATTTCGCAGGCTGTATCCTCAGCCTTGGCTTGATCCTGCTCTTTAGAGATTCTCAAACTGCTCTGTGGCTGGGGAGCATTTTGCTGGGCATCTCGCTCGCATCCATCTTCCCCACTTTTATTACTCTTTCAGAAGAACGCATGCATATCACCGGCGCAATTACAGGTTGGTTTTTGGTAGGCGGCGGATTGGGCGGTATGACTCTCCCCGTGGCCATGGGCTATGCCTTCGATAACATTGGACCCAGTGCAATGATGATGATCGTTTTCGTCACTGTGATTTTGGACCTGTTAGCCTTGCTGATTTTCATCAAAACCTCTACACGTGCAGTAACAACGGGAGCCAAAATTCCTGGGGAATATGAGCAAGGGTTGTAGTCTCAGGTTGATCCAGTAGGTCAAGCTAACCATCCATCTATACGCCCAACAAAAACGAGTAGTGACAAAGTCATTACTCGTTTCTTTTTTCATCCTCCATTTGGTAGAATCGCCTGCATGTTCCGCCCCAAAAAGCTCAGTTTCCTGCTCTTGACGTTTCTGCTCATCACAGCGTGCGCTCCCGCAGCTACTCCCACGCCTTACCCCGCTTATGATCCCTTCGCGCCGGTGAATGGAAACAGCGCCTCACCGGTTCCCGTTCAAGAGGGTCAAATTATCAGCCCTTCGCGCGTCGCTGGCGGGCCCACACCCACGCGGTCACCCCTCTCAGTGGTGATTCCCAAACGTGGTTCAAGTTCATCCTTTTCACAACCCACGCCCGATGCGCCGCATGCACTTCCACCACCGCGTGACTATGTGGAGGTCTATACCGTCCAACCTGGGGATACGCTGGGTAGCATTGCGCAAATCTACGGCATTTCTCTGGATACGCTTATGCAAGCCAATGGTTTGGATGAGTTCAGCATTTTGTCTGTCGGTCTGACTCTCAACATTCCACCCATCACGACTGATGCCACACCCGGCTCTTCATTCAAAATCATTCCTGATTCAGAATTGATCTACGGGCCTGCCACAATCGAATTTGACCTGGATGTTTTTCTAGCCAATCGCAACGGCTATCTTTCTCACTATGTGCAGGATGTGAACGGAGAATATTTGACCGGTGCAGAAATTATCATGCGCATCTCGCAAAGTTATTCGATCAATCCGCGTTTACTGGTTGCATTGCTCGAATACCGCAGTGATTGGGTCACAAATCCGGCACCAGAAAATATTGATTACCCCCTCGGCAACTACGACTCATTTCGAGCCGGGTTATATCGTCAGGCCGCGTGGGCAGCCGATAATTTAAATCGCGGATATTATCTCTGGCGCGTCAACGCCCTTTCTGCCATGCCACTGGCTGATGGCACTTATATCCCAATGGATGCAACGATTAACGCGGGCACTGCCGGCGTGCAATACTTCTTTTCAAAATTCAATGATCGCGCCACCTGGGATGTGGATGTTAGCGCGCTGGGACTCTACCAAACCTATAACCAACTCTTCGGCTATCCCTTTGACTATGATATTGCTTCGCTGATTCCTTCGAATCTGATTCAGCCTCCGATGCACCTGCCCTTTGCGGACGGCGTCACCTGGTCATTTACAGGTGGTCCACACGGCGGCTGGGATGCCGGTTCTGCCTGGGCCGCGCTCGATTTTGCACCTCCTGGCGAAGGTGGTGGATGCGCCACCAGCACGGACTGGGTGGTTGCTGTTGCAGATGGATATATCGTTCGCGCGGAGGATGGAGCGGTGATTCAGGATCTGGATAATGACGGGTATGAACAAACCGGTTGGAATGTGCTCTACATGCATATGGATTCCGAAGGTCGTGTACAACCAGGTACATATGTGTATGCTGGCGAATCGATCGGTCATCCGTCCTGTGAAGGTGGCGTATCCAACGCAACCCACTTGCATCTCGCGCGCAAATATAACGGGGAATGGATTCCGGCCGATGGTAACGTGCCTTTTAATTTGGACGGCTGGGTTTCCAGCGGCAATGGCATCGAATATGATGGGTTCCTCACCCGCGGTGTCACCATTCTGACCGCAGAGGAAGGTGTCACAGAAGGAGTGAATCAAATAGCAAGATGAAATCAAAAGCAGTTTCCTCCTCCTTTATACAGGTATAATTCCGGTCGTGAAGCGCGCGCTTATTTTTTTAATGATGACCTCCATGCTGACAGGCTGCGTGGGGAATACATCCCTGTGGGGGCAGTATCAGACGCCTACACCCATAGGCGGAATTCCCACTGTTACTGTTTCGCCCGCTCCTGATGTGGTATTGGTACAACCCGATGTCTTTGTGACATCTGTGCAAACAGATATACCAACGACACCTCCGCTTGAAATCACAGCTTCGCCTACCTCCTTATTGGATGCGTTTGTCACGCTGCCACCCACCAACACTCCGGAACCTCCCGCCCCTACGTACGCCAGCGATACTATTTTGTACTACACCCAAAGCGGCGATTGGCTCCCCGCAGTGGCAAGCAGGTTTGGGGTAGATGTGAGCGAGATCGCGTCTCCTAAAACTTTGCCCGCGAGTGGGTTTCTAGATCAAGGTACATTGCTCATCATCCCTGATCGAATTGATAGAAACGCACTGGAATACACCTCAGGTTTACAGTTCATTCCGGATAGTGAAGTGGTTTTTTCTTCCACGGCCCTAGACTTCGATATCACTCAGTTTGTAAAGAACGCAGGCGGGTATCTTTCCACATATCGCCAATATCTTGGCGCCACTGGTTGGACAACCGGCGCTCAAGGCATTCAAAGACTTGCCTACGAAAATTCGATCAACCCGCGCTTATTACTGGCCATTCTCGATTACGAAGCGCAATGGGTACGCGGTAAACCTGCCAACGAATTTCGCACCAAATATCCCATGGGATATGAAAACTATCATAATCCTGGCATGTTTGGTCAGCTCACCTGGGCCATTAACCAGATGTCCGCTGGGTACTATAGTTGGCGCAATGGCACGATTTCAGAAGTCACATTTCTGGATGGCAAAACTTTACACCTTGACCCCAACCTCAATGCGGGCACAGTCGCGATCATGGTATTGTTCTCGCGCTTGCATACCTGGAATGAATGGCTACGCATCATGGATCAGACCAGCGGCTTTCCGGCATTTTATCAATCCATGTTTGGTGACCCGTTTGCCCGTGCAGACCGCATCATCAATTTCTTTCCACCCAATCTAACGCAGCCTGAAATGACTTTGCCCTTTGAACAGAATATCACCTGGTCTTTCACTGGCGGACCACACAGTGCCTGGGGTGCTGAGGGCCCACTCGCGGCGCTGGACTTTGCCCCACGTGGTAATAAAAGTGGATGTTACATCGCCAACGCCTGGATCATCGCCATGGCCCCAGGACTGGTTGTCCGTTCTGACAAGGGCGTAGTGGTGATCGATATGGACGGTGATGGTCATGAGCAGACGGGGTGGAACATCATGTACCTGCATGTCGCGGGCAGAGACCGTGTGCCTGTAGGCCAATGGGTGGATCTCAACGATCACATCGGTCACGCCTCTTGTGAGGGCGGTGTCTCAACCGGGACACATACACACATTGCCCGCAAATACAACGGCGAATGGATGCTGGCTGATGGGCCCGTACCATTTATACTCAGCGGCTGGACTGCTGTAGCTGGAGATAAGCCTTATTTGGGGAAACTTGTAAAAGGCAACAACGTTATTACTGCAGATGTTTATGGTCAGTCCTGGTCTTTGATCACGCGCGAAGATGGCGAATAGA
>Ga0070699_100001590_pt1 | contig 20741 bp, 16 predicted proteins | sample KBSK1503metaG_FD_65473 | JGI IMG/M metagenome (GOLD analysis project Ga0070699, IMG submission 65473) | Corn, switchgrass and miscanthus rhizosphere microbial communities from Kellogg Biological Station, Michigan, USA - KBS K1-50-3 metaG | ecosystem: Host-associated > Plants > Roots >...
AGGACCGCCGCGTACAGGATCGCTACTCCGGGGGCGCCCGTGGCCCAGGGCGGAAGCTGGCTGGTCACCCGGTCAAGCGCGTAGCGGTGAATCGGCGGCCCCGGGTGCCGATCGCGGCGCTCACGTGAGCTTGGCGGCCTGGATCGCCTTCACATTGTAATAGCGGATGTCGGTCATCGAGTTCGGGAGCTTGCCCGCCTGGAAGGCACGGCAGAGATCCACGATCGCGTCCTCGATCGTGCGTTTGGGCTTCCAGCCGAGCTCGCGGGCGATCTTCTGGGACGAGATGTGGTAGGAACGGAGATCGTTGGTCGGTGAGGTCGTGACCTCGATCGGCGCGAGGCGCGGCATCTCGCGGAGCACCGTCGAGTGCACCGTCCGCCCCAGTTCGGCGACCGTGTGGTTCTCGTATCCCGCGTTGAAGGTCTTGCCGCCGATCATCGCAGCCGGCAGTCCCAGCAGCTCCACATAGAGGTCCGTCATGTCCTCGATGTGCAGGTTCGGCCGCTTCTGGCTCCCGCCGAAGATCGTGATCTTGCGGTTGTTGACGGCGAGATTGGTCAGGATGTTCACGGTCAGGTCGAGACGCTGCCGCGGCGAGTAGCCGCAGATGGTCGCCGGCCGGATCGTGAGCGTCGTGAAGTCATCGGACTGATAGCGGGCGAGGATCGGCTCGCACATCCCCTTGTACCGGTTGTAGTCGGTGAGGGGCACCAGCGGGTGATCCTCGGTGACGTTCTCCTTGTCGCTGACGCCGTAGACGCTCGAGGTCGAGGCGTAAATGAAGCGCCCGACCCGTGACCGCTTGGAGATCGCGACCAGCGGCTCGAAGGCGTCGTAGTTGATCGACTTGCTGAGGCCCGGGTCGAGCTCGAAGCTGGGGTCGTTCGAGATGCACGCCAGATGGATGACGGCGTCGCTGCCGGGCAGCACCGTCTGGAGGAGCGCCTCGTCGCGGATGTCGCCCTTGATCGCCTCGAGGGCGGGATGCCTGGGCAGCACGTCCGCGCCGAACAGGAACAGGTCGAGCACCCGGACCCGGTAGCCGCGGTCGAGCAGCTTGGGGAGCAGCACCGCGCCGACGTACCCCGCTCCCCCCGTCACCAGCACTGTCTTCAGCTGAGCATTCACGCGTGCCCTCCCTGTCCCATCCCTCAACCCCGGTAGAAGGCGCGAATCGTGTTCGCGACGTAGGCGAGGTCGTCGCGCGTCAGGTACTCGTGCACCGGCAGCGAGAGGATCCGTTCGGCCTGCGCCTCCGCCACCGGGAACGCCCCGCGTCGGTAGCCGAGGTGCGCCGCCGCCGGCTGGAGGTGGATCGGGATCGGGTAGTGGATTCTCGTCTCGACGCCACGTTCGAGCAGGTAGGCGACCACGTCGTCACGACGGGCCACCTGGACGACGTAGGTGTGGTAGACCTGCCGCGCGGCCGGCCGCCGCGGCGGGATGACGACGTCGGGCGCCAAGTCCTTCAGCGCCTGGTCGTAGACGGCGGCGTTCTCGCCCCGCGTCTTCGTCACCGCCTCGATCCCGTCGAGCAGGACGTTGCCGACGATCGCCTGGATCGTGTCGAGACGGCTGTTGTAGCCGAAGACCTCGCACTCGTCGCGAGTGCGCAGGCCGTGGTTGCGCAGGAGCCGGACCTTGTGCTCGAGGTCGGCCGAGGCCGTCGTCAGCATGCCGCCGTCGCCGGCCACGCCCAGGTTCTTCAGCGGGAAGAGACTGAAGCAGCCGGCCGTCGCGAGCGAGCCGACCGGCCGACCGTTCAGGGCCGCCCCCACCGCCTGCGCGGCGTCCTCGATGACGGCGAGGCCCCGGCGCGATGCGATCGCGCCGATCGCGTCCATGTCGGCCGGATTGCCGGTCAGGTGCACGGGAATGATCGCTCGGGTTCGCCGTGTCACCGCCGTCGCGACGAGGGCAGGATCGAGCGTGTAGTCCGCGGTGACGTCGGCGAAGACCGGCGTGGCGCCGGCGGCCACCACGGCCCCCGCCGTCGCGATGAAGCTGTTCGGCGCCGTGATCACCTCGTCGCCCGGACGGATGCCGAGCGCCCGCAGGGCGAGGAAGAGGGCATCGGTGCCGGAGTTGAGCCCGACCGCGTGCGGCGTCCCGCAGAGGCGCGCGAAGCGTTGCTCGAACTCCTCGACGGGCGGCCCCTGCACGAAGCGGCCACGGCTGAACTCCTCGGCGACCTTTCGCTGCACCTCGCCGCTCGCGAACTGGCGCGGGAGGTCCATATACTTCACGTGACGGGCGACGCTCATCGCCCCCGGAGCTTCCGGATCGTCCGGCTCATGCGGCCCTCCCGGCGTCGCAGTCCTGGCCGCTCACGACGCGGTCATCGCTGCAAGAATTCCACCACAGAACGGCGCGGCCGAAGGCGGCAATTCTGTGGGACGGAGCGGATCGGGGACGACTCTCCCGGCCGGCGCCTGGCCGTGGATTGGCACCGGCGGTGCCGATTTGCGACGGGTGGGCGCGGGCGGTGTCCTCAGGCCGGGTCTTGCCAGTACAGATAGCGGCCGCAGCTCTCGCAGCGGATCAGGTGGGGCTGGGTCCGGAGTTCGAGAACGGCCTGGGGGCGGATCGCCATGCGGCAGCCGGCACAGATGTGGGAGGGGAGCGCCTGGACCACGGCGACGCCGCCGCGGGCCTTCAGGAGCTTGTCGTACTCGGCGAGGACCGCCGGCGCCACGCCGGCGGCGAGTGAAGCGCGTTCCATCCGGACGCCCGCGAGCTCGGTCTCCACGGCGCGCAGCCTTTCGCGCACGACCGCCTCGTTGGCCTTGCCCTCCGTCTCGGCGCGCTTGAGCTGCGCATCGGCGTCCCGGATGTCGGTGGTGAGCCGCTCCTGCGTTTCCATCAGCGTGAGGATTTCCTCCTCGAGGCGCGACTTCTCCTGCTTGATCTCCTCGATCTCCACCAGCACCGCCGAGTATTCCTTGTTGGTCTTGACCTCGTAGAGACGGGCCTCCGCCTTGGCGCGCTTGGCGGCCGAAACGTCGAGGTCCTTCTCCTTGGTCCGGATGCTCTTCTTGGTGGTGTCGAGGCGGGTCTTGGCGGCTTCGAGCGTGGTGCGCGCGGCGTGCACGCCCGCCTCGATCGCCTCGATCTCCTTGGGGAGGCGGGTCGTTTCGCGCTCGAGGCCGGCGATGCGCGTGTCGAGCGCCTGCAGGTCGATCAGCAGCTGGAGTTCTCGATCCACGTCGCCTCCGTCAGAATGGTGGGCCCACCCGGACTCGAACCAGGACCTGACCGGTTATGAGCCGGCTGCTCTGCCATTGAGCTATGGGCCCAGGCCAGCATCATACCATCGGCTCCTGTTGCCACGGGGTCGCGCCCGCCCCCGTCAGCTCTCCAGAAAGCTGCGGAGCTTCTTCGATCGCGACGGGTGTCGGAGCTTCCGGAGCGCCTTGGCCTCTATCTGGCGGATGCGCTCGCGCGTGACGGCGAAGTCCTGGCCGACCTCCTCGAGCGTGTGCTCGCAGCCGTCCGAGAGCCCGAACCGGAGCCGGAGCACCTTTTCCTCGCGGGGGGTCAACGTGTTGAGGACGCGGTTGGTCTGCTCACGGAGGCTCAAACCGATGATGGACTCGACGGGCGAGACCACCTGCTTGTCCTCGATGAAGTCGCCCAGATGACTGTCCTCCTCCTCGCCGATGGGCGTCTCCAGCGAGATGGGCTCTTGGGCGATCTTCAGGACCTTCCGGACTTTGTCGACCGGCACCTCCATCTTGGTCGCGATCTCCTCGGGGGTCGGCTCACGTCCGAGCTCCTGGACGAGCTGACGGGATGTCCGGATCAGCTTGTTGATCGTTTCGATCATGTGCACCGGGATGCGGATCGTCCGCGCCTGATCGGCGATGGCCCGGGTGATCGCCTGTCGAATCCACCAGGTGGCGTAGGTCGAGAACTTGTAGCCGCGGCGGTACTCGAACTTGTCGACCGCCTTCATCAATCCGATATTGCCTTCCTGGATGAGATCGAGGAATTGGAGCCCGCGGTTCGTATATTTCTTCGCGATCGAGATGACGAGTCGGAGGTTGGCCTCGACCATCTCCTTCTTGGCCCGGGCCGCCTTTTGCTGGCCGGCCTTGATGACGGCCATGACGCGCTTGATGTCGTCAGCCTTGGCGTTCGCCCGCTGTTCGGCCCGCTTGACCTCCTGCTGGGCCACCCAGATCTGCCGCTGCTTGGGGCTGGCGAACTTCTTGGCGGCCTTTTGATCGAGGTCGGCGTCGGCGCGGGCGCCGTGGGTGCCGTTGCCGCCGAACGAGACGTAGATCAGGTTCTGCACTTCCTCCGCCGACGGCCGCCGACCGTTGGTCCAGAGCGCGATCACGCTCTCCGCCCGCTCGATGTCCTCGAGCAGGTCCCGCAGCTCCTGGACGAGACCCCGGCGCTCGGCGTCCGTGTCCTCGCGGTCGATGATCTGGGCGCCGATGTTGAGCGCCCGCAACGTCTCGAGGACCTTCTGCTGCTTCGAATGGCCCTGCGCTTCGTACTTCTTCCACGCGGGGTCCTTGCCGGCCCGTCGCTTCTTGCCGGAGGCTCCCGCCCGGAGCCTGCGGGCGCGCTCGAGGAGCTGCTCACGCTCGCGCAGCAGGCGATCGACGGTGGAGAGCTTTCCGATCACCACGCGGGTCAGCTCGTCGGCCTTGTCGTCGTCGAACTCCTCCTCGGAGACCTCGACCACTTCCTTGATCGAGATCTCGCGCTTCCGGAGCTTCTCCCGGAGCACGCGGAAGCGCTCGATAGCGAGGTTGGTGGAGAGGACGGCGCGCGCGACCTCCTCCTTCCCCTCCTCGATGCGTTTGGCCAGCGCGATCTCCCCCTCGCGGGTGAGGAGGGAGACGCGCCCCATCTCGCGGAGGTAGAGGCGCACCGGGTCCTCGGTGCGCCCGACGGGCCCCGGGGTGAGGTCGATCGGTTCCGCCGGGCCGTCGACCTCGTCCCCCTCCTCGGGCACCGGGGTCTCGATCTCGGAGGGCAGCCGGTTCGCCTTGGCCGAGGCCACCACCTCGATGTCCATGGCGCCGAACATCATCATGATGTCGTCGAGCTGGTCGAGCGAGACCAGGTCGGAGGGAAGGGCGTCGTTCACCTCGTCGTAGGTGAGAAAGCCCTTCTGCTTGCCCTTCGAGATGAGCTTGTCGAGCCCTTCCATCTTGGGTTCTTCAGCCATTCGTATGGACTCCTTGTGGACCCGAAGGCCGGGCGTGTGGCCTTCCCTCGGAGCCGCCCCCGAGGGTCAGTTCGCGCGCCTGTTCTCCGGCGCGCTGGAGGGCGAGAAGCTCGGCCTGCAATCCCTCGAGCGAGGCGTCGCCGGCGGCTTGACCCGCGGCGATCGCGCGGGTGACGTCGCGGATGCGTCGGAGCCGGCGCTTGAGCTCGAAGCGGTTCCGGAACTGCGCGAGCTCGGTCTCGGAGTCCGTCCAGTCACGCTCGTCGAGGAGCAGGGCAGCGAGGAGGCCGCGCTCGGCGTCGCCGGGGAGGTCCGGCATCATGGTCGCCGCCGGCGCGTCCGGGCGCGCCCGGAGCGTGGCGAGGAGGGCGCGGAGCGTGGGATGCGAGAGATCGCCATCCTCGACGATCGGCAGGAGGGCGACGCGCGATCCTGGGACGTGGAGAAGGAGGAGGAGCAGCTCGCGCTCGGCCAGCGGGATGCCCGTCGGCGCGCCGGCGGCAGACGGCACGGCGGCCGGTCGCCGCCAGGCCCCCTGCAGCCGCTGCGCCTCGATCCAGAGCTGTGTCGCGTCGAGCCCGAGCCGGAGCGCTGCCTCGCGAGAGAGGGCTAGCGCCTCCTCCGAGTTGGTGACCTTCGCGAGCATCATCGCGACGCGGGCGAACGCGGTCGCGCGACCGCGGGGCCCGCTCGCGTCACCGGTCTCGGCGAGGGCGCGGTCGAGCGCGTAGGAGAGAAGGCTCCGCGACGCCGCGATGCACTCGGCGAAGGCGGCCGCGCCCGCCGACCGAAGCAGGGTGTCAGGGTCGTGGCCGGTCGGCAGGAGGGCCACGCGCAGCCGCGGGGCCCCGGCATCGCCGAAGGTCCCGCTCCTGGAGAGCGCCCACCGCAGCCCGTCCGGGGACGGCTCCAGGAGCTCCTCGGCCCGCTCCGCCGCCTTCTGTCCAGCCACGTCGGCGTCGAAGAAGGTGACGACCTCGCTACAGTACCGCCGCAGCAGCGCGAGCTGCGCCGACGTGAACGCGGTGCCGAGGGCGGCCACCGTCTCGCCGAACCCGTACTGGTGCGCGATCACGCAGTCGAGATAACCCTCGACGAGGAGGGCGCGGTCCCGGGCCCGGATCGCGTCGCGCGCGAGGTCGATCGCATAGAGGGTCTGGCCCTTCGAGTAGAGGGGGGTCTCGGGGGAATTCAGGTACTTCGGCTGCTCGTCGCCGAGGGCGCGCCCGCCGAACGCGACCACGCGTCCCTGGAGGTCCTTGATCGCGAAGAGGAGGCGGCCGCGGAAACGGTCGTAGAATCCGCCGCCGCTCTGCCGAGGGAGGACGAGGCCCGCCCGCTCGAGGACCTCCTCACCGACCTTCTGGCTCTTCGCGAACCCGAGGAGTGCGTCCCAGCCCTCCGGCGCGTAGCCGAGATCGAAGCGCTTCGCGACGGCGGGGTCGACACCCCGTGTCTCGAGGTACGTCCGCGCGCGCTCCCCCCCGGCCCGCCACAACTTTTCGGTGTAGAACGCGAGCGCGAGCTGCATCGCGCGGTGGAGGGCCTCCCGGTCCCCCTCGTCGGTGCGGCCCCGCTCCTCCGGCAGGTCGACCCCGGCCCGGCGGGCGAGGGCCCGGACCGCCTCGGGGAACGAGAGCCGGTCCTGCCGCATCAGGAAGCCGAACGCGTCGCCGCCGACACCACAGCCGAAGCAGTGGAAGATGCCCTTTGCAGGATTCACCATGAAGGACGGTGTCTTCTCGGTGTGGAAGGGGCAGAGGCCCTTCCAGTTCACGCCAGCCTTTCGAAGGACCACGAACGGGCTGACGACATCGACCAGATCGATGTGGGAGCGGATCTCGTCGAGGATCGCGCTCGGAAAGCCCGCCATCAGCCGGCCTTGAGGGCGGCGACCGTGGCGCCGGCGCCTCCCTCGCTCGAGTCCCCGTCGCGGTAGGACTCGACCAGCGGATGGCCCGCGAGCAGGTCGTGAACAGTCCTGCGGAGGGCGCCGGTGCCCTTGCCGTGGACGAGCCGGACCGTCGGCAGGCCGGCGAGGAACGCGTCGTCGAGGTATTTCTCGACGATGCCTCGCGCCTCGTCGGTGGTCCGGCCGAGGAGATGGAGCTCCGGGGCGACGCTCGCCTTCTCGGGCACCCGGACGGAGCCCGCGCGGGACGCGCCCGCCACGATCTTGCGCAGGCCCTGCACGGGGACACGGACCGTTCGTCCCCGAGGCGACGGTGGCCGTGGCGCCGGCGACGGCTTGGAGCCGTCCGCGAATGCCGAGGTGGGGCGCCTCCACCGCGTCCCCGGGGGCGAGCGCGTCGGCCGGCGTCGAGTCCTCCGCGGCCGCCATGCCGACCCGCGCGCCGAGCTCTCGCACCCGCTGGCGCACGTCGTCGAGCGTCTTGCGCGACCGTTCCGCCTGCTTCAAGCGCTCCCACTCGGCGGCGAGGGCGCGACGGATCTCCGACAGGAGCCCGGCCGCTTCTTGCTTGCTACGGGCGACGATCTCCCGGCCCCGGGCTTCCGCGCGTGTGAGCTCGGCGGCGGCGCGGACGAGGTGGACCGAGGCCTCGCGCTCGCTCCCTTCGATCGCGAGCGCGCGCGCCGCTTCCGTTCGGGTCTGCTCGTCGAGCCGGGAGAGGAGCTCGCCGAGCCGCGCGGCGTGCCCGGAGCGGTGGGCCTGCGCGCGCTCGATGAGCGCCTGGTCGAGCCCGAGGCGGGCGGCGATCGCGAGCGCGTAACTCTGCCCCGGATGGTCGTAGACGAGGCGGAAGGTGGGAGCGAGCCGCTCGCGATCGAACTCGACCGACGCGTTGCGCGCGCCCGGGTGCGTGCTGGCGAATGCCTTCAGGGGCTCCAGGTGCGTGGTGGCCATCACGAGGGCGCCGCGCTGCTCGAGCGCTTCGAGAACGGCCTGGGCCAGCGCCGCCCCCTCGTCGGGGTCCGTGCCCGCCCCGAGCTCGTCGAGCAGCACGAGCGAGCGGTCGTCCACGCGCTCGAGCACGTCGCGAACCTGCTGGATGAAGGCCGAGAACGTCGAGAGATTCTCGGCGACGCTCTGCTCGTCGCCGATCACGGCGAAGAGCCGCGAGATCAGGGGCAAGCGACTGCCCGCCGCGGCGGGGACGTGGCAACCCACCTGGGCCATGAGGAGAAGAAGTCCGAGTGTCTTGAGCGCGATCGTCTTGCCGCCGGCATTCGGGCCGGTGACGACGACGAGAGGCCGTTCGCGGCTGAGCTCGAGATCGATCGCAACGACGGAGCGGGCCGGATCGCGCCAGCTCTGGGCCAGCAGCAGGGGGTGGCGCGCGGCCCGGAGCGACACCCCCGCCGAGTCCACCAGCGGGCGCGTCGCGTCCATCCGCTCGGCGAGCCGGGCGCGTGCGACGATCCAGTCGAGCTCGGCGATGCCGGCGACCAGGCGCTCGATCTCGGGCAGGCGGGCGCGGACGGCGTCGCTCAGCTCGGCCAGGAGGCGCGCGGTCTCGTGCTCCTCCTCTCGGACGCCGTCGATCAGGTCGTTGTTGGCGTCGAGGACGCGGTCGGGCTCGAGGAACACGGTCTGGCCGCTCTGCGAGCGGTCGTGGACGATGCCGCGGAGACGCGCCCGAGCGTCTGCGCGCACAGGAACCACATAACGTCCGGTGCGGCGGGTCACGTAGCGGTCACTGAAGATCCTGTCGGCGTCGGGGATCTGAAGCAAGGCTTCGAGGTCCTGGACGATGCGGCGCTGGAGGTCTCGAATCCGCTGGCGGAGACGGCGGAGCTTCGGGCTCGCGCCGTCGGTCAGAGTGCCGTCCTCGGCGAGTGCCGCGGTAAGGGTTTCGCGAAGGTCGTCGAGCCTTGGGAGGCGGTCGGCGATGTCGGCGAGCGCGGGTGCCTGGGGCCGGATGCTCCGACCGTACGCGGTGAGCCGAGGCACGGCCCTGAGCACCGGAACCAGGCCCCGAAGCTCGGCACCGTCGAGGACGGCGCCTTCCGTCCGGCAGCGGTCGAGGCTCGGTCGCGCATCCGGGATCGCCTCCCAGGGAGGGTGGCCGTGGGCGGCGATCGCGACCCTGGCTTGGCTCGTCTCTTCGAGTGCGGCCGCTACCGCCAGCGCGTCGGTGAGAGGGGTCGCCCCGAGGGTTCGCTCGCGTCCCATCGGGGTGTCGGTCTCGGCCGCGAGCAGGGCCCGGACCTCGTTCCACTCGACGCCGCGGCCCGAGAGCCCCTCTGCGTCCATGTCTTCGCCTCGGCCGCTCCCACCGCTCACGTGCGGGGCACCAGAGGAACAGCCTGGAGTGTCGGGGGTGCTAATCCGAGAACCGCTCGCGCCGCTTAGCCTTCTTCCGCGCCGCCAGTGCCTTCCGCTTGCGCCGGACGCTCGGCTTCTCGTAGTGCTGGCGCTTCTTGAACTCGGAGAGGAGCCCGGCCTTCTCGCACTGCTTTTTGAAGCGCTTGAGGGCGCTCTCGAAGGACTCGTCGGGCTCGATGATGACCTTGGTCACGCAGTCCCCTCCCCCCGTGCCGCCGCGTAGACCGACGTCCGATGGGTAAACGACAACTATATATCATGTGACCGGGGGTCAGGCAAACGATTGCCCCGGGCCGGCCCCGTCCGACCGGACCGCCCCCCCGGGCGAGTCAGCGCCGGCCTTCTCCCCCCCGGGCCGCGACGAGCTTGAGGATCCGGTCAGCGGCCTCCTGGCAGGCCGCGTCGATCAGCGGAGCCTCGTCGGTGGTGAAGCGCGCCAGCACGTGGTCCGGGACCTGCTCCTTGTGCGGCGGCCGGCCGACGCCGATCTTCACACGCCTGATCTCGTCCGTGCCCAGTGCCTCGATGATCGAGCGCACGCCCTTGTGGCCGCCGTGGCTGCCCTTCATCCGCACGCGCACGGTCCCGAGCGTCAGGTCGATGTCGTCGTAGGCGAGGATCAGGTCCGCCGGGGAGAGCGCGAGCCGGTCCGCGACCCGCGCCACCAGCGGCCCGGTCACGTTCACGAAGGTCAGCGGCTTGACGAGATAGAGCGTCTCGTCCTGCCACTCGCCGCGCGCGACCAGGGTCGGCCCCTCGCGCGTCGGCCGCTTGTGCAGCGCGCGGGCCAGCAGGTCGACTACGCGCTGGCCGACGTTGTGGCGGGTGTTCCGGTATTCGTCGCCGGGGTTGCCGAGTCCCACCACGGCCTGCGCCACGCCGCGCGGCCCCGATCACTTCTTCTCCTTGTCTCGCTCCCTTCTCCCACCCTCCTTGGCCGGTTCCTCGGCGACCGGCTCCTTCGGCTTGCGCTCGGTGAGCACCTCCGGCTCGGCGGGTGCGGTGACCGCCGCCTCCGCGACCGCTGCCGCCGGCGCCTCTTCGGCGCGCGGCGGCGAGACCGTCGCCACCGCCTGGTTCGGATCGTTCAGGATCCGGACACCCGCCGGCGCCCCGAGCTGGGCGATCGTGAGCACATGACCGATCATAAGGGCGGAAACGTCGGCGTCGATCCGCTCCGGGATCAGGCTCGGCAGACAGGAGACGGTGACCTCGTGCATGACGAGGTTGAGGATGCCTTGCTGGTCCCGGACGCCAGCGGGCTCGCCGACGGGGTGTACGGCCACGCTGACCGTGATCGGCCGGTCCATGGCGACTTCCTGGAGGTCGACGTGCACGAGCGACTCCGAAACGGGATCGAACTGCATGTCCCGGATGATCGCCGTGCGGCTCTCGCTGCTGCCGTCGAACCTGAGCGTCAAGAGCTGCGTGCTGCCCTCATGGCCGTGGATCAGTCGCAGCACGTCGCGCGGATCGACGGTGATCGGCACCGCCGCCGACCCGCCGTAGAGAATCGCGGGGACCTTGCCGCTCCGGCGCAGGCGCTTCGCCACCGACGTGCCCGTGCCCTCACGGCGCTGGATGGTGAGTTGGCGCTGTTCCATGCTGTGATTCGCTCCTAAACGAACAGGGTAGAGACCGATTCCTCGTCGTGAATGCGGCGGATGGCCTCGCCGAGCAGCGGCGCCACCGACAGGACGGTGACGCGGGCGGCCCGCTTGACGTCCGACACGGGGATCGAGTTGGTGACGATCACTTCCTCGAGGACGGAGACCCTGATCCGCTCGACCGCCGGCCCCGAGAGCACCGGGTGGACCCCGCAGGCGAGGATCCGGCGTGCCCCCTCGCGCTGAAGGGCCTCCACGGCCTGGATCAGGGTACCCGCCGTGTCGATCATGTCGTCGATGATGACCACGTCCTTTCCCCGCACGTCGCCGATGAGGTGCATGAAGACGGCGACGTTCGGACCATCCCTCCGCTTGTCGATGATCGCGAGGTTGGCCTTGAGCCGCTTGCCGATGGCGCGGGCCCGCTCGACGCCGCCCGCGTCGGGGGACACGATGACAGGGTCCCGGAGGTCTTTCTTCCCCAGGTAGTCGATGATGACGGGCGCCGCGAAGAGGTGGTCCACCGGAATGTTGAAGAAGCCCTGGATCTGGCCGGCGTGCAAGTCGAGCGCCATCACGCGATCGACACCGGCCGCGGTGAGCAGGTCCGCGACGAGCTTGGCCGTGATGGGCACCCGCGGCTGGATCTTGCGGTCCTGACGCCCGTAGCCGTAGTAGGGGAGCACGGCCGTGATGCGGCGGGCCGATGCCCGCTTGAGCGCGTCGATCATCACGAGGAGTTCCATCAGGTTGTCGTTGACCGGAGGACACGTCGGCTGGATCAGGAAGACGTCTGCGCCGCGGACGTTCTCGTTGATCTGGACGAAGACCTCTCCGTCGGAGAACCGGTCGACGTCGGCGTCGGCGAGGGGGACCCGCAGATACTGGCTGATTTCGTCCGCCAGCGGCCGGTTCGCGTTTCCGGAGAACAGTCTCAACTCGTAGGCCATCGCGCCCTCGCTCCGGTCTTAGCCCGCAGGTCGGCCCGTCGTCCGTCGGCCGGGCCCTCCACGCGGGCGTTCAGACGGGGATGAATGTGGTTGGGGCGGGAGGATTCGAACCCCCGAATACGGGATCCAAAGTCCCGCGCCTTGCCGCTTGGCCACGCCCCAACGAGCTCCATTGTCGTCCAGCGCCACCCCCCGCTCAACCCCGGAGACGGACGGCCGGGCCCGCCACCGTCCTGACCGACCAGCACGACCAGGAGCTGCGCGCGACGCGCCGCCGGATCTGGCGGGCGTGGTCGAGCGAGCGTGCCACCCCGAAGACGGTCGGCCCGCTGCCTGACATCACGGCCCCCAGCGCGCCCGCGCTGACGAGCGCCGCCTTCATCTGACCGATCACCGGGTACGCCGGCTCCGCCACCAGCTCGAGCCCATTGTAGAGGTTCGCGGCGACCAGAGTCGCATTCCGTCGCGCCAGCGCCTCGATCATCGCCTGTGTCCGGGCGCCGTCGGAGAAGACCCTTGCCGTCACCAACCCATACATTTCCCGAGTGCTGAGCCGGAGGTTCGGGCTCACCAAGACCAGCGCGTATCCTCCGCTTCCGGCCAGCCGCCGCACGTGATCCCCCCGTCCGGTCGCCACTGCCCGGCCCCCGCGCAGGAAGAACGGCACGTCCATCCCGAGCGCCGCGGCTACCTCGGTGAGCCGCTCGAAGCTCCACCGGAGCCCCCAGAGCCGATTCAGGCCGAGGAGGGTCGCGGCCGCGTCGCTCGAGCCACCTCCGAGTCCGGCTGCCACCGGGATGCGCTTCTCGAGCCGCATGCAAGCCCCGCGCTCGACACGAGCGGCTTGTCTCAGGAGCGCCGCCGCGCGCGAGACGAGGTTGTCCGCGTCCGGCGGCACCCCGGGCGAGTCGGTGGCGAACACCAGGGAGTGTGGGGCATCCTCGAGCGCCAGGCGATCGGACAGATCCACGGCCTGGAGCACCGTGGCGATCTCGTGATACCCGTCCCCGCGCTTGCCGAGCACCTCGAGCGTCAGGTTCACCTTGGCCGATGCGCTCAGAGCAAGGCGGCGGACGCTCCCGGACCCCTTCGACAAGGCAGTCACCCTAACATGCGGTGCAGTCTATGTCAATGGAACCGTTGAACATTCGCCCCCGCGGGGAGTTGGAGCACGAAGCGCTCCTCGCTGATCCCCGTCGCGATCGCGGGCTCCTGGTAGTGGACCTCTGCCTCGAAGTCCGGGCCGGCAGTGGCGTGAATGTCCCGCGGCACCGGGGCGCCGGGGTTTCGAGCATAGATGACGACAAGCGTCGCCCGGCCGCCGATCTCGGCCTTGTGAACCTCGCCCGTTTCGAAGTCCATCCACAGGCGGACGCGCCGGTGGTCGCCGGCGAGTCGGAGCGAAGGGCCGTCGGCGTCCGGCGGGAGGACCTCGGCTTCCCGGAGGCCACGGTCCGGGGTCACGCGGCCGATGAGCAGGCCGACGACGTCCTCGGCCTCGAGCGGCACTCCGAGCCAGCGGCCCGTAGTCCGTTCGTTCACGGGACCGGAGAGCGCCAGGTTCTCGGCGACGTTGAAGGCCGAGAGCATGCCGCCGGAGATCGTGAGGAGCAGGAACGGCTGGCCGAACGGGGAAAGCGCCTCGAAGCGGAGCGAGGCAGGCGGTTTGACAAGGAGCACGCCGGTGAACCGCTGGATCCGCGCGCCGCGGCGAATGGTCACCTCGGCCAACGTCCGGAGGTCGGCGAACTCGTCCCGGCGGAGCTGCAGGAGCGCAACGAGCCGTCGGGCTTCGTCCGAGGGCGGTGCAATCTCGCGGGGCGCCGCCGCCGTGCAGGCAGCGAGGCAGACAGCGAGTACGGTGCTACTGACTAGCCTTCGAGCTCTCACCCTTGGCCCGGCGCAGACGGTTGTGCTCCTCCTCGATCTTTTTCCGCACCGTCTCGGAGGCGGGATCGAGCGAGAGCGACTTCTGCCAGGCCGTGATCGCGTCTTCGGAGAGGCCGTTCTTCATCAGCACGTCGCCGAGGTGATCGAAGATCACCGGGTCTTCCTTGGCCTTCTCGACCGCGCGCTTGAGCTCGCGCAGCGCCTCTGGGTAGTGGCCCTGTTGGTAGAGCGCCCAGCCGAGGCTGTCGATGAAGTAGCCGTTGTCGGGCTCAAGATCGAGCGCCTGCCTGATCAGCCTCACCGCCTCGTCGAGGTTGATGCCCTTCTCGGCGAACATGTAGCCGACGTAGTTGTAGGCTTCGGCATGCTTTGGGTCGATCAGGATCACCTCGCGGAAGGTGCGAACCGCGTCCTCGAACTTCGACTGCTTCTCCAGAACCACGCCGAGCTGGAAGAGCAGATCCTTGTTCTTGGGCTCGAGGGAGAGTCCCTCCTGGATCGTCGATAGTGCACGGTCGTACTGCTGCCCCCGGTAGTAGGCGGTGCCCAGGTACAGGAAGAGCTCGGGCCGGCGGGGCTCGAGGTTCACGGCCTCCTTGAGGATCGCGATGGCGTCGTCGAAGCGCTTCAGGCGGCTGTAGAGGAAGCCGAGCTGCACGCGGGCGTCGATCGACTGCGGATCCGCGCGCAGAATCTTTTGCAGTTCTTCTTGCGCCTGGGGCTCCTTCCCCGAGTCCATATAGGTCGTGGCGAGGAAGTAGCGGGCGCGCAGGTTCGAGGGCTCGAGCGCGAGCACGCGGCTGAACGCCTCGGCGGCCTTGTCCCACTGCTTTTCCTCGTAGTAGACGGCGCCGAGCTTCATGAACACCCGCGGGTCGCGGGGGGCCTCCGCCGCCAGGCGCTCGATCTCTGTCTCCGCCTCCTTGAAACGGCCGAGCCGGATGAGGAGGTCACCGAGCCGCTCGACGAACGCGGCGTCGTCGGGGTTGGTCTTGATGGCTTCGCGATATACCTCGAGGGCCTTCTCGGGCTCGTGCCGCGCCTCGTAGGCGTAGCCGAGCGCGGTCCAGGCGCCGTCGTGTTCGGGATCGAGCTCGATCGCCCGCCGGAGTCGCGCGATCGCCTCGTCCCACTGCTCCTGCTCGATCGCGAGTCGCCCCAGGAGGAAGTGCGCCTGCGCGAGGTTTCCCTGCACGTTGACGAGACGCAACAGCACGCCGCGCGCACGGTCGTAGGCCTTCTGCTCGACCAGGAAGCGGGCGAGCGTGAGATAGGGCTCGGGCGCCTTCGGGTTCAGCGCGATGATTCGCTCGAACTCCGCCTCCGCCTCCGGGAACTTCTTCTGCGCCCGCAGGAGCTCGGCGAGCGTGAGGCGGGGCGTCGGCGAATCGGGCACGAGCTCGACGCCCTTCCGGGCCGCGGCGAGGGCTTCGTCGCCCTGGTCCAGTCGGGCCAGCCACTGGGCGAGCTGGACCCACAGGACGGGCGACTTCGAGTCCCGCTTGATCGCTTCCCGGAGTTCCGCCACCGCCTGCTCGAAGCGCCCCGCCTGTGCGTGCATCTGAGCGACCGCGTAGTAGTAGTAGGCCTCCGCCGTCGGGTCCGGGGCGGCCGGCGCGCCGGGCGACGTCACCGGGGTGTCGGTGTTGCTCGCGGTGGGCGCCGCGCTCACGCATCCGAAGAGGAGGAGCGTCAGGGCCGCTGCCGGCAGGAACATTCGTCTCATGAATCCCTCAAGAAAACCGGCGGGACTTGACCAGCAACCGCCGCAGCGAATGTGCGAGCGCCGGGTCCGTGATCGGGACGAGCGCGCCATCGATCGCGGCCCGCTCGCGCTCGGTGACGACGCGGGCGGGCTCCTCCTGCGAGCGTGCCGACGGGCGCGCCTCGGGGTCGAGCCGGCCGAGCGTGACCTTGAGCGACCGGACGGTGGCGGGACCGAGCTCCTGGGCGAGCGTGGTGATGATCTGAGGGGAGCGGAGCGTGAGCTCGTGCAGCCAGGGGGAATTGTCGACGATCACCTGCAGACAGCCTCCCGTGAGCGTTCCCGGTTGAGCGCGCCGGGCGACCTCGGGTCCTACCAGAGACCGCCAGCGCCGCCGGATCACCTGCTCGACGAGCCGGTCTCGGAGTTGCGGGACGGCAGTCGAGAGGATGTCACCGACGGCGCGCGGCGCCGATGACCTCATCGCCGACCATCATAACCCGCTCCTCCGCCGGCCACCACAAGATACGCCAGAGCCAAATTGACTTCGATCTGACGCGACCTTATAGTGTGACTCCCATGGGCCGGCCGAAGCGAGGAGATACTCTGTCTCTGAGCATCGACGATCTCGCGTTCGGTGGCGAGGGAGTCGGTCGCGTCGACGGCTACGTCGTGTTCGTTCGTGGCGCCGTTCCCGGTGACCGGCTCCGGGTTCGGCTCGTCGACGCCCGTCCGCGTTTCGGCCGCGGCGTCATCGAGGCGATCGAGACGCCGTCGCCGGACCGGGTCGAGGCGCCGTGTCCCTACTTCGGCCGCTGCGGCGGCTGCCGGCTCCAGCACATCGCGTACCCGACCCAGCTCGCGTACAAGGAGAAGCAGGTCGCGGACTGCCTCGAGCGCATCGGCGGGCTCGGCGCGTTCGAGCTTCGGCCGATCGTTCCCGCCCCCGAGCTCTACGGCTATCGGAACAAGATGGAGTTCACCGTGGCCGGGAGCGTCGACGCTCCGGCGATCGGGCTGCACGAGGCCGACCGCTACGACTCGGTGCTCGACATCGAGCGTTGCCTGCTCCAGCCGGAGGCGCTGAACGCGCTCCTCGCGGAGACGCGGAGCGACGTGCGGGCCCGCCGCCTCCGGGTGTGGGATCCCGAGACTGGCGAGGGGCTTCTCCGGTTCGTGATGCTCCGGGCCGGACGCCGAACGGGCGAGGTCATGGTCAACGTCGTCGCCGGCGCCCCCGAGATCGACACGCTGGCGCCGCTCGCCGAGCGCCTGCGCGCCCGGGTGCCCGCCACCGTCAGCGTCGTCCTCAACGTCAACTCGAGGAAGGCGAGCGTGGCAGTCGGCACCGAGGAGCACCTGCTGGCCGGCCGCGATCACATCAACGAGTCGCTCGGCGGCCTCACCTTCCAGGTTTCGGCGAACTCCTTCTTTCAGACGAACACCGAGCAGGCGGAGCGGCTCTTCGGGCTCGTCGAGGAGGCGTGCGAGTTGCGGGGCGGCGAGACGGTCGTCGACCTCTATTCCGGCACGGGCGCGATCAGCCTGCTCCTCGCCCGGCGCTGTCGCTGGGTCTACGGCATCGAGGTCGCCGTGACGGCGGTCGAGGACGCCGTTCGCAACGCCCGGGCGAACGGGATCGACAACTGCACCTTCCTTTTCGGCGAAGTCCGCCACCACCTGCCCGACCTCATCCGGAAAGGGGTGAAGGCCGAAGTGGTCGTGGCGGATCCGCCGAGAGCCGGCTTCCACCCCAAGGCGCTCCGTGCCCTGCTGGCGTTGGCACCGGCACGGATCGCCTACGTCTCCTGCAACCCGGCGACGCTGGCGCGCGACGCCGCCGGGCTGGCTGGGGGAGGCTATCGCTTGGAATGGGTGCAGCCCGTGGACATGTTCCCCCACACGCCGCACATCGAGGCCGTCGCGCGCCTGACCCGCGCCGCGTGACGTGCTGGCCCGTCCGGACCGCCGGCGGGCGACCGACGGGAGGCTCATGAACGACCGGTTGATCCTGGTCGGCTCGACGCTGATCGATGGTACCGGCGCGCCTCCCGAGGAGGGCCGCGTCGTCGTCGTCGTCGATGGCCGGATCACGGACATCGTCGGGGCGTCCCGGGCGCCGGCCGGCACGGTGCTCCGCCTCGACGGCCTCAGCCTCCTCCCGGGTCTCATTAACTGCCACGTCCACCTCTGCCTCGGGGCCGAGGCCGACCCGGTGCGCCCCCTGGTCGACGACCCGCCGGGGCTCACGGCGCTGAAGGCGGCCCTCCGAGCCCGCCGGACGGTGGAGGCGGGCGTGACGACTGTCCGCGACCTGGGCGGGAAGGACTATCTGGAGCTCTCCGTCAGGCGCGCGATCGCAGAGCGGTTGATCCCGGGGCCGCGGGTGCTGGCGGCGGGGCGGGGCATCTGCATGACGGGCGGGCACGGGTGGTGGTTCGGTCGAGAGGCCGACGGGGCCGACGACGTGCGCAAGGCGGTGCGCGAGCAGCTCAAGATGGGCGTCGACGTCATCAAGATCTTCGCGACGGGGGGCGTCATGACGCCCGGTGTGGAGCCGGGCTCGCCGCAGCTGACGGAGGGCGAAATCCGGGCGGCGATCGAGGAAGCGCGCAAGGCGGGGCGCCGGGTGGCGGCGCACGCCCAGGCGGCATCGGGGATCCGGGCCTGCGTGGACGCGGGCATCACCTCGATCGAGCACGGGGTCCACCTCGATCAGGACCTCGCCGCCCGCATGAAGCAGACCGGCGCCTATCTCGTGCCGACGCTGATTGCTCCGCACGCGATCGCCGCTGGAGGCGAGGCGGCCGGGATCCCCGCCTTCATGGTGCGCAAGGCCCGCGCCGTCCTCGATGCCCACGGCCTGGGCTTCGAGCTCGCTGTCCGCACGGGGGTGCCGATCGCCGCCGGGACCGACGCCGGCACCCCGCTCAACCCGCACGGCAGCATGGTCCCCGAGCTCTCGCTCATGATCCGGCACGGTCTGTCACCGATGGACGCGCTGCGCACGGCGACCTCGGCGGCGGCGGCGGCGCTCGGTCTCGAGCGCGAGATCGGCCGCGTGGCTGCGGGCTTCGCCGCCGACCTCCTCGCCGTGGAGGGAGACCCCCTCGCCGACATCAACGCGCTCGCTCGCGTTCGGCTCGTGCTCGCGAACGGCGAGCCCGTGGTCAACAGGCTCGGCGCCGCCGCGGGCGGAACCAGCTAGCCCCCACCGGCGCGCGCCCACGACCGCCAGGGCGGCGCCGCCCGCGTCGATCACGTCGAGGAAGCGAGCTTCCGGATTCCTGCGTGAAGCGCCCCGAGCCGCCGCGGCCGACGAGAGGCTGCGTCAGGGGGTCGGGCCGGCGAGGCGCTCGGCGATGAGCGCGTCGACGCTCGCGAAGTCTGACCCCACGTATCGCCGCCCGTCGACGCTGAACGCCGGGTAGCGACGGGGCCGCCGGGCCAGGGACTTGAAGAACCCTTCGATGGACAGCACGTCGATCAGTCGGAGAGACGCCCGCCCGCCGAATTTCTCCGGGAGCGTCCGCGCCCACTCGGACGGCGTGTGGAACTCCGCGTACAGGTCCTCGGGAAGCCCCGCGTCGAGCTGCTCCTGGTGCATCTTCCGACCGAGCCCCATGACCTGCCAGGTCACCTCACAGTGCTGTCAGTGAAAGTACCGAGTCGGCACGTAGGTGATGACCTCCACGTGGACCGGCCGGTGCGCCGACTCGCCCCTCATATGCGCCTCCCACTCCGATGTTTGGGCGCGGGCTACGGCCGCCCGCGCCAACAGTATAGTCTCCGAACCGCGGCGTGATAGAGTGGCGCCGATGCTCGGCGAGATTCTCGATGATCTCCTGACCTCTCCGACCACCGGGCCGTGCATCACCGCCACCCGGCGCTTTCCCGCCCGTCCCGCCGTCCCGGCACCGTTTCCCGCCTCGCTCGATGCGCGGCTCGCCGAGGCGTTGCGCGCCCGGGGGATCGAGCAGCTCTACTCGCATCAGGCGCGGTGCTGGGACCTCGTCGACAAGGGCCAGCACGTCGTCGTCGTGACGCCCACCGCATCGGGGAAGACTCTTTGCTACAACCTCCCGGTGCTCCAGGCCCTGCTCGGGGCGCCCGACGCGCGCGTGCTCTACCTCTTCCCCACCAAGGCGCTCGCCCAGGACCAGCTCGCGGAGCTGGAGACCCTCGCCCGGAGCCTGCCGGAGCTGCGGATGTTCACCTATGACGGCGACACGCCGCAGGACGCCCGCCGCGCGGTGCGGGCGCGGGCGAACCTGGTCCTCACCAACCCCGACATGCTGCACTCCGGCATCCTCCCGCACCACACCAAGTGGCTGAACCTCTTCCAGAACCTCCGCTACGTCGTGGTCGACGAGCTCCACGCCTACCGCGGTGTCTTCGGCAGTCACCTCGCCAACGTCCTGCGCCGGTTGAAGCGGATCTGCGCGCACTACGGCTCGGCGCCCCAGTTCGTCATGGCCTCCGCGACGATCGCGAACCCGCGCGAGCTGGCCGAGCGACTGATCGGGGAGTCCGTGGAGGAGGTGGCCGAGAGCGGAGCGCCGACGGGGGAGAAGGTCTTCCTCTGTTACAACCCGCCCGTCGTCAATCCCGAGCTCGGCATCCGGGCGCCGTACCTCGGCGAGGCGGCGAGGCTCGTCGCCCGCTTCCTCAGGCGGAAGATCGCCACGATCGCCTTCGCCCAGAGTCGCCTGGCCACGGAGGTTCTCCTCTCGACGATCAAAGCTTCCGTCGCCGATAAGACCGGCGACGCGGGGATCGTGCGGGGCTACCGCGGCGGATACCTGCCCACGCGGCGGCGCGCGGTCGAACAGGGGCTTCGGGCCGGTGAGGTGCTCGGCGTGGTATCGACCAGCGCCCTCGAGCTCGGCGTGGACATCGGGCACCTCGACGTGGCCGTACTCGCGGGCTACCCCGGAACCATCGCGTCGCTCTGGCAGCAGGCGGGCCGCGCCGGCCGGCGGAGCGGGCCGTCAGCGGCGATCCTTGTCGCCACCAGCGCGCCCCTCGACCAGTTCATGGCCGCGCACCCTGATTACCTCTTCGGCACCCCACCCGAGCACGCGCGCGTGAACCCGGACAACCCGTTCATCCT
>Ga0070699_100001591_pt1 | contig 20725 bp, 12 predicted proteins | sample KBSK1503metaG_FD_65473 | JGI IMG/M metagenome (GOLD analysis project Ga0070699, IMG submission 65473) | Corn, switchgrass and miscanthus rhizosphere microbial communities from Kellogg Biological Station, Michigan, USA - KBS K1-50-3 metaG | ecosystem: Host-associated > Plants > Roots >...
CCCGGAATGGCTTCGATATTTTCGTTGCCGTTGATATCGATTCCGTTTCGAATCTGGTTCGCCAGTGCAACTGCCTGACGTATCAGTCCCTCTGCATCGGCTTCGGCAGAAGGTTGAAGGATGGCCAGTAATACATCTCGAAGTTGAGGAGACCATTCACCGATGTTTTGAGTCGCGATCTTCACATGTTCTCCATGTACCAACATGTTCTCGGTTGCATCCTGCGATGTGCTGGAAAGGTTGGCATGTGTGAAAGTTCCCTGAACATAACCTTCATTATCGCCGTTGAGCAGCAAACCAAAACCATCACCAGGGTCATCAACATTGCCATCCCCATTCCAATCCTTATGGTCCTGGCTTTGATTGCCTACAATCATATTGAGTATCCGTTCAGCTTGCCGATGGACCTCGGAGTCGTTGGCGGCTTCAAAAGCAGCCAGCATTTCGCCAGCCGAATCGTTGATCAATTTTGTTGATGCATCCAACCCATAAATGAACCCAATTTGATTTGGGTTGCCATCGAAAGCAGAGAGCAGATGCCGCACATGGGTGTATCCACTGCGTGGCAATACAGATGAGAATGAAATCGTATTGGAGGGGTTGGGGTTGTTATCGGGGCTGGATTCAGTGGTGATTTCCAGGGCGTGATATAAGCCAATCAGGTTTCGGCCCTGGCTATCAACATAGGTAAGAGTGCCATTGCTATCTTGGTCGAAGTTGATAATGCCAATACTAACGCGTTGCTCGCCATCATCTTCGATCAGCCAGGCTTCATATTGACTGCCTTCGGGTGGCAAAGGCATGCCTGACGTGGTCAAGGTCACCTGGTCTGCATGGGCAGTGCCATCTTGAAACCGAAGCAGACCAATAGGTTGCCCCACCGGCGCGACAGCCTGCGGTGTTTCCTGAGAAGGTGAACTGGTCGTGTCCTCATGATGCATTTCGGTGGTAGTAGGCTGGGAGGGAGGAACTGTGTTGGATGAGAATCCGCGATATGCAAATAATCCACCTGCCAGGAGAAGAACACCCAGTGCGACTATGGTTGTGAAAAGCCCAGCACGGTTTGTTTGGGTTGTGGCATTGCCAACAGCTGCCAGCCGCGATTTGGTGAACGGAGCGGTGTTTGGGAATAGCAGAGTAGGGGCTTCAGACGTCCCATAGATGGCCGCCTCGAAGGCCTCAGCAAATTCAGTTGCAGTTGCGAAGCGTTGATCGGGATCCTTTGCCAGAGCGCGGTTCATTACATCTTGCAGCAATTCAGAAACCCCTTCAATTTCTGGGGGCGGATCATAAATTTGTTTGTGAAGCAGGCTGAGGGTGGAGTCCGAATCGAAAGGGACACGTCCGGCCAGCATTTCGTACACAGTGACAGCAAGCGAATAGACGTCCGTACGGGCATCCACTCGCTCGCCGCGAGCCTGTTCAGGGCTCATATAAGTGGGTGTGCCTGTGATGACACCGGTGCTGGTTTGTTTGTTCGATTGGGTAAAACGCACCAGACCGAAATCGGTGATGATGGGCTCCGTATCGTCCGGGAGTGGTTGCCCGGGTGAAACCGGAGTGACGCGGGATGTGAGCAGAATGTTAGCTGGTTTGATATCACGATGAATAACATCGTTATCGTGCGCGTACTTGAGGGCGCTTGCCAATTTATTCAGCAGGCTGGTGATTTGGGTGATATCGAGCCGCTGGTTGTTTTTATGCAAATCACGTAAATAGGCACTTAATGAAGTGCCTGGCACGTATTCCATTACGAGATAGGGTTGGTTTTCGAAAGTGTCAAAATCGTATACGTGCACGATGTTGGGATGCCGCAACATCGCGATTACCTGCGCTTCGCGTTCAAAGCGTTCGCGCAGTTCGGGTTCATCTTGAAGATCACCCTTCAGAAATTTGATCGCAACCGCCCGACGTAACGTGGTGTGGGTACCGATGAATACATCTGCCATGCCCCCACGCGCCAGAAACATATCCACACGAACTTTGCCAAGCATTTGACCAGTAAGATTTGGCATACCAAAATTATACAATACTATGATGGGGGCAGATGATTTGAAATGTTACGAAAATGAAAATCTGGACTATTAACTGTTAATAAAACAATTGGCCGAATCCTTGCAAACCAGGATTCGGCCAATAATTATGTCGAATTTATGTTGGTCTTGATTTATGGATTTTCGACAGGGAGCAGCTTGGTATCCGTGCTGCAAGACACAAATCCAGTGGAATTGAAAACCCAGCCTGCGTCTTTATTGCCTTGTATTCTAATTTTAATCCACTCTCCATTTTCCGTGCGGGCAATGGGTTGGAAAGTATCGCCATTGGCAAGGAACATAAAGGATGCAAAGGCTGTGCCAGGTCCACTGCGGACGTTCAATGCCAGGGCATTGACAGTACAGGCTGGCAGAGCTTCAAAGCTTTGGATGCTGAGATCGTCAAAATGGATATGTACATTGGTGGCATCAAAGGTCTGAACAAAGAAACCAACTTCTCCTGTGGCATAGTCCGCATCACTGACCTGGCCAACCAGGCGGTCATTGATATGGAAAATAAAATCGGGCCCCTGAGCATCCACTCGTAAAATGTCGGCTGCATCCAGATCATGAATACTTTCGTCTGTGCCTTCAGCTAAAACGGTCAACGCACTGGATGAACTTTTCAGTACATACCATTTTTTAGTGCGTGGCGAAATGGTGAAGGCATAGTACTGATCCCCAGAACGCCTGAAAGCTGTCCCATAGGCAAAATCACCGGTCGCGGCAGTCTTGGCTGAAACGGTGAAAACCTTGGCTTCAACAGTAATATTGCTGAAGCTTTGTTTGTCTGGTGAAAAAATTGCCGTCTTGTAGTTGGGGCTGGTAATCTCTATATGATAAAACTCAGGTTCATGGTAGCCCACGAAGTAATTATCAAATTTCTTTTCGGGCCAGCTTGTGGCAGGATTTGTAAAATCGTCCTGATAGAGCAATTCCTGAGTCTGTTCTGAGGGTTGTGGTTCCTCAAAGTTGCGGACTGCCAGGTCATCAAAATGGATGTGTACATTGGCACTGTCAAAGGTTTGGACAAAGAAACCCACCTCACCAGTGGCATAATCAGCATCTGAGACTTTGCCTACAAGCCTGTTGTTGATATGGAAAGTGAAATCAGAACCCTGGATGTCCACACGTAGTTCATCTTCTGCATCCAGATCATGAATGCTTTCATCTGTGCCCTCTGCCAACACATCCAGCGCGCTGGATGAACTTTTCAGGACGTACCACTTCTTGGTGCGTGGGGAGACAGTGAAAGCGTAATATTGATCGCCTGAACGACGGAAAGCTGGCCCATAGGCAAAGTCTCCTTCCTTTGCAGTTTTATTTGCGACAGTGAAAGCCTTGACTTCAATGGTGACATCACTGAAAGTTTGTTTGTCAGGAGCAAAGATAGCGGTCTTATAGTTGGGACTGCTAATCTCAATATGATAATACTCAGGCTCGTGATAGCCTACAAAATAATTATCAAATTTTTCCTCCGGCCATCCGGTAGCAGGATTTGTAAAATCATCACCATATAGCAACTGTTCTGATGGTTCAGGCGCTTTCAGAATAGCGAGATTATCAAAGTGAACGTGTACATTGGTGGCGTCAAAGGTCTGAACAAAGAAGCCGACTTCACCTGTGGCATAATCTGGATCGCTGACCTGGCCAACCACTTTGTCATTGATGAGGAACGAGAAGTCTGAACCGAGAGCATCGACGCGTAAAATGTCGGCCGTGTCCAAATCATGAATATCTTTGTCTGTGCCTTCTGCCAACACTTCCAGCGCGCTGGATGAGCTTTTCAGCACATACCATTTTTTAGTGCGCGGGGAGATGGTGAAGGCATAATATTGATCGCCTGACCGACGGAAGGCAGTTCCATAGGCAAAATCACCCTCAGCTGCAGTTTTGGCTGAAACAGTAAAGGTTTTGACTTCGATGGATGTGTCGCTGATATTTTCTTTTCCAGGGGAAAAGATCGCGATTTTATAGTTGGGGCTGGTAATCTCGATGTGATAATACTCAGGCTCGTGATAGCCTACAAAATAATTATCAAATTTTTCCTCGGTCCAGCCGGTGGCCGGATTTGTAAAATCATCCTGATAGATAACATCATCATTAGCGACTGGCGCAGAAGTGGGTGTTGCTTCAGGACTTTCAGCTGTGGGAGAAGTTACGGGCGCTTCCGTTGGTTCTGTAGTGGCGGCTGGCCCAGACAAAGCACCACAGCCAGATACCAATAGAAGGAGCAGCATGGAAACCGTTAAAATGCCGCGATAAATGAACTGCCTTTGCATATCTTTCTCCTTTATTGGACCTGGTCAGCAGCGCAGCGAAAACCAGCATACTTGACATATCTGGCATCATCAGGAGGAACTGCCAGCCGATAGGCCAAGTCCAGTAACAATCCATACCGACCCCCGCGTAAAACCTCGTAGCCGTCCTGTACCTGATTGTAGGGTTCTCCAGTCCATTCCCATACGTTCCCAACCAGGTCGAAAACACCAAGAGGGCTTTGATTAAAGGTTAATGTGCCTACTGGATAAGTATCCTGATCGGGCAAACTGTTTGCATTGCCTCCAGCTGTGGGATCAGTACCCCATGGATACAGTTGAGGGCCAGCACCTGGACCGCGTCCCGCCGCTTCCCATTCTGCTTCAGAGGGCAGGCGCTTGTTGGCCCAGCCACAAAAGGCAACGGCTTGGTCCCAAGTAACTCCACGCACAGGGTGGTTTGCCTCACCGGGCCAAAGCTCTGGTGCCTGGCTGCTTGTCTCATTGAGATATTGCTCATATTGAGCATTCGTGACTTGATATTTATCGATCCAATAGCTGTTTAGCGTTACACTGAATGGAGCAGTATGATATTCATCGGTCAGGGAGGCTGTACCAACCTCATAATCATTTGCGGATACTTCCACCATCCCATTTGCGCTGGGGAGTCCGCCAGAGGGTTCAGTGGCAACTGTCTCCGTTGTTGGAACGGCGGTCAGGTTTGGGCCATCGGTGGGATTCGCTGAAAACGGAAGGAGCCGCAATGCTCCTATTGCCAAACCAATCAAACAGAGCAGACCAACGATACCTGCTCCGATCCACAGGGGGCGTCGCTGGGACGCTTTTTCCTTTGCTTCTTTTGGTTGTGGAGGAACCATCGTGGTAGCCCTAAGGCTTTCAGTAGATTTGCTAATACTTTCTGGCAGAGCTTCCACCATGATGGTTTCTGCCTCTGCGGTCATACCAATTGCACGGAAGAAGTCACCGGCCATTTCGCGACTGCTTGAGTAGCGATCCAGCGGATTTTTCTTAAGAGCCCGATCCAAGACGGCCTGCACTGCCGGAGAAATTCCGGGGATGGGTGGTGGGGGCTCGTTAATCTGCATATAGATGATGGAGAGGGAGGTATCTGCCTCAAATGGCACACGGCCTGCCAACATTTCATACAACACGATGCCCACTGAATAGATGTCTGTGTGCTGATCCGTTTTGTCGCCACGCGCCTGTTCGGGTGACATATAGGAAGGCGTTCCGCTGACAGTGCCTGAGGCAGTTTGCGAGGCTGTATTCGCAATACGCACCAGACCAAAGTCTGTCAGAATTCCATCCACATCCCTGGGCAAGGGCTTATCCAGCGTGGTTTCCTCGGTCTTGCTGTGGAGCAGAATATTGCCTGGCTTGATGTCGCGGTGAATAACCCCTTGTGAGTGAGCATAATCCAGTGCGGCCGTTAAGCCTTTTAAAAGGCGTGCCACTTGATGGGAGGGCATTCTCTCATTTCGGCTGTGCAGGTTGCGGAGATAACTGGCCAGTGATGGTCCGCTCAGGTATTCCATTACAATATAAGGGTGACCATCGACTGCATCGAAGTCAAAGATTTGCACAATATTCGAATGCCGCAGGCCCGCTACCACCCTCGCCTCTCGTTGAAAGCGCGTGATCAGGTCTGGAATCTCCTCAATAAAACCATGCAACACCTTGACCGCAACCGGACGATCGAGCGTCAGGTGCATACCTAAATAAACCTCTGCCATTCCACCATGCGCGAGGTATTTATCGATTCGGACTCTACCAATTGTTTTTCCAATCCAGTCGGGCATGGGCAAAATTATACAACACTTAAGTAGACTAATACAATCTGAAATGGTAAAAAAATGAAAACTGCCATTGCAATATCAGCCCAGGCAGAATGGGAAGGGGTGAAATCACTCTTTCCAGAGGCCCAAATCAGCCAATCCCTTTATGGCGAGTGTTTTGAAACAACTTTCCATGATTTCCAACTTACATTCTTTCACCTGGGATGGGGGAAGACGGCTTCAGCGGGTGCTCTTCAATATGTTCTGGATCATGAAAAACCTGACCTGGTTGTCAACTTGGGGACATGTGGAGGCTTTGCTGGAGTCGTAAATCAAGGCGATGTGATTCTAGTAGAGCGGACTTTTATATACGACATTGTTGAATTGATGGATTCGGCGGATGTTACGGACTACTACGCCTCTGCCATCGACCTAAACTGGCTCACTGAACCCTATCCTTACCCTGTCCAACGCGGACTCATCGCCTCCGCCGATAGCGACTTGCTGCCCGATAAAATCCCTTTCCTCAAATCGAAGGGCGCCATTGCCGCAGATTGGGAGTCTGCATCACTGGCTTGGGTGGCACAAAAAAATAACGCTCGCCTGTTGATTTTGCGTGCCGTGAGTGATTTAGTAAGTGAAGATGGGGGAGAAGTATACGATCAGATCGAAGTATTCAATGAACGGGCAAAGAAGCTTATGGAGCAGTTGGTGAGTCAGTTACCGGGTTGGTTGCGTTCCATTCCGCCTTTGTGAGCCCCGAGGCTCAAACGCCGAGTGGGCGAAGCAATCTCCATCGCGAGGTCGGAGATTGCTTCGGCAGGCAAGCACCGCCTCGCAATGACAGATCACAAATCCATCTCCATCATGATATCTTCATCTGGTGTAGCGTTGGGAATTGGGATTTCGTAAAAGCCGAGTCGTTTATAGAATTCGACGGCGCGGCTTTGTGCCACGGCATCGGTTTCCAATCTTATTCGTTTGTACCCGTACGCTCTTGCAAAGGAGAGCAATTCCTGCATCATTCGAAACCCCAGACCCTGACCATGCTGCTCATTTAAAAGCCAGAGGCGTTTGAGTTCACAGGTGTCTCCTTCCAGTTTGCGTATGGCACCCGTGCCAATGATTTCATCATTCAAAGTTGTTACTAAAAAGATCCCGTCATTCTCGAAATAATTCTTTTGAATGTTATCCATATCATCCAATGTGCCGCGCGAGTCAAAGTGGGTGATCATCTCCTCAAGAGGACGTGTCTCTTTGAAAATAGCATGGGCGACGCGATAGACAATTCGTTTGGCAGCGGGCCATTCGTGTGGTTCGATGCGGCGGATTTCAATCATCCCGTGATTGTACCGTAAGGTTATAATCCATTTGCTGACCGGGTATCCCCTTCATGAATCCACCAACTGAAGAACAAATCAAAATTCAAAACCGAAATTTTCGCAACGTGCAGTTTGACGGCGTGGGTGTGAGCATTTCGAACGTAGCCTCACCATACCTGCCGGTGTTTCTGGCACGGTTGGGTGCGAGCAACTTTCAAGTTGGTTTGCTGTCCTCCATGCCTGGAATAACCGGTTTGTTGCTGGCATTTTTTGTAGGACGGTTTTTACAAACCCGCCGCAATATCGTGCCATGGTACAGCCTTTCGCGTTTGCTGGTGATCATGTGCTATGCCTTAACCGGCGTCCTGACTCTGTTGCTGGCCAAAAAATATTTGATCATCGCCACTTTGGGTATCTGGGCATTCGCCACCATTCCACAAATTGCATTGGCGGTCGCCTTTTCGGTGGTGATGAATACCGTGGCGGGACCTGAAGGCCGCTACGCTTTGTTGAGTCGCCGTTGGGCGATCTTTGGTCTCACTGGCGTGGTAGGGACTTTTGTCGTTACCCGCGTCATTGACTTGCTCGCCTTCCCGCTTAACTATGCCATCATGTTTCTAGTGTTGTCGTTGGGTGGTTTTGTGAGTTATTACTTCTCCAACAAGATTCAGATTCCAAACCAATCTTCCGCGCCAGCTTTTCAAAGCGTCTCCTCCAGAAATCGCCTCGCGAATATTCTTGAGATCCTGTGGGCCAACCCTGCTTTTGTCTCGTTTTCTTCAAAGCGTTTTGTGTATCTCGCCGCTCTGGCACTAAGCCTGCCGGTCATGCCGTTGTATTATGTGCGTGAAGTCCATGCGACCGATAGCCAGATCGGTACGTTCAACATGGCGATGATGTTGATCATGTTGTTGGGATATTTCATCTGGCCGCTGCTATCACGCCGACGCGGTGGGCGGTTTGTTTTGTTGGCGACTACGTTTGGCATGACTCTCCACCCAGCTCTGGCCGCTTCTGCCACCGATATAAATTTGATTATTTTCATCTCTGGTCTGGCTGGCCTCTTCCAAAGCGGATTGGACCTGGTGTTCTTCGATGAACTGATGAAGACAGTTCCCATGGAATATAGCGCCACCTTTGTGGCGCTGGCCCAATCCATGCAGTATTCTTCAACTGTCCTGGCGCCGTTGATCGGTACATGGGCCGCTGAACACATTGGTCTGGGTGGCGCGTTGTGGTTGAGTGCTGGTTTGCGACTGATAGGATTTTTATTATTCTTGAAACGGGATGTTGTGTCTCAACCTCTCAATCTGCCCAGGTAATGGCATGATAAGAACTCTATGGTGCGCAGACTGATTAACGTTTTTTTGCCAGTTTGTGCGTCGTCCTTTTTGCCCCCGGTCCATAAAGGCTTTTATTAGGAGTGGCCGAAATATCAAAGCGCGCAGCGAACCTGACATCGATATGAAAAATAAATTGGATGACGAAACACACTAACTCTTGCTTGACGCATCTTAACCGGAGTGGTATCCTTGCGCCCAATGTTCAGACAATTCTGTTGTGATAACAATACCAACGATAATAATACTGTCACTACAATAGTGACGGGACGTTGGTGGTTATCTGGTGAACACGAACAGGTTCACACAAACTAAGTACACCTAACGCCCCGAGCCAATCGGGGCGTTTTTTTACCCCACCCGCCTTCGGCACCCTCCCCCAAATTCCGACGAACTTCAGTCGGTATTTGGGGAGGCAGGGTGGGGGTCTAAGGAGCACATCATGATTTCCAATGCAATTCCCGTGTTCGCACTTGATGAAAAGAATCTCATCCCCGTCAGCGACCATCTCAAAGGACTTGTAGACATTCCTCCTTCACGCATGTTTGTGATCAATAAATCATTGAAGGTCTATAAGGAAAATAATCCCGACGCAAAAACGTATGATGCCTCACAGGGCGATGGTGGTGCATCCCTGCCAGGAACTCCAAGATATCTTCTCGAACGCGCCGCACAGATTCAAATCGAGCATGGGACCGCCTACGATATGCCCTTCGGCACGGACGCCTATCGCAAATCCGTGATCGAGCAATATTGGAAATTGGACTCTGCCTCCGGTTGGGGACCTGCCAACGTACTCGGCACCGCGGGCGGACGCGACGCGCTGGTCAAAGCCTATCAAGCCATGCTCGCACTAGGACATGGACGCCAGGGCGATCTCATCATGGTCTCCCGCGTCCCGTGGATTTCGTACAACTGGGGACCGTACGGAGTCGGTGCAAATGTCCTTTGGGCACCTGGCGACCCCGCCGAAGGGTGGGCATATTCGGAAGAAGCGATTCGCGAGAGTGTGAAATTCGCTGAATCCAAGGGACGTAAAATTGCGGGTCTCGTCATCACCAACCCCGATAATCCTACTGGCTTGACCATAGCTGTTGAGAAGCAAGTATCACTCGCCAAAGCCGCATTGGAAGCAGGTGTCGCGTTCGTTCTTTTCGATTGGATGTATCACTACGTTACCGACGAATCGCCCATGGACTTGAACTCCTTCCTCAAGTTCTTCACCCCCGAAGAACGCAAGCGGATTATGTTCCTCGATGGCATTACCAAATCTCTCGGCGGCTCGAACGTCCGCAATTGTCATTTGATCGCGGATGAAGCCGTCATCAAATTCATTACGGCGCGTGGTTCACATGGAGTTATTCCCTCCTTCTTTTCACTCGCTGTTGCCATGGCAGCCTACGAAATGGGATTTGCCGAAGCGGCCAAAACAATTATTGAACCAACCAACGCCAGTCGTGTTGCCTTGAAAAATTTGCTCTTGCGAAATGAATTTCAACACATCATCGGCAAGGGATATTACGCCTTCATCAACGTCGCCGATTCTATCAAAGCTAAAGGCTGGGCGGATACGGAACCGCTCGGAGGATATCTTGCGGAGAATCACGGAGTCGCCGTTGTCCCTGGCGCGTTCTTCTCCCCATTCGGCAGCGAATGGATTCGCTTCTCGTATGCCACACCCGTCGAGCGGACCGAAGGTGCGTTTTCGAGATTGATGGAAGGGTTGAATTCTTTGAAGTAATTTGTAGAAAGTGGAACGTAGAAAGAAAGAGGAAAGCTGCTATGACTTCTACTCACCACTTTCTACTTTCCACTTCTTTTGTCTTTCTTCTTTCATGTAAATTGCATACAACGCCTTAGGATTCTCTCATGCCCTCACAACAATTCGCCGACAAATACCTCCTTGCCCTCGAACAAGCTACGAAGGAAAAACCATCCAGCGGACTCAATGGCTTCGAACAGGAATGGAATCTCCTCGATGAAGACCTGCGTCCATTGCTCACGGTGGGGGCGGGACCCAGTCAACATTCCTTCGTGGATTATCTCCGCGCCGAATGTATCCCGACGTGGCAGGCGCAGTTCAGCCAACTCGAAGTCTTCCACTGGATGATTGAATGGGCGACGCGCCCGTATTACAGTCCGCGTGGGGCGATCTACGAAGCGCGCCTCCATGAGGCTTCGCTCATCAACGCGCTGCATCGCGCGGGCATCAACTTCGGCGAACGCCTCCATTATTGGCATGGCAATTTGCTCTTCCTCACCGATATCGGTCATCACTCCATCCCTGGTAATTGGGGCATTGCCAAACGTCGCTATCTTGAAAAATGTGTTGACCTCTACGGCGACACGCTCGCGACCACTGGCATTCATACCAACATGTCTCTGCCCGACCCGCTCTTCGCCTGGGATTTCATGCATCTCACGGCCACCGAGCGCGGCGACCAGCACCTCGACGAATTCAAGTCCGAGTTCTACATCACTGCCGCACGCCTCCTGCGCGCCTTCGCGTCGCTTTTCGTGGCGACAACTGCGTCCACGCCGATGCAAGCTGAGGTCCGCGGTGGACGCGCAGTCGTCGCCCTCACCGGGTTCGATTCGATTCGCAATCTCACGTTCCCGAATCCGCCCGCCATCGACCTCCCCGACCTCTATCGTTCGTACAACGATTATCTGCAAATCTCCTACGACCTCGTGCGCCGCGGCGTCCGCTTTGGGAACAACAACTGGACTCCCATCCGTGCCCGCAGTTTTGCCGAACCCGTCGAGCGGATTATCTCCACGACGAGCGACCAACTCGCCTCTCTCTACGCCCGCGGCTTGTTTGCCGCTGGTCAGCCGACTCCACCTGAGGAGATGGCTCTGCAAATCGAAAAGCAAAACCTGATGGCGCGCATCAACCTGCCGATGGGGCGTGTCGAAGTCCGCACCGATGAGGGTGGTCACTCATTGGATTTGGATATTGCGAATCTGACTCTCAAACATTTGCTTCTCCTCCGCATCTACTCCGACCTGACATTTGCCCGCGGCTTCCGATATGACCGTGAGGACATTACCCGCGCCCGCCTCAACGAGACTCTCGCCGCGAAACATGGTCTGCGCGCTGAGATAGAGAATCCATTAACTGGAAAACCAATCTCCCTTCGCGCCTTTCTCAAATGGACTCTCAACGAACTCAAGCCTCTCGCTCAAGCCCTAAACTTTTGGAACGATTTGACTCCGCTCATCGAACTGTCCGAAGGCGGACGCAACACCTCCGAAAAAATTCGCGCACGCTTACAAATGGAACTCGGCGAAAATGACGAAGTTCCAATGACTGTGTTGAAAGAGTTATTCTACGAACACGAAGCGCAAGTGAAATCAGATGTGGAACGCATCGCGTCCAACTATGGCTCGCTCGGCACTGACTCCTCCAAGATCGCCGAATTCCTCCAGCGCGGACGCGACGTTGCACGCCAAACCCAAAATACTCCTGTTCAATTCCGCGCCCGCGCCCAAGCCACCATCGAAATATCCTACCCAAACAAAACCGCCGAAATCCTTGATTTAGCGCAACAACTGATTCGCATTCCCTCCGTCACCGCCTCACCCAACGAACGCCTCGACGAAGTTCACCGTGCTGGTTCGTTGATTGATGATTATCTCCGCAATGCTGGACTTGAAGTCAAATACTTTGACGGCAAATATCCCGCTGTATATGCTACATTCCCCGCGCTGGGCGGAGCCGTAGGCGCAGTCGAAGCGCAGCGCACTGGTGAAATTTTGTTAACCGGTCACTTCGACGTCGTCGAACCCGAACCCGACGACTCCCAATTCATTCCGCGCATCGAAGGCGATTACCTCCACGGTCGCGGCGCAGCAGATATGAAAACCGTCGTCGCCACGTATCTTGTTTGGATGAAAGACATGATGAAAACGCGAAAACCGTTCCCCAATATTTCATTGCTTCTCGTCGGCAACGAAGAAAACGGCGAAGCCGATGTCTGGGGCACGCCGCATGTCTTGAAAGAATTGGATTTGAAACCATCCCTCTTTATCGCAGGTGAACGGACCGGTGAAAAAGGCAATGAACTCTTCGGCGAAATCTGTGTGGAAAATCGCGGCGTCATGCGCTTTGACATCATCGCACGCGGAGCGAAGGGTCATTCAGGTGTGGCAGGCACAGGTGACCTGAGTGAGAAACTTATCGCCGCGCGTTCAGCGTTGAACGAAATCTTCGCTAAGCATCTCACCCTCAAAGCCGCGGATGGCTGGCAATCACAAGCAAAGTTTCCATTTATCAGTGTTGGCACGCCGGGCATTTACAATGTCACCGCAGGGGAGGGGATTCTGGGCGTGGAGATTCGACCTATTCCACAAGACAATGTCAATGGTCTGCGGTCTACGGTTGAAGCGTATTGTGCCGAAAACGGACTCGAAGCGAAATTCTCAGTAATGGAAAATGGCGTGGCGTGCGACCCGAATAATCCAGCGTTGAAGGCGCTGATCGAAGCAGTCAAACAGGCGTCGGGTGGTGACCAAGCGAGAATCGGGAAGAAACTCCCCGGCACCAGCGCCCGCTTCGCTCCCGGCGGTCAGGCGGTCGTGTGGGGACAGTCTGGCATCGGTCCGCATGCGAAGAACGAAGCACACTTCATTCCCAGCATCGAGCCGTATTACAAGTCGCTGAATGAATTGGCAAAGTTATGGAAATAACTTATGTCATTGCGAGGAGCGTTCTCCTCCGGCACTTGCGCCCGGGGCAAGTGTGCGACGAAGCAATCTCCTTATAGTTGGGGATTGCTTCGTTCCACTCGTAATGACATCAATAATCAAAACTTGAAATGGATAAATATTCGCCCGAAGTTCTTATCATCCTTTTCGACGCGGTGGTACAACTTTTTGATGTGTCCCTGATTAAGAAATCGTAAAACTTTCTTCTTGAGTTGTCCGCTTCCTTTGCCAGGGATGATTTCGACTAGTTCGATTTTCTTATCGATTGCTTCTTCGACAACACGATTCAGTTCCGCATCGATTTCATTGCCGCGGTTATAAATACCATGTAAATCAAGTTTGATTTTTGCCATTATTGCCTCTATTTTTAGTTAATGGTGAAAGAATACAGCGGATTCAGGGCTGGTACTGAAGAATAACTTCGCCCAAGATGAGCGAAGCACTTTCTCCCACTGGCGGTAGTCTCGCAGGGTAAATTTTTGAGTACCATTCAATCCCTCAATTCAGCCGGAACTGTTTTTAGAGCGTTTGTGATCATCTGTTGCAAGATCAATTGCATCATCCATTGTTAACGTTCCGCCTTCCACCCAATGCTGATTGCATTTTTCTTCACCCAATAATTCACGTAATGCGCCAATTTCCTTTTCATACTCGATTACTTCCAAACTGGTCATGGCTGAGTCAATGGATTTCCGTAGCGCCTCCGCCGCGCCGAGTAGGGTTGCTGCGCGTTCAGGCTCCTCGTTTCTGACGAGAATATACGCGATACATTCCAGTTCGTGAGCTATGGCCGCACGATGACCAAGGTTCTTCCAGCCTGGTATCACTTCGCGATAAATGGCCAAAGCCTCGTCAAGGTCGCCGTGTTCGCGCAGGATGTGCGCTAATTCACTACGGGCGGAAAAGACAATCCTGCGGTTGCCAAACCTCTTCGAAATCTCTGCACTTTCATTCAGGCGGGCACGCGCTGTTTCAAGGTCGCCCATGTTACCTGCCAAACGTCCTGCACCATAAGCCGACATGGACGTTGCCCATTGAAAGCCAGAATCCTGCCCGTAAATTACAGCTTCATCCAACTTCTGTTTGGCCGCAGGGATATCTCTGGTTGTCATATAAATGACTTGAGAGTGAGCAGTAAGCGACATTGCAAGTTCCCCTTTATATTGATCCTGACGTGCAATCGTTTCAGCCTCGTCCGCCGCGGTTTGGGCAGTTGGGAAATCTCCGAGAAAGATGGACGATAAACCCAGAATGATCAAGAGACGCACCAGGGTTCTCCGGTCATCCATTTTTCTGGCTAATGCCAGGCCCGCTTCTGCCGCGGCGCGTCCTACCTTGTGATCTCCAATCGTAATGGATGTCCAACCCAGCAGGGCGTAAATTCTGGCGCGTTCCTTGTCCAGGTTTGGCAGGGACTCACTGCGTTCCAGGATGATGCGACACCAATAGCGCGCCTCACTGTTGTAGTCACGCGAAGTCCAAAAGCCACCAATCGCCATTGCCATCTTCATGGCTTTTTGGATGTGGTTTAGCGTGGACCATTCTAGGGCTGCCCGTAAGTTATCGTATTCCACTTCAACATCATCCAGCCATTTTTTACTTTCCGCGCCGAACATGCGTTGGTTCGATTGTTCAGCAAGTTGTAGAAAGTGATCCAGATGACGGTCGCGGGCAGTAATCACTTCACCCGATTCCAGCAACTTTTCCATCCCATATTGGCGGATAGTTTCAAGGAAAAGATATCGGGATTCACCCTGCCGCTCTTCCACATTGACGAGTGATTTGTTAACCAGCCCCGGCAGGTTATCCATCGCCTCATTCGACCCGAGGATTGATTCAGCTGCCTCAAACTTCCAGCCACCTGAAAAGACGGACAAAAAGCGCAGAGACCGTTGCTCTGATTCGTTGAGAGAGTGATAACTCCAGTCAATCAGGGCGCGCAAGGTTTGCTGGCGTGGCAATGCAGTACGACTCCCGCCTGTAAGTAGTTTAAATCTATCGTCGAGCCGTTCGGCAATTTGCTCAGGGGTGAATATCTTCACGCGGGCGGCGGCTAATTCAATAGCTAAAGGAATGCCATCGAGGCGGGAGCAGATTTGGGCGATGGAAGCGGCGTTGTGTTCTGTCAAATGAAAACGCGAATCAGCTTTCGTCGCCCGTTCGATGAAAAGGCTTGTGGCCTCGTCATCCAGCAGAGATGGGACGCGATAAACGGTTTCCCCGTCAATGCTGAGAGCTTCGCGGCTTGAGGCAAGGATCTTCAGTTGTGGGCAGGTGTGCAAAAATTGATTGGCAATTTGCGCGCTGGCTTCCACCAGATGCTCGCAGTTATCCAGGATAAGCAAGAGCTGCTTCGCGCGCAGGTAATCAAGCAGAATGTTCATGATTGGAATATTCTGCACTTCGCGCAACTCAAACACAGAAGCAATCGCTGGGATGATATAAGATGGATCGGTGAGTTGGGCAAGTTCTGCCAACCATACCCCGTCTTTGAATTTGGGAAATTGTTCAGCTGCAATCTGCAAGGAAATTCTGGTTTTGCCAGTTCCGCCCGGACCAATAAATGTGAGCAAACGAGTCGAGGCCAGTAATTTACTGGCCTCATTCTTTTCGCGTTCACGACCAATGAAGGATGTAAGCTGAAAAGGTAAATTATTTGGCAGCGTATTGAGCGATTTGAGAGCAGGAAAGTCTTTTTGCAAATCAGGCACAGTGAGCTGGTAGAGATGTTCAGGGCGAATCAAGTCCTTGAGCCGATGTTCTCCCAGATCATGCAGGTTGATCTCTGCAGGTAGATGTTCGTGTACTACTTCTGCGGTGATACCCGAAAGCAATATCTGGCCACCGTTGCCCACTACCATAATTCGGGCGGCACGATTGAGGGCCTGGCCGTAATAGTCGCCCTCGCGCAGTTCTGCTTCCCCGGTATGCAAACCCATGCGTGACCTTAACACCACCCCTGAATTTTTTAGGAACTCTGAAGCCTGAATCAAACGCTGTGCTGCGAGCGTAGCATTGACTGCGCTGAGGGCCTCCTCGAACACGGCATGGATTCCATCACCTGTACCTTTGATGACATGACCATGATTTGATTGAATGACCTCTCTCAAAATGGCATCATGCTTTGCCAACGCAGCCTTCATGGCTTCGGGGTGTTTTTCCCAAAGTTCAGTTGAACTTTCGATATCGGTAAAAAGAAAGGTAACTGTCCCGGTTGGCAGCATAAGATTTTTCTATTTGCCCTTTTTCTCTTTTGGCAAAAAATCAAACGGTGGACGCTGATTAAGTTTGATCAAGTTTGCACCCGAATCGTTCACATATAAAGCGGTCATTGAGCCTGTGTCACAGCTTAAACGCTGAAAGTGATCAAGTGGCATACCTAGTAAATGCGCGACGGCCAGTTTAATTGGGTCCGCATGAAAGACAACTGCGACAATCTCCTGTGGTTTATGGTGTTTTTGGATGATGCGCTCCAGCGCGCCCGTATAGCGGGTCTGTGCCTCGGTAAACGATTCCCCATCAGGAAATCGAAACCTGGAAGGCGCATGCTGCACGATCTTCCATGCATTGGTTAATCTGAGCATCTTCAACGATTTGCCCTGCCATTTGCCGATATGCGTATCCATCAGGTCAGGTTCTTCAAAGATAGTGAGTTTGTGCGATTCCGCAATGGGCTGGGCTGTTTCCATGGCCCGTTCCAACGGACTTGAATACACAGCCTTCAGCGGGACCTGCGTCAACGCTTCTGCCAACGCCTGGGCCTGTTTCTGTCCCTTTTCATTTAAGTGTACGCCGGGAATTCGTCCAGCCATCTTCCCAGTTTTGACATAATCATTTTCGCCATGACGGATGAGAAGAAGAAGGGTCATATTTTACCTTTGGCAAGTATATACTATTTTGTGTTGAATTTTGCTGGTCGAAGATCCATAGCTCAGCAAACTCGCGGTCTTATGAGAGATTCGGTTCTTATGGAAATCCGTATATTTTATGAGCTGACGATTTTGTTACGGCAATCGGAGGCACCAATTATTGAGACGAACTGGTTTTGCATTTTGGACACCATGCTCATATAATCAGCGAATTATGAATTTGTGTCGCTCAACCCTGTAAGGGTGGTTGAGTGACATGAAGAAATCCCTAGATCAATGAATACCGAGGTTTTATATGCGACTGCCGAGACATATTGGCATTATTCCAGATGGAAATAGACGGTGGGCAGACTCTCATGGCATTCCCAAGGTGAAAGGCTGGGATAGAGGTATTGATCCGGGCTATGCTCTCTTCAAACTTATTCAGAAGGCCGGAATCGAAGAAGTTACCTATTATGGATACACTATGGAGAACGCCAGACGGCCGCTCGTGCAAAGAAATGCCATCATCAAGGCCTGCATCCAGGGGGTAAAGATTCTCTCCGAGGAGGACGCCGAACTCCTGGTGGTTGGAAATACAGATTCGAAGATGTTCCCCAAGGAACTGCTCCCTTATGCCTCAGAACGGGTCAAATTCGGAGCAGGGGGAATCAAGGTTAATTTTTTGATCAACTATGGATGGGAATGGGACTTGGATAACTTGAAAAGAGCGGATTTCAAGGGACGAGATATAATCACATACTTGAGATCTCATAACATTTCGAAAATCGATTTGATTATTCGCTGGGGTGGATGGTGCAGACTGAGTGGCTTTCTGCCGGTGCAATCCACATATGCTGATATTTTCATTGTGAATGAGCTTTGGCCGGAATTCAAGCCTACCCATTTCACCCAGGCATTAGAATGGTATTCCAAACAGGATGTGACTCTTGGCGGGTAAGTAGATTTGATCAGACACTCGGACGAATGTCAGTGTTTTCGCGGCCAACCAAATCGATTATTCGAACCTCGGCACATGGGCCTTTTTGGGCGGCAATGCAGTCATCGGACGGGGCTTGCATTGACTTGGGCTGATCGAGGCTAAGGCAAAAATATTTCCATCAATGTTTTCGGTGAAAAGGCTTTGAATGGATTACCTATGCCAAAGCACAGCTCCATCATGGTGTTGCGGAGCGACGGCTTCTGGCTGGCGCTCTTTAATAGAGTATGCCAGACTTCATCCCTGAAGTACATTTTTTGCAGGAGATGGCTCGCCATTAACTGAAGCTGGAACCTTTCGCGCAGCGCAGCTCGATATTTCTTCTGAGTGGCTGTGGATAGGATTCCGCCGTGCCACTCATTCAGGATAGTAGAGGCCGCCAATTGGGCTGATTCCAAAGCATAATCGATGCCCTCTCCTGTAACTGGATTTACCAACCCTACGGCTTCTCCGACAACTAAGATCGATTCGCTGCCACTGGACGAAGGTGAAAAATTCGTCAGGAGTGGATAACCTTTGATTGGGGTCACTTGACGCGCATTTCTGAGTAGGCGCTGCAGCAGGGGGTGTTCTTCGATAAGGCTGCGCAAGCGGGATGTTTGCGCAGCATGTGATTCGAAAAAAACACCGCAGCCGACATTTGCAGTCCTTTCTCCTGTGGGGAACACCCAGCCATAGCCAGGCAGCTCAACTCCATCAAAGAACAGAGTGATGGATTGCTCAAGGCCATCAATATTTTCAAAATAGGCGCGCGCCGCAAGATTAACAGGAGGCGTTTTATTTAGCAGACCAATTCTTTGCTGTAAATTGGTATTTGCCCCGGTTGCAAGAACTGCCAAGACGCATTCAATCGTATGACCATTCGCCATTTCGATTTGGACACGCCTGTCATGCGCGCGCCGAATCGTCTCGACTTTTGCTCGGGGAATGAACTCTGCTCCCGCGCTCACGGCATGTTTACGCAGAACGTCATCCAGTTGGAAACGCGGCACGGTTAGAATGTAATTGGGCAAACCGTTAAGGTGATCGAGATCGAGATAAAAGCTTAATTCGTCTGAGTAGCGTATCTTGAGGTTAGGGCAATTAAAGGCAGTTTCTTCGATCTGTGGCAGGATTCCCATTGCATCGAGCATCTTGATCGCGCGTGGGGTCAGGCCATCTCCACAGGTTTTGTCGCGTGGGAAATCGAATTTATCCAGCAACGCCACTCTTAATCCGCCCTTCGCTAAAAAGTAGGCAACTGCAGAGCCAGAAGGACCGGCGCCAACAACGCAGACATCGTATTGAACGTCCGCCAGTTTTGATGCGACATTACTTGTAAGATTCATAGTCAAGGATGCCCGTGTAAATGCTATTCAGTTGGATCTGTTATTTGATCTTCCTCTTCATCTCTTGTATCTGTTCTTCGCTCATCGCCGGGATGTTGTCCACTTTTGTAATGCCCAGGGCTTTGCGCTGCGCATCGCGCCACATTTCAAGCCTCGCTGTGACTTGTGACTCATATCCCTCTTGCGAAGGTGCATAAAAATAGGTTCCCAATAGTCGCTTGGGCAGGTATTGCTGCGGGATGAAATGCCCTTCATGGTCATGTGGATAGGCGTAATCCTTGCCATGTCCCATCGCAGCGGCATCACGATTACCATCCATAAGATGGCGTGGGACGGAGACTTGCCCTTCCTCTTCAATCCTTTTCATCGCCTTGAAATAAGCGCCTGCACTGTTCGATTTAGGTGCGGTTGCCAGATACAATGTCGCTTCGACGATGGGGTAAATGCCTTCCGGTAAACCAATAAAATCAAAAGCCTGGGCTGCGGATGATGTTACTACGAGTCCCATGGGGTCAGCCAGACCAATATCTTCTCCGGCAAGAATGATCAAACGACGAATAATAAAACGCGGGTCTTCACCTGCGTAAATCATTTTAGCGAGCCAGTACAATGCGGCGTCGGGGTCGCTGCCGCGCACAGATTTGATAAATGCCGAAATTGTATCGTAGTGCGCGTCACCATCCTTATCATAAAGCACGGCCCGCCGTTGAATCGACTCTTGCGCGACATCAAGCGTGATGTGAATAACACCAGCGGCATCTGGTGGCGTGGATTCAACGGCCAGTTCAACGGCATTGAGCGCATTACGCGCATCGCCAGAAGCAACGTCGATTAGATGGGCGCGGGCATCTTCATCCAGTTTGATGTTTTTATTTCCGTAACCACGTTCCTTGTCGGTGAGGGCTCGGTCAATGAGAATACTGGTTTCGGCTTGATTCAAATTCCGCAATTGAAAAACGCGTGAGCGCGAGATTAAGGCTTTGATCACTTCAAAGTATGGGTTTTCAGTTGTTGCGCCGATAAGCGTGAACACTCCTGTCTCTACATGAGGCAGAAGCGCATCCTGCTGTGCCTTGTTCCAGCGATGGAC
>Ga0070699_100001594_pt1 | contig 20703 bp, 12 predicted proteins | sample KBSK1503metaG_FD_65473 | JGI IMG/M metagenome (GOLD analysis project Ga0070699, IMG submission 65473) | Corn, switchgrass and miscanthus rhizosphere microbial communities from Kellogg Biological Station, Michigan, USA - KBS K1-50-3 metaG | ecosystem: Host-associated > Plants > Roots >...
CACCCAGCCTTCAATAAACTTTTCATTGAAAGCGAATTTCTGCCTAAGGAAAAAATCCTGCTGTTCCGCCGCCGTCCACGTTCAGCCGAAGAAAAGCCCATTTACCTGGCCCACTTCTACACAAGCCATCATGAACATGTAGATCTGGCAGGTTACGAAACCGACCGGGCGCGTTTTATTGGGCGTGGTGGAACTTCCCGCCGCCCTGGTGTTTTTGTTTCCACTCAACCATCCAAACTCTCCAATACGACTGGAGCAACCCTCGACCCGATTTATGCTTTGCAAGCCGAAATCACTCTGTCACCTTATGAAACAGTTCAGATTGCTTTTATCACACTGGCTGCTCATTCGCGCAGGGAGGCGTTGGAACTGTCACGCCGCTATCGCAGTTGGCCGCAACTGAGCCGCGCCATTGAAGATGCACGCACACATGTCGAAAAGGAACTTGCGCAACTTGATCTCACCTCACCAGACGTTGAACAGATTCAGAAACTGCTTTCACCGTTGCTGTATCCTTCACCTGCGTTACGCGCTGATCAAGATACATTGGCCGCGAATACCCTCGGCCAGCCTGGCTTGTGGTCATTTAGTATCTCGGGTGATTATCCAATTCTGCTGGTCCGTTTAAAAAATGAGGACGACCTGAAGCTGTTGAGCGAATTGATTTTGGCTCACACGTATTGGCGTAAACGCGGCTTGATGATCGACCTGGTCATACTGAACCTGCGTGAAACCAGCTATGCTCAGGAATACGATGCGAAAATTTATCGACGGTTGAATAAGACGGGTAGTTCTGCATGGCTCAACAAGCGTGGTGGCATCTTTATCTTGTATGAAGACAAGCTACATGAATCGGAAAGGACTCTTCTAGCGGCCGTCGCCCGCGTCGTCCTCGACGGGGAGGCTGGTTCACTCAAGGAACAGTTAACCAAACTGGATGCTGGTCCCGTTCAACTCCCGCGCTTTGTGCCTATCGAACCTTTAATACCTGTGCTGGATAAGACTCCCGAACTCCAACGCCCATCGGACCTGCTCTTCGATAATAGATATGGCGGCTTCACTCCCGATGGACGTGAATACGTTATCCATCTGGCCCCAGGTCAGGCGACTCCTGCGCCTTGGGTCAACGTGATCGCAACTGCCCGGTTTGGATGTCTTGTATCCGAATCGGGTCTGGGTTGTACATGGTCACATAACAGTGGCGAGAATCGGCTTACGCCCTGGCGCAATGATGTTGTGAGTGACACTCCTTCAGAAGCCATTTATTTGCGTGACGAAGACACGGGTCAAATTTGGTCACCAACTCCTCTGCCTGCACGCGCGGATGCGCCTTATCAGATCCGTCACGGGGCAGGTTATTCCATTTTTGAGCATGCAAGCCACGGGTTGGAACAGAACGTGCGCGTCTTCGTTGTTCCGGATGAGCCAGTGAAAATCATCCAGTTGAAACTACATAACACCACCAATCGCATGCGCCGTATCAATGTGACTTATTATGCTGAATGGGTGTTGGGTACAACCCATGAAAGCACAGCCCCCTACATCGTGCCTGAGTTTGCGTCGAAGCAACTTGCCTTGCTGGCGCGCAATGTATATAACCAGGATTTCCCGGAGCGGGTGGCATTTCTAGCTTCCACACGTGAACCTCTTTGTATTACTACAGACCGTACAGAGTTCCTGGGAAAACACGGCAACTACACCCGGCCCGCTGCGTTAGAACGCGTTGGGTTGACGCCACGTGTGCAACCTGGCGCAGACCCCTGCGCCGCGTGGCAATTGTTATTGTGGCTGCAACCCGGCGAAACAAAGGAAGTCACTTTTCTTTTGGGCCAGGGCTCAGACCGCGCGGATGCGGAGCGCTTGATCGCTCATTATCAAAACATCGAAAATGTTCAAGCGGCCTGGCAGGCACTTGGTGAATTCTGGGATGAACTGCTCGGGCAGATACAAGTTAAGACGCCCGATACAGCCATGGATTTAATGCTCAATCGCTGGTTGTTGTATCAGTCTTTGGCGTGTCGCTTCTGGGGACGCACGGCCTTTTATCAATCCAGCGGCGCGTATGGTTTTCGCGATCAATTACAGGATTCACTGGGGTTTATCCATACGCGTCCAGAGCTGACCCGCCAGCATATTTTGGAGGCGGCTGCGCACCAATTCGAAGAGGGGGATGTTCTCCACTGGTGGCATCCACCCTCAGGACGCGGCATACGCACGCGTTGTTCAGATAATCTGATCTGGCTGCCCTATGTCACTGCGCAGTATGTGCAGGCTACGGGAGATCGCTCCATTCTTGCCAAAAAGATTCCCTTCTTGAGTGCGGAACCATTAAAAGAAAAGGAAGACGAGCGTTATGGACAATTTCCCTCTGGTCAGTTAGGGACGCTGTATGAGCATTGTTGCCGCGCGCTTGCGAAAGGGACAACTTCGGGAGCGCATGGTCTCCCGCTGATGGGCGCGCATGATTGGAACGATGGCATGAACCGTGTGGGTGTGCATGGAACGGGTGAAAGTGTTTGGTTGGGCTGGTTCCTCTCTACCACGCTAAGAAAATTTGCAGAGGTTTGCGAGTTAATGGGTGATCACGAACGAACAAAAGTATATCTGGCCCAATCAGACGTTATCCTCAACGCCGTCGAAGCGACTAGTTGGGATGGCGAATGGTATCGGCGCGCTTATTATGATGATGGTTCGACGCTGGGTTCGGTTGAGAACAACGAGTGCAAGATCGACTCTATTGCCCAATCCTGGGCGGTCATCGCCGGAGGAACAGAGGGTGAACGTGCCCAGCTCGCCATGCAATCGGTCTATAAAAATCTCGTCCGTTTGGATGATGAATTAATCCTGCTGTTCACGCCGCCTTTTGATCGGACTCCCCGTGACCCTGGCTATATTAAAGGATACCCGCCCGGTATCCGCGAAAACGGTGGACAATATACCCATGCCGCGCTGTGGGCGATCTGGGCTTTTGCCGATTTGGGTCATGGCGATCAGGCGGCTGAGTTGTTTCACCTGATCAACCCGATCCATCATGCCGATACGTTGGAAAAAGCGAATCGCTATCATGTGGAACCCTACGTTATAGCTGCAGATGTATATAGCAGGCCACCTTATACCGGTCGCGGTGGCTGGACATGGTATACCGGCTCAGCGAGTTGGATGTATCGGCTTGGCGTGGAAAGATTACTTGGCTTGAACCGTGTAGGAGATGCATTGCAGCTCGATCCCTGCATTCCCAAAGAGTGGACAGAATACGAAATGGACTATCGTTTTGGCAAAACGCGATATCAAATTCAAGTCAAAAATCCACAAGGTGTGAATCGTGGAGTCAGCCAGATTGTTTTGGATGGGAAGCAGTTAAACGGTTCGAATATTCCCCTTGTTGATGATAAGCAAACCCATGAGGTGGTAGTAACGCTGGGTTAGGTGAATTGCTTTTCAAGTATGTAGTCTCGTTTTTTGAGGGATATCAGCTATTGTAAGCCCTGGATATGTTCATACCGGAGCGATCTTTAGAGAGTCGCATGATGTTTGGGCTGTTTTAAAATAGTTGTGAAAAGAAGAATAGGGGAGGTCGGATTCGGTGACTTCATGGAGAAGGATGGCTGGTGACATAGTATGAGGATAACTGCAAGTCTTTGGGTGTTGTATAATTTTATCCAACAATGACGATGAAAATTCCGCCCTTGAGCTGTCAGGGAATCAAGACCAGCCGGGTTGGCAGGAGCGTGTATGAATCAACGTGAAATCGAATCAAGAGACGAGAAAGAAACGGGACGCGTCGAAGCCTTTAGCGATGGCGTATTTGCAATTGCAATCACCCTTCTCATACTGGATGTGCACGTGCCGCGCGATCTGCCTGCAACGACAACACTGGGTAATGCATTGCTGGCACAATGGCCGTCCTATCTCGCGTTCGTTACCAGTTTTGCTCTGATCGGCATCATGTGGATAAACCACCACAAACTATTTACACTTATCAAACGCTCCGATCATTTGCTCCTGGTGTTCAATGCATTGTTGCTATTGGGTGCGACGGTTGTGCCGTTTACAACATCCTTGCTGGCGGAATACATCGGGCATGACGAACAGAGAGTTGCAGCCATCGTATACATGGGAAATTTTTTCGCTATCGCGATTTTCTTTAACCTTCTATGGCGCTACGCGGCGCACGGTCGTCGTCTGCTCGGGCATGATATATCGGAGGATGAAGTACGTTCCATCAATCGTTCATACTCATTGGGTCCTCCAATATATTTTCTCTGTCTCGTGATCGCGTACTTTAGTGTACCGCTTGCCTTAGGCATGACCATCGCACTTGTGATATTTTATGCGTTGCCGCTGGGCGCTAACGCGCGCTAATAGAGGTTACACCTGTATTACCAGGGCAAACCATTGAGATCCAATAAGCCGCTCAACGGCGCTTGTTCTTGTACATCCAGAACCATGAGGTGGTTCGCTGAAAACTCGATTTTGCCCCGTAGCTGTTGAACAAATACCTGTCCTTCAAATGGTTTCCACTGCAAGCGTTTGTAAAACTCGATCAGACGTGAGTCGCAGAATAAAAGCGCGTATGCCACCTTTAGTTCTTCGTTAAAGAGCCTGGATGCTTCGCGCAAGGCTTCACTGGCATGACCCTTATCCTGTCTTTGAGGGTGCGTCAGCACGCCGCCGACCCCGCCAATGATCTTTGTCTCTCCATTACTGATGATCTCACGCGTAACAAGTCCCACGCGCGCGACCAGTTCGTCTTCGTCCCAAACGAACACGGACCATTGTGGTGACATCCAGGTAATCGGCTTGCCGATCAATGTGCCTAGCGCGGCGGCTGGATACACAGCCGCGCGCAATTGTTTGAGACTTTCCTTTTGTGTATCTGATAATTGATCGGTGGCTACGAATTCAAGTTTCATAGAGAATTACTCATTTGTTACTCGAAGAGGATGGGTAGGTCGGATTCGGTTAAGTTACGGATGAGAGCATAGGCGTTTACTATCAACTTATTTTTTTGTATTAATCCTGGTACGCTTTTTGCCTTTGCCATCTTCACGGCATAATAAATCAATGATCTGCAACATATCTTCATTGCTCTTGACTGGCCCCTCGAACGTCCGGCCGCATCCAGTTAACTTTATTGTCCGTATTTCATCTTTTATTTTTTCTTGGAATTTAGCCATGCTCTTATCAAAGGCGTTAGTAGTGGAGTGATGGCCAGGATCAGGATGGACGCAGCTTCTACCCAGGGGCCGTCTTCGAAGCGCTCCACCATTACCTGACCATTGTTTATGGTTGCAATTCCATGGCTGCTTGTCGTATTCCATTGCTTCGCTCCGCCTACAAACTTGTTTAGCAGGCGGTTGAACTCTGGCCCGTAGGTCTCGATTAAATCCGGGTTAGATCGGTAAAACTTGATGGTGATCTGGTCGCCTTTCATCTTTTCTGCCTCCATTGTTTGATTTATCATCTCCGATAATCGAAATTCCTTTAAGCAATCAGCACCGTATGAACGCTCTATAATTTAGCTGTCAGATAGAGATCTGTCAGAGATTTGAAAAAAGAAACTCCGTTCTTTCTGTTCTCGTTTCACTCGAACCCACATCAAGTGGATTCGAGATTTGCTTCTTGATGCCATGATCTGTCAAAACGTTTTTGAGGATTTCTTAAACATCCACTTGCGATTTTCATCTTCGTCCAAATATTGGAAAGCCACTAAAGATGTTTGCGCTCTCTTTAGACTCCCGTCTCCGATTGATGATGCGTTTCCATACACTTTTATTGATTTGGATGCTGTGTTTCTTATCCAGAGACAGGTCCCAGACCTTGACCTTACCAGTCATTCTATCTTTCCCGATGAGAGAGAGGTCGTATTCGAACTTAGAGTCTTTCTCTTGCGCTGAAAAAGTCAGGCGCTTTGTTGCAGCGTCCCACTTTTCGCCGCTGATCCTATACGAACCAAGCCGGACTTCCTTTTGATCCTCAATGCTACTTCTGCCCCCTGTCACGTGAACTCCCTGTTTATCCTGATTGACGGAAAAACTGGCAAAGAACTGTTCATACCCTGCTGAGCCGGGCATGGGATTTGCAGGGCTCAAACCTTGCTCGTCACTGTTTACAATATACTCCACCCAATTCCCGCTAATGTTGACATTAACTAATCTATCACGCAAACTATCTACATCAATGGGTATTTCCCACGCTACTGTGGTTCCAATAACTCTTTCAGTTCCACCCACTAGAATTTTCCCTTGTCGCGGTTCAGAAGCTTCTCGAACAATCCACACGTGGTCCAGACTGACACTCACGTTCGGTGCACCATAATCAGTACCCATGAAATTAAAGAGAGGAGGCGTGACCTCGATACTAATCTTGATCGAGGCATAGACCAGACCGTTCCTAGCTAGTTCAAGTACTTCCTCGGCTTGCTGTTCGATTTTCGGGTCAATCAAGAGTTGCAGTTGACTGACCTTTGATTCAATTACCACATCAGTCAGAAGATAATCATGTTCGGGGCCAAAGACGAGCTCAAGACCCCATTCAATTGCCTTATTAACCTCAGGCAATAACAGGGCTATATCAATTAAAAATCCTCCACTGAACCCTTTGCCTTTTCTGCTACTTGACCCACCCTTTGGATCCGCTTTCACTTTCGGTTGTTCTGAAACCTTTGGGGCTCTAAATTTGCGTGTGCCTTTTGACTCAGAAGGTAATGATGTCTCCGCAATTCGGCCTTGAGTAGATCTTTGTGCAATATCTGGTTTCCCACCTTCTCGCAAACCAGTCTCCTTGACGGGCTCAGAGGCTCTGTTCTGAATCTGACGATCACCTGATGTAATCGATTTGGCAGGGCCAAGTTCCTCTGTTGCAGGCTGAACAGCTTCAGAAATAATCTTCTGTTGTTTCCGCCACTTTTCTTTTGCTCGATGCTCAGTAAAAAACTGCTTATACAGTTCATCAATTTGATTGCGCGCAGCAAGAATGTGACGTCGCACCAATCTGTTATATTCCTTTGTACTGGGTTCTAACTTTCTTCGAGAGATTTCTTCATCCAATATGAGATAGGTTTGATCCCATACTTTTCTTATCGTAGAGTTGTGAAGTCGCTTCGGCCGACTGCGTCCCTCTGGTTTAGGCGCAACTCCTCGGTTCTTGTCAAGGGACTGAAATTCTTCATCGGTCAGCTCCCGTGGAATGCCGCGCATGTTTTTAAAGCTGTTTAAGTAATCCTCCGTAAATACACCCCGATATCGGTCGAGGACATCAAGCTCAACCGCATGATGGACGTCGCCTCCAACTCCAACCTCTAAACGTTTAGCATACTCGGGTCGGAGACGATCAAATTTCCGCCGGGCTACCTTAGACAGTTTGTCGAGGTCTATCCCCTCAACAAGTTGTTGCTGTCTGGTTATTCCTTTGCTGCGTGGTCGCCTGGTGGGCGGATTCTGGGTAGGTTCCAATCCTTTTAGGGTGCCAGGCTTTACATTGCGTCCTGGTTTATGATGCCCAGTATCAAAGCCCCGTGGTCGCTTTGGTTTGGTAATAGGCCGAGTACTATTGTCTTGAGTAGTTCGCGACTCAAGTTCAATACCACGCTCTTTGTCATCCGGTCCAGCCATATGGGATGCCTTTATCGTCGATGATTCAACCTATTGCGTTAATTATCGTCAGGTGGCACAATAATATTCGGGCTGTTGCCTTCGATCACGATCTTCTTGTCAATATCCGGGTCTTCTCGTTCACCCGCTAGGATTCGAGCAGCCCAAAGGATATTCTTTAGTTCCAACCCTCGTACCATGGCTTGTGCATTCTTAACGTCAATGGCGCGGTGTCGAGCTTTGAACTCCTCGATTAGTGAATGTGTGGCAGGCAAGGCTTCAATGAACAGCGAGTTTGTTGGGATCGTGATTTCTTCGCCGTTGCGGCGGGGCGCAGTAAGTAATTGCTTGTATTGGGTCGCTAGATCGTTTCGAATTTGCACAAACTGTTCTTCGCTTAACTCTTGCTTAAGGCATACAACATATTGGGCAAACTCGTCCAGGGTCCAATTACCCAGATCGTCTGGGTCAATTAAGATATTGAGACCCCGGTCAACATACGGGTCCATCATGAAATCGGTGAGTTTGTTGGATTGCTTCAGTGGAAAGATCATGTAATTTCCCTTGAAGCCTAACAGATTATCAAGATCAGCTGCCTCTTCGAGAGTGATAAATTCGAGTTCAGTATCGAGCTCAATTAATGACTTTATAGGGTAGGCGTTTACAGGCTTTTGATTATTTAAGGGAAGCTTGCGATGCGGAGCGCTAGCCAACACAGTCGAATTAGGCGCGGCAAGATTATCGAATGCAAATCGTCTCCCTTTCACTCGCGTCCGTAATGTAGGTATACGTACATTGAAGAGGCGGAAAAAGCGCTGATCTGGCGGTTCATGACTCCAGATGGCTTGCATGTAGTAGAGCATATTTTGAATAACATGCAATCGTAAGCGCCCAATTTGGGTCAGTTCATTTAAATGTTGACTAAGCGCCTTTGCATAAGCTGCTGTAATCTGATTAAGGGCAGAAACCTCTTGTTGTAATCGGCTTGCCAGTTCTCGTTCCTGACGGGCTGATTCTAAGTAGGCTTTTTCGGCGGCTTCTCTGCGAATTCTAGCCGACTCGGCGTTATCTCCATCGCCGTCGCCAAAGAAAAAGCCAGCCACTTCATCCACGGCGCTTATTGAGAGTGCATCCTCTGCAAGGTTTTCCAGGAATCCATCGCTTCCTTTTGATGCAATGCCAGCCTGTCGATCAATCGCGCGATCGAGTGCTTGAGAGCGGCGCGACATCTGACCCCGCAATGAGACTAATTCTTCTTTTAATTCATCGGTAAGGCGGCGCTGCTGCTCAACGTTTTTGCGCATCTCCTTAATAGCCAAATCGTCACCTACGCAGCGGGTTGACAGGTACATTAAGGCTGGGATGAATTGGTCATCTAGAATGACTCGACGCAGAATCCAGTCATGGGCGATCAGCCAGGCATTGTCAATTTCTCCCGGGTTGGGAACTTCCTGGGCAACCAACACTACAGGCGTTAGGCGATGGATTTGCTCATTTACTTTATATCTGCGTTGCAGTTCATAGAATAAAAAAGTCACTGCCAGTTCGTCATTAGGATTCTTAATTTCGCTCGTTTCCTCAATCGTTGTATCTTCCGTTAACTCGGTCGATACTTCGGTTTTGCGTTCAAGTTTATACTCCTGAGAAGCTTTCACTACAGCTTCGTGGAAGTCCTTTTTGACCTCATCCGAGTTCGTACTGGCTTCCTTGTCGAATTTTGTGTTTACGCTCCCTTCAGATATTCCAATGTCATAAGATCCTTCAGAGGCGAGTGAAAAATTTGTTTTGGCAAAGGCTTTATCCACGATCTCCCTTTCAGCGCGTGTTGTGTCACTGAGTTCATCTTTGCGGGAAGTCAGGCTTTCGATGGCTTCCTTTTCGGATCGTTTGCGGTTGACCTGAACTTTCTTCATAAACTTGATCGTTTGCTTGGGTGCCAGGGTGATCGTCCGTACCAATTCACCTGCCTGGTAGCCCATGGGCTCCCAGCGTTGCAAATAAGTGACCACAATACCAAAATTTACGCTGCGCTCTTTGGAGTTGGCAGCATAAATGGTGAATGGATATTGTTTTCCAGGAAACTCCTGTAGTCGGCGTAACACACGATGAGCATTGTCGAAATTATCAGAGATGAGGCGGCTGTCTGCATAAGCTAGGATGCGCTGGGCATCTTGGTGTAAAGACCGTATCAGCAATTTGAACGGAGGGTCATCCGGTAATTCTCCTATGGGATTCATCGCGTTTACTGTTACTAAAGAAGCCTTTATTTCTGCGGCGTATTGCTCCAATTCAATTCTCAAGTCAGATGGAAGAGCAATCCATTGTTCGTTGGAAATCCCAAACTCCGCAATAACACTTGCTGGTGGATGAGCTCCGGCCATAACAGCCACCAATGATGTAAACTCTTGTTTTGTTTGTGGCTCCACGCCTAATTCAACTATTTCATTGTAGGCGCTCTGATCTAACCCCAGTGCTCCCTCATCGATTGCCTCTTGCCATACGTGTTCGAAGGCAATTTGAAGATTGTGAAATTCATGGAAGGCGGGAGTATCTGCTGGGCCTTTATTAAAAAACAAATCATCAACATTTTCGTGGATGTTTGCCAACGTTGAGCGGGGGGTCAATCCGCCTACAACAGCCTCCTCTGGCGAAGTCATCGTTTCCATGAGCCGTGCAACAAAGCGATTTACATCATCGGCGCTATCTAAAGTAATTCCATTTCCAGGTTGGTCACCAGTTGGTTGGGGAGGGCGTTCACTTCCTGATAGTGCTGATCCTGAGTTGCCGGATAGAGATAATAGTGTTTCCGCTTGTTGCTGTTCCTTCGATCTTTCTCGACAGAATTGATCCAATGGACTTTCACGGAGCAAGGGGATAGCTGGATTTGTTCCGGATTTCGCCAAGATTGTTTCTAGGTCCTCCGTGGCAATCTCTTTGTTATTGTCCAGTTTGCTCTGTACGAGATCACGCTGTTCATCTGTTAGAGAAATATAACTGGTTGTCTTTCGACTGATTCCAAAGTTGGTGTTCAGTTGTTCCACGCCCTGCTTAATGATGGCAGTATTTTTTGCCGAAACACTTTCACCGGGCAAGACAAATCGCAATCGTTCTTTCTTGTTCAGCTTATCGGGCACACGGGATATTGCGCTTAAAAGAGATGGTTTAAGTTTGGATTCAAAGTTGTTATTGATAGTGCGTTTTTTATTAAAGCGCTCTTGACCTATGTTCTTAACTGCACTCTCGATTTTTGTTCGACGCGCCTCGCCATTACGAATTCTCTCCGTTACCTGTTCAACCCCTTCCAATGGTGAGCGCTGAGAAACTGGTAGGGGAATTCCTGCTTTTACCAACTGTTCGCTCGTCAATTGAATTAAATATTGCTCAGTACGCCCAGCATTTTGACGAAACGCCGTTGAGGTAAAGAGGATTCTCGAATTCAAATCTTTGCCCGGCTCTTCGGGAGCCATTACAATCAGGAAGAGATCTGGTCGCTTTTCCTTATCATTGCGAATTCTGAATTCATCATCCTCATAGGTTAACTCGAATATCCCATTTGTATTAGTGAGTACTGAACCAATGCGGTCGACTGGGAATTCCTGTCCTGCTGTGGCAACGGGTGTATTATTGACGCCGTTAAGAGTGGCAATAATTTCTTCAGGCTGCGTTTTGGGGTCGATATCGAAAACTGAAACCAGTAGATCTGGAATCCCAATACCAGATTCTTTTAGCACTATCCTTCCGCTGACTTTGTTCATCATAGCCTCCTAAATCACATTGACAAGCTTAGAAGAGTAAACGTCAATTAGTTTCGGTTGGGGAAGTTTAGGGATATAGTTTTGAGTGTCCCAATAATAGTATAGCACGGCTGTCAAGTGTTTTACCTGTGTTCATCCTTCAATCTGTGGTTAAATAACTCCACCAACCATTCTCTACTCTCTGGAATCCTCATGCTCATCCACTCCTCCTCCCAACTTCTTACTCTCGCAGGTGGATCTCAACGCGGACATGCCCTCGGCACGCTTGGCATCATCGAAGATGGCGCGGTCGTGGTGCGCGATGAAAAGATGGTCGCGGTAGGCAAAACGGCTGAACTCAAGGCTTCTTATCCTGATGAACCGACTCTCGACGCGAACGGCTGTGTCCTCATGCCTGGTTTTGTGGACCCTCATACCCACGTTATCTGGGCAGGTGACCGTGCCAACGAATTCGAGATGAAAATGGCTGGCAAACCCTACTTGGAGATTCTGGCTGAAGGCGGCGGCATCATTTCCACAGTTCGTGCGACGCGCGCGGCTTCCATTGAATCGCTCATCGCGCAGACTCAGCCACGTCTCCTTCGGATGTTCGCGCATGGTACCACTACCGTCGAAACCAAAACGGGTTATGGCCTCCAAACTGCCACTGAGCTTCGCCTCCTCAAGGCTCTGCTCACTCTCGACGACGAAACCCCGCTTGACCTTGCCTTCACTTTCCTCGGCGCGCACGCCATCGCACCCGAGTATAAGGATGACCCGCAAGCCTATACCGATCTTGTGTGTGAGACGATGCTCCCGATGCTTTGTCAGTGGTGGGATACACATGCGCCGCGCAAGCCGCTGCCATTTGTAGACGTTTTCTGCGAGGATAAAGCCTTCGACTTAGATCAATCGCGTCAGATCTTGACCAAAGCTGTGTCGCTGGGATTCCCGATCAAAATCCACGCGGACGAATTCGACAATCTCGGCGGTGCCTCACTCGCAGTTGAGTTAGGTGCTGCGTCCGCAGATCATTTGGTGAAGACCTCTGATGCCGACATTGCTGCCTTGGGAAAATCAGATACAGTTGCGGTCTCTTTGCCTTGCACACCTTTTGGACTCGCTGAGAAAGAATATACCCCGGCGAAAAAGATCATCGAAGCTGACGGCATTCTTGCCCTCGCCACGGATTGCAACCCTGGCACCAGCTGGAACGAATCCATGCAGTTTGTGATTGCCCTGGCTTGCCGCGCCATGAAATTGACTCCTGCTCAGGCCATCGCCGCCGCGACAATCAATTCCGCTCACGCAATTCGCAGATCCGATTCGATCGGCTCCATTGAAGTTGGTAAACAAGCCGATATGTTGATCCTCTCGGTGTCAGATTATCGCCATCTCGGCTATCGCTATGGGACGAATCTTGTCAGGCAAGTTATCAAACGTGGAAGGATTTATTCTGTGGATGTGGGGTATTATAGAACTGCGTAGTACAATGACGCGGCGGGGAATTTCCCCGCCTTTTTCTTAAGTGGAGGTCTTTTTTTCTTGGTTACGCAGTGGACCCTCTTTGTGGTCGTATTGATCTCAAATGCAGTTTTGGCTGCTGCCATAGCCATTCTGCTGAATCGCAGGCATACGGCACCCGGGCGAAATGCCATGATCTGTATGCTGGTGGGGTTGGCCATTTGGGCTTTTGCCTATGCCATGATCACCATCTCTTCATCCCTGGCGGCCAAAATTTTCTGGTTACGGTTTGAAAATATTGCCATTTTGGCTGTGCCTGTGTTTTGGTTTCTGTTCACAGTGCAATATGCCCAGGTGGATAAATGGCTGAATCGCTACACGGGTGCCTTATTCTTTGTAATCCCCATCATTTCGCTGATATTCATCTTTTCAGAGGATTGGTTTCGTCTGTATTACTCAGCTCTTCGTCCATTTTCTGAAACTGGCGGACCACTCGTCATTGAACGTGGCCCCTGGTATACAATTGCGGCGCTCCAGGCATATATACTTGACCTGGCAGGGATGGGAATACTGCTCTGGCGTTTTATTTTTCATCGGAATATTTACCGAAGGCAATTGTTTATTCTGATTGGGGCGGTGCTAATTCCCCTGACAGTCAATCTTTTCTACCAATTTGCGCCGCACATCATTCCATCCTTCTCTGTTCCGATTGACTTCACCCCGATTTCATTCACTATTACAGCATTTCTCTTAAGCGCGGGAGTCTTTGGTTTGCGGCTTTTCGATCTCATACCTATTGCCCGCCATACAATTCTGGAGCATATCCCTGAGATGGTCTTTGTTGTGGATGCTCATGATCGTTTACTCGATGCAAATTCTGCAGCTCAAAAGGCGTTGGGCAAATCACTAGATCAAATCATTGGGAAAGACCCGTTGGAGGTTTTTAAGGAGTGGCCCCAGTTGATTAACCGTTTCCTCACCGCCAGCGAAACTCACGAAGAGATCCAAGTTCCCGGCGACCCGCCTCATACCTGGGAAATCGATGTTTCACTTTTGTATAATCAGTTTAAACGGCTGAATGGTCGAGTCATTGTTGCTCATGACATTACCGAACATAAATGGCTTGAAAACGATCTGAAATATGCCAATGATTCGCTAAAAAATCAACTGGAGGAAATTGAAAATCTTCGTAAGGAGTTGGAGGAGCAGGCAATTCGTGATCCACTAACAAACGCCTACAACCGTCGCTATCTCACCGAGTTTCTGGAAAAGGAAATCCTCCACGCTGAGCGTGAGAAGGCGCCGGTAACAGTGGTGATTCTCGATGTGGATAATTTTAAACAGTTCAACGACTCCTACGGTCATAAATGTGGAGATATGGTCTTGCAAGCCATCACCCAATTTTTGTTGGAACATTCGAGGCGCGGCGATGATGTCGTTTGCCGGTATGGTGGTGAAGAGTTCGTCATTCTGATGCCGCACGTTTCCCTCGAAATCGGTCATGACCGTGCCGAAATGTGGCGGCAGGATTTTTCTGAAACTCCCATTGAATATGACGGCATGGACTTGTTTGCCACTTTTTCAGCAGGGGTGGCGACGTTTCCGGAACATGGTTCCAGCGTTGAAGCCATTTTACAATCAGCCGATAAGGCCCTGTTGCAAGCCAAGGAGACTGGGAAAAACAGAGTAACAAGATTTGGTTGATTTTATAGTGCTTCTCCATTCTTTGTGAAGGACCGTAAGAGCTAAGCTGCATTTCAAATATCAGGAGTAATCAATGCAAATAGATATCATCGGCGTTCCTATTGACCTTGGTGCGGATCGACGCGGTGTGGATATGGGTCCTAGCGCGATACGCTACGCACAGCTTCACAACAAACTTGAAGATCTGGGTTACTCGCTGGAGGATAAAGGTAACATCGAAGTGGCAATTCAGGAAATGTGCCAAATTACTGATCCACGCCTGAAATATATCGATTGCATTATTCCCATGGGGCGGCGTATTTCTGGAGCTGTATCCACTTCCATTCAGGGTGGGCATTTTCCGTTGGTGTTGGGTGGTGATCATAGTTTGTCGGTGGGGTCAATTCGTGGCGCCGCGAAAAACCGCAACATTGGCGTGATCTGGGTGGATGCTCATGCCGATTTCAACACGGCTGAGACAACGCCCTCTGGAAATATTCACGGGATGCCGCTCGCAGCCCTGTGTGGATTAGGCGATCCCCGTCTGGTCTCATTGTGGGATGAAACGCCTCCGGTCATTGACCCAAAGCGGGTTGCCATCATCGGCGCCCGTGATCTTGACCCTGGGGAAAAACGCAACCTACACGAAGCCGGTGTGATGGTTCAAGGCATGGAACAAATTGATCGCTTTGGCATGGTGACTGCACTGGAAAAGTCTCTGGAGCGTGTGGGTCGCGATGTGGATGGCATTTACCTGTCCTTCGACATGGATGCGTTGGATCCGCGTCACGCGCCGGGTGTAGGGACGCCTGTCAACGGAGGGCTTACCTTCCGTGAAGCGCATTTGGCTTGTGAGGTTCTGGCTGAGACGGGTAAACTCATTGGTATGGATATGGTAGAAGTGAACCCAATTCTTGATATCCAAAATCGTACTGCGATCCACGCGGTGGAGTTTATTCGTTCGGCGTTGGGTTCACGCGTGTGGAGTGAATAAAGATAATTCGAAACAGAAGCAAGTAAAGGTTTAGAATGAAGCGGACTTGTTTATCATCCTGAATGAGGCTAAAATAGCAAACATGCCAGATACTAATGCTCCCATCCTGATAGTTGAAGACGTCCCGAATGTTTTGGAATTATTGGAAGTTACCCTGCGTTTCAAGGGGTATTCCGTAATAACCGCCCGCAATGGGGAGGAGGCGCTTGAAGTGGTGGCGCGCCAACGACCGGCCTTGATCGTCACAGATATTTTGATGCCGAAAATGGACGGATATGCTTTCGTCCAAAAACTGCGCCTGAACCCCGAGACGCGCTCCATCCCAGTGGTTTTTCTTTCAGCCACTTATGTGACTTCTGACGATAAGGAGTTTGCCTTGAGCTTGGGGGCGGCGCGCTTTATTGAGAAGCCAATTGATGCTGAAGACTTTTTGCTGACGATTGCCGAACTGGTAACTCAGCAACCTTTCACACAGCCCCAACCATTGGATATGGAAAGATTTTATAATGGGTATCGCACAAGGTTGGAGAATAAGTTGCGTCATAAAAATACACAGATCGCGCGGGCGGAAAGGTTATTGCCAACCCTGCCACCCGATCAGAAACCAGCATTTGAATCGCTCTTACAGCAATCCATCCATGAGCGGGATGATATTCAGGAAGAGCTGTACAACATTTACAAAACCATCGAAGAATTAAAAAAATAAAACTTTTCCCGACGGTCACTGACCGTCGGGAAACATTTACGGGATATTTCATGCAACTAACAATAGAGTATCTTGAAAATCTGGCGCGGCAGGCAGGTGAAATTCAAAAGGCAGGCTATAACAAGGAACATCAGGTGGGTTACAAGGGTGTAATTGATCTGGTTACTGAGGTGGATCATAAGTGTGAAGCTTATTTGCTTGGCGAAGTACGCCGTGATTTTCCCGACCATCATATTTTTGCAGAAGAGAGCGGAATCATTCAAGGCAACGATGAGCATATCTGGTATATCGACCCGCTCGATGGAACAGTGAACTATGCCCATCATGTACCCATCTTTTGCGTTTCGATTGGTTATGCCTATAAAGGAACGCTCACGCTGGGTGCAGTGTATGACCCCATGCGTGATGAAATGTTCATCGCCGAACGCGGTAAAGGGGCTTATTTGAATGGTAGACAGTTGAATGCCTCTGCTGCTACTGAATTACAAAAGAGTTTGTTGGTGACTGGTTTTCCATACGATGCCTGGGATACCACACATGATAATTTTTCTAATTTTATAAAATTTGCAAAACTCACACAGGGCGTGCGCCGTCTTGGCTCTGCTGCATTGGATCTTTGTTATGTGGGCGCTGGTCGTTTTGATGGGTTTTGGGAGCTTTCGCTCAAGCCCTGGGATGTGGCGGCAGGCGGTATCATATGTGAAGAGGCGGGTGGGAAAGTCACTAATATCTGGGGTGAGCCTGATTATATTTCGGAGCCGCAGTCCATTCTTGCTACGGCACCCGGCATTCATGCCGATATGTTGGCTAAGTTGCAGAAAAAATAGTTTATTGCCAGAAATGGGGATTTTAAATTTGTGATGAAATTTAGATGAAAATTCTACAGTAAATATATGTAAAATAGGGGGAGTTTGGTTCGAAAGAATGCCAGCCAATCCCTTTCCAATCAGCAAGACCAAAATCATTGTCCCGCACCGCCGACCTGAGCTACTCTCACGCCCGCGCTTGTTGGAGAATATGCAGGGTTTGCTTACCAACAAACTGGTGCTGCTCTCGGCTCCGGCAGGGTATGGTAAAACATCTTTGCTGATCGATTTTGTTGATAATTTAGATATGAAAGTTTGCTGGTTGTCGCTGGATGTTCTCGATCGTAACCCGCAGCGCTTTATTGCTTATCTCGTAGCGACCCTGACAGAACAGTTATCGGGTGTGGGAGAAGTCTCAAAAACCTTATTACGCCAGCTAAAGTCCATTGAAAAAGATTCTGAGTCTCTGTTGGTAACACTGACAAATGAATTGTATGAACGTGTGGAGGATGATTTTCTGCTTGTTCTCGATGACTATCATCTGCTTGATGACGTGCCAGTCATATCTTCATTGGTCAATCGCTTCCTGCAACTGGTCGATGAGAATTGCCACGTCCTGATCTCTTCGCGTACCTTGCCCGATCTGGACGACATCACATTGATGGTGGCCCGTGAACAGGTAGCGGGTTTGAGCTATGCCGAGCTGGCTTTCCTGCCGCGTGAAGTGCAGGCCCTCTATGCCCAGAATCACCACCAGCACCTTTCAGATGAAATGGCTGATGAAATTGTTAATCAGACCAGTGGGTGGATTACAGGTATGATGCTCTCGAATCTCAACGGTGTTCGCGTTTCAGGTGTGGATACCTTTGCCTATCTCGGCCATCAGGTTCTTGACCAGCAGCCCAAACATATTCGCGAATTTCTCATGCAGACCTCCCTACCCGAGGAATTCAACGCTGAATTTTGTGAACAGGTTCTGGCCCCGCTTCATTCTGGACCTCAAAACTGGCTCTCCTTAATGGGTTGGATTCTTGAGAGAAATCTTTTCGTCCTCCCGCTCGGTTCCGATGGACGCTGGCTTCGCTACCATCCACTCTTTCGCGAGTTTTTACAGTCACGTTTGAAGGATGAATGTCCACAAGAAGTAGAGCCTCTCCTTGAGCAAATGGTTAAGCATTATGAACAGGTCGGTGAATGGGAAAAGGCCTACTTCACGTGCAAACAATTGAATAAAATCGATGCTCTTGCCAATGTAGTGGAGCATGCAGGCTCAGTGATGTTGCAAAATGCCCTCGTTACATTGGAAGGTTGGGTCAACAGCCTGCCGCCGGCTATCGCGGTGAAGAGTCCAGGATTGATATCCCTGATGGGCCCCATGAATGCCATGAGGGGAAATTTTCAGGAATCTCATCGATTACTTGATAAAGCAGTCTCGGTTTATCGTCGTGAACATGATATGGCTGGCTTAATCCTCGCGCTGACGCGTCGCGCCAGTACACTGCGCCTTTCGGGGAACTACACTGATTCTCTGCAGGATGCAGAGGAAGCTCTGCGTCTGGCTGAAACGCACCCGGCCTACCAACCTGATTATGCAGAGGCACTGCGACTCAAAGGATTAAATCTTTTTCATTTGGGTGAATCACATCAAGCAGTTAAGGCGCTTGAACATTCGTTGTCTATTTATACCTCGTTGAACGATACCACCAGAATCCCTGAAATTCTAATGGAAACAGGTCTGGCGTACCGCACCGTTGGAGATGTGCTATCAGCCAAACGTGCTTATCTCGCGGCGCTGAAGATTCACAAAACAGAAAACAACCTGTACCGGCAGGCAGAGACTCTGAATAACCTTGGCGTTTTGTATCGCTTGATGGGTGAATACGAACTAGCCTCCGAGGCTTTTGAGAATGGTCTTATCTGCGCCCGCCAAAGCCGGAACCAGCGGACTGAATGTTCCCTGTTGGCGGGTTTAGGTGATCTATATTGTGAAGCGGAGGAATATGATGCCGCTTCTAAAGCTTTTTATCAGTCTGAAGTACTGGCAGAGCAATTGCCAGGTTCCTTTATCTCGAATTATCTGATTTTTGCACGTGGAAACCTGGAATTGCGTCAAGGCAATTTGGAAGCCGCAGGTCAAATTCTCAAATCATCTCAAAAAAAGATGAGAGGCAATCAGTCTTTATATGAACGTGGGCTGTGGAGTCTGCTTAAAGGTCGTCTATATCTCGTTCAAAATGAGTCAGAGAAGGCGATTCTCTGTTTGCGGGATTGCAAGACATTCTTTGTTCAAGGGGGACGAAAGTTTGAATCTTTGTGGAGTATCATCTGGCTGACCACGGCTTACGCTCAGGCTGGCAAGCATGAAAAAGCCAGAGCTGAAATCCGGGATGTGCTAAAGACTGCTGATGTGCAAAATCATTCCCTGCTCGTTACGCTCTTACAAGCCGCGCCTTTCCTGATGCATTTGAAGAATGATTCTCAGATCGGCCCTACACTAAAAACACTCCTTGAAAAGGCACAAAAGTTGAAAGAAAAACTGCCTGATATTCGCAGGGTATTGCGAAGGCACGCCAACTCCATTCAAGTTCCATCAGCCAAGTTGGTGATCCACGCATTTGGAACCCCTGAGGTTAGAGTCAATGGGCAGACTATTCCAATGTCTGTTTGGCGTACCCAGTCTGTTCGCGATCTCTTTTTTTACTTCCTGCATTGTCACGATGCGATTACCAAGGAACAGGCCGGGGTGGTGCTTTGGCCTGAAACGCGGGATGCCCAGGCGTTGAAAGCGCGCTTCAAGAATGAAATCTACCGTCTAAGGCGTGCCGTAGGACGTGATGTTATTGTTTTTGATAACGAATATTACCGCTTTAACCGTGAATTGGATTACGAATATGATGTGGAAGCATTCGATTCCCATATTTTGTTTGCTCATAAGACAGCAGATATAAATTCACGTATTGAACATTTCAAAAAGGTTGTGGATTTAGTTCATGGTCCCTACCTTGCCGAGGTGGATATTGAATGGGCTGCACTGGAACGTGAAAGATTAAGTCAGGCATATGGGAATGCGCTCGAGGAACTATCCTATCTTTATTTGAACACCAATCAATTGGAAAGCTGTTTAGCAGTGTGTCAATTGGCGCTCAAATGGGATCGTTTCCATGAAGCGATTTATCAGATCGAAATGCGGGCATATGCCGCACTTGGAGATCGCTCTGCTGTGGCCCGCCGTTATCAGGCCTGCAAAGCTGCAATGCAGGATTTGGGCATTCCACCCTCTGAGGAAACTCAGCAGATCTATCGCGACTTAACTTCCTGAAGGATTTCTAGCTGGCCGTTCAGAACAAACCAATGAATTTTTGATTATATGCTCTTATAAAGATCGCAAAACGGGCTGCAATTTTGCAGCCCGTTTTGCATCCTAGGGCAACGTATCATAAGTCAAATCCAATCAGAAAGAGGAACACCATGAAAAACAAACTTTTCCAACTCTACTTGTACTTCAATCATATTGACCGCCGCTACATCCAATGGGCATATTTTGTCTTCACGTTGGGCTTGTTAATCGTGAAAGGTACGAGTGATGAGGGTGGCGGCGGCACGCGTTGATATTCCGTCTTTAGGAATTACATATGGCAATGCTTACCTTCAACACTCAAGCTTCCTCATCTTTTGACCTGGATATTCATAAATCTATCAGCCCCCGTACCGGACTGCATCGATT
>Ga0070699_100001595_pt1 | contig 20696 bp, 23 predicted proteins | sample KBSK1503metaG_FD_65473 | JGI IMG/M metagenome (GOLD analysis project Ga0070699, IMG submission 65473) | Corn, switchgrass and miscanthus rhizosphere microbial communities from Kellogg Biological Station, Michigan, USA - KBS K1-50-3 metaG | ecosystem: Host-associated > Plants > Roots >...
CTGATCGTTTTTCTCCATGGGCGCCAAGGTAGCAAGCGCGTCGGTATAAGTCCAATTAATTGATTTGATCGTCATGATCAATAAAACCGATAGCTGGGGAAAGCTACTCGGTCGGGTTGAGCAGCGCGAGGAAGGCCGCCACGATGCCCTCCGGCTTGCCGGCATCCCGCCGGCGGAAGGCGACGATGGTGTTGTGCATCGGCGGCGCGTCTTTCATGCGCACGGCACGCAGCGTTCGGCCTTCGACCTCTCGCGCCACAGCGGTGCGCGGCAGCAACGCGACGCCAAGGCCACGCTCGACCATCTTCTTGGCGGCCTCGATGGAGTCCAGCTCCATGAGGCCGCGGAGCATCGTCCCCGCCGACAGGAAGGCGGCCTGTGTGATCTCGTAGTAGCTCGACGTGCGGTCGAACATGATCAGCTTCTGGCTCGCGACCTCGGCCATGGTCACGCTGCGCCTGCTCGTGAACGGATGGTCCGGGGCGCAGACCAGGACGAGCTCCTCGGTATGGAAGGGACGCAGCTCCAGGTCGGGGTGCCGAATCGCCCGTCCCAGCCCTAGCTGGACCTCGTCCCGCAGCACGAGATCGACCACGTCCTCCGAGTGGCCCGTGCGGACCGACACCTCGACGCGCGGATGCGCGGCGACGAACTTCTCCAGCAGCTGCGGAAGCACGTAAGTGCTGACCGCCGGCGCCGCCGCGATCATGAGGTGACCAGCCGACGCGGTCATGACCTGATCGAGCGCGTCGCGGCCGTCGGCCAGCGCCCGCAGCGCCCGTTCGGCGAACGGGACCCAAGCCTTGCCGGCGTCCGTCAGGCGCATGCCATGAGGCGTGCGCAGGAAGAGCGGGGTGCCCAGCTCGCGCTCGAGGCCGTGCAGCCGCGCGGTCAGGGTCGGCTGGGTGATGAAGAGGGCCTCGGCGGCCCGGCTCACGCTGCCGCGCCTGGCCACCTCCAGGAATCCTTCGACCTGGACCAGCTGAATCGAGTTGAGCTTGCCGTTACGTGTCTCGTCTATGGCCACGGCTGTGGCCACAAATTCTATCTATGGCGCCGGAGGACCGAAACTCCCGACCAGATGGCCAGCGCCCAGACCGGGCCCATTGTGATGACGAAGGGCCGGATGGTGTCGCTTGCGGAATGCGAATCGCGGTCGAAGGCCATGAAGACCAGGACCGTGCCGTACGCGAGCACGATCAACGCAAGCCCGACGCCACCCAGCGATTTCCAGCTCATGTCGTCACCCCAACGGCCTCGCCTGTCCAGCCGTTACGGAATGGTAGGCCGCGGACGATCGTTTTCGTAGACATGGATGCTTTTTTCGGTTTCCACGTGCCCAACTTCACGTTTCCCGGTGTGCCCAACGACCGTCTGTTCGAGACCGTCACCAAGAAAGCCAAGGCGGCCGAGGCCGCCGGCTTCGACCTCGTAACCGTCATGGACCACTTCTATCAGATCCGCGGGATCGGTCCCGAGACGGAGCCGATGATGGAGGCGTACACGACGCTTTCCGCGCTGGCGACCCAGACGTCGCGCGTCAAGCTCGGAACGCTCGTGACGGGGGTCACCTACCGCAACCCCGCGCTGCTGGCCAAGATGGTGACGACGCTGGACGTCATCTCCAAAGGCCGCGCGATCCTGGGCATCGGCGCCGCCTGGAATGAAGACGAGCACCTGGGCTACGGCTTTGAATTCCCGCCCATCGGCCGGCGCATGGACCGCCTCGGAGAGGCGCTGACGATCACGAAGCTGATGTTCACCCAGGACCGGCCATCATTCGAAGGCAAGTACTACCGGATCGAGCGCGCTCTGAACGTCCCGCGGCCCGTGCAGCCGGGAGGTCCGAAGATCCTGATCGGTGGAACCGGCGAGCGGCGGACGCTGCGGCTTCTCGCCGAGCATGGCGACATCGGCCATTGGTTTGGTGGCAGGCTCGAGGACCTGAAGCGGAAGAAGCAGATCTTTGAGGAGCACTGCGAGACGGTGAAGCGGGACCCTGCCGACGTGCTGCTGACCGTCGGTCTCACCCTGGTGCTTGCGGAAAACGACAAGGACGCCAGAGCCCTCATCGAAGGTCTCAGCCCGGAGCGGCGCGCGATGGCGATCACGGCGACCGTGCCGCAAGCCGCCGAGCTGATCGGGAAGCACCTGGACGCCGGGTTTGGCGGTTTCACGTTCAACAACAACGTGCTGCAGACGGATGAGTCGATGGCGCTCGCGGGTGAGCTGATCAAGGCCGTGCGCGGGAGCGCGGTGACGGCCTAGCTTTTGTAAGAGAGCTCGCCCGCGGTCACCGGCACGGCGAGGAAGTTTTCGCGCGGCGCCAGGGGACACGCCCAGCGCGGGCTGTAAGCGCATGACGCGTTGTACGCGTAGTTGAAGTCGATCACGAGGTCTGACGAGCCCGCCGTGGTCTCCAGTACCAGGCCGTCCGTGTTCTTGGCGGTGTCGAACAGGTAGCGGCCCGCGCCGTAGGTCTGATGTCCGGCCGTGGTGTCCTTGAACGGCACGAACAATCCACCCGCGTACTGAACAAGGCTGAGCACGGTCAGCTGGCAGGGCTCGCCGGACAGTCGAAACACCAGCTTGCCCGCTCGCCTGTACCGCACTGCACCGTCCTCGCCCCCGGTGTCGATGACGAGCTCGGATCCATCGGCCGGCTGCATGCGCGCGGTCACGCGAAAGGCGGGATCGGCGGGGAAATAGTGGAGGCCCGTGAAGGCCGAACGCTCCTCCACCTCGATCGGCGACTGAGGGTGGGTCTTGAACAGGGAGTCGCGTCCCTGGCGAAACCTCTGCAGGGCATCGGGGCCTCCAAGCCGATAGAGGTCGCCAACGCTGCGCCGCCAATCGACCAGGTCGAGGAGCGCGACGGCGTCGGCGGTCACCAGGCGTCCCAGTGCACGATCGGCTCGAGCGGGATCCTCTCGGCGGGTTTGAACTCGCCGCCGGTGTGAAAGCCCACCGTGATCAAGGCCGCCTGTGTGTAGCTCTCAAAAGGAATGCCCAGCAGCTCGGCCGTCTCCTGCTCGTACCTGAGATGGAGCGTCGTCCAGGCGGTGACCAGGCCGCGATCGCGTGCGGCCAGCATGAAGCTCCATGCGGCGGGAAGGATCGAGCCATACAGGCCGGCGATGTCGAGGTTCGTAACTCCTGGCCGGTCTACTCGTCCCTCGATGCAGGGGATGACCATGACCGGCACCTCGTGCATGCGGTCGGCGAGGTACTGCGCCGACGATGCCACCCGGGGCAGCTGCTCGCGTCGCAGGTCACCCTCCGCATATCGCGGTCCACGGCTGCTGGCGTACGCGTACCACGATGTCCGATACAGCTCGCCGATGGCCCTCTTCTTTTCGGCGTCGGCAACTATGACGAACTGCCATCCCTGCCGGTTGGAACCGGTGGGTGCCTGAACCGCCACCTCGATACATTCGAGAATGACCTCGCGCGGGACCGGCCGGTCGAAGTCGAGCCGTTTTCGCACCGAGCGGGTTGTCGTCAGGCACGTTTGAGCATCCATCGTTCCCATTGTCGCGCGCGACCGCCGCGTAATACGATGCCCTCCGTGATTTCCCAAGAGCTGCTCGAAGTTCTCGCGTGTCCGAGGTGCCACACGAAGCTGGAGCTGCGAGAACCGGACCGCCTCCGCTGCCCGCAGTGCAGGGTCCTCTATCCGATCGTCGACGGCATACCCGTTCTGCTCATCGAGGAAGGGAAACCGGAATCGGAATCCGAATAGCTCTCAGGCCGCGCACTGGAGGCGGCTGGTTTCGATGGGCGACTGCGGACTGTGCGCGTTCTGCACCGCCGCGGCGATCTCGTCGTCCGTGAGCGCGTAGCCCTGGTCGGGCTCGCTGGCGGAGGTCGCGAACACGATCCCGACCACTCGACCCTGGAGGTCGACCAGCGGGCCGCCTGAATTTCCGGGCCTGACCCTGGCCTGGATCACGTAGATCTCGCGCGTGACAGGCGTCTGGTTGTAGATGTCGCGACCCGCCGCCTCGATGGCGCCGTCGACGACAGCCGGCTGCACCGACTCCGGACCGCCGCCCGGATAGCCGATCACCGCTCCCTCAGTGCCGCGCTCGGCAGGGCCCAGGTCCAGCGCCGCGGTGGTGTAGCCCGGCACGTACAGCAACGCCACGTCGCGACTCGGGTCGAAGTACACGACCTCGGCAGCCAGCGTGACCCCACCGACGGTCTCGACTCGGTGATTGCCGGTTCCCGACACGACGTGAGCGTTGGTGACCACGTAGCCGTGGCCGATCGGAAACCCGCTTCCGGTCACGAGCCCGCCGCAACCGGTACCGATCACCTTGACGACCAGCTGCGATGCGTGCTTCACGCCCGCGGTGTCGACGGATGAAGGGATCGGGAGCGCGGCGGGGAGGGCGGGCTCGAGTCCGGCGAAGACGGGCGGGAAGGTGACACCTCCGAGGATCCCTTCCACCCGCGCCAGGAACGCAGGCGGGCGGGGAGCAATCGAGTCGAGCGTGCGCAGCACGGTCGAGTGCTGGATCTGCTGCGCAACCTCCTGGCTCGGTCCGTTGGAAAAGCTAAGGCCGAGAAACCAGCATATGGCCAGGACCGCGATCGTCGACAGCGCCGCGCCACCCAGTGAATCGGGCATGGTGTGGATTCCCTTGCGCAGGATGTTGCGGCGGATCGGCTCGCCCGCGGCGAAGCCGACGCTCGACCCGAGGCTCCCCCCGATGACGAGGACGAGAACAGCCCCGAGTGGGCGGGCGACGGGGTTGTGGACCCCTATGTAGTCGAGCAGCGGGCCGGCGGCCGCGGCGCCGAGCAGGACGCCGACGCTCAGGCCGATGTACTGCGTCAGGGACAGCCAGAAGCCTCGACGGTAGCCGTTCACCAGGCCGACCACGGTGGCGGCCACGATCACCAGATCGATTACGTTCAGATCTTTAAGGTACTAAGCCTTCATTGGTGGACGTCGTGAGGTTCGACCTCTTCGATGTCCTCGGATCTCCGGTTGCGAGCGTCGCCGCGCAGGACCCACCACCCCAGCCCGACGACGCCGAGCGCGGCGACCAGGAACGTGACGCTCATCCCAAGCCAGGCAGGGACCCATTCGCCGGCGAGAACGATCACGGGGGCTATGCGGGGACCGGAGCCGGTTCAGGCTCTGCCGGAACCTCGCCTGCCTCGCGCAGGTCGCGCAGGGGCATGAAGCTTCGCACCGGCGGAACCTTCGCGAAGTTGTAGGGCGGCGGAGGCGAGGTCGTTGCCCACTCCAGGGTGTTGCCTCGCCACGGATCGTCGCCGGCGATCTCTCCGCCGCGCCAGCTGCGGATGACGTTGATGAAGAAGAGGAGCACCGAGAACGCGATCAGGTAGGAGGAGATCGTGATGATCATGTTCGTCGTGGCCCAGGCCGGGTTCGCGTAGGTCGCGATGCGGCGCGGCATCCCTTCCAGCCCCAGGGTGTGCATGATCAGGAAAGTCCCGTTGAAGCCGATGAAGAGAGTCCAGAAATTCCATTCTCCAAGGGTGCGGTTGAGCATGCGTCCGGTGATCTTCGGGAACCAGTAGTACAGCCCGGCGAAGATGGTGAACACACTCCCGCCGAAGAGCACGTAGTGGAGGTGCGCGACGACGTAATACGACTGGTGGAGCTGCGTGTCGACCGGAACTGATGCCAGATAGACGCCCGTGATGCCGCCGATCAGGAACGTGGCCAGGAAGCCGAATACGAACTTCATCGGCACCGTGAACTCGATCGATCCCCACCACGCCGTGGCGATCCAGTTGAAGAACTTGATGCCGGTCGGGACCGCGATCAGCATCGTCATGAGCATGAAGAAGCCTTCGACGTAGGTGTTCATGCCGACCGTGAACATGTGGTGCGCCCATACGGTCATGGACAAGAACACGATGCCGAAGAGGGCGGCGACCATCGACATGTAGCCGAAGATCGGCTTGCGCGCAAAGACGGGGATGATCTCCGAGATCATGCCGAAGGCGGGCAGGATCATGATGTAGACCTCGGGATGGCCGAAAAACCAGAACAGGTGCTGGTACAGCACCGGCCGTCCCTGCGTCGTGAAGAACTGCGTGCCCAGCTGGCGGTCGAACTCGACCAGGATCATGGCGGCGGCCAGGGGCGCGCCCACGACGAGCAGCAGGATCGAGGTCGAGATCTGCGCCCATACGAAAAGGGGGAGGCGTGTCAGCTTCATGCCCGGCGCCCGCAGGGCGATGATGGTGGTCAGGAAGTTGGTCGAGGCCATGATTCCGGAGATGGCCCAGACGATGATGCTCAAGGCCCAGAAATCGACGCCGAGACTGTGCCCCTGGTACGCCTTTTCGGTGAGCGGCGCGTAGGCGGTCCAGCCGGCGTCGAGCGCCCCCCCCGTGAAGAAGCCGCCGTAGTAAAGGAGGATGGAGACCGGGACCAGCCAGAAACCGAGCAGGTTCACGCGCGGGAAGGCCATGTCGCGCGCGCCGATCATGATCGGGACCATGTAGTTGGCGATCCCGGTCAGGAAGATGGTGACGAAGAAGAAGATCATCGTCACGCCGTGCGCCGAGATCAGCTGGTTGTAGGTCTCGTGGTCGACCACGGACAGGTTGGGCTGCGCCAGCTGCAAGCGGATGATCAGCGCGAAAATGCCGCCGATCACGAAGCTCAGCAGGCCGGTGACCATGTACATGATCCCGATCAGCTTGTGGTCGGTCGTCGTCAGCCACAGCGTGATCGGCTTCCAGAAGGTGTCGTCGTAGGCCTTCGGACGGGGCAGGGTCTGGACCGCCGCCATTACATATCCATCCTAACTCGGGGTCGGCGACGCGCTGGGCGTCGCGGGCTGCGCATTCTGCTGCTGCCGCACCCAGGTGTCATAGTCGTACTGGGTCATCGACTTGACGATGATCTGCATGGTGCTGTGGCCGACGCCACACAGCTCCGCGCATTCGCCTCGCCATGTGCCGACGCGATCGATCTTCAGCCAGGTGAAGTTGTCATATCCCGGCACGGCATCCGTCTTGCCCGAGATCGCCGGCACCCACCAGGAATGGATCACATCCGTGCCCTGGATCCGGAGGCGGATGAGCTTGTTCACCGGGACGACGAACGGCGTGACGTCACCGGCGAGGGTGCCCTCCTGGTGGATGGTGAAGCCCTGCGGGTAGGTGTAGTTCCATCCGAACTGGTGGCCAGAAACCACGATCTCGAAGTCGTAGCTGCTGACGGGCTGAAAGTCCTTCTGCAGCTCGGCAAAGCTGTAGCCGGCGATCGCCAGCACCACTATCAGCGGAGCGGCGGTCCACGCCCACTCGAGGCGGGTGTTGCCGTGGACCTGGGGCGGGATGTAGCCCGCGGGCTGCTTCGAGCGACGGTACTTGATCACGACCCACAGCAGTGACAGCTCGACGCCGAGGAAGATGATGATCGCCGGGATCGAGATCCCGATGTAGGTGTTGTAGATGTCCTGACCGTTGGGGGACACCGGCGTGGGAAATATGGGCGAGATGCCGCCCGGCGCCTCGCAGGACCCCAGTAGGAAGGCCGCGGGCAGAATGGCCAGTGGCCACAGCCGCGTGAATGACCCCGCCTTCACCGCGCCAGTATATCTACGCCACGAGGTGCGACTTTCCGGGCCGCATGTCGCCCGCTGATAGAATCCGAAGCTGAACGTGGCGGCATCCAAGCAGCCCCGATATGTCGACATCTCCAACCCATCCCTGGCCGTCGCCTGCCCGCGCTGCGGGCTGCAGACGCCGAGGTTCCTCGACCTTTGCCGCAACGACGGCTACAAGCTCTGGCCTTCGAGCTACATCGCCTCGGCGGCGTTTCAGGCATGGCGCGCGGCCGATCCCGCCCGCGCTGAAGCCTCACGCTTCGACATGGAGATCCCGCAGCACATCGAGAACGTCGTCGACTTCGACGCCAGGGCCAAAGAGCTGGGGATCCACATGCCGCCTCCCAGCAGATGGCCGTTCGTCATCTGCGCGGGAGCGTTCTTCCTCGCCCTGGCCGCGATCCCGTTCGATCCGACGCTCCGCATCACGGTCGCGGTGATCGGCGGGCTGATGTTCCTGCTCGGGGTGGTCGGATGGGTCCTGGTCGATGACGTGAACATGTTCCCGGCTGAGGGTGCGGCCGGTGGCGAGGGGCATCACTGATGGCCGTCGCGACCATCCAGCGCGAGGCGGCACCTCAGTACCCGGCGATCAAGCCCGGGATGATGGGGATGTACATCTTCCTCGCCTCCGAGGTGATGTTCTTCGGCAGCCTGTTCGCGATGTACTTCTACCTCTTCGGCTCCCACCTCGTGTGGCCGCCGCATCCGCCGTCGAGCCAGAACGAGTTCTATGTCAGCCCGTGGCCGATTCCCACCATCAACACCATCGTGTTGCTGTCGAGCGGCGTGACGTGTCATTTCGCCAGCGACGCCATCGCCCACGACAACCGCAGGCAGTTCTTCATGCTTCAAATCGCGACCATCATCCTGGGCCTGGGATTCGAGTTCGGCCAACTGTACGAATTCATATCGGCGTTCGAGCGCGGTCTCAATCTGACCGTGAACAGCTTTGCCAGCGCGTTCTTCGTGATGACCGGGTTCCACGGCCTGCACGTGCTCGGCGGCTTGATCCTGCTGACGATCATCCTTTACCGCGCCGCGCGCGGCCAGTTCTCGTCCCAGCATCACGTCGGCGTCGCGGCGGTGACCCTCTACTGGCACTTCGTCGACGTCGTGTGGATCTTCCTGTTCGGAATCCTCTACGTGTTCGTCGCCCTGGCTCCACCGGCGGGTGCCGGATGAAAGCCCTGCCTTTGAGGAACCTCGCTCTTGTGCTGGTCGCGGTGGCGATCATGGCGGGCTGCGGCGGTGGAGGCGGAGGCGCGCAGCCGGCGGGCTCGATCAAGGTCACGATGACCGAGTTCAAGTTCGATCCTTCGACGGTAAGCGCGCCGTCAGGGAAGGTCGTCTTCTACCTGGTCAACGCCGGCACGGTGTCGCACGACATGGTCATCCGCGACGCGTCAGGCAACCGCATGGCGGCCAGCGAGCTGGTGTCGGCGGGCGACAGCTTCGTCTTCACGGTCTCGAGCCTCGCAGCGGGGACGTACACATTCTTCTGCGATCAGCCCGGTCACGAGGCCTCGGGCATGAAAGGAACGCTGACAGCGAGCTAGCTGGGCTTGGCGGTCGGGCTCGGCGACGGTGACGGTATCGGTGACGGGCTCGGTCCCGGCTTCAAGCTCAGCAGCTCGACCTCGAAGACCAGGGTCGCGTTCGGCGGGATGACGTACGCGCCGGAGTTGGGATCCTGCTTCCCGGCGGCTCCGTACGCGAGCGCCCCGGGGATGATCAGCTTGCGCTTGCCCCCGATCTTCATACCGGGGATGCCCTCATCCCACCCGGGGATGACCTGGCCCTGGCCCAGGCCCACGGGGAACGGCTGGTTGCGGTCGCGGCTCGAGTCGAACTTGGTGCAGTCGCTGAGCCAGCCGGTGTACTGGACGGTGACGATGTCGGTCCCGTGCGCGACCGCTCCGGTGCCGACCGTGAGCTCGACGTACTTGAGCCCGTCCGGGTAGGTGACCACCGGCAGTCCGCTGCCAGCATTGCAATCGTCGGTTCCTGGTGAGGGGCTGACGTTCAGTCCCGGGCTCTCGTTGGCGACAGGCCCGGACGTCGCGTATGGGTCGGCGTAACCGCATGCCGCCAGGGCGAAAGCGCCGGCGAGCATGAGCGCGGCGAGGGGAGCCCTCCTCACGAGGCGTTGATGTCGATGGAGGTCATGCGATCGCCAACCTGGATGGAATCGATGACATCCATGCCCGAGGCGACCTGTCCGAAATGGTTGTACACACCGCTCGTGGCGAGGAATGGCGCATCGCCCGTCGTGATGAAGAATTGCGAGCCGCTCACGCCGGCTGCGCTCGACGCCATCCCGACCGTGCCCCGTGGCCACCTGGACGGGTTGGTTTCGTTGGGGAGCTTGTAGGCGGGGCCGCCGGTGCCGTTGCCGAGCGGATCGCCGCCCTGCACGACGAATCCCGGAACGACGCGGTGAAAGGTGAGGCCGTCGTAGTAGTGGTTCTCCGACAGATACACGAAGTTGTTGACCGTCTGCGGAGCAACCTTCGGATCGACGAAGGCGATCGTGAAGTCGCCCCGAGAGGTATGAACGGTCGCTGTGTATTTCTTGGCCGGGTCGATGAGGGTGGGCGGGGGCGTGGTTCGCTGATCCATGCAGGTGACGATTTCATTGTCGCAGCCCGGGGCGGTCGAGGTCGGCTCGGTGGAGTCCGCGCAGGCGCACAGCGCGACCAGACCCAATACCGCGACAGCGCTTCTCCCCACCATCTCAGCGTGAGGGCTCACGGGTTCCCGCCGCGACCAGGACCGCGAGGACGAGCGCCAGCCCGGCGGTCACCGCCAGGGCATCGGGGACCCCGCTCGTGGCCGCGATGCCGCCGCCGATGAGCGGGCCGAGGAAGAACCCGAACGCCACCGCGCTCGCGTTGAAACCGAACACGGTGCTCTGCGCCTCGATCGGCGTCTCGAGCCCGATCATGCTTGCGGTCGCCGGCACGATGGCGCCGTAGAGCAGGCCGGCCACCCCCACGGCGGCAACGATCACCACCGCGTTGGGCGCCACCACCAGGACCCCGATCGTCACCGCAAGAAGCGTGGCCGCGAAGGTGATCGTTGGGACATAACCGATGCGGCGCGTGACGCTGGTGTAACCGATGGCCGATACGCTGTTGGTCAGGCCGGCGGCGCCGAAAGAGATTCCAGTCACCGCAGACGCGGCGGCGCCGAGCATCTCGATGAGCCTGAGCACGACGAGCTGCTGGGTCGCCGTGTTCACGACCGTGATCAGGCCCTGGACGCCGATCAGCATCGCGAGTGAGCGCACGGCGCCGGGCCGCTGCCCGATGGTTGCAAGCGCTCCCGGCCTTGTCCGATCCCGAGGCTTCAGCGGGCTCTCTTTGACGATGATGAGCACCGGGATCGTCGAGATCAACAGCAGGATCCCGCCCCCGAGAAAGACGAGGCGCAGCCCGAACGCGCTCCCGGCAAGGCCGCCCACCACTGGTCCGATCGCGCCGCCCAGAGCGACCGCCGACGTCACGATACCGAGCGCCCAACCGACCCGGTTGCGCGGCGTTTCCACGGCGACGAGCGCCGTGGCGGCGGCGACGGTGCCGCTCGTCGCCCCTTGCAGGAACCGGAGGATGACGAGCTGGATCGGCGTCTGGATGAAGAAGATGAGGCCGACCGTGATCGCGCCCCCCACCATGGAGCGGAGGAGCATCGGTTTGCGTCCGAGGCGATCGCCCAGGACGCCCCAGATGGGGCTGGCGATCGCCATCGCGAGGCCGGACACGCTTCCCGCCGCGGCGGCCCACAGGTCGAGGTCGCGGCCGGAATGAACCCCGAGGTCGTGCGAGATGAAGATCGGAAGGAACGGGAAGGCGAAGCTGAAACCGAAGATCGCGGTGAACTCTGCGAACCAGAGGGCGACGAGGTTTCGCCGCCAGTCAACAGCCGGAGTCAATCCGTGCCCGGGTCGAGCCGTCCGGCGACGCGGTCCGGCGTGATGTATTCGGGCACGGGCCTAGAATAAGCGTCCACTCCGTGCCATTCCGCCGCGGGCGGCTAGCTCAGCTGGGAGAGCGCCAGCTTGACATGCTGGAGGTCGGGGGTTCGAAACCCTCGCCGCCCACCAAGCACCAGACGGGGTGTTGCCGGCACCGCCATTCGCGGTTTCCGGCACAATCGGTGGCGCCTGGCCCGTTCGTCTAGTGGACTAGGACGCCGGCCTTTCAAGCCGGAGATCAGGGGTTCGAAGCCCCTACGGGCCACCAGGCGAAGGCGCCAAAGCGGGCGTAGCACAATGGTAGTGCGCCAGCCTTCCAAGCTGGTTACGTGGGTTCGATTCCCATCGCCCGCTCCAAAAACCCCAGGTGATAAGGAGTGGTCTTCGCCCTGACTGCAAATTGGGATAAGACTCACCACGTCCGAACCCGCGTATGGGATGCTCCCGGTGCCCATGCATTCCGCACCCTTTGTCGGCCGCCGGGAGGAGGTCGCCAAGATCCGCGAAGCGCTTGCCAATGCCCGAAATGGCTCCGGGTCGATCGTGCTTCTCGCCGGGGAACCTGGCATCGGCAAGACAAGCCTCGCCCAGGAGATCTGCAGGGCCGCGGCCTGGCTTGGCACGCCGGCCGTCTGGGGACCGGCCATCGAAGCCGAAGGCACGCCGCCGTACTGGTGCTGGCGGCAGGCGCTGACCGCCCTCACCAGGGTCGTTCCGGCCGCCCCGGCGCCCGACTTCGCCCAACTCGATTCCGGCACCAGCCAGTTCGTCTTCTTCGAGACGGTCATCGACCTTCTCCACAGGGCCGCCGAAGGCAACAGCCTCGTCCTGGTTCTGGATGATCTTCACTGGGCCGATACCGGCTCGCTTCGGCTGCTCCAGGTCGCCGCGCCACAGGTGCCGGCGTCGCGCATCCTGATCATCGGCACCTACCGTCCGCCAGGGCCCGACGACAATGGCGCCCTTGCGCAGTTGCTGCCGGGGCTGCTTCGCGAGAGGGCTGTCAGCCGTCTGACGCTCGGCGGGCTCGACCAGGCGGCGACGGGATCGCTGCTATCCGGCGTGCTGGATCGAGAGGTCAGCCCACAGCTTGCGCGCAAGCTGATGGACCAAACCGAGGGCAACCCTTTCTATCTGATCGAGCTTGCCGAAGGGCTGCGCGCCGGAGGTTCAGCCTCCCGGCTGCCTCACAGCCTGGGCCAGATCGCGCGCCGGCGTCTCGGTTTGTTGAGCGAGCGTTGCCGCGTTGCGCTGGGCTCCGCTGCGGTCATCGGCCGCGAATTCGAGCTCGGGTTGCTGGTGGGGGCAATCCGGGAGTCCGAGGCCGGGGTCCGTGACGCAATCGGCGAAGGGGTGGCGGCGGCCGTGGTCGAGGAGATCGGGCCCGGGAAGTTTCAATTCAGCCACGCTCTCCTTCGCGAAGCCCTCTACCTCGACCTTCCGTCCGCCGAGCGGGCGGCCGCGCATGCCAGGATCGCCGCCGCGATCGGCGCGCTTGACCCAGTAGCTCGCGCGGCCAACATCGACGCCCTTGCGCAACACCTCCGCCGAGCGTTGCCGTTGGGGGCTGTCGAGGAAGCGCTCGCGGCCACACTCGAGGCTGCGCAGGCGGCTGAAGCCCAGCTCGCCTTTGAGCAGTCCGCCGACCTCTACGCCGAGGCCATCGAGCTGCAGCTGCTGGAAAAGCCTCCACGCCATTCCCGGGCGGATCTCCTCCTGCGTCTGGCGCGATGTCGGTACCGGGCAGGAACGGTGGTCGCGGCGTGGCAGGCCACCCAGCTGGCGGCGGCGGCCGCCCGTGAAGAACACCAGGTCCGCGCGCTGGCGGAGGCGGCGCTGGTGGTTAGTGGTCTGCTCATCCGCGGAAGCATCGACATGAGCATCGCCCGGCCGCTGTTGGCCCTCGGCGAAGAGGCGCTGCAGCAGCTCGGCGGAGCCGACGCCGTGCTGGAGGCACGGCTCCTGGGCCAGGTGGCCTCGCTCAGGGCATCCCTCGGAATAGGGCCGCCAACGTCAGATCAGGCGCTGGAGACGGCACGACGCGCGGCCGATCCGGTGGCTCACTTCCTCGCCCTTCAAGCCAAGGAGCTGGAGATCGCGGGGGAGCCGACCCGGGCGGAGGAGCGTCTGGAGCTGAGCACCGAGGCGGTCCGAGTTGCCAGGCAGGTGGACGACCCGGCGGTCGCGGTGTGGGCGCACGCCTGGAGGCTTGGGGCTTCGTATGAGCTCGGGATCCGCGGCCAGGCCGACTCGGAGCTGGCGGCGCTGGCCGACGCGGTCGATCGCATCAAGGAGCCGATGGCGCGGTGGCGGCTCGAGGTCGCACGCGGCAGCCTGGCGTTGATCGACGGTCGTTACGCCGATGTGGTCGAGGCAGCTGCCAGGGCGCTCGAAATCGGCCTTCGCAGCGGGCACCGCGGAGCCGCGACCCTGGCCTGGGTCCTCCACTTTTCGGCAGCCGCCCGCACCGGCGACACGGCTTCAGACGAGGTGCTGCGCGAGCTTTCGGGTGGTCGCAACAGCGGGTGGTACGCAGCCCATCTGGCGGACCAGGGCCGAATCGCCGAGCTCCGCGAGTACTGGGCGGGTATCTCTCACTCTTTCCTCGATGACATGCCGCGCGTTATGTGGCCGGTCAAAGCGATGGGATCGGCAAAGGTTGCGGTGGCACTCGAAGATCGGGCGTGGGCCGCGCGGGTTTATGAGGAGGTGCGTTCCTTTCCCCATCTCCACATGGTCCAGGGATTCCTCGGCGGCTACGAGGGCCCGTTCGTCATGTATGCCGGCCAGCTCGCTGCACTCCTCGGGAGGCGTGACGAGGCTCAACACTTGCTCGAGCGCGCCATCGACGCCGCTTCCGCCATCGGCTCGCCGCCGTTCGAGGCGCTGTCTAAGTTCAGCCTGGCCTCGCTTCTCCGGCGGAGCGGTCAGGCGCGCGACCGGGCGCGGGCGGTGGCTCTTCTCGAGCAGGCCGCCGCAACAGCGGAGCGACTGGGCATGCGGCCGCTCGGCTGCGCGGTCGCCGCCGAGCTCAAACCGCTGCAGCAGCTCGATGGCCGCCCAACCTCGCTCTCGCCGCGCGAGGTCGAGGTCGTGGCTCTGGTCCGGGATGGACTCACGAATCGCGCCATCGGTGAACGCCTGCATATCAGCGAGCGCACGGCCGAGAACCACGTGAAGAACATTCTCGACAAGCTCGGCCTCGACTCGCGCGTACAGATCGCCGCCTGGTCGGCCGGCCGAGCCCGTTGAAGGTTTCGACCTCCGCGTATTCGCTCTACGTGCTTGCGGTGCTGGGTGGAATCAGCCTGTTCAACGCGCTGGATCAGACGCTTCTGCCGGCGGTGGTGGCGAGCATCCAGGCTGACCTGCGGCTCAGCGACAGCCAGGTCGGACTCCTCCTCGGAGTCGGCCCGGCGGCCATAGCGGTCGCTGCCCTCCCTGTCGGCTACTGGACGGACCGAGGCAGCCGGCGGTTCATCATCGGCCTCGGCACCGCGGTCTGGAGCGTGGCCACGCTCCTGACCGGCATGACGGTTGCGTTTGCGCAGGTCCTGGCCGCTCGCACCGTGCTAGGCGTCGGCGAGGCAAGCAACTTTCCCGCAGGCACGTCTTTGATCGGCGACTATTTCTCGAAGCGCGCTCGCGGCCGCGCGATGGCCGCCGTGATCGGCGCCGGTGGGCTGGGCATCGGGGGTGGGTTGGTCCTCGGCGGCGTCGTGGGCCTGCATTTCGGCTGGCGGGCGGCCTTCTATTTCGCAGCCGTGCCAGGACTCTTGCTCGCCCTGGCCGCATTCACCATCCGTGAGCCCTTACGCGGGTCCGCGGAAAGCGCCGGGCCGAGGCTTGCCGCGGTGCGGGACGCGGGACTCATGGCGTTTGGCCGGCTGCTCCGGGTGCGCACGTACGCCGCCGTCCTTGTGGCCGGCGCCTTCGGCAACTTCGGCTACGCGGTGCTCAGCCTCGCCCCTCTGTACCTGCACCGCCATTTCGGTCTCGACATCGCCCATGCGGGGGCGATGGTCGGCGGGGCGATGCTAGTGGGGGTTGTGGTCGCGGTACCAGCCATCGGCTGGATCCTCGACCGAAGGGGTCGGCGATCCCCCCGCGCGGCCGCAGAAGTCGGGCTGATAGGCCTGGTGCTGTCCGCCGCCGCCGCCGCCGTGATGTTCTCGGCGCAATCGCTGGTGCTCTTCGAAGTCGCGATGGTCGTCTCGGCAGTTGTCGGGGGTGCCGGCATCCTGGGCGCAAACGTGATTTTGCAGAACGTGATCGTTCCGTCGCTGCGAGGAAGCGCCGCCTCGGCGTCGGTCACGAGCGGCCGGCTGTGCGGCGCGCTGGGTCCGATCGCGGTCGGGCTGGTATCCGATTCGCTCCACCAGAACCTCGGCCTCAGCCTCCTGCTCCTGGCCCCCACCGCCACGATTGGGGCGGCTGTGTTCTTCGGCCTCGCGATGGCCAGCATGAAGCGCGACGTCGAGGCGATGGAGATGGCCTGGGCGGACCGCGTGCCGGTCGTCCCGGTGCCGGTGGTGCGCGAAATTGAGTACGCGGCTGAGTACCCCGCTGGGTGATTGCCACGATGTTTGCCTGCTGATCCGAACCTAGCGTTCACGCCATTCGGACCGCGCGGCCGTGGCCGCACAGGAGGTTCATCGAATGGCAGTGGTCGTTATGACCGAGATCCCCGGCGCAACGCCGGGGGACGAGGAGCGTTGGGCTTCACGCGCTGAACGGATCCGGCGCCAGCCGGGATTCGTGTTCCAGGCCGACGGCGCAGTCGCCGGCGGATGGCGCGTGATCTCGGTGTGGGATTCACGCGAAGACTTCCAGCGCTTCTACGACGCCGAAATCCGGCCCAACCTGCCGTCCGGTTCTCCTGAGCGTGACGTCATTTCCGAGCTGCGCGACGTCGTGCTGGCGGAGCCGCGGTCGCGGTCCAAGCAGCAATCACGTGATTCACATGGAGGTGTGTCGAATGCATAGGGTCAAAGTTTCAGTCGGCGTCCTGATCGGACTTGGTGCGCTGCTCCTCGCCGGCAGCATCCCGGCTGCGGCCTACGGGGATGGCGCCGCGTATCAAGTGGGGTTGTCGCTCAACTGCCAGAACCCGGTCGCGTGTGTCGCGAGCCAGACGAATCCCTTCGGCATCGGCGGCATCTGGGGCTGGATCGTCGTCGACCAGACCGGCAACGTCGATGGCGAGCTGGAGTTCCAGGGACACGAGAACGCAAACCCGGCCCTGAACGGGACCGGCCACATCTCGGTCAGCGGTTTCGCTGTGCCCACCACGCAGCATCTGCCCTTCGTTCCTGCCGACCCCAACGGTCAGTACCTCGTGATCTTCCAGTGCGCGAGCGGAGGCTGCCATCCGTTCTTCGAGATCGAAGCCACCGCCGGCCACTATGCCCAGGACTTCGGACCCGGCACCAACAGCGAGCTGCAAGTCTCGCAGCTTCCCTGAGCTAGCTGGAGCACTGCGATGAATCAGAGCGGCGAATCGCGTTACGCGCCGGGCTATGCGGCCACTCTGCTCACCCTTGGCGCCGCGGCGATTCACTTCGCAGCGGCGCCCGAGCACCTGTCGGAGTACCTGCTGTACGGCATCCTCTTCATCCTGTTGGGCGCCGCGCAGGTCGCGCTGGCGGTAGCGCTCGTGGTTGCACCGAGCCGGCGCCTTTACCGGGGGGCGCTGATCGGAACGTTGGCAGTCATCGGCATCTGGTTGATGTCACGCACGACCGGACTGCCAATCGCGCCGATTCCGTGGCGCCCCGAGGCGATCGCCTTCCCCGACTTTGCGGCCACGCTGCTGGAAGCGATCGCGTGCCTGGTGTTCCTGGTGCGCTTGTGGCGCCGTCCCCCGCGGCGCCGTGGGCGCGTCCGGGTTGTGCTGACCACGCTGCCGGCGGCACTGTTTGCTCCACTCATGGCGTTCGGAGGTGTCGGCGGCGCGCTGTCTCCGATGCCGGCCGCTTACAACACCGCGCCATTCGTGGCCGGCCAGACGTCCACCTCGGTGGTCGACCTGGTCGCTCCTGACGGCAACCAGCCTCTGAAAGAGTTCACGCTCACGGCGGCCCCGACCACCGTCGGTGGTCATTCCGCGTGGGCCTACAACGGCACCGTCCCTGGACCCGAGCTGCGGGTCAGGCAAGGCGACCGCGTCAAGGTGATCTTGATCAATCACCTGCCGGCGGCGACCTCGATCCACTGGCACGGCATCAACGTGCCCAACGAGATGGATGGGGTGGCGGGCATCACGCAGGACGCGGTAGCGCCGGGCGGCCTCTTTGTCTACGAGTTCATCGCCAATGAACCCGGCACCTACTGGTATCACTCGCACCAGGACACGATGAACCAGGTTCCGCGGGGCCTTTTCGGCTCGCTGGTGGTAGAGCCGAATGGGTCCACCCCGACCGTGCGTGACTACACCCTGATGATCCACACCCTGCCGAACTCGGATGCGGTCGCCGTCAACGGCAGCGCGAACCTGCACCTCGAGGCCAATCCCGGTGACACCGTTCGGCTCCGATTGATCGACGCCATCTCGGCGATGGACTTCGGCCCGACGGGAACCGTGCAGATGCCGGTGCTGATTGGCGCCCCATACACGGTCGCGGCGCTGGACGGCCATGACCTGAACCAGCCGCAGCCGCTCGGACCGGAAAGGATCCCGCTCGGGATGGGACAGCGAGCCGACCTGGTGTTCACCATGCCCAGCGCGGGCGCGGTGCGCCTGGTGGGAATCAGGGGAATCTCGCCTTTTCCCTGGAGCTCGCCCACCAATGCCTCCGTGACGATCGGCAAGGGCCCGGTGCCGGCCGTCAGCGTCTCATCGCTGCCAACGTTCGACCTGACGCACTACGGCGTGGCGGCGACAGATCCGGTGCTCGATGCAACCCGATTCGACGTCACCCGACAGATCGTGCTGTCGGGCGGTGTCCCCATGTTCCGCAACGGAACCTTCGATGTCGCCGACACCTTCAACGGGCAGGCCTCGCCGTTGATTCAGCCGATCAACGTCCGATTGGGAGACCTGGTCCGGCTGCACATCGTCAACCGCAGCCGCACGACGCACCCTATTCACATCCACGGTCACATCTTCTCGGTGCTGACCAAGAACGGCCGGAAGATCACAGGCAGCCCGGTGCACCTCGACGCGATCCTCGTCGGACCCGGCGACAGCTGGGACGTTGGCTTCGTGGCCGACAACCCGGGCATCTGGATGCTTCACTGCCACGTCCTCATACACGCGGCCGGTGGCATGAGTATGACCATCAACTACGACGGCATCTACACGCCCTTCACCATGGGCACTGCTTCGGGGAACATCCCCGAATGAGCCAGGCCGCCGCGACGGAACCCGAACGGATCCCTTACCACTCGGAGTTCATGTAGTGATCCGGCAACATCGGCGCAGATCGGACGTAGTCCCGCGGGGTCCCACCAAGGTGAGGAGACGTACCTACGAACATCGCCGGCAGCGCCGGGCGGCGTTACCTCGTTGCGCGGGCGCGCGACTCGGCTACCCGCTTGATCGCGCCCAGCCGGGCGTCCCAGCGGGCCGCGACCTTGGCCATCGCACGCACCGCGACGTCGAGGTGCTCGGGCCGCACGGAGTAGCGGACCTCGCGACCGGTCCGCTTGCTCTCGACCAGACCTGCGCGGTCGAGGACGGCCAGGTGCTTGGCCACTGCCTGCCGCGTGAACGGGAGCTCGGCGGCGAGCGCCGTTGGCGTGACCTCGCCGTGGGCGAGGATCAGGTCAAGGACGTGGCGCCGCGACGTGTCGGCGACCGCCTCCAACAGCTCTTCCTCGTTCAGCGCAGCCTTCCTCATTTCACGCTCGGCGCGTAATCGCGCAGGCGACCGAGGAGAACGTGCCAGCCCCTCGAATGATCTTCGGCGTACTTCGCCTTCTTGGCGTCGGACCAGTCGATCGTGTCGAATCCGCTCTCCACGACGCGCAGGCGCGTGCCGCCGGCTTGGGGCTCGAGAATGAACTCGACGAGCATCGAGTTGTCCGCGCGCGTGGGGGAGCCTTCCGGTTGCACCCAGCGGAACGCGAAGCGGCGCGGCGGCTCCAGCGCCTCGATCTGCAGCTGATAGGAATCGCCGCTCTTGAACCGCAGGCGCCCAGTGCCACCGACCCGCAGCTCGACCTCGGCCTCCTCGGCGAACCACTGCCGGATCTGCTCGGGGTCGGTCACGACGCGCCACACGACCTCGAGCGGAGCCTCGATGACGACCTCCCTCTCGATTGCGGGCGGGATCACGACGCCAACAGTACTGCAACCGCCGGTTGCGGTTCGTAGTCACACCACGAGATCTTGTAGCGTGGGTTCCATTCCCATCGCCTGCACCACGACTCCACGATGAGGGGCACATTGCGCATCGAGAAGTTCTCCTTCGGCTCGATCCGGATCGACGGCCAGACGTATGAGCACGACCTGGTCATAGATCGGGGCGAGATTCAAAAGCGGAAGAAGAAGGCCTCCAAGCCGTACAGGGACGCTTTCCGGCACACGCCGTTATCGGTCAAAGAGAACATTCCGTGGCGCTGCCGGCGGCTGGTGATCGGCACCGGAGCCGAAGGCCTCCTGCCGGTGATGGACGAGGTGCGCGACGAGGCGCGAGAGCGGAATGTGGAGCTGATCAGCGTGCCTACTGAGGAGGCGATCGCCATCCTCAATCGGGGCGACAAGGCCACCAACGCGGTCCTGCACGTGACCTGCTGACCGGCGTCGGTTAGCATCGGCAGGCCGTGGCCGGACCGACGCCCATCTATCTCGAAGTCGGAGAGAAACGCGTGTTTGCATCAGCGCTCGACTGGCCCGGATGGACCCGCGCGGGCAAGGACGAGGACCTGGCCATCGAGGGGTTGCTGGCCTACCGGCCGCGATATGCGATCGTGCCCAAGACGGCCCACATCGCTTTTCCGACTGCTGCACAACTAAAAGTCGTCGAGCGCGTGAAGGGCAATGCGACCACCGACTTCGGCGCGCCGGGTATCCCGGCATCGAGCGACGCCAGGCCGCTCGGGGCAACGGAGGCTGAGCGCATCTGCGAGCTGCTGGCGGCATCGTGGAAGGTGTTCGACGCAGTCGTTGCCAA
>Ga0070699_100001596_pt1 | contig 20692 bp, 24 predicted proteins | sample KBSK1503metaG_FD_65473 | JGI IMG/M metagenome (GOLD analysis project Ga0070699, IMG submission 65473) | Corn, switchgrass and miscanthus rhizosphere microbial communities from Kellogg Biological Station, Michigan, USA - KBS K1-50-3 metaG | ecosystem: Host-associated > Plants > Roots >...
GCGCGATGCGACTGCGGCCTTCTTCAGCAGCTTCACCGTGCGATAAACGCACAGCACTTCGGCCATCTTTTCCGCAAACTCGGGATCGCGCTGTTCCAGGTAGTAGCGCACCTTGTGCGGTCGCCGAGAAGCAGAACGCCTTCGCGCGTTGATCGCTCAAGTCGCGCCATGGTTACTATTATGGTGGCGTTGTCTAGACACCTATGCGGCACAAACCATTGCCCGCCAGGCCACCACGCGGCCAGCCGGTGACTAGCGCGTCAGTCACAGGATCGTGCTGCCACCGAAAATCGCGTTGCCCGCGGCCGACAAGGCAGTTGCCAAGCAATTCGGCATCAGCGAGCGGATGGTGCGCAAGATCCGTTCCGACAAGCGGATGCAGCCCTTCATGCCGCATCCGGTTTGGCAGGTGCGGGATTGGGTGAGGCGGGGTGCGGAGGATCATGCCGCCCGCGCGCGCGCCAAGCAACTTATGACGCCGGAACGATATGCCAAGAACGAGCGGGTAGCCTTGGTGAGTGCCGGGCTTGCGGTCGAGCAGGGGCAGGAATGCTTCTGCTGGGACGGATCAGCCCATCGCTTAGCCCACGCCCGGAACGGTCGCCTCCAGCCCCCGCGCCCTCGCCAGCGAATAACCGATGAGGACGTCTACAGAACGGCACTGGCGATACTGCGGTTCTTGCGGCGGCTCGAGGAGGGGGTGCCCTCGGAACACAGGCGGCGCCCGCAATGGCTTGGCTTTCAGCTTCAATGGGCACGGATAGAAGCGCGGTGCGAGGGATGGTTCTTTCGCAATGATCGGCAGGTATACGTCCGGAGGCAGCATCCAGAAGGCAGACGAATCATACCGAAATTTGGTGCCGCTGACAGAGGTAGGAATATTGGGCTGAAAAAACGCCCGAAAAAGCCGAGCGCTTACAGCAAGTTATTGAGTTTTCGGTCAAAAGGGCCGGCTTAGAGGCAAAACCGGTATAATATAAGTAGATGAAGATTTGAAATAGCCTAATCTATTGGTTTTACAGCACAACCCAATGTTTAGGTAAGAATCCGAGGGCCTCGCGGGAAACCGCTGAGGCCTTTCGCACGTAGGAGCATCCACATGGACGAACCAAAGAATCCCCTTAGCCGACTCGATCAGATCATTGACCAGCTCGGCGCTCTTTATGCAGAGGCTGACCAGATAATCGACTCGCACGTGGAGAAGGCACGCGAGCGTGTAGCGCCGAAGATGCCACGCCGATGCGAGCCCACGGGGAATTTGCAATGAAGCCCAGCGGATCCGACATCGCCGCGATCGAAGGCGATGACATTCCCGATGATGACAGGCCCCTGCGCGTGATCTTGTATGGCCGACAATTTGCCATGCTCGATGACCCGGCATTCGCGTGCTTTACCGCCTCCGGGCCGAACTGTCTTCAAACGGGGCGAGCGCCGCGGGGACGCCGCAGGGAAAAAGGGAGGGGGGTATTTCTTCGCACAACTCAACCGCCGCTCTGCTTGCCACGGCCGTATGAACAGACATGCCGCTCCCATTTTTCCCAGAATTTTTGGTCCGCCGATTTCCCAGATTTTTTGGGCCGTTTCAACCGGAGTCGAGGTTGCGCCATATAGTGTGAGGGCATGAATGGACGACGACGGGTCTATCGGTTATCCTGCCGGTCCATAACGAAGTCGCCGGAAGAGGTCCGGGAAATTCGTTCCATAGGAGATGAGGCCTCCCGCTTCGATGTATTCGCGACGGCCGTGCGTCGTCCGCAGTTGTGCCATATGGAAGCCCAAAAAGTCCCGTCCCCCGGGTCTCCCGATCACACCGAACGCGCCGGCATCTCGGCCATGGGCCCTGAAGCTCAGACTTTTAATGCTCGGGCGGGCCGCTGGGGCCTAGCTCTAAGCGGGTTTTCCGGCTTTTTGCTCGGTCTAGGTCACGCGGATTGGCAGTGGGCCGCTGAGCACGCACAAGTGCTCGCGGGCATCGTGAGCTACCCGCCATGGTCTCCTGTCGCAATGGTGCACGCCAAACTTTGGAGCCTTGTGCCCCAGGTCGGCGCGCTCTTGTTATCACTTGGCGTGTCCGAGCTCGCGCTCTCGGAGATTTTGAGCGGGGTGATCGGCCTGCTTTCGTTCCAGGGGCTGGCCCTCGTCGTTTACGCCCTCAGCCGCAACAGCGTGCTTGCCGTCGGGGCGGTCTTCGTCATTTTCGTCAGCGGAGCCACCGATTACGGCCCGCTCTATCGTGTTTTGCTGTTGGGTGGCCCGCACACGTACGGACGTATCGGTTTGGCATTCGTTATATTGACGATCGGTCTGCTGGGCACGGGGTGGTACCGAACCGGTGCGTTCTTACTGGGGCTGACCCCCGCAATGCATGTAGCACATGGTATTTGGGTGATCGTGATCGTTGGGCTGGCCGCGCTTCCCGCCGATCGCGACATGCGACCGGCAATTCTGACGGGTTTGAAATTCTTCGGCGCCGGGGCGATTGTATCGGTCGTGAGCTTCGCCGCCCACAAAGCCATGACGCCCGCCATCGTGGGTATCGATGCGGCGACCGCGACACGCTATCTCCATGCCTTCGTGCCATTTTGGGATTCACACCGGCGGCCGGTGGATCTCCGCGCGCCAGGCGTCATGTTGAACGCCTTCGCCAGCGCGTTGGCCGTCGTGTGGCTCGTCCGCTTCCGACGGTCGCTCTCGTCCAATGTAAAACTTCTGCTCCGATTCGTTGCGATTGGGGGTCTGCTCAGCTTCGGTCTGGCCTGGTGGACTACGCTCCCAGCAGCATGGATGCCTGACTGGCTTCTCGTGCTCATGCCGGGCCGTATGCTGAACGTCAATGTCATTCTAGCCCCCGCGCTGCTGTTGGGCCTCACGAGCATGCTGCGGCCGGCGATTTTGGCAGAGACGATGACGCTGGCGATCGCCGCGGGACTCCTAGTGTCGCGCCAAAGCAAGCTTTGGCTGCTCACTCAGCATGGGTCGCTGAACCTCGACAACTTGTTCTTGTTCGTCTTGACCGTGGGAATTAGCAGCGCCCTTTGCGCCGCATTGTTGCTTCCCGCATCGGCGTCCGCACGCCCTGTATCCGACCGAATGCCTTCGGGCCGCGCGCCGGCGGTCGTCCGGATGGTCCTCGTAGCGGTGCTCGGAATTACGGTTGGCGTCGCGGCGCTCGATGCCAAAGACGCCGCCAAGAATGCGCTGACCGACTGGAGAAGTGACCCACTTCTCCAGGCCGCGGCGCGGGGCGATGGCCCACTCCTCACTGGCGCCGATCTTTGGTTGGTTCAGCTTCGCACCCGGCGGCCTGTCCTGCTTGACGGTGGCACGCTGGATACATTGCCATATGCGCTAGAGTCCGGTCCAACCACCGAGCGCATTCTTCATGACGTTTACGGGGTCGATCTGTTCCAGCCGCCCGAAGAAGCCCGCTACATCGGGTCAGTGCCGCGGAATGCGAACCGCGCCGTGTGGGAAGCGCGATCTCGCGAAGAGTGGCAGCGGATCGGGCATGAGTACGGAGTGTCCCAGGTCCTGACGCCGGGCGGGTGGAAGCTTGATCTTCCGATAATTGCGCAGTCCGGCTACAAGCTGTACATGGTTCCGTATTGACTGCACACGGACTTGAGCGTCACGACGGAGCTGAGCAACGCGTCCCAGCACGCGACGTGGTAGCAGAACATAGAAGAATCGAGTAAGGGGATTACTATACCGGTAAAATCATAAAGATCATGCTCGGCACTATGCAAACCGCAATCTTAAAAGCCCGATGCAATTTCGAAAAACAATTCCGGGCATCTTTGTAAGTTTATAGACCTGGGTATCGCCGGCAATGCGTTCGCGATGGCGTACCTGGATCTCGTCCATTGGAATCTTCAATTTCCAGCACGCACCGACAAATCCCCACCAAAACCCTTCTTTCATGTAGACCAACAATGGGGCCACGCGTTCGAGCAGTTTAGTGTGTCCCAAAACAAATGGACAACTTGGGTCATGCAGCCGGTTCGGGAACAGTATTCCGTGATACAATTTAAAAAGCTTTGAATAGATAAGCCGAACTGGAGGGTCTCGGCGAGGATACCGCCACCCTATAAGAAAGTGATCCTCTGATCGCCGACCCCATACTTCGTTTATTTGCTCCGGACCGATCTGGCCGTCACTGTCAATAAACAGCACATAATCGGTCTCAGCAAGCTGGAGTCCGTCCCGAACCGCTTGACCGTAGCCGCGTCGCCAGGATACAGAGTTGTTGAGGATTGAGTATCGAGTTTCGAGTTGAACAATCAACTCCTTGGTACCGTCGGTACTGCCGTCTTCGCAGATGATGAAAGCGTAATGCAAGCCTGGGTTCTTGCGAAGGGCAGCGTCCCATTCGGCGACCACCCTCTCGAGAGATTCGACTTCGTTATGGACCGGCAGGATAACCGATAGACCTGGCTGTTTCATCTGAGTTCGCACGGTGCTGCGCGTGCTAGCGCCGCGCTCGCCCCTCAGCTTCAAACTCCAACGCGTCGCCAATGTCCCAGAGCATCCACCCACCGTCAACCCGGTTGATGTCATGCGCTCACATCGCCAATCGCCAGCTCTCACGAATAATTGGGGCTAGGTGGTTGCCACACTGAAGGCGAGGATCGAGCAGCTCGAAGCCGAGCTTGCCGCCGAGCAGCAGCGCTCGGCCGGGCACCGAGCGGACTACGAGCGCGAGCGGGAACGCGCCGAACGCGCCGACCAGGTTGTCAACCATCCAGGACCGTCCGCTCGCCGCGCGTGCGCAGCAGCCGGCGATCCCCGTAATTTGGTTCCTCAGGCCAGAGAATTGAGCTCTTTCATCCGACTTTACCCAAGCACAGGGTCCGCTCTGTGTGCGTACCAGCACAACATAAATCCCAACGAAACGTGGCACTACGTTTTCGCGCCCGCGCCCGCTCCGCACCAGGAAAATCAATAGCTTATGTCACGCACCCCTGCGCGAAGTGTAGAATAGAAGTCAAGGGGTATCGAACCAAGCGATCCCATTAGGTCGGCCGTGCTGGATGATGAAGCGGGCGGGACCGCTCGGGCGGACATGTACGGTAATTCTTCGCCCAACTTCGAATAACCATTCCTTCTTTGGATACGCCTCGGGTAGCTCATAGCTCATCGTGGCATTGCGATAGAGGCGACCGTTTGCGAGCGCCGTATCCGGGATGCGGGCTGAAAACATGAAGTTTGCACAAGCAGGCAGCGTGGCGGTCAGTTTCACGACGCCATCGGCCATGCTATGATCAAATGCTACAAAGTTGTTTGATTCGCCGCAATTCCATTGCAATTCAATAATGCGCACGATTTCAGCGGGCACACCGAGAATGAGACGCATGTGTTCAGGATTCGAGGGCACGGCATCAGTATCAGCCAGGATGTAAACCTGTTGCGTCGCCATGGGCAACTGCTGCAGCGCTGCCCTCATCGAGCTGTAGTCGCGCGGATCAGAGGGCCGCTCCAGTTCGACGGAACGATACGAACGCAGGGTTGACACCACGCACAACACCGTTAAGCCGAGCCAAAGGACCGCTTGACGGCGCCTGTCAATCTCAGCGACTAACGCGGGCCAAGCGAACACTACTACGGACGTAGCATACCTTACGGCACCCAGGGCAAGTGCGAAATGGAACGCGAGAGCAATCCCGGCCCACAGAGGGACCATAAAGGCCGCTTCCACAGTCGGCCAGTGCCTCTCGCGCATGGCGTAGCGAAGGCGGTTCGCAATCTCAGGCATAATGCGGAGAGCCAACAACGAAAACAGTGCGCAGGTCAGTAGTCGCGTCCCCTGCATAATTGCCCAATCCAGCAGCGCGCCGTGCCCCTCCGTGACGAAAGGACCTCGGACTACAAACAGAGCATCTAAATTTTTCAGCTTTTCGAAAGTCAGGGCGAGGAAGGCTTCCAGTGGTGTGTACCCGGCCGTTGCATACGAGCCGCCAATGCCGCCAAAAAATGCGAATCGGAGACTTAGCCACAACACTACCGGCAAGAACATGGCCGCGGCCGCAATCGCCCGGCGACGGAGCGGCTCGTCCGGTTTAGGCCGCAGCATAATTGTTATGGCAGCCGCAGCAGACGCCCACATGGCGTTCTCTTTGGTCAACAGCGCGGCAAAAAGTAACATGAGACAGAGAAAGTCACGTCGCGCGACAACTGCGAGAAAGGCGCAGGCTACCAGAAGAGTGGCGAGAAGTTCGTGAGCATTTGAGAAACCGATCCGCCAACAGTCCAGGACCGGTGGCGATAGCACGACCAGTGCAGAAGCGAGCAATGATAATCCAGTGCGAAGCTCCAGCACCGTTCGCGCGATAAGAAAGGCGACCACAGGTACACTAGCGGCTGCGAAGCAGCTAATAATCCGGTATAATTCCCAATTTCTACCGAGCGCAAAGTGGGCAAGATAAATCACGAATTGAAGGGCAGGCCGGGTAAATGCTGTGCTGCTGGATGGCCAGTCCGGGTAGGCCACGTAATAGTTCGAGTAACCGCGGGTAAACCAGTGTTCCCAACGGGCGCCAGGGGCGAGGAGCAAACCGTCTGTCAGAACAGGAGCATCGCCCCAGTTCGGCACGTAGGACTCACGATATGGAGTGTCGAGAGTCCACAACAGCCCGAAGATTGCGAAACCCAACAAGACAGCGCCCCATGCCGCTTGGCCTGAGCAAAGCGCGCTGCGGTGATCTTTATCTTTCGGTGGCGACAAGCTACGCATTGGAAGATGATCGCCGACTCACTGCGTTGTCCAATTCAGAAATTCGGTCTGTTCAAGGAGACAGACGGTCACCGCGTGATCGGCAAGACGTGAAGCCGTCCGTGGAGAGCCCGAGCCCTTCCCGGCCAGTTGCAGCATCATTCCTCATCATTCCTCCTCCAATCCATACCGCTTCCACAAGCGCCGCTGCCGGGAACTCCAACCAAGTTGGGTCTGGCAGGCCGCACGCGCGCCTGCATTCCGTATGCTCGGATTTATGCAAGCCGTAATTTCATAAGTCCAACGCCATTTCGAATAATAATACCGGGCATCTGCCCAAGATTGTAGACGTGGGTGCGACCGGCAAAGCGCGCACGATGGCGGATCGGGGATTTCCTCAATCGGAATCTTCAGCTTCCAGCAGGCGCCGACGAATCCCCACCAAAAACCTTCTTTCATGTATACCAAGAGTGGAGCCACTCTTTTGAGTAGCTTCGTTGATCCGAAAACGAACGGACAACTTGGATCATGTAACCGGTTCGGGAACAGCAGCCCGTGATACAGTTTGAACAGCCTCGAATAAATGAGCCGGATTGACGGATCCAGGCGCGGGGACCGCCAGCCTATGAGAAAATGATCCTCTGACCTACGATCCCATACCTCATTCATTTGGTTCGGACCGATTTGGCCGTCGCTGTCGATGCACAGTACATAATCGGTCTCGCAAAGCCTAATTCCGTCGCAAACCGCTTGAGCGTAGCCGCGTCGCCATGGCACAGAGTTTTTTACAATCGAGTATCGACGTTCGAGTTCGATAATCAATTCCTTGGTACCGTCGGTACTTGCATCTTCGCAGACGATGAAAACATGATGCAAGCCTGGGATCTTACGGAGAGAAGCGTCCCATTCTGAGACCACCGTCTCGAGTGCATCGACTTCATTATGGACCGGTAGGATGAGTGATAGATTTGGCCGTTTCATTTGAAATACCAAGAGTGAATTATGGTTCATCCCATTGATACGAACATAGTGCAGGATCATCGCCGAGTAGGAGTCCTCCGCCTCGCAGTGATTTGCGGAGCTCCTCGCCTTAATGAACCGCCGCAGCCAGAGTGGCTCCCAACAGCCAGCGCGGTGAGGAACCCAACCCACAGGCGTGCGCTCGCGCATCTGGGCACTTCATTACAATGGAACCGCTGTCGAATGATCTTGCCGGGCATGATACCTATACCCTCCCCATCAAGCGTTGCTCCAGCGCCTTATCATCTCGATCTTTAGAGGACGACAGATACCAATCTACAGTCCGGCGTATGCCTTCGGTGAGGCTGTGAGTAGGAACCCAACCGAGGCGGTCTCGACATTTGGTAACATTTGCCGCTCGACTGTTAACGCCGACAGGCTTGTCTAACTGCTTTCGAATTTTTCTTGGTTCCCATCGCATACAAGAAAAAATCTCGCGAACTAGATCGAAAATCGTGTAGTGGACATCGCTGCCTATGTTCACCACGTCGAAACCGTCGAGGGTTGCGCCCGCAAGCGCCATGCCAGTCACGGTGTCTTGCACGTATGTGAAATTCCGTTTCTGAAGACCATCTCCCCAGATCGGGAAAGGATCTAGACGCGCGGCGGCCTTGGCGATCAGCGCGATTACAGCGTGACTTTCGTTCTCGCGTTCACCATAGGCAGTAAATATGCGGCAGACGACTCCGGCGAGGCCAAACTGCTTGCAGAAGGCACGAAGCTGGAGTTCACCCATAAGCTTTGCCCAACCATACTCGCCGTCGGCAAAAGCTTTGCCCGGTTCCTCGAAATTTGCGTCTGTTTCTCTTAGGAGGAAACAGGAATCCTTGTCGCTCTGCAGGTTCGTCGGGTATACGCAAGCGGAACTGGCGAAGACGATCTTCTTCGCGCCCGCGCCTGCCGCAGCGGCAAAAACTGCGTGATCCAGAAGCATGTTGTTTGTGCACTCAACCGGATGAGTGTCAATATATCCTCGTCCGCCATGCGATGCGGCGAGGTGAAAAATGATATCTTGGCCATTGCATGCGCTTTTGGCGAACTCAGGCTCGCGTAAATCGCCTTTTAGAAATGTCACTCGGGACTGAACCGCAGCAAGGTTCTCGAGCTGGCCACTGGATAGATCATCTGCCACAGTTACGACAGCACCTGCATCAACAAGTACCTCAGCAAGATGACTACCAATAAAAGAGGCGCCACCCGTAATAAGGATGGAACGATTAGCGTAGGCAACTTTGAAACGGCCCTTGATATCCACGATGCGCCCACTTTAAGACTAAGCTAACCTCGAGCTGGACCCACCCGGTGGGATCCCTTCCCCGCAAGCGATGGCGCCCCCAGTACACCTCGCATCGCCTCCACGCTGTCACTTACTGCACGGACGCGATGCAGCAGGGTAGGGTACTTACCCTCGGCCCAGCGGTATTCGACCGCGAGGTTGCGTCCCTCAGTGTAACCGGAATCAGCCAACCCTTGCCGGAATGCTGCGACGTAAGAAGGGTCCGCCGCGGCGCTGCGGACAAATCGGATCATCGGCATCGCCGTCTGCTGCGCGCGTGCCGCGAGCGGCCGTGCAGCCACCGACCCGGCAATCACCTTAATGCAATCATGCCCCCTCACGCAGCACCCCTCCCGCGAGGGTCAGGACGACGCCAAATCTTACTCAACACGCAAGGATTCCGCCACGGCCGAGCGATCATCTGCTTCTCCAAGCTTCAAGTTCACCTGGCCGGCAAAAGCCCACCTGCCAATTGTCGTTGGTCCAAGAGCCAATAGCGAACTTCAGCTCCGCGCCATTGAACGCCACTTCCTGCGCGGGCTCGAACTTGAATGCCAGATTCCATTTCCCTTCCGGGAACTCCAGCTCGGCGGCTACCACCTTCACTTTCGTTCCCGGCTGTGCCTCCATTTCCTTGCCAGAACCGTCCACGGCAATAATGCGCTTCCACCGCGGCGGACCCTGCGGCGATAACCAATTGCCGGGCACCGAGAAGTAAGCCTTTTCGAACTGGGTCCAGCCTGGGTCCATTCGGATGAGGATGCGATCATCGAAATAGATTGCGTGCCAGCGCACCCGGTCCTCGGCGTGGGCCAAGATGCTCGCCGGAGACTCTTGGGGCCAGGTGAAGGCATGGGCCGTCTTTTCTGACATGAGCTCCGTGCTGCCATCGGAGAACGTAAAGAGCGGGCTGCCGTTCAAACGCACGGTGTCATCGTCATCAGCCAAAAATCGGTGCAGACCATTGAACATATCCGCGTGCACCGTATAAGCAGGTGAATGCACCAAATAATAGGGCCTCGGGTATTCGTAGACGTGCTGCAACGTTGGCCCGGTCATCACCGTGAGCGGTAGCGCCGCAGTGCGGATTTCCTTGCCCTTGTCGCCAACCCGGTAAGAGATGCGATAGGGTACCGTATGCCGCCCGGCCGCTGGGTTATCGCTCACAACGATTAGGCCGACTGTTGCTGATGCCTTCGGCTGGATCGGCCCAAACGACGCCTTCGGCTGGATCGGCCCAAACGACGCCTTTTCGGGTTGGACCGCGATGCCGACCGGCAAGTCGAATTGCAACGAGCCCGACACCGGCTCATCCGATGTGTTATCCAGCGTAAGTGTCACGATCCGGCGGTCGCGAGCCGAGACTCTCACGACTGCGGGAGTGGTTTTCACGATCATCGGAACCTCCGGAAGATGCTCCTCCGAGCGGTTCTCGAGCACGGTTGGGGGGGCTTTGCCGAGAAGGAGAAGCCCATCCCTAGTGGTTGCGCTTGCCGCTTCGCCGTTCAACGTCCCTGGGCCATTGGCTTCGGGCAGACTTAATCCGGTCCAGCCCCCGCGCAAAGTGACGGATCCGTCTTTCTTGATCCGCGCATATCCGTAACTCTTGAAAGCAAAAAAATACTGCCGTTCGCCGGGAATAAGGAGCGTATGCTCAGCGCCTTCAGCCTGCGGTCCGAATGCTATCGCAGCATAGTCGGTGAAATCTTTCGCATCGACTCGGATCACAGCGGCTTCTTTCGTTCGACCGAGTGTGACGACGCGCGTAACCTTCGGTTGATCGGTACCGCTATAGGGTTCGTGAGATGCCACGAAGAGGGCGTCACGGCCGGCGCGCCGCGCGACCACTGTAGCCAATTGGTCGAGCTTGGCGCCTTTGTATTGTTCAGATACCAACCTTGCTAACTCATTGCCCCAAACACCGTGCACCACAAGCGTCTGCGGCTCACCGGCCATTCTAAGTCGCAATTTCGCCGTATGCTCGTACCACTCCCTGCCGTAGTTGCCGCTGCGGGCGCCGGGTTTCTCGTCAATGACAAAATCGAGCATCCACGGCTCACTGGTCGTCATGGCCTTCTGATGATCGAGCAGCCAGTAGCGCTTCATCAGCGCCTTTGTCGGCGCAAAAGCATCTGATTTTTCAGGCTCAGCTCTGCCGAAGCTATGCAGAACATAGTCGTAAGTATGCGGCACCACACTGGTTGCCTGGACGACGTCGAGCAAATATTCCTTTGTCAGCAACAGTGCACGAGTTTGATCGACACCTTCAAATACGGCATCAGCCGAGCTCACCAAGAATTTGACGTCGGGCGAAAATTCATGGCGCAACGCGGTTAGCTCGGCGTCGCGCGTCTCGCCTTCATCGACGATTAATGTATTGTGGGAAACGCTATTGCGGGTCCAGCCTACGCTGGGATTTTCGTATTGGAGAGCATTGTAGTTCGGATAGAAGAGGCGGCCGGCACCATGCAGGCTAATGCTAAACTTATCGCGATGATCGTGACCGTAGCTCTTGCTCATAATCTGGAAAACCGCGATTGCCTTGCCGCTTGTCCAGTAGTTGGGACTCTCATCCGAGCGCAGCATGGCTAACCCGTAAGTTGGCCACACCTTCGATGGCGCCGGCGGCAGTTGAATCTTGGCGGGAAGCGGTGGGTGATCGATGAGATTTGGCGTGTAGTCGGGGATCATCGACACAAAGGCGCCATAGCGCGGGTCCCGCGAGGCGTTATAGGCAGCGATCAGGGGCTCATGCATAACGATGTTGCCTGCTGCGGCCGCCGGATTGACAAGGATCAGGTCACCCATAGCGTTGGTGGATCCATCGCCGTAGTTAGCGACGCGGATCTGCCCTGGCCCGTAGCCGGTACGCTCGATGGGGTAGGCGCTGTCGATGTAGTAATCCATCAAGCCCCGCCCCGATCCTCCACTGGCAACTGGAGCGCTGAACCAGTCCTTGCCATCGTAGAGGCCGCGCCAACGTGCCAGCCGCGATATCATCAGCAGCCCCTCGTGCGCGATTGGGTAGATCGGCGCCTCATGCCAGGGGCCGCCGTCCTTAAGCATCGTGTCGAGGACAACATCGTACCCGCCGAGACGCGCACCCCAAGGCTTGGTGCGCCGGAAGCCCCATTCGATCAGCTCTCTATTGTCCGTCGCCAATCCGGCGAGGGCCACAGTCGACGTCGGTTTGAAAACCAGATTCGCCGTCTGTGTCCAACGGTCCATGGCGCGCATCTTGTAGCGCGACCAAAGGACGATACCTTCCTCAATCTCCTTGCGCGCTGCAACGTCCAGGCCATTGTGGGCCCAGTCGAAGGCGAGATAGCCGGAGATGTCGGTGTCGTAATACACCTCGGGGATGCCTACCTGGCCGCCCTTGAAAAATTCGCCGTTGAGCCGCTCGGCAGCCCGCACGGTCCAATATGCGTTCTTGCCATACTTGCCTAACAGCCACTGTTGAGCGATGGCGGCATCCCTGGGGTCGCCATCCAAGGCGTAAAGGAATGCGGCCGCAAAGCCATCGCCAGTCGAGGCAGCTCTTTTGAGTCGTGCGTGGTCCGCCTTGGCCCAGGTGTCCTTCGAGTTCAGGCCATGCAAACGCTCGCGCTCCACTGGTGGCATGAAATAGGGCCGTTCGTGAGCTCGAGCACCGCTCCGCTGATCTTGCACGGTGATAAGGACCAGCAGCGCAAGCAACACTGCTCTCGCCAGACGACGGATCAAGCATCCGTGGGAATGTTGTGCGGCAGGCATGGTTCTCCCGGTAAGAAAGGGGCGCTCCCAGTGCGGAGTAGGTAAAACTACTACCACCTTTGGCTCAAACTTGTGCAAAAAAATCCCCTCTGGACAGTGTAGAATGCGGTCGCGGCTCGCAGGTTTGATCTGCGGCACCGGTCGTCCCACTCGCAGCAGCTGGGCGCTTGGCCGCTGACATTGAGTGCGAGGCGTCCATTTCCCTATGCGCCGCCACGAATGTAGTCGTCGCCGAGCAGCCGCAACGCCGCAACGGCCCAATGTGCAAGGCCGTGGCAACTCGGTATGTTGCACCTTCAGTCGCCGTGAAGCTGGTCAGAAAGCCGGGTGTCGGAAAGCGGCACCCTTTTAATTGCGAGCGGAACTCGGGGGCGAAAGACCCGACGGTAGCAGGGGAAATCCCATCATGATTTACTACGTTTCCAAAGTGTTTTGGCTAATAGCAGCCCCGACAAGCGCCCTGGTTCTGATCAGCGGGATTGCGGCTCTCTGGGCAGTGCTGGGCAGCTCGAAATACGCGGCTTGGTTAGCGGCAGCAGCGGCTTGCGGACTGATCATTGGAGCGTTCACACCGATAGGTGTCGCGCTGTTATTGCCGCTTGAGCACAGATTTATGGCTTTCTCGCAGCCGGAGCCGCAGGCCCCCCCGGACGGCATCATCGTTCTCGCTGGCGTGACGGACGCCGCGCTTGATGCGGTGCAAGCGCTCAGCCAGGACTATCCGACGGTGCGCCTCACCTTCAGCGGGTTTCGTGCAACCGTGCTCGAAACGTTCGCTCGTTTCGGCGGCGACCCGACCCGCGCTTACGTGGAGAGCCGACCACGGAGCACCTTCGAGGACGCACTGTACTCCGCCGCCTTGCTCAAACCAAAGCCCAATGAAAGGTGGCTGCTGGTCACTTCAGCCTTTCATATGCCGCGCGCTATCGGATGCTTTCGGGCTGCCGGATTTCAGGTTGAGCCGTATCCGATAGAACTTAGAACGGGCGGCCCATCGCATTCATTCTTCCCGTACGGTACGGGGCCCGAGGCCTTTTTCAATCTCGACTTGGCCGCGAAGGAGTGGATCGGCCTCATCGCCTACCGGCTAATGGGCAGGACCGACGCGTTGTTTCCGGGGCCGTAGTTAGTCGGTGAGGGCTTGCTGGCGAAACGCAAAGAGCTATTACATGGGCGTGCGCCGTCTTGTCACCGAGGGCGAACGCGTGCGTTCACGCTCGGGCGGATTTTTCGCCGCGGCAGGCGAACAAGGGTAATCGCGCTCGCAACGTGACTTGAGCATGTGGCTCACTTCGCGGATCTTGGTCGCGGGAACATGGCTGAAGACATTCCGGTAGAAATGCACCATGCAACGTTGCCAGCGTGCCTGGGGTAGATAGTCCGACGCACTCTCCGTGAGCCCGCGGCAAGCATCTGAAATGATCAGCCGCACGCCGTTGAGGCCGCGATCGACGAGGTGGCGAAGGAACGCCGACCAGCCGGACTTGTCCTCCTTGGCACCCTCGCAGATGCCAAGAATCTCCCGAAAACCCTCAGAATTGACGGCGCTTGCCACCAAGAGTGAGACATTGCGCACCTCGCCGGCCCAAGTCCGCTTCATCACGATGCCATCGAGATAAAGATACGGGTGCTCGCCTTCGATGCGCCGGTTCCGCCAGGCCTCCGGCATGGTCAGCCAAGTGCTACATGAACATGCGACCGCTCTACCAGACCGGAGCCGCCGCTGCCTGATCAAATGTGCGAAAGATTCTGGACACTACCCCGTCCTGGTCACCGGCGGCGCCGGCTACATCTACATCGGCAGCCACAGGGTTCACGCCCTCCTCGAGGCCGGAGAGCAAGAGAGAGCAAGTCGTGCTCGATAATCTGACCACTGGCTTCGACTGGGCGGTGCCTCCGGGCGCGACGCTCATCGTCGGCGATGCCGGAGACCAATCTTTCGACGCAGACAGTCAGCGCCGAGATCGACTTAAGACTTAAGCGCCAGTTCTCGCGACGTTGCCCACGAATTAGTGCGTTAGGTGGGGTGACGGCGGATGCATTGTCATCGGCTTCAGTGATGAGACCCTGCTCGGGTCTGCAGCGCCACCGCGTACGTTCTCGGGGTGACCTTGCGAATCGGACACTGAGGCATCCGATTTAATCATAAACTCGATTAAGTTTTGTGTCCGCCAAGCACGCCCATCTTCATTGGCGTGCCACGGACCGTCGCAAACTTGCTTGACGCTTGCGTATGGAGGTTGAACTATGATTTTCACCGTAGAATTCTGAAAGTGCTTCCCACTTAAAACACTGTAAAATTTTGTCCGTAAAGCTTGGTCAAACATTAAATCATCAAAAATTAGCCCCCCATAATACCCACTTGGCAGCACGATTAGTATCGATGCATTGGGAAACATTGAAGCGAAGTAAATTGCCTTGTCAATCAGCGACTCAAGAGAAATGCCTATTTCTTCGCGGGCATGGATCAAGTCAAAATGGTTATCAGCAGTAAAATCACACTTAATCCTGTCAAAAACGATATCTCCGAAGCCATTCCGGATTTCCGAATTGCGAGTGCGAGGATAATTGCCACCGTTCTTCATATAGGCAAATATACTTCGGATAGGCTTTATACCCTCACCGATTACCTTTTGATCTAACGTATAACTGTTTACCTCCCCAATCGTATAAGGGAGAATGCTAGAATAAACGAAATACTTGACCTTCGTTTGATCTATACGAGTAATTAAATCATGAATGATCCTCGTGCCGGTTACCACTTCGCTGTCCATAGATGCGTTATACCACTTCATGCCAGTATAATAACTTATAGATTCGGCCGAGAGGCTATAGAACGCGTTTGAGCCGCCAAACACGAGGCCATCTACACTGCCGCTGTTTTGAATGTCTTGGATATGGTGTTTAATGTCAGCGATATTGACGTTACGATTATGATCGACGCAAAGAAATACAGAGTAAGCCACTATGACGAGTGGGATCGCACCAATATTTATAAACCGGTTAGCGTTGACCATAGACAGCATAGTCAAGTCCAGAGTCATCACATATTGTTCCTAACGTACTAACAAGCAATATTAGTTGTATAATAGGGATGCGATAAAATTTGTAATTACGTTCCTTGAAGTATTTGCACTTCTGAAACACCATTTCTGCTACAATGAAAAAAATGCCGAGCAATAAAGCGAGTTTTGACGTATTTGGCAATTCCGCCAACTTTGTTAGGACAACAAACCCGTCATATTTAAACGAGAGCTTTTCAAGGAGACGGGGAAAATCTGAGTCAGCAAATAACGCTCGACCTATCAAGACCCCTGCTATCATCAATACAAATGAAGGAAGAAATGCTGCCTTTCGTAGGAAGACTATTGTCAAAATGAATACTGAAGCATGGAATACGCCCCAAAGAACAAAATTTATAGTTACCCCGTGCCACATTGCTGAAGCTAGGTACACGACGAATATTGCAGGGAATGTCCCTAAAGAACGCTTTGTTGGAGTATAAAATAAAGATTTCAAAACGGTGGAAAGTGACGTGTGCCATCCTCTCCAATATTCCACGATATTTGTGGAGGAAAATGGCTGTCTGAAGTTAAGCGGAATTCTGACGCCTATTATCCCGCAAACGCCATATATCATCAGCGAGAGACCACAGAAGTTAGCGTAAACAAATAATTCGAATATCACCGCGTACGCGCATGACGAAATCATGTCGGTCAAAGCAATGAGATGAAACGCCTTGGTAAGGGGTGTTGCAATTGCTTGATGAAGGAAGAGGCCAACGAGGATGTATGGAAAAAAGTATTTAAAACGCTTCTTGAAGGAATAATGGTGCACAGACCCAAAGCACGTGGCTATTGGGCCCGTAATTAATAAAAGCGGATTAGAGCAGGCCGCAATAGACTTCGCGCTTAACTGCTTGGAATGAAGTAGATAAGCGATAGACGCAGTATAAAAAGAAAACCCATAAAGAAAAATGGTATCTGACTGGGCATGCGAACCTGTGAGAGTTTTCGTGAGGCCTAATGCGGACGTAATAGTTATGGCAAAGAATAAGATATATTTTAATAAGTGCTTCTTTGGTTGATCGAACGCTAAAACAGCCAGTACAATCAATACGCAAACCAGTAAAGACACCAGGGACTTATAAATGACTTTTGAAAAAAGCTCCCAATTAAAGTAATACAAAGAAAATAATAATTGGGATAAAACAGCAACTAACGCGAAGGATATCAACCACAAGCCAATGGCTTCGAGCTCATGCGAAGGGCGATTGGTTATTTTGCCTTTGACTTCCCTCGAAGTGCAATTCAATTGTTCTGTGTTTTGCCACAGATTGAGAGAGGCGAGAGCCATTGTGTACGCCCCTGCCGAGTGACGGCGGCCGCAACATGACCGGCGCGCCGCGTCTGGCTGCGCAGGTCGAGCGGGCCTCCCGGTTCCGAAAGAAAACAACGCCCTTGCCGAGCGACGGCGACCGCAACATAACCGGCGCGTCGCGTCTTGGCTGCGCAGGTCGAGCGGGCCGTCCCGGTCCCGAAAGAAAGCAAAGCCGGTAATGTTGGAGAGAATAAGGCGGCTCAGCGACTGCGCCGAGCGCGGCGCCAATATCCCATTGGACTTTCGTACGTTTTTGCAATGGATGTCCCGGCAGGGTGCCGGTGACCTACCCTGATTTTTCGGACCACGGCCAGCTTGAGATGGCTTCCCTCGTTGGCTGCAATTGTCCCCGACGGGAGGGTTCAGCAACAGCCGAGGCGCGGAGGCCCCATTTACAGCAGCGCCTCGGCCCGTTGCACTTGCACTGCGGGGCACGGGTCTTGTTGTTCGAGCGGCGAACTCGTTCGGCGCGCGAACGAAACCATTCGAGGCTCAGACACTCGTCGCGAAATTTGCCGTTGAAGATTTCCGTGACGCCATTCTGCCAGCTGAATTGCGGCGATTGAAGTGTTCAGGGCCGAGATCCTGGTAACAAGTACGATCACGCAGCATGTGATAGACGGTTGTCAGGATAAACGCGACAGGCGCATAACTGGCTTTTTTCGCTCATAGGGGGGCCTTTGTTTATTGGGGAGGGTCAAATAGTTTGAGTGCTGATCGACAATCAGATACCTTCACGTGGCTGGAGATCACGCCGCGAAAATTTCCCCCACATCCCTGAGGGCGTACCAAGCCTCATGACGACCGTCAAAGACACGGGTCTGGTCGCGCCCGCGGCTGCGCCGGCAAACGAGAGTCGGAATGCGGTCACGCCCGGACCAGAGCTCAGCGTGATCGTTCCGACCCGCAACGAGCGTGACAACGTCCGTACGGTCTATGAGGCGCTATGCCGGACGCTGCAAGGCATCGACTGGGAGGCGATCTTTGTGGATGACGACTCGCAGGATGGTACGCCTGAGGTGATCTACCGGCTTGCCAGTCAAGACCGCCGGGTGCGTTGCATTGAACGGATTGGCCGCCGCGGGCTTCTTCCGCCTGCGTCGAAGGAATCTTGGCGAGCTCCGCGCCTTACGTCGCGGTAATGGACGCCGACCTCCAGCATGACGAGCGGCTGCTGCCACGCATGCTTGATACGTTGAAGAGCGAGCCTATGGTCGATGCGGTGGTCGGCAGTCGCTATGTCGAACAGGGGAGCATTGGCACCTGGAACCGTCACCGCGCGTGGCTGAGCATAATCGGCCACGTCATACCGATCCGTTTTGTCGTGTTCACGCTGGTCGGTGGGCTCGGCCTTGTCGTGCACCTCGCGGTATTATGGCTCTGCCTCAATCTCATGCAGCTGACGTTCGAGCTCAGCCAGGCAACGGCAACCGGGGTTGCAATTATTGGCAATTTTACGCTCAACAATTGGCTGACTTATCACGATCGCCGCCTGATCGGATGGAAGTTCGTGCGCGGGCTCTTGTCATTCGCATTGATCTGTGGCTTCGGGGCAGTGGGAAATGTCGGCATCGCCAGCTTGTTATTCACCCAGCACCATGCGGTCTGGTGGGTCGCCGGCATTGCCGGAGCGGCCATGAGCGCCGTGTGGAATTATGCTGTTACATCGACCCTGACTTGGCGTGAATGAAGGCGGCCTTTCCGACATGCCGTGTTCGCAGACCGACACATTGGACGACCTTGCCGATGCCTGCGTATTCTGGAGCAATCTTTACCGGCCTGAAAATAGGCGGACCGTTTGCGACTCCGACTCCCGCAACGCCCTGCATTGGCGGATGTAAGCACGCTGGCGTATGAGCCAGGCGTATCGCCGGCCGCTGGGGGCGGGACATCTTCGCCGCCAACTATCAGCCAGCGGCTCGCTATCGGTTTTGACGCCACCGAGCAACAGCGCCGGCGATGACGGTCAGAACGGCCCCACTGACGGCGGCTACTATCAGCTGGCCTATGATGGGGCCATAGTCAATGCCCCTCAAGGCTGGGATCAGGGTCTGGAGGATTAGTGCACCGACAACGCCGCCTATTGCTCCGTAGCCCGTGTTTCCGAGGCCTAGATCGTAGTGCCCCTTGAGCAAATCGCCGGCCGCATTCCCGCCGGCGACGCCGGCAATGAGCCAAATGATGAGATTAAGCGTATCGGGCATCAGTCTGCTCTTCTGCCGGTCGTCGGGGGATCGTGAAAGTGAAAAACTTGTCCATTTACCCCTTGATCTGATACGCCCCCAGCCCACATAGAACAAACCCTGAACTTGCCGGCCGCCGAACCTCAGGTGGCCCAACGTACGATACTTGGAGGCGTCGATGCCCGCAAAAAGCGCAACGAATTCATTGTCACCGGTCCCGCCCGATGAGGTTCAAGCCCTGTTCGGCGATCCGCCGCTGCTGCGGGGCGAAGATATCGGCCTCTACAATGAGCTCATGGGCCAATTCGCCAAGATCGTCGAGCCGAAGGACATGATCGAATGGTGGTGGGTCAAGGACATTACCGATCACAGTTGGGAAATCCGGCGCCTGCGCCGCTTCAAGGTCCTCTTTATTGAATTTGGGAGGGACATGATGCACCTCGGTGCCAAAATGCGTGCCACTGTTTTGGCGGATGAGGACGACGAATATGAGCCGCCGCCCGTGCCCGACAGCGAAAAGGACTCGGCCCAGTTGTTCATGGTACGCGTCGGCGAGTACAAGAGAGTCGACATGCTCATTGCGTCCGCCGAGCTCCGACGGGTCCATACCCTTCGCGAGATCGAGCGTCGTCGCGAGCATCTCGCCCGACGCTTGCGCAAAGCCTCCGACGAAATCATCGACGGCGAGTTCGCCGCGCTACCCCAGGCGGCGGAATGAGTGGTCAGAGATGGGAGCGCCATGACCTCGGAAGCTAAGATCGCCGCGAATAGGCGCAATGCACAGCGCAGTGCGGGCCCACGTACCGCGCCTGCCAAGGCGCGCGTCCGACGCAATGCCCTACGGCACGGTCTCGCCGCCGTTGTGGTGAACGATCCAGCCGTGGCGACCGAGGTGGGCCGCGTTGCTGCCGCCCTCTGCGACCCGGGGGCGGCCCCCTCGGACCGTGAACGTGCGCTGATCGTGGCCGAGGCTCAGGTCACTCTGAAACGGATCCGCAGAGTACGCGCTGAGATCATGGAGCAGATGTCGCCGGCGCCACCGACAAGACCCCCGGACGCGCAGGACACCGCGCCTATGCTGCAAGTGGAAGGTAATGCGCGCCACCTCGACCAGTTACTGAGGATTGAGCGCTATGAGCGTCGCGCTCTCTCGCGGCGGAAGCGGGCGGTGCGGCTACTAGCCCGGATTATTCATGACGGCGTGGATTTTGGGAGGTGAGCGGAGACTAAACCGGCCGGCTCACGTATGATTCTGTTGTCGAAACAAGATCGTACGTGACCAACAGGAAGCCCCACTCACCATGACGGAAGCTACGCTATTTCTACCCGGCCTGTCACCGGTCGGCGGAAAAACGATCAGTGCAACGT
>Ga0070699_100001598_pt1 | contig 20685 bp, 22 predicted proteins | sample KBSK1503metaG_FD_65473 | JGI IMG/M metagenome (GOLD analysis project Ga0070699, IMG submission 65473) | Corn, switchgrass and miscanthus rhizosphere microbial communities from Kellogg Biological Station, Michigan, USA - KBS K1-50-3 metaG | ecosystem: Host-associated > Plants > Roots >...
GTCGGCCATGAGAAGATGATACGGCATCGGAGACCATGAGTCACGCCCTTCCCGCCCTGCTGCTCGGCGTCTGCACCATTCTAGGGCTGCTCCTCGTCCCCCTCGGCCTTCCCGGACTGTGGGTGATGGTGGCCGGCATCGTCGGCTACGGCTGGCTCACAGACTTCCGCTCGGTCGGCGTCGCCACCATTGGGGCCGTGTTGGGCCTGGCTTTCCTGGGTGAGATCATCGAGTGGTGGCTGGGATTTCGGCTCACGAGAACGTTCGGCGGCTCCCGCCGGTCGGCGTGGGGCGCGCTCGTCGGCGGGATCGTCGGCGCCGTGCTGGGCGTGCCCGTGCCGATCGTCGGGAGCGTGATCGGCGCGTTCCTCGGGTCGTTCGCGGGCGCGGCGCTGTTCGAGTATTCGCTGTCCCGCGCGCCGGGGACCGCGGTGCGGGCGGGGTGGGGTGCCGTGGTGGGTCGCGCGACGGCCGCCGCGGCGAAGATCGCGCTGGGCGTCGTGATCGCCATCCTTGGAGTGTTCGCCGCACTACGCGGCTGAGCCCTCGTGTGGTCCGTGTCCCGTGTCCAAACCGCAGCGGGCACGCTCCAAACTGAGCGTGCCCGCTGTGCCATTACTGACCGCCGGTCTTCGCGGCCTTGTCCGCGTCGTGCTCGGCCTGCTTCGCCTCGCGCTTGGCGCTCGCCTCCGCTTCCTTGGCTTCCTTGTCGCTGAGACCCAGGCTCTGGAGCGTCTGACCGAGGCTCTTGCCGCTCTTCAGGCCGTCCAGGATCGCCTGAGTGGTGATGTTCGGGTTCTTCGCGCTCAAGTTGTGCGCCACCATGTTGGCGGCGACGAACTGGCCGTGCGTGAGCTTCGGATTCGCTTGCCGCGCCGCTAAGTAGTCAGTCTCGAGGGCGTCGGGTGTCGTGTCGAGCTTCTTTGCGACGCCGCGGAAGCTATCGGCATCCTTGGCCCGATCCTGATCCGGGTTCGACGGTTTGTTCACGTTGGGCGCATGCGCCGACGCGTGCCCGTGCGTGGGCTTCTGGGCGGCTACGGCGGTGGCAGTCGCAAGCGCGAGTCCCAACGCCAGCGGGACGCTCGTAGTCAGCCTTGCAGTGGTTCGCTTCATTGGATCCTCCAAGTTGGCATGGCAGGAGGCTGCAGGCTTTTCTGCAGCGCTCTCAACCCCCAAGACCGAACGAACGCGCGAGAAGTAACCGTTCCATCCTGCGCCCACGCATCTACGGCTATTGTCCCGTGACCGGCGTCACCGGGCCCGGGTGTTACAGTGTAGAAATGCGCTCCGTCCTCGGCTGTCTCATGTTCTGCGCGGCGCTCGGCAGCATCCGTCTCGCTGCCCAGTCACCTCTCACCGCGGGCGTCACGGTCGGTACCGTGAAGCTCACCGATGCGCGCTCCGAGCAGGCGCTCACCGGCGTGGTGCGATACGAGGCGACTCCGTGGCTCGGTCTTTCCGTCATGCCGGCCGCGGTCCACGTCTCGGACGTGGTCAGCGGCCGCTCGGTGTCGAGCAGCGGACTCGGCGACCTGCCGCTGTCGGCCGACGCCTTCCATGCGTTCGCGACGCCCGGTTCCCCCGTCGTGGCGGCTGCGCTGACGGTCGTGCTGCCGGAGGGGAACGCGACGTGCGGGCTGGGGAGCGGGGAAACGTCGGTCGGGCTCGATCTGGGCGTCGGCGTGTCCCCGATCCGGCGGCTCCGCGTCTCGGCCGACGCGAGCCGCAGCATCAGCGGCCTCTCGGCGCAATCCGCGCTCGCCGCGCCCCACGCGACGTCGCTGCGCGCCGAGGCCGGCTACGACCTCTCCCCTCGTTGGAGGGCGGACGTCGCGCTTGGCACCGATGTCGGCCAGTCGGATTCCACACAGGCCCTGAGCCGCGTGCTGAGCGCCGGGACGAGCCATGTGCTGGTGGGCTCGCTGGTCCTCGCGCTCGACGGCAGCGTCGGTCTTTCGGCGGCGTCGCCCAAGTGGACACTCGCGCTCGGCGTCGGGACGGCGTTCTCGGGGATCTCGCCGGTCAGCCCCGGGTCGTCGCTGCGGCGTCTGAAGAGCGCCTTCGGGGGAGGAGTGAGCCGCGGCAGTGGAGCGGGGAAGGTCGGCTGCCGCTGAGGTGCTATCGGTTGATTAAGTCTCTGCTTCTTTGACGGCCGCGAACGGCACCAGTTTCCGCTGCCGCTCGTCCCACAGCGTGAGGCGGACGCAGCGGAAGCTTTCCCACAGCGTGAGCGTCGGGACGTGGCGCAGCTCGGCATGCTCGTCCAGCGCCTGCTGGAGCCGATAGTTGGGGATCCGGGGATGCAGGTGATGGATGTGGTGGAGCCCGATATTCCCCGTGGCCCACTGGAGCAGCCTGGGGAGTCGGTAGTACGAGCTCCCCTGCAGCGCGGCGGCGTCGTACGCCCAGCGCTCGTCGTGCTCCCAGTATGTCGGCTCGAACTGGTGCTGGACGTAGAACAGCCACACGCCGAGCGACGTGGACAGGAGCGTCACGGGGAGCTGCACCAGCGCGAACTCCCGGAACCCGACGAGCGTCCCCATCAGCGCGATCGACGCCGCCAGGCCGACGTCGGTCCAGAAGATGCTGCGCCGCTCGCGCGTCCACTCGCGCGGCACGATGGTCGGGATGCGGTGCCGCACGAAGAAGTGCAGCACGGCGCCCACGCCGAACAGCACCGCCGGATGGCGGTACACGCGATACTTGAACCGCTCCCAGCGCGACCGGGCGAGGTATTCGTCCACCGTCAGCGTGTCGATGTCGCCGAACCCGCGGTGCTCGAGATTGCCCGAGGTGGCGTGATGGAGTGCGTGCGTCTTCTTCCAGTAGTGGTACGGCGTCAGTGTGAGCACGCCAAGGATCGAGCCGACGATGTCGGCCGCGCGCGTCGACCGGAAGAACGCCGCGTGGCCGCAGTCGTGCTGGATGATGAACAGGCGGATAAGAAAGAAGGCGGCGGGCACGGCCAGGAGCAGGGTGAGCCAGTAGCCGACGCGGAGGCTCGCATACATGAGCGCCCACGCGCCGGCGAACAGCGCCGCCGCGCTGGCGAGCTGCCACACGCTGCGCCGGAGCTGGGGTCCCTTGTAGCGCGCCAGGCGCGCCGTCCATGCCGCTTCGTTCGCCATTGCCCTACCGCTTCAGGGGTGTCCCAGGCTAATGGAGCCGGGGGGGGAAGTCAAACCGCAGCCGATCCGCGCGCACGGGTTAGATTGATCAGCTTGGGACCCCAAGGGAGGTTGTCAATGGCACCCGTCACAATCGCGCGGTTTGTGCAGGAGCTGGAGAAGCTGAAACAGGTGTCGGACGCCGAAAAGCTCAAGCCGCAGGAGTACGACAGTAGACTCGCCCGGATCATTCAAGAGCTACGCGAGAAGGGCATCGACGCCGATCGCGCCGCTACCACCGCGGCGCTCGCGGACGCCGTCAAGCGCGGGATCATCACACTGCCGGTGCAGGCGCACCTGCAGCGCCGGCTGGGGCTCACCTAGACGCCCTGGAAGTACTGTTCCTCCCAAGCGACGTCGAACACCTCGTGGCAGTGCCTGCACTGTAGCGAGGCGAGTCGTTCGGTGAGCGGTACACGCTCGCGGCAGTTGGGGCAGACCCCGTACTCGGTCACCCCGGGAAACCAGGCCGGGTTCTTGGGACGCGGCACTACGGACCAGCGGTGCGGCGGTTGGCTGATGATGTCGAGGAGCGGCCGCGGGACGTCCACGGCTTCGCCGCTGACATCAAGGAGTGCTTCGCGCGGCCCCAGCTTCTTCACTTGGTACCACGCGCCACGGCGGAGCGGGCGGTCGATCTCCGCTCGCACCCGAGCCCAGTAGCGCCTCGGCGTCACTGCCCCGCTCGTGTCAGGTCCACGGGAATCCTAGCGTCGCGTGTTTCCTTATCTCGTCATCGTGCCTTGCGATCCTGCGCAGCGCCCGGCGTGCCGATGAGATGCGCCCGGGGCGGCCGATGCCTGTCACAATAATACCGCTCGAGGCGGCCCGTGTCTTGGGACTTCTGGTGAGTCACCCAGCGCGCCGCCTGGTCGCAGGTCGTGTGGGTCACCCAGTCGTAGAAGTCGCAGCGAGGCCCGCCCATGGAACAGTGCTCCAAGCGCTCGCCGCCCACGTCACCGCGTTACCGGTGCGAATGGTTGGCGGACGCTATCTGCCTCCAGCGGTAGTTGCGCCTCCGCCATGTCGCGGTTGATCCACACCACGTGGTCGCCGCACATGATCGCATCCACCGGATAGGGCTGGGCCGCGAACGACTGGCCGTCTGAGCTGGCGACTCGGGTCGTCGGAAAATAGTACCAGCAGCGCTCGCCGCCCGGGTGGCTGTGGATCATGCCCACCGTGCCCCACCACCCGGCGTCCTCGCACGTCTGGTGAGGGACGACCCGCGTGGGGGTGGAGTGCTTGGGCTCGACGTCGGCTGGCGCGATGCGCCGTACCACCACGGTGCCGCCCCGTGTCTCGCCGATCATGCAGCCCATGAACTCGGTGGGATACGAGCGATATTGGAGCGCCAGATAGCGGCGCGCCTGGTCGGACAGGATCAGCCTTCGTACAATCGGCGGGCGCGTCGCCCCACTCCCGCTCCGCGCCCACGCCGACTCGACGAGCCGGGCGGACTCGGGCTGCAGGGCCAGTAACGCCGTCAGACCCAGCGCTGCGACTGCGGTGCGGATGATCCGCTTGCGACCTTCGTTCACGGCTCCCTGCTCCCTGCTCCCTGCTCCCTCGAGCGTACGTGCCGAACGAACTGCCCTTCCACCCGCGACAATGCGCAAGACCGATGCCAACCAACGAAGTCGAATAGTGGTGCGCAGCCGAGATGCCACGCTGCTTTTTGGGGCGCGGCCTTCGTGCGTCTGTGGTGCAAAACCAAAGAATCGAAAAAGAGTGCAGATTCTGGGAACGGCCGGTGTTGCGTCGGCATGTCAGCGGATTGCCACAACGGCGAGAGGTGACCTCCATGCAAACGTCCGACCCCACCGCGACCGCTACTACGCTTGGTCGCAAGCCGCGCGACGATGAGATCGACGTCTACGGCCTCACCCACCCCGGCAAGGTGCGGCGCGAGAACCAGGATCACTTTCTCATTTCCTCGCTCCAAAAGCGGATGCAGGTGCATCTCACGAGCCTCCCGATGACGGAGCTCCTGTCGCCGCACACCGAGCGGCTCGCGTTCTTCGCCATGGTCGCTGATGGCGTCGGTGGAGGTGTGGAGGGGGAAGAGGCCAGTCGGCTGGCGGTCGCGGCGATCACGCGATACGTGACCGAGGCGGTGCACTGCTACTACTCGGTGGATCTTGCGGACGAAGAGCGCTTCCCCCGGGCGCTCGAAGAAGCGGCGCTGCGCGTCCATGGGGACATTCAGGGCAGCAGCCCGACGGGCCCGCTGCAGGCGTACATGGCGACGACACTGACGCTGTGGATCGGCCTCTGGCCGCGCGCCTACCTCCTCCACGTGGGAGACAGCCGCTGCTACCTGCTCCGGAACGGCGAGCTGATACAGCTCTCGCGCGACCAGACGCTGGTGCAGGACCTGGTCGATCGGGGCGTGCTCCGTCGCAGCGACGCGCTGCGCTCGCCCTTCGCCAACGTGCTGTCGAGTTCCCTGGGGGGACCGCAGACGGCACCCATCGTGACTCAGATGCAGCAGGAGTGGGGCGCCGTAGGCCTGTTGTGCAGCGACGGCCTCACGAAGCACGTTCCTGACAGTCGCATCCGCGAACGCCTCCTCGCGATGACCTCGGCGAAACAGGTCTGCGAGGACCTGCTGCGCGACGCGCTCGACGCCGGAGGAACAGACAACGTCACCGTCCTGGTGGGGCGGACGTTGCGCAAAGACGCGACGTGAGGGGCGGCCGTCTCGTCTCCCCGGCCATGCCCAGCGCCGATCTCGTCATTCTCAGTACGCGGGTCGTCACCCCGGAGGGAGTTGCGCCGGGCGCGGTCGCGATCGCCGACGGCGTGGTTTCCGCCATCCACGAGCACGGTGCGGCGCCCGACGCGGCTCGGCGTCTGGACGTGGGAGACGCCGTGCTGCTGCCCGGCGGGGTGGACACGCACGTACACGTGAACGAACCGGGCCGGACCGAATGGGAAGGGTTCGAGACGGCGACGCGGGCGGCGGCGGCGGGCGGCGTCACCACAATCGTCGATATGCCGCTGAACAGCATTCCGGTCACCACGAACACGCCCGCCCTGGGGCTGAAGGCGCGGGCGGCCGCGGGTCGTGCCACGGTCGATTACGCTTTCTGGGGCGGCGTGGTGCCGGGCAACACCGACCAGCTCGCGCCCCTGGCCCGCGCGGGTGTGCGGGGCTTCAAGTGTTTCCTCATCGCGTCGGGGATTGACGAGTTTCCTCCTGTGGGGGAGAGCCAGTTACGGCCCGCGATGACCAAGCTCGCCGGGCTCGGGCTCCCGCTGCTGGTGCATGCCGAGCTCCCCGGCCCAATCGCGCGCGCGGCGGCGTCGCGCGGCAGCGACCCGCGACGCTACGGCTCGTATCTCGCTTCACGCCCCCGCGCCGCGGAGCTCGAGGCGGTGGACCTGATGCTCGGGCTCTGTCGCGAAACGGGATGCCGCGTCCACATTGTGCATGTGTCGGCGGCCGAGACGCTCGACCGACTGCGTGACGCCCGACGTGCCGGACTCCCGGTCACGGCCGAGACGTGCCCGCACTATCTCACGTTCGCCGCGGAGGAGATCCTGGACGGCGCCACCGCCTGGAAGTGCGCCCCGCCGATCCGAGAGCGGAGCAACCGGGAGCAGCTGTGGCAGGGCCTCGCCGACGGGACGCTCGACTTCGTCGCGAGCGACCACTCGCCCGCTCCCCCGGCGCTCAAGTGCCTCGACACGGGCGACTTCGTGCGGGCGTGGGGCGGGGTGGCGTCGCTCGAGCTGGGGCTCGCCGCCACCTGGACCGGAGCGCGCGACCGCGGCCGGGACCTGGCAGACCTCGCCCGCTGGTGCGCCGAGCGACCCGCCCGGCTCGCGGGCTTCACACGCAAAGGGCGGATCGCGCCCGGGTGCGATGCCGATGTCATCGTGTTCGATCCCGAGGCCCGTTTCACGGTCGCGCCGGAGCGGCTGCGCCAGCGGCATCCGGTCACGCCATACGCGGGGATGGTACTCCACGGCGTCGTGCGCCAGACTTTCGTGCGGGGAACCTGCGTGTACGAGGAAGGGGAGTTTCCGGGGGGAGCCATCGGCAGATGGGAACGGTGACGCACGAGGGCCTCATCGATCTCGCCGCCGCCCGCGTCGGCGGGCGGGCGCTGGTCGCGTCGGACGAATTCTTCGCGCCCAGGCACAACCTGCTCGCGGCGGGCGGCGCCGTGTCCGTCGAGGGCAAGTACACCGATCGCGGCAAGTGGATGGACGGGTGGGAGACGCGCCGGCGACGCGGCGCGGAGGGCGGGTACGACTGGTGCATCATCCGCCTCGGCATCCCGGGCGCAATTCGCGTCGTTACCGTGGATACGACTCACTTCCGTGGAAACCATCCCGCCGGGTGCTCGCTCGACGCGGCGCAGCTGTCGGGCACACCCGGAGTGAGCGCTCGAGCGCTACGCACGCTGGACCGCGCATTCGTGGAGCTGTTGCCGCGCTCGCCACTCGTCGGCGACACCGAAAACGAGTTTGCCCTCGTGAGTGACGCCGCCTATACCCACGTGCGGCTCAAGATCTACCCGGACGGCGGCGTGGCGCGGCTGCGCATCTGGGGCGAGGCGCGCCCCGACTGGCGGAGGATCGCGGCGGCGCGGCGCGCCGTCGACCTCGTCGCCGTGGAACACGGCGGCGTTCCGCTCGCCACGAGCGATCAATTCTTCAGCGAGCCGTTGAACCTGATCATGCCGGGACCGTCCCGTGACATGGGCGACGGGTGGGAGACGCGCCGCCGCCGGGGCCCCGGGCACGATTGGGTGGTGCTGCGCCTGGGCCGGCGCGGCGTGATCGATCGCGTCGACCTGGACACGACCCACTTCAAGGGCAATTTCCCCGAGAGCGCGAGTCTGGAGGGATGCGACGCAGCGGGAAGCGGCGCGCCGCCGGCTGACGACGCTGCCTGGCGCGAGCTCGTAGCCCGCACCACGCTGCGGGCCAACGCGCGCCACCGCCTGGCCGTCCCGCCTGGAAGGCGTGAGCCGGTGACCCACGTGCGGCTGAACATCTTCCCGGACGGAGGGGTGGCGCGGCTGCGGGTGTGGGGGAGACCGGTGTGACCGCGGCGGCATATCTGAACTCTCTCCCCATGCCCGCGGCGCGCACCGCGCTCGGCCGCTGCTGCGGCGCGCGCCGCTGGGTGGAGGCGATGCTCGCGGCGCGCCCGTTTGCGAGCGACGCCGAGCTGTTGGCGGCGGCGGAGCGGGTGTGGTGGGGACTGGGGCCCACCGACTGGCTCGAGGCGTTCGCCGCGCACCCCCGCATCGGCGACCGGGGAAGTGGAGGGGCGCTGACGGACTGGGCGCGGCACGAGCAGGCTGGAGCCGACGGCGCGGCCGGGGCGACGCTCGCCGCCCTGGCGCAGGGGAACCTCACGTACGAGGAGCGGTTCGGGCACGTGTTCCTGATCTCCGCCACGGGCAAGACCGCCGACGAGATGCTCGGCGCGCTGCGCGGTCGCCTCGCGAACGATCCCGCCACGGAGCTGCGCGTCGCGGCGGCGGAGCAGGCGAAGATCACACGGCTCCGACTCGACAAACTGGTGGTCTCATGAGCGGCATCACGACCCACATCCTGGACATCGCGCGCGGGCGGCCCGCCGCGGGCATCGCCGTCTCGCTGGCGCGCCGCTCGGGCGACGGTTGGGCCGAGCTCGCCACTAGCCGGAGCGACACCAACGGGCGCGTCGCGAATCTGCTCCCGCGCGACGTCAAGGCTGCCGCCGGTACGTACCGGCTGCGCTTCGACACGGGGGCGTACTTCGCGGCCTTGGGCGTCTCGCCGTTCCACCCGTTCGTCGAGATCGTATTCGAGATTCGCGATGCCGAGCAGTATCACGTGCCGCTGCTCGTCAGCCCGTTCGGCTACACGACGTACCGCGGCAGCTGAGCTGCCCGTGTGAGCGCCCACCTCGAGCAGTGGCTCAATCTCGCGCTCCGCTGGGCCCACGTGATCACCGGGATCGCCTGGATCGGGACGTCGTTCTACTTCAACTGGCTGAACAGCCGGCTCGCCCCGCCGCCGCCCGACCGGCGGGAGCCCGGCGTCGCGGGCGAGCTCTGGTCGGTGCACGGCGGCGGGTTCTACCGCGTCGTGAAGTACACGGTCGCTCCCGGAGAGCTCCCGCGTACGCTCCATTGGTTCAAGTGGGAGGCGTACGCCACGTGGCTCACCGGCTTCGCGCTTCTCGTCCTGATCTATTATTTCGGCGCGGCCTCCTTTCTGGTGCGACCGGAGACCGCGGCGCTCGGCCCCCGCGCGGCGATCGCCGTGGGCGTAGGGTCGCTCGTGGCAGCCTGGCTCGTGTACGACGCATTGTGCCGCTCGCCGCTGGCAGCCAGGCCGGTCGCCCTGGGTGCGACGCTGTTCGTGCTCGGCACGGCGCTCGCGTGGGCGCTGGCGCAGCTGTTGAGCCCGCGCGCGGCGTACCTCCACGTCGGGGCCGCGATCGGCACGATCATGGCGGCCAACGTGCTCATGGTCATCATTCCCGCCCAACGGGACATGGTCGCCGCGCTCACCGCGGGTCGCACTCCCGACGCAGTGCGCGGCCAGCAGGCGTCGCTGCGCTCGCTCCACAACAACTATCTCACGCTCCCGGTGCTGTTCATCATGGTGAGCGGCCATTACCCCGCTACCTACGGCCACAAGCTCAACTGGGCGATCCTCGCTGGGCTGGCGGTCATCGGAGTCGCGACGCGCCACTGGTTCAACCTGCGGAACCAGGGCCGGCGAAGCGTGTGGATCCTCCCCGCCGCGGCGCTCGCACTCGTCGCTTTGGCCGTCGTCACGGCGCCGCGGTCGGGGCCCGCTGTGTCGACCGTGGGTCAGGTCCCGTTCGCAGACGTGCGGCTGATCGTCGCGCGTCGCTGCGCCGGGTGCCACTCGAGCGCGCCCACGACGGCGGGGATCCCCGCCGCACCGCTGGGCGTCCTGCTCGACACCCCGGACCAGATCCGAGCCAACGCGGCGCGCATTCTCGCCGTCGCGGTCGACGCCCAGACCATGCCGCTCGGCAACTTGACGGGGATGACTCCCGATGAGCGGGATCTCGTGGGGAGATGGATCCGCACCGGGGCGTTGCTACGATAGCGCCGCGTTCGCCTCTGCTTCGCTGATCGCCCCGCAGTCGAGCGCCCGCCGGATCAGGCTCGCCCGCGCGCTACGTGCCGCCGGGTCCTCGAGCACGTTCCCGACCGCCGTCGACCCCAGGCTCTCCCTGAAGAACCCGTAGGCCGCGACGTAGCGCGTCACCAGCTGCGCCGGGTGGAGGTCCCATCCGTGGTAGAAGCCGCTCACGAGCGAGTGTCGCACGTCCTGGAAGTGCAGCCGCCAGGCGCGGAGCAGGTGGTCGCGCGGCGGCACGGGGAGCACGTTGGTCGAGCCGGCGGACAGGAGGACCCCGGTCCCCGCGAGGGCGACCTGCATGACGTGGCGCGCCTGGTCGCACGCCGGGTGGCGCAGTCGGTGTTGAGAGGGTGCGATCTCGAGCGCCGCCAGGTAGTCGTACACGCCGAAGTGCACGCCGGCACAGCGACCGCGCGTCGCGGCGACGAGCGCCGGGAGCGGGCAGCGGCCGTCGGGACCGAGAATCGCCCGCGGCGTCTCGACCATCAGCTCGAGGGTAAGGGCACCCGCTTCGAGATCCAGCCGCGACTCGAGGTCGTCGAGCAGGCGTACCAGGGCCGCCACTTCCTCCGGGTGCGCCACCTTCGGCAGCGTGACCGTGAAATGCGAGGGCAGCGTGCCACCGCTTCGCTCGACCAGCGACGTCACGAATAGCTCGAGGGTGCGGCGGGCTCGCGTCGCGAGCTCGGGGACCAGTGGCTTGATCCGGATGCCGCAGCACGGCGGCAGGGTTCCGGTCGCTATCCCGTTCGCCACCTCGGCGCCGGCGGTGTACGCCGCCGCGTCTTCTTCCTCATCGGACCGGGTACCGAAACCGTCCTCGAAGTCGATGCGCAGGTCTTCGATCGGCTCACGCTCGAGCTTGTGGCGAAGCTGTGCGTACACGGGATCGTCGAGAGCATGATCGACCGCCGCCGCGAGGTCGGATGCGTCGGGGGCGTACATCTTCAGCACCTGGAGCGCGAGCTCGCCCCAGTGCGAGGCTAACCTTGCGTGGAACAGATGCGCGCCAACGTAGGCCGTGTGGATCGGCCGGCGCGCGGGCATCACGCCCGTTGTCCCCAGAAATCCCGCAGGTCATGATACAGTACACGCGCCATGACGCGCGTGCGGTAGTGGGCGCTCGAGCGGATGTCATCGATCGGAGCCACGTCCTGCGCGATGGTGGGCAGGAGATCATCAGGACCTTCGGGGGCGGCGCCGGTCTCGAGCAGGCGCTCGACGGCGGGGCAGCGGCGGATGGTGGGCGCGACGCTCGCCGCCACCACGCGCCAGCCGGCGCCCGAGCGAGTGACGGCCAGGCCGACCTTCGCGATCGCCTGGGCCCGCCGCGCCCCGATCTTCTCGAACACCTGGTAGGCGTAGCGGCGGCGCGGGATCCGGATCCCCACGACCAGCTGGTCCGGACGGCGCTGCATCTGTTTGTAGCCTGAATAGAACCGGTCGAGCGGGACTTCCTCCCGGCCGCGCCGCGACTCGAGGACCACCACCGCGTCGTAGGCCATCAAGACCGGCACGCCGTCGGCGGCGGGCGACGCGTTGACGATGTTCCCCGCCCATGTGCCGCGTGCCTGGATCTGAATCGCCCCCACCTGACGCGCGGCGTCCACCAGCAGCGGAAACTCCTCCCCGGCCCGCGCGTCCCGGATCACGTCCCAATAAGTGGTGAGCCCGCCCAGCAGCAGCTCGTCCGCCGTCCAGCGTAGCGGCTTCAGGGGGTCGAGCGGGGACAGGTCGACGTAGGTTCGCTCGTGCGCTTCGACGTGCACGGGCCAGTGCACCAGCAGGTCGGTGCCCCCGGCCATGGGGATCGCCGCGCCGTCGCTCGCCAGCATGTCGAGCGCCTCGGGCACGCCTCCCGGCAACATGACGTTCACGTTTCCCGCTTCCCGCCCGTTCCCCGCAGAGCTTCCGCCACGCTGTCCACGATTCCGTCGTAACCGGTGCAACGGCACAGATTCCCCGCCATCAGCTCGCGAATGCTGTGCGTGCCGAGCAGCTCGGGATGCTGGCGGATCCACCACGCCGTCATCACGACGCCGGGGGTGCAGGCCCCGCACTGCGTGGCGCCGCACCGCTCGAACGGCTCGAGGGCACCCGGGTCGAGCGACTCCACGGTCTCCACCCGATGCCCGCGTACCTGATAGGTGGGGATGAGGCAGGAGTTCACGGGCAAGCCGTCTAAGTACACGGTGCAGGCACCGCACTCGCCCTCGCCGCAGCCCTCTTTCGTGCCGGTGAGGGCGAGTTGGTAGCGCAGCGTGTCGAGGAGCCGGTCGCCCGGGTTGATCGTGAGTGAGACAGGCGACCCGTTGAGGGTGAGCGAGATCTCCATCTCAGTCCAAAAGCTCCATCAGTCTCTCGGGCGTCAACGGTATCGCCCGCGGATCGACACCCGTCGCGCGGGCGACTGCGTTCAAGATCGCAGGCGCCGGCCCGTCGATCGGCAGCTCGCCCAGCCCCTTCGCGCCGCCAGCGCCGTGCGGGTAAGGGTTCTCGAGGAACGCGACGCGGACCGATGGCACGTCGTCGGAAGTGGGGATCAGGTAGTTGGTGAGCTGGTTGTTCGCCATCGCCCCGTCTCGCCACTTGCATTCCTCCATTAGCGCCCAGCCGATCCCCTGGACCACGCCCCCCTGGACCTGTCCCGTGGCGAGCGTCGGGTTCAGCACCTTGCCTACTTCCTGCACCGCGACGAAGTCGATCACGCGGGTGCTGCAGGTCCGCAAATCCACCTCGACCTCGGCGACGTAGGCGGCCCACGCAAACGCACCGTAGGCGTCGCCTCGGTACGTCTTGTCGTCCCAGGTGATCCCGGGTGGCGCCTCGTAGGCCGCTTCGCCGAACAGCGGCTCCCCGGGGTGCTCCCGGTGCCACTGTCCGATCGCCCGCTTCACCGCCGCCCCGCGGGCCGAGTCGTCGAGGCCCACCCGCCGGCGCAGATCATCCGCGGCGCGCTCGACCAGTCCACCCACGATCATCGTGGTGCGCGAGGCCACGGTGGGCCCCGAGTTCGGGACCCGGCCGGTGTCGGCTTCGGCGATGGTCACGTCCTCCGGTGCCAATCCCAACCGTGCCGCCGCGAGCTCGGTGAACACCGTCAGCGTTCCCTGGCCCATCTCGATGTTGGCGCTCAGCACCTCGACCCCGCCATCCGGGCTGCCTGCGACCCGCAGGCGCGACTTGAGCGCCACCTCACCGCCGCCGGTGAAACCGGCGCCGTGATAGAACGTGGCGAGCCCCGAGCCCCGGCGCAGCGTCGCGTGCGTGGCGTTGAACGCGGCGTGCTCCCGCTGTTTTTCCCGGTAGCGGGACAGCTCGAGCGCCCGCTCCATCACCGCCAGGCGGTCGGTGCCATCCCGGACCACCTGACCCGTGGCGGTCGTCTGGCCGTCCCTGAGCAGATTGACGCGCCGCAGCTCGACCGGATCGATGCCGAGGGTCCCGGCGATGACGTCCATGTGGCGCTCGCCTGCGAACTGCGACTGGGGCGCGCCGAAGCCACGGAACGCACCGAACGGGACGGCGTTCGTGAACATCGCGCGGCCGGTGATGCGCACGTGATCGCACGCGTACGGCCCGGCGGCGTGAATGATCGCGCGCGACAGGACGACCGGCGATAGCGTCACGTACGCCCCGCCGTCGATCACGACCTCGATGTCCTGCGCGACGAGCCGGCCGTCGCGCGTGAGCCCGGTGCGGTGCCGCACCAGTGCGGGGTGCCGCTTGGTGGTGGCGGCCATGTCCTCGCCGCGGTCGTAGATCAGCTTCACCGGCCGGCCACCCTTCAGCGCCAGTAGCGCGGCGTGCAGGGCGATGTGCGACGGGAATTCTTCCTTGCCGCCGAACCCGCCGCCCGTGGGTGTCTGGATCACGCGGACCAGGGGCTCTTCACGCGCGAGGGCGTGCTGCAGCGCCTTGAGGACGTAGTAGGGACACTGCATCGAGCCTTTCACCACCAGCACGTCCCCCTCGAGATAGGCGATCATCCCCTGGGTTTCGAGGTAGACGTGCTCCTGCGCGCCGGTCTCGTACGTTCCGGAGACGACCACCGGGGCTCCGGCGAGCGCGCGCTCCACTTCGCCTTTCTCGATCTTCAGATGCTTGATCACGTTGTCGCTGCCGTATTGGATCTGGTCCGGGGCGGGCGGGACGCGGAAGTCGAGGGCCGGCGACTCGGGCGCGACCGCGACCTCGACCGAGCGGACGGCGCGTCGCACCGCCTCGCGCGACGCATGAGCGAGCAGCAGCACTGGCTCGTGCACGTGCCGCACGTAGCCGGCCGCGAGCACCGGCTGATCCTGCTCGATCAGGGCCACGACGTTCGGTCCCGGGATGTCGCGGTGGTCCACCACGACGAACTGGGACCAGTCGACGTCCTTGCCGAACCGGATCGCGGTGACGCGGCCGCGCGGCGCCGGGCTGCGCACCGTCATGCCCCACAGGAAGCCCTCGAGCGGCAGATCGTCCACGTACCGCTCGCGGCCGGTGAGCTTGGCGAGTGCTTCGCGACGCTTCATGGTGGAATTCTGTCGCCTTGCTGCGCTCCCGGCCAGGGCGTAACGTTGCGGACCTTGAGAATGACGCTGGTCTGCACGGTCAACGGCGTGCGCCATGAGCGCGCGGTGGAGCCGCGGCTGCTCCTCTCCGACTTCCTGCGCCACGAGCTGGGACTCACCGGCACGCACGTCGGGTGCGAGCACGGTGTGTGCGGCGCTTGTACGGTCCTGTTGGACGGCGAGGCGGTCCGCTCCTGCCTGATGTTCGCCGTACAGGCGGAGGGGCACGAGCTCGAGACCGTCGAGGGTCTGAGTGGAGGGGACGCGTCGGGCGATGCGCTGCATCCACTCCAGGCCGCGTTCCGCGAGGCTCACGGACTGCAGTGCGGCTTCTGCACCCCGGGCGTTCTCATGACGCTCGTCCCGTTCCTGCGGGAACATCCCGATCCGGACGAGCGCGCGATCCGCGAGGCGCTGTCCGGGAATCTGTGCCGCTGCACCGGCTACCAGAACATCGTCGCGGCCGTGAGACTCGCCTGTGGCGCCGCACCGCGCGCGTAGCGGGATCGGCGAGCGCGTGCGTCGCAACGAGGACGCGCGGCTCCTCACCGGGCGCGCGCTCTTCGTCGACGACGTGCGGCTCGACGGCCTGCTGCACGTCGCATTTCTCCGCAGCCAGCACGCCCACGCCCGCCTCACGAGCGTCGACGCGTCCGCCGCGCGCACCCGGCTGGGAGTCGTGGCGGTATACACGGCGGCGGACCTGGGCGACTACTGGCGCCCCGGTCCGCTGCTCGTGCCGCCGCCTCCCATCGCCGGCCTCGTCTTCAACCCGTGCACCCAGGTCCCGCTCGCCAAGGACAAGCTGCGCCACGTGGGCGAGCCCATCGCGATGGTCGTGGCGGAGAGCCGCTACGTGGCCGAAGACGCCCTGGACGACATCGTGGTGGAGGCGGACCCGCTTCCCGCCGTGGTGCACCTCGAGGCTGCGCTTGCCCCGGGGGCGCCCCGCGTGCACGACCACCTGCCGTCGAACCTGGCGGCGCACGCGGTACAGCGGAAGGGCGACTGGGCGCGGGCCAAAGCCCGCGCCCATGCCGTCATCAAGCGCCGGTTCCGCTACGATCGTGGCGCCTCGGCCGCGATCGAAAACCGCGCGGTGGCGGCGCAATGGGACCCGCGCGCCGAGGAGCTGACGGTGTGGGATACCACGCAGGCGCCGATCCCCATCCGGAACGGTCTCGCCCAGCTGCTCGGCCTGCTCGAATCGCAGGTGCGCGTCATCGCGCCGTTCGTGGGCGGCGGCTTCGGGCCGAAGATCATGATGTTCTACCCCGAGGAAGTGCTGGTGCCATGGGCGGCGCTGCGGCTGGGCCGCTCGGTCAAATGGACCGAAGACCGCCAGGAGAACTTTTTCGCCACCACACAGGAGCGCGGCCAGATCCACGACGCCGAGCTCGCGGTGACGAAGGACGGCAAGATTCTCGGTGTGAAGGACGTGTTCCTGCACGACACCGGCGCCTACGATCCCTACGGCCTCACGGTGCCGATCAACAGCCAGTGCACGCTGCTCGGCCCCTACGACATCCCGAGCTACGAGAGTGAGTTCACCGCAGTCTTCACGAACAAGACGATCGTTACGCCGGTGCGTGGCGCGGGGCGCCAGCACGGCGTGTTCGTGATCGAGCGGCTCCTGGACTTCGCCGCCAGGGAGCTCGGGATGGACCGTGTTGAGATCCGCCGCAGGAACCTGCTCCGGCGCGACCAGTTCCCGTTCAACAACGAAATCCTGTTCCAGGACTCGGCGCCGCTCACTTACGACAGCGGCGACTACGAGCCCGCCCTCGACGAGGCCCTCAAAGTCATCGACTACGAGCGCTTCGTGCGGGAGGAGCAGCCACGGCTCAAGGCGGCGGGGCGCCACGTGGGAATCGGCGTGGTGTGCTACGTCGAGGGCACGGGGATCGGACCGTACGAGGGCGCGCGGGTCACGGTCGAGCCGAGCGGGCGCATACGGCTGGCGACGGGCGTGGGAACGCAGGGGCAGGGGCATTTTACGGTGTTCGCTCAGATCGTGGCCGACGTCCTGAGCGTGGACGTAACGGACGTGCATGTGATCACGGGCGACACGCGGGAGTTCCACTGGGGCACCGGCACGTTCGCGAGTCGCGGCGCCGTGGTGGCCGGCAGCGCCTGCCACGCGGCGGCGGTCCGAGTCCGCGAGAAGATCCTCGAGCTGGCGAGCCGTGAGCTCAAAGCCGCGGCGGCGGATCTCGTGCTCAATGGCGGGCGAGTCCACGTGCGCGGCGACCCGAAGGGCGGCATGGCGCTCGGCGCGCTGGCGCTCAGGGCGAATCCGCTGCGCGGCGCGGTGCGACCGGGCACCGAGCCCGGTCTCGAGGCCACCGCGTACTTCGGCCCCGACCGGGGCAGTACCGCGAACGGCGTCCACGCGATGGTCGTCGAGGTCGACCAGGAAACGGCGCAGGTCGAGATCAAGCGCTACGTCGTCGTGCACGACTGCGGCCGCGTGATCAATCCGATGATCGTGGAGGGCCAGATCCAGGGCGGCGTGGCGCACGGCATCGGCAACGCGTTCTACGAGCAGCTCGTGTACGACGACGAGGGACAGCTGCTCAACGCTTCGTTCATGGACTACCTGCTCCCCACGGCGACCGACGTGCCCAACGTGGAGACGACCCATCGGGAGACGCCCTCGCCGCTCAACCCCGTGGGCGCGAAGGGTGTGGGCGAAGCTGGCGCGATCCCCACCGGCGCGCTGTTCGCGCAGGCCGTCGAGGACGCGCTCGCCGGCTCAGGGTTGGAGATCTGCGAGATCCCGCTCAGCCCCAATCGGCTGTTCGAGCTGATTCACGAGGCGCGATGAAGCCGGCACCGTTCGACTACTTCAGTCCGGCCACGGTGGACGAGGCCCTGGCGCTCCTCGACGAGCACGGCGGCGACGCGAAGCCGCTGGCGGGCGGCCAGAGCCTCATTCCCGCCATGAATTTCCGGCTCGCCCGGCCCGCCGTGCTGGTGGACCTGAACCGGATCGCCGATCTCGCATATGTGCGCGCGGCGCCGGGCGGCGTCGCGATCGGCGCGATGACCCGGCAGCGTGCCGTCGAGCGCAGCGACGACGTGGCACGCGCGGCGCCGCTCCTCGCCGAAGCGATGCCGTCGATCGCGCACCCCCAGATCCGGAACCGTGGCACCCTGGGTGGCAGCATCGCGCACGCCGACCCGTCGGCCGAGCTGCCGGCGGTGATGCTCGCGCTCGACGCCCAGTTCCGGGCGAAGAGCGCCACGGGCGAGCGCTCGATCGCCGCGGGCGAGTTCTTCAAGGGCATGCTCGAGACGGCCCTCGCGCCGGGCGAGCTGCTGGTCGAAATCGCGGTGCCGCGGCTCCCCGCCTCGAGCGGCACGGCGTTCCTCGAAATGGCGCGCCGTCACGGCGACTACGCGCTGGTGGGGGTCGCGGTCGTCGTGACGCTCGACCCGCGGGGTCGTTGCCAGGAGGCGAAACTCAGCCTGCTGAGCGTGGGCGATGGGCCGGTCCTCGCGACCGAGGCCGGGAAGGTTCTCGCCGGCCAGAGCCCGTCGGAGGAGCTGCTGCGCGCCGCGGGCGACGCGGCGGCCACGCGCGACGTGGATCCCCCGTCCGACATCCACGCCTCTGCCGCCTACCGCCGTCAGCTGGTGGCCGTGCTCACGCGCCGCGCCCTGGCGCGCGCATTCGAGCGGGCGGGGCACGCACATGAACGGGATACCTAGGCTGGACCTGCAATCGCTTCACCCCGGGCTGGCGCCCGGGGTTAGTTGAACCACATAACGCAAGCTGACCCCGGGCGCGAGCCCGGGGATCGAAGAACTCATCCGTCGAGGAGCGCTGTGCCATGAAGATCTACGATCTCTCCCAGCCGCTCAACGAGCGGAGCTCTTTCTGGCCCTACTACCCGCCATTCGAGGTCAAGTACATCAAGCGCAAGGCCGAGCATGGCGTGAACGCGCAGTACATCATGACCTCGAATCACATGGGTACTCACCTCGACGCGCCGCGCCACTTCGTCACGGCCGGCAAGACGATCGACGAGCTGCCACTCGAGTGGCTGTGCGGGCCAGGCGTGATCGTGGACCTGCGGGATGAAATGGACGAGCTGGCGGTGTACACCCCGCAGATGATCGAGCAGCGGGTGAAGGTGAAGCCGGGCGACCTCCTGCTGCTGCACACGGGATGGCACCGCTACGCGGACTTCGGCGCCACGCCGGACGAGGAGCGCTACTACCACTATCACCCCGGCGCGCATCCCGATCTGGTGCCCTGGTTACTGGAGAAGAAGATCCATGTGTGGGGTGTCGACTGCGTGTCCACCGACCACCCGATGAACCTGCCGATCGGACGTTTCCTGGGTAAGGGTGCCCACGGCCAGTGCGACAAGGTGCGCGCCAAGGCAGAGCAAAAATTCGGCGGCAAGGCGGCCGTCGATAAGATGTTTCCCGACTCCGCCTACCAGCTTACTCACAACGCGCTGTTCCCGAAGGACTGCATCCACATCGAGAACCTGGGCGGCGAGATCGAGGCGGCGGAGCTCCAGAACAAGCGGCTCATCGTCGGCTGCTTCCCGTGGAAGTTCAAGGGAGGCGAGGCCGCGTTCTGCCGCACCGTCGCGTTCATGGGAGAATGGACGATCTAGCGGATCGCTCCGCCACCGAGCTCGCCCGGCTCGTTGCATCGCGCGAGGTCTCGCCGGTCGAGGTCGTCGAGGCGTGCCTCGCGCGGGTCGAACGCCTCAACCCCGCCGTCAACGCCGTCGTGACCCTCAACCCCCGGGCGCTCGACGACGCCGGCGAGCTCGAGCTGCGGCTGGTGCGCGGCGAAGAGGTGGGTCTGCTCGCCGGCCTGCCGGTCGGCATCAAGGACGTCACGCCCGTCGCGGGGCTCCGCACGACGTACGGCTCCCAGCTCTATCGGGACCACGTACCGACCGAGGATGCGCTGGTCGTGCGGCGGCTGCGGGATGCGGGCGCGGTGATCCTGGGCAAGACGAACTGTCCCGAGTTCGCCGCCGGTGGGAACACGTTCAACGAGGTGTTCGGCCGCACGCGCAACCCGTGGGACCCGACGCGCAGCGCCGGTGGCTCGACGGGCGGCGGCGCGGCGGGGCTGGTCACCGGCATGATCATGCTCGCCGAGGGGACGGACCTGGGCGGGTCGCTGCGGATTCCCGCATCGTTCTGCGGCGTCGTCGGGCTCCGACCGTCGGTCGGGCTCGTTCCGACGTATCCGTCGGACTGGGCGTGGGACACGCTCCAGGTCGAGGGCCCCATGGCGCGCACCGCGGCGGACGTGGCCCTGATGCTGCAGGCCGTGGCGGGTCCGAGCCCGCTCTCTCCCCTCTGCCAGCCCACCGCCGGCCGCAACTTCGTGGCCGCGGCCGCCCGCGGCATACCGCAAGGCCTGCGGGTCGCCTACTGCCCCGATATCGCCGGGATCGGGATCGATCCTGCCATCGAGCGGTTGTGTCGCCGGGCCGCAGTCGGGCTCGGCGAACTCGACGTGGAAGTCGAGGAGATCGACCTCGACCTGTCGTTCGGGCGGAAGGCGTTCCTCGCACTGCGCGGGCTGTGGTTCGTCGCGCAGATGTTTCCGCGAATGGAGCAGCTCGACGCATTCGGAGCCAACGTCGCGGGTAACATTCGCGCCGGGCTCGACGCGACCACGCGGGAGCTGGGCGCCGCGGAGGCGGCGCGCGGCAGGATGTGGCACCTGTTCCACGACTTCTTCGGGAAGTTCGACCACCTGCTCACCCCGTGCATGGCGGTCCCGCCCTTCCCGGTGGACCAGAACTATCCCGAGACCGTGGCCGGCAAGAAAATGGAGACGT
>Ga0070699_100001600_pt1 | contig 20681 bp, 16 predicted proteins | sample KBSK1503metaG_FD_65473 | JGI IMG/M metagenome (GOLD analysis project Ga0070699, IMG submission 65473) | Corn, switchgrass and miscanthus rhizosphere microbial communities from Kellogg Biological Station, Michigan, USA - KBS K1-50-3 metaG | ecosystem: Host-associated > Plants > Roots >...
CGCACGTTCGACTGGCCTCGAGCCCCAGCAGCACCAGCTGCTTCTCGCGGTGAAGGGTATGCCGGAGGGTGGGGAGGCGACGGTAGGCGTCCTGGCGGAGCGCTTGCAGATCGAACACCACAGCGCCGTCGAACTGGTCGATCGTATGGAGGCGCGCGGCCTGGTCCGGAGGGTTCGAGCCAACGACGACCGTCGGTACGTGTTCGTACGCCTCACCCCGCGCGGCGAGGCTCTCCTGCCGCTCCTGTCGATGTTCCATCGCGCCGAGCTCCGGTCGGTCGCCCCGTCCCTGTCGTGGACCCTCAACGCGCTGCTCGCGCACAGGCGCCGCCCCCGATGGCTCGCGAACCCGCAGGCTTGGGCCTTGCGAAGGCGCCTGGGCCAGACGTGAGCACCCGGGCAAGCGGGTTCGGAAGAGGTTCGAGCGAAATGCTCAAGAAGGTGCACGACGCCATTGCCCGTCTAGGGCAGGACAGCACGGGAGATCTCGGCGACTTCACGGCCAACTGGCGCATCATCCCGATGTCGCTTGCCGCGGTGGCGATTGGCTTCCTCGGCGCCTGGGTGGCGCTCGCGCTGCTGCGGCTGATCGGCTTGTTCACCAACCTCTTCTTCTTCCAACGCTGGGACACGGCGCTCGTCTCCCCCGCGGGCAACCGGCTCGGCCTCCTCGAGATCCTCGTTCCGGTCGGCGGCGCGCTCGTCATCGGTCTCATGGCCCGCTACGGCTCCGAGCGTATCAGGGGCCACGGCATCCCGGAGGCGATCGAGTCGATCCTCATCAGCGGCAGCCGAGTGGAGCCGCGCGTCGCCATACTGAAGCCGATCTCGGCAGCCGTCTCGATCGGCAGCGGCGGCCCGTTCGGCGCCGAGGGACCGATCATCATGACCGGCGGCGCCTTCGGCTCGATGGTGGCGCAGTTCTTCAACCTGACGAGTGCAGAGCGGAAGACGCTGCTGGTCGCGGGCGCGGCGGCGGGCATGTCGGCGACCTTCGCTTCCCCCGTGGCGGCCGTGCTCCTCGCCGTCGAGCTGCTGCTCTTCGAGTGGAAGCCCCGGAGCATGATCCCGGTGGCGCTGGCGAGCGCGACCGCGGCGGCCGCCCGCCGCTACATCATCGGCCTCGGGCCGCTCTTTCCGACACCTCCGCACCCGGTCTTCATCGGACCCAGCGGACTCATCGGCTGCGCCGTCGTCGGGCTGCTCGCGGGTGCGCTGTCCGCCCTTCTCACCCTGGCGGTTTACACGGCTGAAGATGCGTTCCGGCTTTTGCCCATCCACTGGATGTGGTGGCCAGCGCTCGGCGGCCTCGTCATTGGCGTCGGGGGGTTGATCTTCCCCCAGGCCCTTGGTGTCGGCTACGACACGATCGGGGCGCTCCTGCAGGGCGATGTGCCGGGCCGGGTGATCGTCGGCATCCTGCTCGTCAAGTCGATCATCTGGAGCGTCTCACTCGGCTCGGGGACTTCGGGGGGTGTGCTCGCACCGTTGCTTCTCATGGGCGGTGCCCTCGGTGGCGTCGAAGCGATGTTCCTTCCGAGCGAGGGAACCGGCTTCTGGCCGCTCGTCAGCATGGGGGCAATCCTCGGTGGGACGATGCGGTCGCCCTTCACGGGCGTCGTCTTCGCCGTCGAGCTGACTCACGACGTCAATGTCCTGCTGCCGCTGCTAGTGGCCGCCACCATCGCGCACGGGTTCACGGTGCTCTCGCTGCGGAGGTCGATCCTCACGGAGAAGGTGAGCCGGCGAGGCTACCACCTGAGCCGCGAGTATGCGGTCGATCCCCTCGAGATTCTCTTCGTGCGCGAGGTCATGCGCCGCAACGTCGTGGTATTCCCAGCGGACGTTCACGTCGACGCTCTTGCCGGCGCGCTGCGGGGCGATCGGCCCACCCGCCAGCAGCTGCTGTTCCCGGTCCTGGATGCGCAGCAGTGCCTGGTCGGCGTGGTGACCCGCCACCAGCTGCAGCAGCTCGTGGAGCGGCGCGCCGACGGCGACGGCCGCCCGCTGTCTGACCTCATCGAGCGGAACCCGGTCGTCGCCTACCCCGATGAGCCGCTGCGGGCCGTGGTCTACCGCATGGCGGAGACCGGGCTCACCCGCTTCCCCGTCGTCGAGCGCGGCGATGTCCGGCGACTGATCGGCGTCGTCGGGCTGTTCGATCTCCTCCAGGCGCGGGTGCGTAACCTCGAGGCGGAACGGCGCCGCGAACGCTTCCTCCCGCTGCGTCTCGTGCTTCCGGGGAGCCCGCGCCGGCAAAAGAACGCTGATGTGCATGACGGGAACCTTTCCGCTGATCGCGACTCCGTCCAGGGGTAGAGGATGAACTCTCGTCGTCACGTCGAACTCTTCGAATGGCACTGACGGGAATTCAAGACGTACCTCACCGCCCCGAAGTCTGGCACCATGATGCTCAAGGACGGCGAAGAGTACGGGCGCGGGTTGTCGCTCAAGACTTGCCGCAACGTCATCGACGCGACCTTCCGTGCGCTGTTTCGGGATGCGCGCGCAATGCGAGCGTCGCCCAGGGGTTCGCGGATGCCGTTCACCCCGACCTCGGCGGCGACGAGGAGGGACCGGCTCGCTCAGAGAGGGGCGTGTTGACGCGACTGCTGAGGCGGGCTTACGCTGCTCGTCGCAGATCGGCCGTCCCCATGCGCCGTCAGAGCAACTTCGGAGCAGCGAGGTCCGAGGCGGCTACGCCGCGCGGGTTCACCAACGAGGCGGGGTTCGGGTGGTGTAGGCGACTGCCTGTCTCCATCCTCGTCGTCATCCTGGGCGGCGGCCTGCTCTCGGCGTGCCAGCCGATCCCACAGAGTTACTATGACTGGCTTGCTGCTGGGGGCGGCTACGACGATGGGTATGCGTATGCGCCGCTGTTCCACGGTCACTTCATCAACGAGTGCCGCCTTCCCGATGCCGACCATCCTCGGGACTGTCGAATCAACGGAGGCCGGATCGGGTCGAGCGGAATCGGGTCAAGTGACCCGGCGCCGTTCGGTCATTCGCTCGCACTGTCGTCCGGACGCCTATCGGGGAGAATCGGCGGGAGCGCGGATCGCGGGAGCGGCATGACCGGGCACGCCACCTCCCACGGTAGCGGGGGCGCCTCGCACGGCGGCCACGCTGGCGGCGGTCATGGTGGACACGGCGGCCGCTAGACGCTTCGGGTCGTAACGAACAGAGTTCCCACCCGACCGCGAAGTCGACCAGCAGGTGCCAGGCGTCGGTTGCGCTACGCTCCGACAAAGACCGCGTGCGAGCCGGTCGCAACGCGGACGTGCGGCAGGATGCCGTAGCGCCGCGCTTGGTCCGCCCGCCCCACGCGGCGTTGCGCGGTACGCTGTGCGCGTCCAGCGTCTCGAACCTCTCTGGGCCGCACTGCCAGGCGTCCCACGGCGACAGCACCTCGCTCGCTGCGGGGCCGGGAATAACGCCCATGTCGCCAACGTCAACGCCGGCGTTGAAGTGGGCGGCGACCGTTTGTAGGCCGGCGCGGGACGGCGCTGTCGCGGCGGTCCCCTGCGACGCCGCATGGCGTCCGCCGCGGCGAGGTCGACGGCGCATTCTGCTGCACGCGCGATGGTGAACCGTGCAGCGCCGCGCGCCTCGCGGCGCTGCGAGTTGCGGCGTGTCCACGTGGCGCGTGTTCGCGGGGTGGCTGATCGGTACGGCGGTTGCTGCTTCTCGCCCCGCCTCGCCGCCCACGTCTCCGCGCCTACCTCGCGCCGGTCAGGTGAGATCGCCCACAGGAGTGTCCCTCGTGAGGAAGTTCATCGTCCTGATCCTGCTCGTGATCGCGGCCGCGCCCGCCTCGGCTGGCGTCGCCGGTCGGTGTCGCCGCCTGTGCCGCCCCGAGATCTTGCGCTGCTGGAGGGCCGGCTACACCCGCGTCGCCTGTAGGCGCGCACTGCGGGCGGAGTGCGCCCAGAGCGGCGGGGCGGTCTGCCAGTTCGTGCCGCCAACGACCACGACGACGCTGCCGCCTCTGCAGTGCTTCACCGACCAGGATTGCCAGGACGGCAACCTGTGCAACGGCACCGAGGTCTGCGTCGCGGGTCGTTGTCTGCCGGGCACGCCGCTGCTGTGTCCGGACGGCTCGCCGCAGCTGTGGCTCGGCACCGCCAACGACGGGGTGGGCTACGTGAACGTCGGCATGACGCTCTGCCGATTCGGGTCGCAGCTTTCGGGTAACTATGTGTGTTCTCCCGCCAGTCCTTTCGTCGACTGCCTCGCTTCCACCGGCACCGTCTCGGGGAGCGTCGTCGGCTCGACGTTCTACCCGCTCATCACCTTCGGGAACGGCGCCTACTGCTCCGTGAACGGCCTGCTCGTCGGCCTCACGATGGGCGGCACCTACGGCTGCTACGATCCCTTCGGCATCCTCCTGGACGCGGGAGCCTGGACCATGAGTCGCTGCCCGTGACCCTGCGGTCGGAGATGCCGCTCATGATCCCATCAAGCTAGCACGTACAGTCGGCCTCCCGTCCTGTTGGTGCCGGCCCTTTTCTTCGGAGCCCTTCCTCGACCAGCGCCTTGAACGAGGTCCGCCGCTGGATGGCGGCAATCCTCGTACGATCTGGCCGGGCCCGGCATGGTTTCGCTTCCGGCGCAGATGCAACTGTCACCGTGAGCCCGACGTAGGCGAGTCACTCGGCGAGTTGCCGTCCCACCAGTCGCGTCAGGAGCGTCGTCCAGCATGTTTCCCGCTGTTTTGCTGCCGCCCAGCACGAGGTGTCCGTAGTTTGTGACCGCCTGCCGCCCTTGATAGTGTCTTCACTACACTTGCAGCGGGGGGTGAGGGGATGAGGATGACGCAGGCAACGCTGCTCCGCGTCGCGGCACTGGTAACCCTGGCCGGCGGCGCGCTGGCGGGGACTCCCTACGACTTTGCCGGCCACTGGACGGGCAGTGCACAGGAACACGGCAAATCCGCCGTGACATTGACGGCGGACTTCACCACCAGCGGTGCCAAGAGCTTCACCGGCACGATCGTTGCGACAGGTGATGACAAGCCCTCCCAGTGCACGGTGAAGGGCAAGGCCAAGCGGCCGAATGTGTCGATCCGCGGCACGTGCGACGACGGCGGCGTCATCACCCTCCATGGCCGCGTGAACCCCAAGAAGCAGACGATCGCTGGCGGCTTCGTCGAGAAGCGGAATCGGCGCCGGCACCGGGGGAAGTTCACGCTCGGCAAGGGAGCCGGGACCACGCTCAGGGGTGCAGTCTCGGCGCCGACGGCCAGCCTTGCGATGCTCCAGCACAAGACCTTCGTGGGAACGCTGCTCGCGCGCCTCATTCCGGGCGCCTACGCGCAGTCCTCGGGAATGGTGCCGGTGCCCAATGCGAACATCCTGCTCTTCACCATCGACAACGGCGGCCGTCCGACGTCCACCACGCCGATTGCGAGAACCACGTCCGACGGCAACGGCAACTACACTCTCACCCTGCCGCCGGGTACCAATCTCGGCAGCAACCTGTTGGTCCAGGCCAGCAACTCCACCACGCCGACCCCGGTCGGCAGCCCTGGCCAGCAAGGCTGCCCGGCCACGCAGACCGTCCTGAACCTGTCGCCGATCTCGGAATATGCGACGCGGGCCTTGATCGCGGCGGTCGCCAGCAATTCCACCACCCTGGCCAACTACACGCCGAACGAGATCAACGCGATCATCGCGAAGGTGACCGCGCTGGCGCAGGACCCGAGCCTGATTGGCGCGACGATCCAGGACACCGTCACCAACATCGCAAATGCGATCGATCCCGAGATCCGAGACGATCTCAGGAACGCGGCCACGCCCGGCGAGGCGTCGGCGCCCCAGGGCCTGGGCGGCACCTATAATTTCGTCGGCTTCTCCGCGGATGACGCTGGCACCAGCCTGAGCCTGCATCAGGAGTTGGGCACGCTGAACGTCGACGTTTCGGCCAAGACCTTCTCGCATACCGGCCCCAAGTCGTCGGTCAACCTCGGCGAGGTCTGTTCGGCCAACCAGAGCACGCCGTGCAGCCTCTCGTTCACGCGCAACACATCCAGCGCGACCAAGAGCGGCGCTGGCACCGTCAGCCTGCTCGGCGGAAACCAGATCCTGTTCCAGCCGTCGAACGGGGAGACAGGAGCGCTCGGGTTCTACGACTCGTCCGGCAACGTCATCGTGCTGGCGACGGGCGATGGGCTGATCGTCGCCTTCAAGCAGGCGAGCAGCGCACCCACGGTCGGTGGCAGCTATCACGGCGTCCAGCTCGACGGCAGCTTGAGCGACAGCTTCACCGCAGCGCAGGGCATTCCCTTCAACCTCGGGGGCGCGAGCACGCAAATCAACGATCCAGTGACGATCTCCGCCGGCACCGTCAGCGGGACCAACAGCAAGAACGCCCTGTCCAAGGACATCACCTGCAACGGCGGGGCAGCCTGCTCGTACACGGAGACCGTGAGCGGCAGCATCACCGGCGGCAGCTTCAGCGCGCCGGTGTCGGTCGACGCGACGGGCGTCCTGACGGTCTCGCCGAGCGGCGAGGTGGCGCATCTGGGCGCAGTGAGCGCGGACGGCAACCTGTTCGCCTTCCTCGATGGGGATCCCGTCGGCAACGGCGACGGCGGCATCGTCGTCGGCGTGAAGCAGGGCAGCGGGATGACCAATGCCAGCCTGAACGGGTCGTACGGCTTCGTGTCCTACGAGTTCGGCCTCGGGCCCAACTCGCGCAGCCTGCAGGGCCAGAGCGGCATCGTGAAGCTGGACGGCAGCGGCGGACTCATCGGGAATCTCGCCGGCAGCCAGATCCGTGTCGACACGAGCTGCGGAGGCGGCTTCTGTCCGGGTAATGCCGCGAGTCAGAACTCGAAGACGGAGTCGCCGAACACGACCTACAGCGTGACCGCGACGGGCGGGGTCACCATCGTCGGTTCGAACAACACGGCGATTTCCGGTTTCGCGAGCCCGGATGGCAGCGTTCTCGTGTTCACCGAGACGCACGACGGTTCCGGCCAGAGCCAGGGCAACAACACCGACAGCCAACGCGGGTTGTTCGTGATGTTGAAGTAGTGCGGACGGTCCTCTTCGACGTCGGGAACACGCTCTTCCACCTCGACTACGCGTTCATCGCCGGCGTGCTGGCGGAGCACGGACATCCGGTCGACCCGGCCGCACTCCGCGTCGCGGAGTACGGCGCCAAGGAGGCGATCGATCGCGCCCTCACGGCGAATGGCGCGCTCGAGTTCGCCCTCTGGCGCGACGACGCCGCGCGCCGGCCGTCCTACTTCACGATCGTGCTGAACGCCGCCGGCGTGCCGGCCGACGACGCCGCGCGGATCCTCGACCTCCTCGAGGAGCACAACCGGGCGCGCTGCCTCTGGCGCGTCATGGAGCCCGATACACCCGCCGTGCTGGACGCGCTCCGCGCGCGTGGCTACGCGCTCGGCGTCGTGTCGAACGCCGACGGCCGCGTCGAGGCCGACCTCGTCCGCGCCGGTCTACGGCCGCGCTTCGCGACCGTCGTCGACTCGCACGTGGTCGGCGTGGAGAAGCCGGATCCGGCGATCTTCCGCATCGCCCTCGAGCGGATGGGCGCCGAGCCCGCAACGACGCTCCACGTCGGCGACGTCTTCGCGATCGACGTGCTCGGGGCGCGCGGCGCCGGCCTCGCGGCGGCGCTCATCGATCCGCTCGGAGACTACCCGGGAGTCGCCGATTGCCCGCGTATCCGGCGGCTCGCGGACCTCCTCGAGCTGCTACCCTGACGTCTTCCACTCCGGCGCCTTGACTCGCGCGCGCCTTCTCCTCACTAGAGGTGGATGAGCCGCGGGGCAGCGCTCGGACCGGTCGTCGCGCTGATCGCGACCTTCGGGTGTGGCGTCCTTCCCCACCGATCCAGTCCGGAGACGGCCCCGCGCCGCCGGCAGTTCACCTTCGCCTGGCCCTTCCGCGAAGGGGAGAGCGTGGCGCCGCGCGGAGGCACGACGCAGGGGGCGCCGGTCGAGCTCGACACCACGCCCGGTGCGGCGTGGGAGGCGCTGCGAGAGCCCGGGCTCGGCCGGCTCGAGCGCGATCGTCGTGCGATCCGCGCCATGGCGGGCACGTATCGCGCGAGCTTCGACTTCCTGGAGGTCGCCGGCTTCCGGCCCGGCTTCGTCCCCGATCGTCCGTACCAGTCGTGGGGGACGGAGGTCGTGTACGTCGCGCGCGACGAGCCTCGCTTCCTGCGCCTCCAGCACCTCCTCGTGATGTTCATCCAGGCCAAGGACGGCAAGGTGCAGGGTCCGTTCGTCACCAAGCACTGGCGCCAGGACTGGCGCTACGAGAACCGTGAGCTCCTCACCTACCGCGGCAACAACACCTGGGCGAAGGAGCGCCTGCCGGCGGCGCAGGTGAAGGGGACGTGGACGCAGGCCGTGTTCCAGGTCGACGACTCCCCGCGCTACCAGGCGTACGGGCGGTGGGAGCACTTCGAGAACGTGTCGACGTGGCGCAGCTCGACGACGTGGCGTCCACTTCCCCGGCGGGAGTTCTCGGTGCGGAAGGACTACCAGGTGCTGATCGGGTCGAACCGCCACACGATCGTCCCGACGGGTTGGATCCAGCAGGAGGACAACTTGAAAGTGGCGCTCGACGAGCACGGTCGGCCGGTCCCGCCGGACCCGGTGCTCGCCGCGGAGGTCGGGCTCAACCGCTACGAGCGGCTCGCCCACTTCGACGACTCGGCCGCGCAGCGCTACCGCGCGCGCACCGAGCCCTTCTGGGACGCCGTGCGCGATGCCTGGCAGGAGATCATCGCGTCGCACGACCGCTTCACGCTGCGCGCCGCGCCCGACCAGGGCCAGCTCTTCACGCCGCTCTTCGACTACGCCGAGCGGCTGTACGAGGGCGAGCCGTTCGATCCTCACGCGGCGCGCGCGTTCGCGCGGGAGACCGTGCGCGGCTATCTCGCCACGCGACCCGAGACGTCGTCAGCGGGCTACTGACGTCGGTCATTGAAGTGACGTCCCGGACGCGAGCGGCCGGACCGTGGAGTCCACGTCGCATTCGCCGCTCACGTCGGTGGGTTCCTGAGCGGCATCGTCATCGGCCTGTTGGTGCAAGGCGCGGGTGACGCCGTGGTCGGCAGGAGGGCCATCTCGCGACCGCGCGGCCGCGCATCGAGGCCGAGGGTCACCGTCCGCTAGCAGACCGACCCTGGCGGTCGGAGACCCTTCCTCTGGACGCCGAGACGCGCTACTGAAGCCGACCATCACGTCCCACGATCGGAGGCCCCCATGAAAGCTGCCATCTACGTCGGAGAGAACACCAAGCTGTCCCTCGAGCGGGTGAAGCCCAACCCGCCGGGCCCGCGCGACGTCATCGTCGAGGTCGGCGCGAGCGGCGTCTGCCACTCGGACCTGTCCATCATGCGCGGCTACGTCCCGATCCCGCCGGGCATGGTGCTCGGCCACGAGGGCGCAGGACGCGTCGTCGAGGTCGGCCCCGAGGTGTCGCGCGTCCAGAAGGGCGACCGCGTGATTGCGTCGTTCGTGCCCGCCTGCGGCGCCTGCTGGCACTGCCTGCGCGAGCAGACGGAGCTGTGCGAGCGCGAGCCCGAGGTCTCGATGCAGATGCGCGGCACCCGGCCGGACGGCAGCCCGTACTTCTGCATGACCGGGCTCGGCACGTTCGCCGAGGCGATGACGGTCGACGAGGCGTCGGTGGTGAAGGTCGCGACCGACCTCCCGGACGCGCAGCTCGCGCTCATCGGGTGCGGGGTCACGACCGGCGTCGGCGCGGCGCTCAACACGGCGAAGGTGAAGCCGGGCTCCAGCGTCGCGGTGCTCGGCTGTGGCGGCGTCGGCCAGGCGGTCATCCAGGGGGCGCGCATCGCGGGCGCCGGCCGCATCATCGCGATCGACCCGCAGGAGCTGAAGCGCAAGACCGCGAAGCAGCTGGGCGCGACGGACGTGATCGACCCCTCGCAGGGTGACGCGGTCGAGCAGGTGAAGGCCCTCACCGGCGGGCGTGGCGTGGACTACGCGTTCGAGGTGATCGGGCTCCCGGAGACCATCCTCACCACCTACAACCTCGCGCGCCGCGGCGGCGAGGTCATCATCGTCGGCATGGCGCGGTTCGACGCGCAGTTCTCGCTGCCCGCGTTCGGCATCTTCTTCGAGGAGAAGACCGTGAAGGGCTGCAAGTACGGCTCGGCCCAGGTGCGGCGCGACTTCCCGCGCTTCGTCGAGCTGATCGAGACCCGCCGCCTGGACACGTCTTCCATGGTCTCCAAGACCATCGCGCTCGAGGACGTGAACGATGCCTTCCGGGCGATGGAGGCCGGCGAGGTGATCCGGAGCGTCATCATCTGATCTCGCCGCTGGTTCCCGCGAATAATACTTCCATTCGATCGCCGTCATGAGCAGGCGATCGTCCGCCCGCGGTTGTTGGCTCTCCCCCCTGTGTGTTCGGGAAAACCCGCAGGGTGCGGAGGGCATCTCTCAATAGACAGCCGCGTCGCATAGCAGTTTACCCTCCGTGATCGAGGGTGCGCCAGCATCCTGCATGGCGATGATCAAAGGGAATGCCAACTTCACGTGCTCATTGACCCGTAGGGGCCGCCCGGCGTGATGCGACCGGGGCACGGCCGGCGCGGAGCGCGCACTCCGGGGCTCGTGCTCTCGGGTGGTGGGGCGCGGGGGGTCTTCCAGGTGGGGGTCTACGAGCGGCTGCTGGAGGACCCACGCTTCGCGCGCGGCCCCGCCGTGATCTCCGGCACGTCGGCCGGAAGCATCAACGCGGCCCTGATCGCGGCCGGAAAATCGCCGCGCGAGATGCTCCAGTTCTGGAACGAGATCGCCGACCACCCGCCGGTGACGGCGAGCTCGGCTTTCTTCGACGGCGCACTGCGCACGCTCGCGAATCTCTGCATCGAGGAGGCGATCCGCTGGCTCAGCACGACCGGCCCGCTGCGGACCTTCCTACGGCGGCTGCCGCGCCACCTCCCGCGTGGCCCTGGCGGCCTCGTCTCCCCGTGGATCGAGTATCTGCTGACGGCGCGGTTCGAACTCGTGAGCCGCTTCCTCGAGGGGATTCGCGAGCCTTTCCTCGTCGACACGGCCCCACTCCGCGCCCGGCTGGTCGACGCATTCGGCGGCGAACGCGTGCCGAACCGCGGCCTGCGGCTCGCGATCAACACGGTCGACGCCAACACCGGCCAGGTGGTGCGCTTCGTGACGGCGCCGGTCCTGCCTTCGCCCGACTACGTGGTCGTGGACGCGATCACGGTCGACATGGTGCTGGCGAGCGCCAGCATCCCGCTCCTCTTCCCGCCGGTGCAGATCGGCCCCTACCTCCTGTGGGACGGCGGGCTGCTCGTGAACACGCCGCTCGCGCCGGTGGTGGCCCTCGGCGCGGAGGAGGTCGTGACCGTGCTCGTCACCGAGCCGCCCGAGCCGAACCCGGCGCCGTTCGCCCACTTCGGGCGCGCCGTCGAGCGCATCGTCGATACCTTCCTCGAGAACGCCTACAACATCGACCGGAAGCTTCTTCTCGAACGCAACCAGCGGACGCGCCGGCACGGCGGCCGATACCGCGACGTGATCCTCTACGAGGCGGTGCGGCCGCTGCGCGACGCCTGCTTCAACACCGGCTCCTACCTCTACTTCGAGCGCCGCATCCTGTCGGCGATGTACGAGGCCGGCCATCGGGCGGCGAGCGACTGGCTCGCCCGCGGGCCGCGTGTCGACTATCTCGAGGAGCCGGCGGTGAGCCTCGCCGCTCCCGCCGACTGACGCCGGCCGACGATCGAAACCGATTTCTTGCGGCCCGAGTTTCCTTGACAGCCGCTCGGCGATCCGTTTGATGCCCTCATGTCCCGCGCCGACCCACGACGCAGCGGGCGCGCGGAGGCCGCGGTCCCTTACGCTCTCGTGCTGGCGGTCTTCGCGTGCTTCCTGCCGGTGCTGTCGAACGGGTTCCTGCTCTGGGATGACGATCTCAACCTCACCGAGAACCCGCTGTACCGCGGGCTCGGCCCCGCGCAGCTCGGCTGGATCGTCACCACTCGTCTCGGCGGCCACTACCAGCCGCTCACCTGGCTCTCGTTCGCGCTCGACTACACGCTCTGGGGCATGGACGCGGCCGGCTACCACCTGACGAGCCTGGTCCTGCATGCGGTCAACACGCTCCTCGTCTTCCGGCTCGTCGGGCGACTGATCCCGTGGGCGGGCGTCGGGCCGCGCCTCGCGGGCGCGCTGCTCTTCGGTCTTCACCCGCTGCGCGTCGAAGCGGTCGCGTGGGCCACCGCACGACGTGACGTGCTCGGCGCGCTCTTCTACCTGCTCACCCTGCTGACCTACCTTCGCTACGCGGTCACACGCGACGGCGGCGATCGAGCGTGGCCCTGGCTGGCAGCGTCGCTCGGCTGCTTCGCGCTCTCCATGCTGGCGAAGGCCCAGGGGATGACGCTGCCGCTCGTGCTCCTGGTGCTCGACCTCTACCCGCTCCGGCGTTTCGCGCGCGGGTTCTCGGCCGGCACGCTCCTCGCCGAGAAGCTCCCCTTCGTCCTCCTGAGCCTCGCGGCCGCCGTGACCGCGTCGTTCGGCCTTGGCGAGGCCCGTACCCTGACGCTGACGGAATACAGCGTGGCGCGGCGCGTGGCACAGGCGGCCCACGGCCTCGTCTTCTACCTCTGGAAGACCGCCGTGCCGGGTCGCCTCTCACCGCTCTACCTCCTGGAGACGACGCTCGACCCGTGGACGCTCCGCTACGTGCTCGCGGCGCTGTTCGTGGTCGCCGTGACCGCGGCTCTCGTCGTCCTTCGGCGCCGCGCGCCCTGGGCGCTCGCCGCGTGGGTGTGCTACGCGGCCATCCTCGCTCCGGTGCTCGGCTTCGCGCAGACCGGCCCGCAGACCGTCGCCGATCGGTACTCCTATCTCGCGTGCCTGCCGTGGGTCGTTCTCGCCGCGGCCGGCCTCGCACGCCTTCACGGTCCGCTGCCGGCCGTCCTCACGGCGGCGACGCTCGTTGCCCTCGGCCTCCTCACCTTTCGTCAGACGCACGTCTGGCACGACACCGTGACGCTCTGGGACCAGGCCCTTCGCCTGGACCCCACGAATCACATCGCGTTGAACAACCGCGGGATGGCGCGACTCGCGGCCGGGGAGGCGGAAGGCGCGCTCGCCGATTTCACCGCGGCGCTCGCGGCCTCGCCGCCGCCGTGGCGTCGTCCGATGATCGAGGGCAACATCGAGCTCGCGCAGGACGCGCTCGCCGAGCGTGCCCGCCGGCGGCCCGCGCCGCCGCGGTAGCCAAGGCGACCGCGGCCGGCGTGGACACGCCGCCGCGGGTGGGAGTAGACGTGGCCCGTGCCGGGCGACACCGCGTTCGTCGACGAGCTGCGGGCGGTGATCGACGCCGGCCGGGCCTTCGGCCGCCATCCGCTCTGGCTCCGCATCGCCGAGGGACGGCTCCCGCGCTCCTCCCTCGGCCCCTTCGCCGTGCAGTTCTTTCTCCAGGTCCGCGAGTTCCCGCGCGCCGTGAGCGCGCTCCACTCGAGCTGCCCCGACACCGAGGAGCGGATCGAGCTCGCCGAGAGCCTCTACGAGGAGGAGACGGGTCGCATCTCCGGCTGCAACGTCTCGCACCCCGAGCTTTTCGTCCGCTTCGGAGAGGGCGTCGGGGTGCCGCGCGACGCGATGGTGAACGGCGTGCCGCTCCCCGCGACGGCGGCCCTCATCGACTGGTTCGAGCGATCGACCAGAGAGCACCCGTTCATCGAGGGCGCCGCGGCGACGAACCTCGCGGCGGAAGGGCAGGTGCCCGGCGCCTTCGGTCCGTTCGCGCGAGCGCTCGAGCGACATTACGGCTGTACGCCGGCCCAGGTGGCTTTCTGGGACGTGCACGAGCAGGCGGACCGCGAGCACAGCGCGATCGGTGACCACATCGTCGTCCGCCTGGCGACCACCCCGGCGCTCCAGGCCGACGTCCGGCGCGCCGTCGCGCGCTCGCTCGAGCTCTGGTGGCGGTTCTTCGACGGCATCGCGGCCGCCGTCGACGCGGGCTGACCGCGGGGGCAGCCCTCGCTGAGCTGCGCTACTCGAACACGATCACGCTGCGCGCCGCCGTCCCGCGCCGCATCGCCTCGAAGGCGTCGTTCACCTGCTCCAGCGGCAGACGGGCCGAGATCATCTCGTCGAGGTGGAGTTGCCCGCTCCGGTACAGCTCGACGTAGCGCGGCATGTCGACGCGGAAGCGGTTCGAGCCCATCATGCAGCCGAGGATGGTCTTCTCGCGTAGCACGATGTCCGCCCCCGGGAGCTCGACGTTGGTGCCCTGCGGCACCACGCCGATCATCACGACCGTCCCGCCCTTGCGCGTCATGCGGACCGCCTGGCGGACCGTCGCCGGCGTCCCGATGGCCTCGAAGGCGTAGTCCACACCGCCCGCGGTCATCTCGGCGACGGTGGGCACCGGGTTCCCCTCCGCGGCGTTGACCGCGTCGGTGGCGCCGAGACGCTTCGCGAGGTCGAGCTTCCAGGCGGCCGTGTCGACCGCGACGATGCGGCCCGCGCCCGCGATGCGACAGCCCTGGACGACCGAGAGCCCGATGCCGCCGCAGCCGATGACGGCCGCGGTCCGCCCGGCGCCCACCCGCGCCGTGTTGAAGACGGCGCCGAGCCCGGTGGTGACACCGCACCCGATCAGCGCCACGCGGTCGAGCGGGACGTCGGAGCGGATCCGGACGAGCGCGTTCTCGTGCACCAGCATGCGCTCGGCGAAGGCGCTCAGATGCACGAACTGGACGATCGGCTCGCCGTCCCGCGAGAGGCGGGGCGGCTCGCCCGGGCGGCGCATGGTCGCCTCACCGTCGCACAGGTTCGGGCGACCGGCCACGCAGTACTCGCACGTGCCGCAGAACGCCGAGAGGCAGCCGATCACGTGGTCGCCGGGCGCCACGTGACGGACCTCGCGGCCCACGGCCTCGACGACGCCGGCGGGCTCGTGCCCGAGGACGGTCGGCAGCGGGTTCGGCAGCGCTCCTTCGATGACGTGGAGGTCGCTGTGGCAGACCCCGGTGGCGGCGGTCCGGACGACGACCTCGCGCGGCCCCGGCGCGTCGACGCGGATCTCCTCGATGCGGAGCGGCTCGGCGATCGCGCGCATCACCGCGGCTTTCATCTGGACCTCCACTCGAGCGGCAGCGCCTCGAGTCCCCGAAGGAAGAGCATCGGCTTCCAGCGCGGCTCCCCGCGGGTCAGCGCGAGCTCGGGCAGACGCCGGAACACGGTGTCCAGCACGACGCGCGCTTCGAGGCGCGCGAGCCACGCCCCGAGGCAGAAGTGGATGCCCCAGGCGAAGGCGAGGTGGCGCTCGGGTTGCCGGCGGACGTCGAGCGTGTCGGGGTCGAGGAATTGCCGCGGGTCGCGGTTGGCCGAGGCGAGGAACGGGACGACCATGTCGCCGCGGCGAATCGTCCGGCCGTGCCAGGGGACGTCCTCGGTCGCGATCTTCACCGTGGCGGGCACCGGACCGTCGTAACGCAGGAGCTCCTCGACCGCATGGTGGAGAAGCGACGGGTCGGCGCGCAGCAGCGCCGCCTGCGCGGGGTGGCGGAGCAGGTGGAAGAGGCCGTTCCCGAGCAGGTTGGTCGTCGTCTCGTGCCCGGCGAACAGGAGGAGGACGCAGTTCGCCACCACCTCGTCGCGGGTCAGGTGGTCGCCCTCGTGCTCGGCACGGAGCATGAGGCTCATCAGGTCGTCGTGCGGGCGGCGTTCGCGCTCGCGCAGGAGGCTCCGGAAATAGTCGACGAGCGCCGCCACTCCCGCACTCGCCTCGGCGAAGTTGTCGCGCGCGTCGACCGCCCCCCCGAGGTAGGAGGCCAGCCGGTCCGACCACGTCTTGATCGGCTCGATGTCCGCCTCCGGCGCACCCATGAGCCCGGCGATGACGATCGCCGGAAGCGGGAAGGCGAGCTCGCGGATGAAGTCCATGGCGCCGCGTGCGACCACGGCGCCGAGCAGCGCGTCGACGGTCCGCTGGATCCGATCGCGGCTCGACTCGAGATGCTTGGGCGTGAACGAGCTCTGGACGAGTCCTCGCAGGCGGTCGTGATCCGGAGGGTCCCGGAACACGAGCCAGTGTCCCAGGATCTCGGCGACCGCCCGCACCGCGGGCCGCTGGCTCGCGTAGCGCTCGTCGATCCGGCGGAAGCGGTCCGAGGAGAACGTCTCGGGGCGGTTGAAGATCTCGACGACGTCGTCGTAACGGGTGACCACCCACGCGTTGAAGCCCTCGCTCCAGTGGACCGGGTCGCGGTCCCGGAGCCACGCGTAGACGGGGAAGGGGTCCTGGACGTTTCGCCAGGACTTGAGGTCGAGGTCCGGTGCGCTCGTCTCCTGCACGGTCACCGACTCTAACCCGCGCGGGGTTCGCCCCTCAAACGTCGGCCGCCCGTGGATCTCAGGCGGCGATGCGGCCGACCACGACGCCTGGCTCGCTCGGCACGACGGCGGTCCTACGGCCGGTGAAGCAGACGAAGATGGCGGCCAGCGCGAGCGCCTTGGCGGTGTAGGCGACGGCCGAGGTCACGGCGGCCCCCGTCAAGCCGTATCGCGTGATGAGGGTCAGGTCGCCGGCCAGGGTGATGACGAGGCCGACGACCGCGGCATACGCGTTGAACTCCGGCCGGCCGGTCCCCACGTTGAACCCGTTGAGCACGCCGTCGACACCGAAGCCGACCAGGCCCACGAGCAGCATGCGACATGCCGGAATGGCAGCCGCGAATTCGGGACCGAAGAGTCGATCGACGATGATGCCGCACGACAGCCAGAGTGCCACGACCGCGAGGAGGTTGACGGCGAAGAACGAGCGGAGCAGGTGCACTCCTTGCGTCCGCGCCTCCTCCGCGGGCAGGGTCGCGAACAGCGGACGGAGGACGAAGTTGAGGCTCCCCGAAAGCGGCCGGACGGTCTCCGCGACCTTCGTCGCCACCGCGTAGTAGCCCACCGCCTCCGCGCTTCCGAGCGTGGAGAGGATCATCAGGTCGAGCCGCCAGCTGAGCATGTTCGCGAGGCGGGCGAGATATCCCTTGATCCCGAAGCGCAGCATTTCGACGGCGACCGCCCAGCGCAGACGCGGCAAGAGCCGGATCCCGCGCCGCCTCAGGTCGCAGACCGCCACGACGAGGCTGACGATCGCTCCGGCCAGAGGGGCGAGTATCACGAGGAGCTCGGCGGTCTCCGCGGCGGACGTCCAGAGCAACGGAAGCACCAGGATCATCCCGCCGAGATCCTCGACGAAGAGCCCGAGGTTGGCCTCGGTGAACGCCTGGAGGCCTTGCTGGATCGCGTTCAGGTAGTTTCGCAGGAGAAGGATCGGCACCGTGAGGCCGAGAACCACGACCGGCCACACCGCCACCTGCCGGTAGAAGCTCGTCATCAGGACCGGCGCGGCGAGGATCCAGCCCGCCAGCCCCACCAGACCGAGCACCAGCCCGAGCAGGACGTTGGTCTCGGCGATCGCTTGAACGGAGTGCCGCCGTCCTCCGATGAAGTAGGGGTTCGCGATCGTGATGCCGGCGCCGAGCACAGCCGCGGCGACCGTCGGCACGACGCGCGCGAGGGTGAAGAGGCCGGCGCCGCGCGCCCCGAGCGCGTTCGCGACGACCAGGGCGCCGATCGCCGTGGCGCCGCTCGAGAGCAGGCTCGTGGCGAAGGTGATCGAGACGTTCTTGGCGACCGGGAGTGCCATCCCACGAAGGTTGGAGGACCCGCCGGGAGAGCAAGGGGGATGCCGGCGCAGGACGCGCGAGGGCGGGCATGGACGTCGCGCAATCCTGTCGCGAACCTGTCTCGACCGGTGCGTGCGCATGGATGCCGTGCCGACCGCTCGGTGCGCTGCTGGGCACCACGCCACTGCGGGTGCGCCGGCGGGGATTGCGTCGTTGTGTATCCGCCACGTCGCCCCTATGCTGCCGTCGAGTCTGGTGGAGGGGACCGATGCGGTGGTGGGCGGCAACCGGTGGCACACGACGGCTCGGGCGTGCGGCGATCGTGCTCGGCGTCCTGTTGCTCCCCGGCAGCGCGCACCCCGGAGCACCGACCCACGCAGCCCGGCCGCGGGTCACCGTCGTGGAGCCCGGGGCGGCCAGCGTCGCGTTCCGCCCGCTGTACGCGGGGAGGCCCATCGACGGGCTCGCGGGGAAGAGCGTCAGCATTTGGCTATCGGACCTGCGAAGCGGATCCCGGCACGCCCCCGAGGCCCACGCGTGGAACGGGTACGTCGAAGTGTCGCCGGTGCCGACCGGTGTGTACCGCGTGCAGCTCGTCGTCCGAGAGTCACGCAGCGCCGACCCTGACGCAGCGAAACGCTTGCTACCCGGCGACCTGGTGGGAGACCTGGCGGAGGTCGCCCTCGTGCACGACGGGGGGTCGCGGACGGTCGACGTCCCCCTTGCGCGCATCATGCGGCTGCGAGAGCCGGAGGACACGCGGGACGGCGTCGGATGGACGCCCGACGCGAAGCCGCGTCTCACGTCTCCCGTCCGCTTCTCGTGGGACGCCGTGCCTGGCGCGCGGCGCTATCAGGTGCGCGTGCAGGTGCGGTGCGGCCAGAGCTTCGCGGGTCGAGCGTTCTCGACCGTCGCCGCCGGCAACCTCGACGTGACGCACTGGACCGTCGAGCTTCCCCCGACCACGCCGGGCGAGGACTATCACCTCACCGTGGCCGCGCTCGGCAAGGTCGCCACCGTGGGGACGCTGTGGGTCCAGGGTCCGAAGTGGTACGGCTTCGACTACCCGTTCACGGTCGAGGCACCGGCCACGCCGCCGGTCACGGGTTGGTGGCTCATGCTGCCCCGGATGGTCGGCGGCGAGGCCGACGTCGGGGCGCCGCTGCGCGCATGGTGCGCGTACGCCGAACACGACTCGGGCGAGCCGTGCGCCGAGCAGCTGACGAAGTTTCGGAACAGCGGGGCTTCCGGTCTCGTCGGGTTCGCGTTCTTCGGGGCGCGCTGCGTCCCGGCGGCCGAGGTGCGGCGGCCGCCGCGACGAGCGCGGATCGGGACGTCCGTGCAACGGGCGCTCGAGCAGGCGGTCGGCGATCACGGGACGGTGGGCACCCCTGCGCAGCTCGGCGTCGCGATGGATCCGCCGCCGTGGTTGCTCGTCGTGCCGTCGGTGACGGACGGCGCCTCGGGCCGCCTGCCCGTCCTCGCGGTCGACCTGGCTCCCGAGGACGAGCAGCCCGGCGCAGAGGTATCCGTGGTGACCGCGCGCGCGCTCGCTGGCGTGCCCGAGTACTGGCGGATCAGGCCTTCGCGCCGCCCGGACGCTGACGTGCTCGACGTCTGGACGCAGCCGAACGCTGGACAGCGGCGCTATGATCGCTTCCTGGGCATCCAGGGCGCGCGGGCGCGGCGCCTGGCGCTCGCGGCGTTGCCCGGCGTCACCGTCGACGTCCTGGCGATGCTTCCGCCGCTCTGTCCGTGAGGCCGCCGGGTGCTGGAGCTGCCGGCCGAGCGCCTGGTACGGTGCCGCGCCATGGACTTCGGGACGAAGCCGGCGGCGACGGTGTAGCGACGTGCCGGTCACGACGTCGTCCGACGGCGCCCGTATCCACTACGAGGTGCACGGGGCCGGTGAGCCCGTTCTCCTCGTCATGGGCCTCGCGTCGAATGCCTACGGCTGGCACCGGACGATCCCCTGGCTCGCCTCGCGGTACGAGGCGATCGCGTTCGACAACCGCGGAACGGGACGTTCCGATGTCCCCCCGGCACCCTACTCGATCGCGCAGATGGCGGCGGACGCGGCGGCGGTCCTCGACGCCGCAGGCCACGACAGCGCACACGTCGTCGGAGCGTCGCTCGGCGGGATGATCGCGCAGCGGTTCGCGCTGGCGTACCCCCGCCGGTTGCGGTCGCTGGTCCTCCTCTGCACGACCCCGGGCGGGCGGAAGGCGGTTCGTGCCACGGCGGACGTGATGGCCGCGCTGGTGCGGGGCGGGGAAGACGCGTCGGCCGTCTACCGGCGGAACGCGTGGTTCCTCTATGGCGACGAGACGCGAACGAGTCACCCCGACCGCATCGAAGAGGACATCGGATACCGATCGAGGATCCCGACCCGCCTCACCGGCTACCTGGGACAGCTCCAGGCGACGACGGGTCACGACACGTGGGACGAGCTCCCCTCGATCGCCGCGCCGACCCTCGTCGTCCACGGCGATGCGGATCTGCTCGTCCCGACAGAGAACGGGATTCTGCTGGCCGGGAGGATCCCGGGTGCGCAGCTGGTGCTGGTCCCGGGAGCGGGGCACATGCTCGAGGCGGACGCGGGCGACATCGTACGTGAGGTCGTCCTCGGATTTCTCGCGCGCGTGAATCGACCGCAGTAGCTGCACCGTGCAGCCGGACTGCCCGGAGTGAGGACTGGTCGTCGGACTGCGTTCAGGCGGCCACGCCAACCAGTCCGAGGTTGAGCGCCAGCCACCTGGGAATGACGAGGCGACCGCAGTCGCCCGCCCGGCGAATCGCCGGTTCGTCGGTCATCGCGATGTTGACGTACGGGATCCAGACGTCCTTGCCATGCACGCGACACAGCAGCGCGCGGTCGCCTCGCTTGATGACTTCCACTTCCTCGAAGGTCACGAACTCTCGCATGGAGGAGGTCCTCCGAATTATTCCCCCGCGACGATGGCGACGGTGCTGACGAGGTGGCCGTTGGCGTCCTTGTC
>Ga0070699_100001601_pt1 | contig 20674 bp, 15 predicted proteins | sample KBSK1503metaG_FD_65473 | JGI IMG/M metagenome (GOLD analysis project Ga0070699, IMG submission 65473) | Corn, switchgrass and miscanthus rhizosphere microbial communities from Kellogg Biological Station, Michigan, USA - KBS K1-50-3 metaG | ecosystem: Host-associated > Plants > Roots >...
GTCATTTCCCAACCCAAGTTCCGGGTGCAGCTCGCCCTCAACGAAGTGAAGGACACCGCGCTGCTGATCCGGCGCGTCGCCGCCGACCTCCGGGTGCCGCCCGATTCCCTCCGGCGGATGTTTCGGCGAGGCAAACCCCTCTACCCCTATTTCCATGGACCCTACAGCGCCACGGAAGTGACGCGGCTGCGCCGGCTCGCGGGCGTCCGGTTTACGCCGGTCTACAGTCGCGTCTATCCCAACGGAAGGCTGGCCGCGGCCATCATCGGGGCGGTCTCGGGAGACGGGGGCTCGGGCCAGTCCGGTCTGGAGCGTGCGCTCGACTCGGTGCTTGCCGGGGTGCCGGGACGAACGGTCGACCTCAAGGATCCGTCCGGCCGCCAGTTCGAATCACCCGCCCGGCTGGTGCGGGAGCCGGTGGCCGGCCACGAGGTGACGCTCACCCTCGACGCCGAGCTGCAGGCCATCGCGGAGAACGCATTGGAAGAGGCGCTGAAGGAGTACAAGGCCGAAGGCGGGGATGTGGTGTTTCTCGACCACCGGACCGGCGAGCTGCTGGCGCTGGCGTCGCGCTCCGCGTCGGGCCCCGCGATCACGCCGTCGGTGTTCACCAGCGCGTTCGAGCCCGGCTCGACGGCCAAGCCGTTCGCCGCCGCGGCGCTGCTCGCGCTGCGGCGGGTCGAGAGCACCGAAACGGTGTCGGGAGAAAACGGCGCCTGGACCTACGAGACGGTTCCGGGGGGCGCCACCCGCACCATCCATGACACCCATGCCCAACGGCAGCCGATCTCGCTCGCGCGCGCCATCCAGGTTTCCAGCAACATCGGCGTGGCCAAATTCGCCTCCCGCCTTCGCGCCGAAGAACAGTACGAGATGCTCCGGGCCTTCGGGTTTGGCGCTCCGACCGGGGTAGAGTTTCCGTCCGAGGCGTCCGGCGTGCTGAGCCGGCCGCACCGATGGCGACGAGGCTACAGCGCGCAGAGCATCGCGATGGGATACGAGATTCAGGTTACTCCAGCGCAGCTGGCCGCGGCGTACGGAGTGATCGCCAACGATGGCGTGCTGATGGCACCGACGTTGATTCGGGAGATCCGGGACTTCGAGGGGCGGGTGCTGTACCGTCATGAGCCGGAGATGGTGCGCCGAGTGCTTTCTTCCGAGGTGGCCGCGACCATCCGGGGCTTCCTGGCGGAGGCCGCCAGCGATTCCGGCACCGGCGGCCAGGCCAAGTTGCGCTACGGCATTCTGGGGAAGACCGGTACCGCCAAGCAGCTGGATAACGGTCGTTACGCGAGTGGGCAGTACCGGGCCTCCTTCGCGGCGATTTTTCCCGCCCGGGACCCGCAGCTCGTCGCGGTGGTGACGATCGACCGGCCCCACGCCGGGGAATACTATGGCGGTCTGATCGCGGCACCGCTCACGGCGACGATGCTGCAGCAGGCGCTGGCGGCGCGTCGCAGTGTGATCGATCGGGGCGCGCTCGAAGCGGGGCAGGGAGGAAACGCGCAGATCGCGCCCCGAGCGGGTCAGGGCTCCCCCGCGGGCGCGCCGCCATCCGTCACCGCGGTGACCCTGCCGATCCCTTCGGCGGCGGCGGACCGTCAGCCCGTCGTCCTGGTTCCCGACGTTGCCGGCCGGCCGGTGCGTTCCGCCGCGTTCGCGCTGCATCAGCGGGGACTCCGCGTTCGAGTCGATGGCAGCGGCCTGGTGCGCCGGACCGTCCCGGCCGCCGGCGATTCGCTGCCGGCCGGGAAGACCGTCGTCCTGTACGCCGACCGGCCCAAGGCGCCATGACCGATCCGGCTCCGCTGGTTGCGGCGCTCCGGCGCGACGGCCTCCTGCGCTTTGCCCCGAGCGGCCTTCCCTCGTTCAGCGGCATCACCACCGACAGCCGGGGTGTCGAGCCCGGGGCGCTATTTATCGCGGTGCGCGGCTCGGAATCCGATGGGCACCGATTCGTCCCCGATGCGGTCGCCCGCGGTGCGGCGGCAGTGGCGGTGGAGGCGCCGCTCGACGCCCGGGTTCCCCAGATCGTGGTCTCCGATGGGCGTCGCGCCGCCATCGCGCTGGCGCGCGCCTGGTTTGACGATCCGGCCGCGTCGCTCAGGCTGGTGGGGATCACCGGGACCAATGGCAAGACCACAACCACCGGCATCATCCGTCACCTGCTGAACGCGACCGGTGAAGCCGGCAGCATCGGCACACTGGGCGCCTTCGATGGCGCGGGACGCACGGTTCCTTCCACGGCGGGTTCACTCACGACCCCTGGTCCGGTCGATCTGCAAGCCACCCTCGCGACGTTGCGCGACCGCGCGGTGCGGCTGGTGGCGATGGAGACGTCCTCGCACAGCCTGGATCAGGGACGACTCGACGGGCTGGTCTTCCGGGCGGCCGTCTTCACCAACCTGACCCGCGATCACCTCGACTATCACCGGACGATGGAGCACTACCTCGCCGCCAAGCTCAAGCTTCTGACACTGCTCGGCCCGGATGCGCCGCTGGCCGTCAACGTCGACGATCCAGCCTGGCGGGCTATCCCTCGCAGTGCGGAGATGGTGTCGTTCGGGTTTTCTCCCGATGCCGACGTGCGCGCCACGTCGCCGGCGCTGGACGCGAGCGGCTCGCGCTTCCGGATCGAGGGTCGTTTCGGCATCGCCGAAGTGAGCCTGCCGCTGCCTGGAGAGTTCAACGTCGCCAATGCCCTCGCGGCGGCGGCGTGCGCGCTCGGCCTGGGCCACTCGCTCTCCGCGGTGGTGGAGCGCCTCAATACCGCGCCCCAGGTACCGGGGCGGATGGAGCGGCTGGCCGCCGAGCCCTTCGTGGTGCTCCGGGATTACGCGCATACGCCCGATGCCCTGGAACGCGCGATGACGGCGCTCCGGCCGGTGACGCCGGGCCGGCTCATCGTGGTGTTCGGCTGCGGAGGTGACCGCGACCGGGGGAAGCGGCCGCTGATGGGCAAGGTCGTCGGCAGTTTCGCCGATCTTGTCGTGGTGACGTCCGACAATCCCCGCACCGAGGACCCGGAGACGATTGTCGCGGACATTCTGGCGGGGTTGCCGGCCGGCGCTCCGCACCTCACCGTGGTCGATCGCCGCGAGGCGATCGAGCGGACCCTGGGCCAGGCCCGTCCGGGCGACACCGTGCTCCTGGCGGGCAAAGGACACGAGACCTACCAGGTGATCGGCAAGGAGTACCGGCACTTCGACGAGAAAGAAATTGTGGCGGAGCTGCTGGGCGCCGGGGGTCCGGGGCAAGGCGAGAGGGGCACGGCATGAGATGGACCGATCGTGTCGTCCGCGCCGCGCTCGGCCTCGGCGGCCCGGCGTCGGATGCGGTCTACAGCGGGATTTCGACCGATACCCGAGCGATCACGCCGGGCTCCCTGTTCGTTGCGCTCAAGGGCGAGCGGTTCGATGCGCACGACTTTCTGCCCAGCGCCCGCGAGGCCGGTGCCACGGGGGCCGTGGTGCGTCGGGGCACCGCCGCGGTCTCCGGTTTGACGCTCTACCAGGTCGAGGAGACCGGCGTTGCGCTCGGCGAGCTGGCCCACGCCCGCCGCAAAACCATTACCGGCCCGGTGGTGGCGATCACCGGCACCAACGGCAAGACCTCCACCAAGGAGATGCTGGCTGCCGCGCTCTCGACCCGGTATCGGACCTGTGCGACCAGAAGCAACCTCAACAATCTGATCGGTGTGCCACTCACGATTCTCGGGGCGCCGGCGGACACCGAGGCGCTGGTGGTCGAGGCCGGGGCGAGTCTTCCGGGCGAGATGGCGCGGCACCGCGAAGTCATCGAGCCGAGCATCGCGGTGATCACCAATGTGGCCGCGGGACATCTGGAAGGCTTCGGGAGCGGCGATGGGGTGCTCAACGAAAAGCTCTCGCTGCTCGACGGGGTGCCCCTGGCCGTCGTCGGCGTCGAGCCGCCTGGTCTGCCCGATCTGGCCCGGGAGCGGGCCCGCAAGGTGGTGACCGCGGGGCTCGCCGGAGCCGACCGGGTGCCGACCCGGGTGGAGATGTCGCCCGACGGCCGGCCCCGCGTGTCGGTGGGAGCGCAACAGTTTCTGCTGGCCGCGCGCGGGCGGCATCAGGCCGGCAACGCCATGCTCGCCTGGGTCGTGGCGGAGGCGCTCGGCCTGGATCCGGTCCTGGTGGCGCAAAGCCTGGAATCCCTGGCGCTGCCCTGGGGTCGAGGCGAGCTGGCCCAGCATGGCGGTCTCACGGTGCTGCACGACGCATACAACGCCAACCCGGCCTCGTTTCGCGCCGCCATCGAGCTGGCGCGGGCTCTGCGGGGCAAGCGGCGACTGGTGTTCGTCGCCGGCACGATGCGCGAGCTGGGGGAATCCTCGGCGGCGCACCACGCCGAGATTGCGACGCTGCTGGTGGCGCTGCGCCCGGATGTGCTGGCCGCGGTGGGTGAATTCGTGCCGGCCCTGGCGCCGTTTCGCGAGTCGCTCGGCGACCGGCTGCTCACCGCGCCCGACGCCGCGGCGCTGGCTCCCGAGCTCGCGCGACGCATCGAGGGAGACGAGCTGGTCGTGCTCAAGGGCAGCCGAGGCGTTGCTTTGGAGCGAGTCCTCCCCGATCTTGTGGCACGATCATCGCCACCCACGACCTGAGGCGCCATGCTGTATCACCTCCTGGCTCCCCTCGCGGGCGACTACATCCTCTTCAATCTCTTCAACTACATCAGCTTTCGCGCCGCCGGCGCGATGATCACCTCGCTGCTCTTCGCCTTTCTGGTCGGCCCGTCGATCATCGCGCGTCTGCGCTCCCGCAAGATCGGCCAGGTGGTGCGCTCCGAGGGACTCGCCAGCCACGAGAGCAAGCGGGGCACGCCCACGATGGGGGGATTGATCATCCTGCTTGCGGTCGTCATCGCGACGCTGCTCTGGGCTCCGCTCAACAACCGATTCGTAATCGTGGCGCTGCTGGCCACGCTGTGGACCGGTGCGATCGGGTTCCTGGACGACTATCTCAAGATTGTCGAGGGCAAGTCCCGCGGGCTGGTGGCCAAGTGGAAGTTGGTGGGCCAGTGCGTCTTCGGCATTGCGCTCGGGCTGTACCTGCTCAACTACCCGGTCGTCTCGCCCGAGACGCTGCCGGCCGGCGCGACGACAGTACCGTTTATCAAGTACACGGTGATGCAGCTGGCGCCGTGGCTCTACGTGGCGTTCGTCACCCTCGTCGTCACCGGCAGCAGCAACGCCGTCAACATGACGGACGGGCTGGACGGGCTGGCCGCGGGCCTCACCGCCATCGCGGCGGCGGCTTTCGCGTTTTTCGCCTACGTCTTCGGCCGGGTGGATACCACCAGCTACCTCCAGTTCTACTATCTCCCCGGCTCGGGCGAGCTCACGGTGTTCTGCGCCGCGCTCATGGGAGCCGCGCTCGGCTTCCTGTGGTTCAATGCCCACCCGGCCCAAGTGTTCATGGGTGACACGGGGGCGCTGGCGATCGGCGGCGGGCTTGGCACCGTGAGCATCCTGCTCAAGGCGGAATTCCTGTTACTCATCATCGGCGGCGTCTTCGTCGCCGAGCAGGTGTCGGTGATGCTGCAGATGGGCGTGTACAAGTGGTTCAAACGCACCCGGGGACGGGAATACGCCGACGCCCACAGAGTGTTCCGAATGGCGCCCCTGCACCACCACTTCGAGAAGATGGGCTGGGCCGAGACGACGGTGGTCACCCGCTTCTACATCCTGGGTATTCTCTGCGCCCTGCTGGCCTTGGCGACGCTCAAGCTCCGGTGATTTCCGAGCGCATCGCACCCGAGGGCCGCGAAGTCGCCGTCATCGGCCTCGGGAGGAGCGGTGTGGCGGCCACGCGGCTCCTGCTGCGCGCCGGCCGGGGGGTGTACGCGTCCGACTCCGGGTCGTTCCCTGCGCTGGAGGAGCTGGCCCGAGGGCTCCGCAGCATGGGAGCCGCGGTCGATCTGGCGGGCCACAATCTCGAACGCATCGCTGCCGCGGGGCTCTGCGTGGTCTCGCCCGGCGTGCCGCCGGGAGCGCCGCCGCTGGCCGCGGCGCGCAACGCGGGCGTGCCGATTCAGGCCGAGGCCGAGCTGGGACTCGAGGCGCTGGCCGGCGTGCCGTACGTGGCGATTACCGGCACCAACGGCAAGACGACCACGACGGCGCTGGTGGGCCATCTGCTCGCGTCGGCGGGGCTCCACGCGGAGGCGGCGGGCAACATCGGCACCCCGCTCTCGGAAATCGCCCTCGAGGCGGTCCGGCCCGAGTGGCTGGCGGTGGAGCTGTCCTCGTTCCAGCTGCACGACATGCGGTCGGTGAAGCCGGCGGTGGGCGTCCTGACCAACCTGGCCCCGGACCACCTGGACCGCTACGCCGCGCTCGACGACTATTACGCCGACAAGCGGCGGCTCTTCCTGCACGCGTCGAGTACCTCAGTCACGGTCTCGAACCTGGACGATCCGGTCTCCCAGGATCTGCTGCAGGGCGTGCCCGGGCGGCAGCTGCGCTTCTCGGTGGTCCGGGAAGCCGACGGGTGGTACGACGCGACCCGCGGCGTGCTCATGCTCGGGCGGGAGACGCTGTTCCCGCGGGAGGAGCTCCTGCTCCTCGGGGATCACAACGTGGCCAATGCGCTCGCGGCGGCGCTGGCGGTGCACGCCACCGGCGTGGACCTCCCGGCCATCGCGCGGGGGCTGCGCAGCTTCCGTCCCCTCGAGCACCGCATGGAGCCGGTCGGCGAGGTGGCCGGGGTGCTCTGGATCAACGACTCCAAGGCCACCAACATCGCGTCCACGGAGATGGCGATCCGCGCGGTGCCGCGCCCATTCGTGCTTCTTCTGGGAGGCCGTCACAAGGGCGAGCCGTACACCCGGCTCGGCCCCATGCTCGAGGGGCGATGCCGCGCCGTGATCGCCTACGGGGAGGCGGGCCCGATCATCGTGCGCGACCTGTCCGGACAGGGCACGCCGGTGGTTCCGGGCACCAGCTTCGATGCGGTCATGACGCAGGCCCGGGCGCTGGCCCGCCCCGGTGACGCGGTACTCCTGTCTCCCGCCTGCTCCAGCTACGACATGTTCACCAACTACGAAGAGCGCGGCCGCCGCTTCCGCGCGATCGTCGAGTCATGGTGACCGCCGCCGCCATTCAGCATCCCGGGGATCTTCGCTGGGAGACCCGGCTGCTCGTCGTGGTGGCGGCGGTGCTCACGGTGTTCGGCATCGCCAGCCTGCACGCCGCCGCGACGCTGGAGCGGGACGCCTTCGGGTTCTTCATGAAGCAGCTGGCCGGCGCGCTGGCCGGGGCGATCGCGCTGGTTGTCATCGCGCGGGTCGACTACCACCTGTGGCGGCGGCTGGCCTGGCCATTGCTCATCGGCACGGTCATCCTCCTGTTGATCCCGCTGCTGCCGTTCCCCGACGCGATCCGGCCCTACCGCAACGGCGCGCACCGCTGGGTGCGGATCGGCCCGCTCAATCTGCAGCCGTCGGAGGTGGCGAGATTCTCCGTGGTGGTCTGGACCGCGATGCTTGCCGCCAAGAAGGGCGAAGCGGTGCGCGGCTTCAAGAAGGGGCTGTTCCCCTGCCTCCTGATCATCGGCATCGTCTCGCTGCTCGTGCTCCTCGAGCCCAACCTGTCGATGGCGGTCCTGGTCGCGCTGATCGGTGGCGTCGTGCTGTTCACCGCCGGCGCGAAGATCGGCCATTTTCTGCTGCTGGGTGTGGCCGGTGTCTTCGCGGGCGTCTCGCTCATCTGGGCCGAGCCGTACCGACTCACCCGGCTCAAGTGCTTTCTGGAGCCCTGCGGGCAGGCCGACTTTCAGCTGAATCAGGCGATCATCGGCTTCGGGTCCGGCGGGCCGCTCGGGGTTGGCTATGGGCATGGCCAGCTCAAAATGCGGTACTTGCCGTACGGCTACTCCGACTTTCTGGCCGCGACGATCGGGGAAGAATGGGGCTTTCTGGGCGTGCTGGTCATCGCGCTTCTGTTCGCCATTTTCTGCTGGCTCGGCTTCCGCATCGCCAGGACGGCCGCCGATCCGTTCGGCCAGTACCTTGCCGCAGGCGTGACCGCCACGGTGGCCCTCGCCGGGCTCCTGCACGCCGCCGTCAACCTCGGCCTGATGCCGACGACGGGCCTGAGTCTCCCGTTCATGTCGTACGGCCGCTCCGGTCTGGTGATGACGCTCGTGTCAGTCGGAGTGCTGGTAAACGTGGGGCGGGCGCGGGGGAAACCGGTGAGGGGGGAGCGGTGACCCGTGACCTGTAACCAGTGACCAGTTCTCACGACCGGGTCACTGGTCACGGGTCACCGGTCACCGTCTTGATCGCCGGGGGCGGCACCGGCGGTCACCTGATGCCCGCGCTGGCCATCGCCGCGTCGCTCCGGGCGGCGCATCCCGAGTGGCGCGTGGTGCTGGCCGGCGCCGAGCGGGGCGTCGAGGCGAAGCTCCTCCCGACTCGCGATTTCCCCTACGTGCTGCTCCCCGCCGAGCCGATCTACCGTCGGCAGTGGTGGAAGAACCTGCGCTGGCCGTTTCTGGCGCTCCGTCTCATTCGCGCCGTGGACGAGCTGCTCAACCGCGAATCACCTGCGGTCGTGGTAGGGACCGGAGGATACGCCTCGGGTCCGGTGGTCTGGCGCGCCGCGGGACGGGGCATCCCTACCGGCATCCAGGAGCAGAACGCGTATCCCGGCATGGCGACCCGCTGGCTTGCCAAGCGAGTCCGCGAGATCTGGCTCGGCATTCCCGAGGCGCGCCGGCATCTGACACCCGGGCCTGGCACCACGGTGCTGGACATCGGGACTCCGATTGTGCCGCCGGACCCGGGCCGGAAGGGGGCGGCGATGCAGCGCTTCGGCCTGGATCCGGGTCGTCCGGTTCTCCTGGTGACGGGGGGGAGCCAGGGCGCGCTGGCGATCAACGAGGCGGTCGCAGGGTGGGTTGCCTCCGGTGGCGCAGCAGGGGTTCAAATCCTGTGGGCGACGGGACGCGCCACCTACGAGCGGTTCCGGGGACTGCATACCCCGCCTGCGGTTCAGGTCTTCGACTTCCTTGATCCGATGGCGGACGCGTACGCCGTGGCGACGCTGGCTATCTCTCGCTCCGGAATGATGACTGTTGCCGAACTGGCGGCGTGGGGAGTTCCTTCCGTCCTGGTTCCGCTCCCCACCGCCGCCGCCGATCATCAGACCGCGAACGCGCGGGTGATGGCGGATGCCGGGGCAGCCATCCACCTGTCCCAGGCCGAGTTCCCGGACGCTCTGGGGAGCGGAAAACTCATCGCCGGACTGCTCGGATCGCCCGATCGGCTGACCGCCATGGCCACTGCGGCGAGGGCCCGGGGTCGACCCGACGCCGCCGCCCAGATTTCGGCTCGTATCGGGATACTTTCGGGGTAGGGGCGCTCTTTCCCAAGTTGCGGTCCTGTTTTACATTAGGTCATCCGCCATGAACCTCTTTCTCCCCTCGGATCCACGACCGCTCCATTTCGTCGGGATCGGGGGTGCTGGGATGAGTGCGCTGGCGGCCATCGCCTTGAAGCGAGGCTTGGCGGTGAGCGGGTCCGACCTGGACACCACGGGCTCCCTCGATCTGGCTGCCCAGGGGGCCCGAATATTCACGGGGCACGACGGGTCCAACGTCGGCAACGCCCGGGCGGTGGTGGTGAGCGCCGCGATTCCCAGGGGTCACGTTGAAGTCGAAGCAGCGCGGGCCGAGGGCATTCCGGTCATCCCGCGGAAAGAGGCCCTGGCGGGTCTGATCGGCGGAGCGCGCTGTGTGGCGATCGCGGGCACCCATGGGAAGACCACAACCACCGCCATGACGACCGAGGCGGTCGCCGCGGCGGGTATCGCAGTCACCGGCCTGGCCGGCGGGCGAGTGGCTGCCTGGGGCGGCAACGCGCGGATTGGCGGTGACGATCTGTTCGTCGTGGAGGCAGACGAGTACGACCAGGCATTTCTCACGCTCCATCCAACCATTGCGGTGGTGAACAACGTCGAAGCCGATCATCTCGAGTGCTACGGCTCCCTCGGTGCGCTGGAGGGGGCGTTCGTGACCTTCGCGGCCCGCGCCCAGCGCGTGCTGGTCGGGAACGACTCCGCTGGAGCCGACCGGGTGGCGGCACAGCTGCGCGTGGCCCGTCTCTGGCGGTTCGGACCCGGCGCCCGCGATCTCAGCCTCGACGCCATCGAAACCTCTCCATCGGGCACCACCGCGACGCTGACGCTGCCGGACGGCGGCACGGTGCCGCTTCGACTCCAGGTCCCCGGACTCCACAATCTCCGGAATGCCACGGCCGCCATGGGAGTGGTGGTTGCGCTGGGCGGAGACCCCAAGCCCGCCCTGGCAGCACTCGCAGCCTTTGCCGGGGTCGGCCGCCGGTTCGACCGGCTGGGCGAATTCGGCGGCGTGGCCATCGTCGACGATTACGCTCACCACCCCACCGAGCTTCGGGCCACCCTGGCCGCCGCGCGACAGGCGTTCCCTGACCGCAGGCTCGTGGCGCTGTTCCAGCCCCATCTCTTTTCCCGGACGCTGCAGCACCACGAAGCGATGGGTGACGCGCTCGCCGCGGCAGACCTGGCCGTCGTAACCGACATCTACCCGGCCCGCGAGCAGCCGATTCCCGGCATCACGGGGGAGATGGTCGTCACAGCAGCGAATGCCTCCGGCGGCCAGGCGGTCTACGAGCCGGTACGGGAAACCCTGGCACCGCGGGTGGCAGCCCTGCTCCGTCCCGGAGACGTGCTCCTGATCCTCGGTGCCGGAGACATCACCAAAGCAGCCCACGAAATCGGCAGCCTGGTGGGAGCGTCGTGAAGCGCATCCTCCTGGCATCCGGCGGCGTCGTCGCCCTCCTCCTGCTCGGAGCAGGAGGATTCAAGCTTCTTAAAACCCTGTCGTTCTTCTCGGTTCGGCGCGTCGAGGTTGTCGGTGCCCGGTACCTGACGCCCGCCGGGATCACGCGAGCCCTGGCCGTGCCGAAGGGCAGCAGCCTGTTCGACGATCTCGATCCTCTCCTATTGCGCGCCCGGCAGGTGCCCGGCGTGCTCGAGGTCAGCATCAGTCGCCGCCTTCCGGGCACCCTTCGGGTGACCGTGCGCGAGGCGGTACCCGTGGCGCTCGCCGAACGGAGCGGACGACTGGTACTGGTGGATCAGTCCGGCAGCGTGCTCCCGTTCGATCCGACCCATCCGGCCGAGGATCTTCCGCTTGCCGCCGAGCCCGATTCGGCGGTGGCCGGACTGCTCGCCCGGATGCGGGAAAGCGAGCCCGACCTCTATGCCCGGGTGGAGCGAGCGGCCCGCCTGCGCCGCGACGTGGTCCTCGAGCTCGACACCGGCCGGCTGTGGTTCAGGGCCGGCGCATCGAGCGAAGACATCCGCAACCTCCTGCTGGTGGCCGACTACCTGAGCCGCAGAGGCACGAGCTGGCGCGAGCTCGATGCCCGGTTCGCGTCGCGCGTGATCGTCCGGGGGGCCGGCGCATGAGCGACCAGCCGCAGCGCCTGGTGGCCGCGGTGGATCTCGGCACGACCCGCGTGGTCGGCCTGATCGGCGAAGTCACCGGCGACGCTCGGGAACCCAGGGTCCGGGTGCTGGGCGCCGCCACCGAGCGGACCGCCGGGGTGCGGCGCGGCGTGGTGCGCGACATCGAGGAAACGACCCGGGCCATCGCCAAGGCCATGAAGGACGCCCAGAAGATGGCCGGCGTCGAGGTCGGCACGGTCTACTGCGGCGTGGCGGGTGAGCACATCTCGGCGCGCAACTCGCACGGGGTCGTCTCGGTCACCGGCAGCGAGATTCGCACCACCGACGTCGCGCGGGTCAACGACGTGGCCAGCAATATCTCGTTCGGCCGCGATCACGAGCTGCTGCACGCCATCCCGCAGGATTACCTGATCGACCAGCAGGAGGGCATTACCGAGCCCATCGGGATGACCGGCTCCCGGCTCGAGGCCGAGGTGTACCTGGTCACGGTGCTCTCGAGTGCCGTCCAGAATTTGCGGAAGTGCGTCGAGAAGGCGGGCTACCGGGTCGGTGAATTCGTGCTGGAGCCGCTGGCCGCCTCGCTCGCGGTGCTGACACCGGACGAGCGGGAGCTGGGCTGCGCCATCGTCGAGCTGGGCGGCGGGTCCACCAACGTCTCGATCTTCCACGCCGGCAAGATCCGGCACACCGCGAGCTCCATGTTCGCGGGCGGGCACGTCACCAGTGATCTGGTGGCCGGCCTCCAGGTGACTCAGCTCGACGCCGAGCGGATCAAAGAGCGATTCGGCGCCGCCTACGAGCCTCTGGTACCGGAGACGGACGTCTTTCAGCTTCCCGGCACGGCGGGGCAGGGCGCCCGCACCGCGCATCGGCAGGTGCTCGCGCACATCATGCACATGCGGCTGCAGGAGCTGCTCGAGCTGGCGCTGGACGAGATTTCGCGGGCGGGCTACCGCCAGCGGCTCGCCGCGGGCATCATCCTGACGGGTGGCGGTGCGCAGGCTCCCGGCATCGTGGAGCTCGGGCGCGAGGTATTCGCCATGCCGGTCCGGGTGGGTACGCCCGGCGAGGGCCTCACGGGACTGGTGGACAGCGTCGAGAGCCCGCGCATGGCGGTACCGGTGGGACTCCTGCGCTACGGCGCGAAACAAGTGATGGCCAACGGCGGGTTCGTCGAAGGCGGACGGCGCTCGCCGGCGGTCGACAAGGTGCTCGGTCCGGTCAAACGATGGCTCCAGGACTTCTTCTGAAAATGCGAGGGCCCGTCCCATGATCTTCGAACTCGAAGAGAGCACTGGTCAGCACGCGCACATGAAGGTCATCGGGATCGGCGGCGGCGGGGGCAACGCCGTCAACCGGATGATCGAGGAGCGCCTGGTCGGCGTGGAGTTCATCTCGGTCAACACGGACGCGCAGGCCCTCGGCAAATCGAAATCGGACATGAAGGTCCAGATCGGGAAAAAGCTCACCCGGGGACTGGGAGCCGGGGCGCGACCCGAGATAGGCCGCCAGGCCATCGAGGAGAACCGGGACGAGGTCCTGGCCGCGATGCAGGGGGCGGATCTGGTCTTCGTCACCTGCGGCATGGGAGGCGGCACCGGGACGGGCGCCGCGCCGGTCATTGCCCAGATGGCGCGGGACATCGGCGCCCTCACGGTGGGGATCGTCACCAAGCCGTTTCTGTTCGAGGGCCAGAAGCGGATGAAGCAGGCCGAAACCGGCATCATGGAAATGCGCCGGGGCGTGGACACCATGATCGTGGTGCCCAACGAGCGGCTGATGGCCGTGGTCGGCAAGGGCTTCAAGTTCGAGGACGCCCTCAAGAAGGCCGATGAGGTGCTCCTCAATGCCACGCAGGGCATCGCCGATCTGATTACCCGAACCGGCCTCATCAACGTGGACTTTGCCGATGTCCGCACCGTGATGCAGAACGGCGGCTCGGCGCTGATGGGCACCGGCAGCGGTCTGGGCGAGAACCGCGCCCTCGAGGCGGCCCAGCAGGCCATCGCGAGCCCGCTGCTCGACAACATCTCCATCGCCGGCGCGTCCGGGGTGCTGATCAACATCACCAGCAGCGACATCACGATGGGTGAGGTGACCCAGATCAGCGAAATCATCCACGACGCCGCGGGCGACCAGGCCGAAATCATCTTCGGCTCGTGCACGGACCCCGGGCTCAAGGGAGAAATCCGGGTGACCGTCATTGCCACCGGCTTCGATCGCGCCATCACGGGAGAGCAAGTGCCGTCGCGCGGCGTTGGCGTGCTGCAATTCCCCGAGAAGATGCGGGCGGCAGGGGGCGGCGGCCCGGTGCGAGCCGCGCCCACGGCGGCTGCTCCCGGACCGACCGGGGGCCCGCGCACGGTCACGCCTCGCCCGTCGGCGACGCCCCGAAGCGCCACCGGCGTTCCCGAGGTGTCCGATATGGAGATCCCGACCTTCATCCGTCGCCAGATGGATTGATGCGGCGCCTCGGTGTCCCGGCCGCGATCGTCATCCTGATCGCGGCCGCTGTGCTGGCGCTGACCGGCCGGTGGCCTTGGCGTCGCCTCGTCGTGGCCAAGCCGATCATCGTGAACACGGCGTTTCAGGAGATCAGCGACACCCTCCGGGACGGGGAAACGCTGGTGGACCTGTTCACCCGGCAGGGCCTCTCCGGCCCATCTCTCGTCGAAATGTTCGAGGGCGTCGGGCTTGACCCGCGCCGGCTTCGCGCCGGGCTCGTCGTGCTCTTCCGGCGCGAGGCCGGAGAAGTGCTCCCCAACGGCATCACCATCCGCACCAGCCAGATCGAGCGACTCCGCGCGCATCGCCAGGCCGAGGCCTGGCAGGCCGAGCGGCAGCCGGTGGCATGGACGAGCGAGGTGATCCGGATCGAAGGGCCGATCGAGTCCTCACTCTACGAAGCGCTCGATGCCAGCATCCCCGATCCGGTGTTCGACTCTGGGAACCGGATGCGCCTGGCGTGGGATCTGGCCGACGTGTACGCCTGGTCGATCGACTTCAATCGCGATATCCAGACCGGCGACCGGTTTGCCGTGGTCCTGTCCCGGGAAACCTCGGAGCTGGGGGAGATCCGGTTCGGCGACATTCTCGCGGCGGACCTGCTCGTCTCGGGGAAGCATCAGAATGCTTTTCGCTTCGAGCCGCTGCAGAACGTGGTGCGCTTCTACGACGAGGTGGGCAATTCCCTCCGCCGCGCGTTCCTGCGGGCCCCGGTCGAGTTCCGCCGGATCTCATCGTCGTTCTCGCGCTCGCGATTCCATCCGATCCTGGGGATCTGGCGCCGGCACGAAGGAACGGATTACGCGGCGGGAAGCGGCACTCCGGTGCTTGCCGCGGGTGACGGAGCCGTGCTGCGGGCGGGCCGGTCCGGCGGTTACGGCAACCTGGTCGAGCTTCGGCACGCCAATGGAATCACCACGCGGTACGGCCACCTCCGGGCTTTCGCGCGCGGTGTCCGCACCGGAAAACGGGTGAGCCAGGGGGACGTGATCGGGTACGTGGGCGCCACCGGCCTGGCCAGCGCACCGCATCTGCACTACGAATTCCGGGTCCACGGCGCCGCGCGGGACTCCCGGCGGGTCGATCTGGGTGAGGGGGAGCCGCTGGAGCGGATCCACCTCCCGCGTTTCACCCAGGAGCGCACCCGGCTCCAGCTCCTTCTGGGCACCGCGGGGCAGGGTGCCGGGATCCTCCGCGCGGAGTAGTCGCTCCCGCCCTCCTATTATTCCCCCATGTCGATTCTGATCGTCGTCCTCCTGGCCGCCGCGGCGGCGGTGCTCTCCTATCGCCTTCTGGAGGGATGGAGCGGACGAATCTGGATCCCCGCCCTCTGCCGGGGCATCGGCTGGGGCGTCGTCGCCCTCCTGCTCGTGAACGCGTCGTGTCCGTCCGTCCGCCGGTCCGCCCATCCGATTGTTTTGCTCGACGCCTCCCTCAGCATGCAGTCGGCCGGCGCGAAGTGGGCCCAGTCGCTCGAGCTGGCGCGGGCGACCGGGGAGGTCCGCAGGGTGGGGGCGCTTCCGGGCGACACCACGGCCTCCGGCGGCCGCTCCCGCCTGGCGGCGGCAATCGCCGGGGCGCGGAGCGGCGACCGTCCCGTGGTGGTGATCACCGACGGCGAAGTCGAGGACGCCGACGCGATTCCAGAGGACATCCTTGCAGGGTCCACCGTTCGAGTCCTGCCGCGCGATACGGTGCCAGACGTTGCCCTGGTCCGCGTGTCCGGCGTCACCCGCCTCACCCCGGGAGACACGGTGGGGATCGAGGTGGAGGCGCAGGCGTTCGGTCCCGCGCCATCGGCTCCGCGAAGCCTCGGCGTCGAGGCGCGGGAGGGCGATCGGATCTGGCTGCGGGCCCCGCTCGTGCTCGATGCCGGGGGCCGCGGGCGCGCCGTGCTGCGGGGACCGCTTCCGGCGGTCGCTCCCGGCGCGCACGTCCTGACCGTGACGCTGACCGGCGCGGCCGACCCGGAGCCTCGGGACGACGCGCGGAGCATGGTCGTGACCGTCGTGCCCACGCCCGGCATCGTGCTGGTGGCGACCCCGCCAACGTGGGAAAGCCGGTTTCTGCTGGAGACGCTGCGAGATGTGGCCGCGCTTCCGGTCCGCGGTTACCTGGAAACCGAGCGCGGGCGCTGGCGCCGAGCGGGTGATCTCAAACCAGTGCCCAGCGGGGAGGTGGGTGAGGCCGCGCGCCGGGCCGATGTGCTGATCACTTTCGGAGAGCCCGGCGCGATGGCCCGATCCTCCCGCGCTCGAGGGCGATGGATCTGGCAAGGGTCGGCCGCTCATCCCGGCGCGCCCGGCGACTGGTACTTGTCGGTTCCATCGCCAACGCCGGTGAGTGGGGCACTCCAGGGCGCGGCGGTCGATTCGTTTCCACCGGGCACCGCCATTTCCGAGCTGATTCCCGGCTCTCGCGACTGGATCGGCCTCTCGGCCCAGGCCGGGCGGCGCGGCGCGGTACGTCCGGTGATGGTGGGCCACGACTCCGGAAGCGTGCGGAGGATCGTGATGGGTGTGGAGGGTCTGTGGCGCTGGTCCTTCCGCGGTGGCAGCAGCGAGCAGGGCTATCGCGGCCTCGTCGCGTCCTCGCTGACTTGGCTCCTGGGCGGTGCCGACTCGGCGTCGGGTCGGGCACGACTACTCCACCAGGTGGTCCAGCGCGCGCGGCCGGCGGTGTTCGAGTGGAACGGTGGCGCCACACCAGAACCGATACCCGTGGTTCTCACCGGCCCGGGCGGAACGCGGAGCGACACGCTGGTGTTCGACGGGGCGGGGCGGGCCGAGCTCACACTCCCGCCTGGTGCGTGGCTCTACCGCCTGGAAGGGGGAGGTCAGGGTACCATTGCGGTGGAGGAATACTCCGACGAATGGCTCCCGGGGCAGCGAACCCTCGAATCCCGCGAAGCCGTTACCCAGGCGGGCGGCGGCCGTATGCCGGTGCGCACCTGGCTCTGGCTGTTCGGGCTGGGTGCGGCGGCGTTCGCGGGAGAATGGTTGGCGCGGAGGCGGCTGGGGCTGCGATGATAGCCCAAGGGGGCACATGGTCGATCGGGTTACGGAACGAAAAAAGGTAGGCCTTTGGGCCCGTATCAAGCGGGTCGCGCTCACCGACGTGGGCGCCATCGTGCGCGGCTTCAAGGCCGCCGACATCGAGGCCATGGAGCGCTTGCTGCTGGAGTCCGATTTCGGCCTGCAGGCCACCCTGGACCTGGTCGAGATGCTGGAGGACGGCGTGCGCCGCGGCCGTCTCAAAAGCGAGGACGATCTGCGCGGAGCCCTCCAGACGCGCATCACCGAGCTGCTGTCCAGTCCGGGAGATCCCGCCGCCCTCGCGCGCGCGGCCTCGGGGCCGACGATCGTACTGGTGGTCGGCGTGAATGGCGCCGGTAAGACGACCTCGATCGCCAAGCTCGCCCGGCGGCTGAGCGCGCAGGGAGACAAGGTGCTGCTGGGAGCCGCCGACACCTACCGCGCCGGCGCCGTCGCGCAGCTCGAGATCTGGGCAGAACGGCTCGGGCTGCCGTGCGTGTCGGGTGCTGCGGGCGGTGATCCCGCCTCGGTCGCGTTCGACGCCGTCGAAGCGGCGCAGTCGCGCGGGATGACGGTGGCCATCATCGATACCGCCGGCCGCCTGCATACCCAGGAGGGATTAATGGAGGAGCTCAGCAAGATCGTCCGGGTCATCGGACGCAAGGCACCAGGCGCTCCCCACGAGACCTTTCTGGTACTCGACGGGAGCGTGGGCCAGAACGCCGTGCAGCAGGGAAAACTCTTTGCCCAGGCGGTGAGTCCTACTGGGCTTATCGTCACCAAGCTGGACGGGACCGCCCGGGGGGGCGCGGTTGTCGCCCTCCGCCGTGAGCTCGCGTTGCCGGTTCGCTTTCTGGGGACCGGAGAGCAGGCCGACGACCTCGAAGTGTTCGATCCGCAGAGCTTTGCCGAAGAACTGGTGGGGAGTAGCGAATAGAGGTGCCCCTCCTCCGCCTCGATACCCCGGTCAAGTTCCTGAAGGGCATCGGCGAGCGCCGGGCGGAAGCACTGGAGCGACTCGGTATCTCCACCGCGCAGGACCTGCTTTGGCACCTGCCGCACCGCTACATCGACGCCTCATCGCTCACGCCGCTGGTCCGGGCCCGGGTCGGCGACGACATCGCCTGCATCGGCCGGGTCGTGGCCAAAGGCGTGGTCCCGACGAGAAAAGGGCTGCGGATCTTTCACGCGGTGCTGCGGGACGAGAGCGGCGCACTCGAATGCGTGTGGCCGGGCCAGGCCTTCCTCGATCGGACCATCGAGGTGGGGCAGACCCTGCTGGTCGCGGGGCCGGTCCGTTTCTACCACGGCCGCCAGATGGCTCCCCGTGAGTTCCTGATTCTGGCGGAGCCTGATGGAACCGAGGACTCCGCCTGGCAGCAGGGCAAGGTCCTCCCGGTGTACCCCGCCACCGCGGGGCTTTCTCACAAGCTCATTCGGGCGCTGATCGACCGTCACCTGGATGGGCTTGCCGCCGCCTGTCCCGAAATCCTTCCCGAGAGTCTTCGGCGCAGCTTCGATCTGCCCACGCTGCCGGACGCGCTGAAAGCGGTGCACCGCCCGGCCACCATTGCCGAAGCGGAACGAGGCCGGCGCCGGCTGGCGCTGGACGAGCTCTTCGATCTCCAGCTCATGCTCGGACGAGCACGGCACCTCGCCAAGCGGGGAAGGGTCGGGGTCCAGTTCTCGGTACGTCGCAAGCTCACCACCGCGTTGCGTGAGTCCCTGCCCTGGGAGCTGACCCCGGACCAGCGACAGGCGCTTCGCGAGATCACCGCGGACATGGTGGCCGCCCAGCGAATGCACCGGCTGCTCATGGGAGACGTGGGCACCGGCAAGACGGTCGTGGCGCTGTTCGCCATGCTGCTCGCAGTGGAGAACGACTACCAGGCCGCGCTGATGGCGCCGACCGAGCTGCTGGCCGAGCAGCATCAGGCAACGCTGGCGCGGCTGCTGGCGCCGCTCGGCATCGTCCCGGAGCTGCTCACCGGACGGCTCACCGCGCAGGACAAGGCGGCGGCGCGAGAGCGGCTCAGGAGCGGCGAGGCGCGGGTCGTGCTGGGTACCCACGCCCTGATGCAGGAGAGCGTGGCCTTCCGGCGGCTCGGACTGGTCGTGATCGACGAGCAGCATCGCTTCGGCGTCGAGCAGCGGGCCGCTCTGATCGGCAAGGGCGCGGCACCCGACGTGCTGCTCCTCACCGCCACGCCGATTCCACGTTCCCTGGCGCTCACCCGCTATGGAGATCTGGACATGTCGGTGCTCAGGGCCAAGCCGGCTGGTCGCGGCATCGTCCGCAGCGCCGTTCGCACCGGAAGCCAGCGTGACCGGGTCCTCGACTTCGTCCGGGAGGAGTGTCGCGCGGGGCGGCAGGCCTACGTCGTACTGCCGGTCATCGAGGAAACCGAAAAGGCCGATCTGCGCGCCGCGACCACGATGGCCGAGTCGCTCAAGGCTCGCTGGCCCGAGCTCACGGTCGGTCTGGTGCACGGGAAGCTCAAGCCGGAAGCGCGTGACCGGGTCATGCAGGACTTTCGCGCCGGCTCAGTTCAGGTGCTGGTAGCCACGACCGTGGTGGAGGTGGGCATCGACGTGGCCAATGCCACCATCATGCTGATCGAGAACCCCGAGCGGTTCGGGCTGGCGCAGCTGCACCAGCTTCGCGGCCGGGTAGGCCGGGGCGCCGAAGAAAGCCATTGCATTCTGCTGGCCGAGCGAAAATCCCCCCGGCTGACCGCCTTCGCCGCGACGTCCGACGGGTTCAAAATTGCGGAGCTCGACCTGGCGGAACGAAGCCAGGGCGATCTGCTCGGCGAGCGCCAGTCGGGGATGGCGGAAATCCGGGTGGCGCGATTCCCCGAGGACACCGACCTTCTCGCGGTGGCCCGAGACATGGCGCGGGAGGTTCTCGACGCGGACCCGGGCCTGGAGCGACGCGATCATGCTGCGCTCAAGCAGCGAGCCCTGCTGCGGTACCCGCGCGCGGAAGCGCTGTTCCGGGTGGGCTGACCCCTGGGAGATGGTATGGCTGCCCGACGCGGCTTGACTCTGATAATTGCGGGCACCGCAGCGGTGGCCCTGGCGTACGCGGCCGCGTTTTTCCCCGCTGCCGCGCTGCGGTGGGCCCCATGGGCCATGACCGTCGGGATCGGGTTCCTTTGTGCCGGGTTCATGGTGCTGGGCGCCGCCCGCCCCGGGCGGAGCCTCGGACCGATCTGGATTCCCGTCGCCTTCACGTTTGTCGTGCTGGTGGTCGGCCTGGGACTGGCTCTGGCTCTTCCGGGTACAGAGGGCCCGACGACGCGGCTGCTGGCGGGCCTCCCGCCGCGGGCGGCGCTCGTGTTGTACGGAGTCGGGCTGCTCCCGGCGCTGGTCCTGCCGCTCGGGTATGCGCTCACCTTCAAGCGGTTCACGCTCGACGCCGCCGACATCGAACGGATCCGGTCCGCTCGGGAACAACGGGACGGGTCGCTACCGTGACGCTGGCGCTGGCCCTTCAGACGGCTGCGCTGCCGCGAGTGGCCCAGCCGACGGTCCTGTTCAGCGCCCTCGCGTACATGCTCGTGGTTGCCGTGATCGCCGCCTGGGCAAGCCGCCGCACCCGCACCGCCCGGGACTTCTTCGTGGCCGGAGATGGCATCGGGGTGTGGACGCTGGC
>Ga0070699_100001602_pt1 | contig 20645 bp, 18 predicted proteins | sample KBSK1503metaG_FD_65473 | JGI IMG/M metagenome (GOLD analysis project Ga0070699, IMG submission 65473) | Corn, switchgrass and miscanthus rhizosphere microbial communities from Kellogg Biological Station, Michigan, USA - KBS K1-50-3 metaG | ecosystem: Host-associated > Plants > Roots >...
TCCATCAGACCAGAAATGCAACCAAGAGGAAGGTCGCTCGAGCTCAAACTCGTACGGCCGGACGGCTCACGTGAGGTTCTGTTGTGGGTGAAGAACTTCCGGCAGGACTGGCAGACACCATATGTCTTCCGACAGCCGGTGGCACTGCCCGCGGGTTCCCTGCTTCAGGCAACGGCCTACTTCGATGCGGCGCCACCAACGTCTACGAAAGCGCCGTTCACGATAGCGTTGAATCAATATGCCGGCGGTCCGCCGGAGCTTCACGCGAAGGCGGACGGCCCCTCCGTACGGACGACTGGTAGATAGCATGCTGAACATCCGGCGTGCATCGCGACTCGCAGTCATGGTGATGGCCATGTGCTCGGTGAGCGCTGCGCCGCTCCAGGGCCCCTCGTCCCCGGCAGGATTCACCGCGTGGTTCTGCCCGATGCATCCCGAGGTGACGGCAGCCGATGGCGGCAGGTGCCGAAAATGCGGGATGGCGCTCGTCGCCGGGGATCCGTTCGACACCCGCGAGTACACCATCGAGTTCTCGACTGCGCCGACCGTCGTGAAGGCGGGTGTGCCGATCACGCTGTTCTTTACCGTACGCCACCCTGGAAGCGGTGCTCCGATCAGGAACTTCGAGGTGGTGCACGACAAGCGGTACCACTTGTTCATCGTCAGCCGCGACATGAACGTGTTCGAGCACATCCACCCCGAGCAGCGGCCCGATGGGACGTGGGCGATTGAGGTGAAGCTGCCGAAGCCCGGCTACTATCAGATCCTCTCGGACTTCATTCCAACCGGTGGGTCGCCGCAGTTCATCGGGCGCACGCTGGTGACGACGGACTTCGCTGGAGATCTCGAGTCGCAGGCGGCACATCTCGAGCCGGACACCGTCTTGAGCAAGACCGTCGGTTCCATAACCGCCCACCTCCAGTTCGAGCCGTCGATCCTCGTGGCAGGTCAGTACGGACATCTGTCATTCACGCTGACGGATGCGGTCACTGGCCAACCCGTCACCGATCTCCAGCCGTACCTCGGCGCGTTCGGCCACGCGCTGATCCTGAGCGAGGACATGCTCGACTACGTCCACTCGCATCCGTTCGAAGGTCCGGAGAGCGACATCACGAGAGGGTTCGGCGGGCCGAACGTCACCTTTGAGGGCTACATGCCGAGGCCGGGTCGCTACCGCGCGTGGAGCCAGTTTCAGCGGAAAGGCCAGGTGATTACGGTGCCTTTCACGCTGAACGTCTCTACGCTCGAGGAGGCGGTGCGAGGAAATCGCTAGAGAAAATCGGCAGGAACGAGGCCGAACGAATCCAGGTGCGTCGGGCGCCGGTCTGGGCTAAACTTCGACCAGAATTCGGACGTACACCCGGGGGGCACCTGGGTGAAGGCCCACGCACGAAACACAGGAGGCGCTCATGACTGGTCGTTGGTTGCCTGGGTTGGGTATCGTTCAAACCTGTGCAGGGACCCTCGGCGTGTTCCTGATGATGTCAGCGCCGGCTCTGGCCGCAGACCCCTCCCCGCGACAGGTGACGTTCTCCAAGGATGTGGCCCCTATCCTCCAGGAGAAGTGTCAGCAGTGTCATCAGCCGAATTCGATCGCGCCGATGTCGCTCATCACGTTCGAGGACACCCGGCCGTGGGCCCGGTCGATGAAGCAACGTGTCATGACGCGCCAGATGCCGCCGTGGCACATCGACCCGAGCGTCGGTGTTCACGACTTCAAGAACGACATGTCGCTCACCGACGCACAGATCGACACGATCGTTCGGTGGGTCGATGCGGGTGCACCGGAAGGCGACCCGAAGGACATGCCGCCGCCCAAGCCGCTTGTCACCGACAACGAGTGGCAGGGTGTGCGAGACGGCTTCGGGCCACCCGATCTCGTGATCAGATCTTCCGAGTACACGATGCCGGCGAAGCACCAGGATGTCTGGTACCGGCCGATGAGCGATATTCCTCTTACCGAGCCGCGCTGGGCCAAGATGGTCGAGATTCGACCGACCCAGTTGAAGGGCCGCAGGATCGTGCACCACTCGATCGCCTATCTCGTCCTGAACAACGATCCGGAAGCGGTGAACACCGGGACGGCGAACGGCTCTACGGTGGCGGCCTCGGATCCCAGTCCAGTCGATCTCGTCAACAGGCGTCCGCAGTTGATGGAGTGGGCGATCGGCAAGGGTTACGACCTGTTCCGCGAGGGTACCGGCAAATTGATCCTCCCAGGCGAGAAGATCTCGTGGGATCAGCACCTTCACGCCGTCGGAGAGGAGATCACGTCGGGATCCGAAATTGGAATCTGGCTCTACCCGAAAGGTCAGGAGCCGAAGAAACGGAGCTACCTGATTGCGTTCACGGGTCTCAGGAAGCAGCAGTTCGTCGACATTCCTCCGAACTCGTTCGCGCAGACGGAAGGCTTCACGGTGCTCAAGGAGAACACCCTTATCACCAACTTCCAGCCGCACTTCCATCTGCGCGGCAAGGCGATGCAGGTTGAAGCGATCCTGCCCGACGGCACCAACCAGATCATCAGCTACGTCGGCAAGTTCAACTTCAACTGGATGACGAACTACATCTACAAAGACGATGCAGCTCCCGTGTTCCCGAAGGGCACGGTGGTCCACGTGAGCGCGTGGTACGACAACACTCGCGCGAACCCCTTCAACCCGGATCCGGACCAGTGGGTGGGCTACGGCGACCGCACGGTCGACGAGATGGCGCACGCCTGGATGAACGTGGTCTATCTGAATGACGACGAGTACAAAGCGCTCGTCGCGGAGCGCAAGGCCAAGGCCGAGAAGACGACGACGGTCAGTCTTCTCAAGTAACGCCGAGCCATGGATGTGGGGAACCGGGCGTCGGCTCGGCTCCCCGATCCCTTTCATCCGCCCGAGACTCCCGCCATGAGGTCGCATTTCGCTCGATGGATTGTCGTGAGATGGTGCGCCGCGCTCGCCGCTTGCGGCGTGCTGGTGTCGGCACCCCTCGGCTACGCTCGGGCCGGGCAGCAGCTGCCCAGCGAACCCAGGCGCGAATTCGGGACGAGTATTACTGGCGCGTTCGAAGGCTGGTACGAAAACCAGGACAGCAGCCGCAGGTTTCTTGTCGGCTACATGAATCGGAACACGACTCAGGCTCTCGACATTCCGATCGGACCCAACAATCGGATCGAGCCTGGCGGCCCCGACATGGGGCAGCCGACGCATTTCCTTCCGGGCCGGCAGTGGGGGATGTTCACCATCATCGTGCCGAAAGATTTCACGACCGCGGATCAGCGGCTCACGTGGACGATCGTGGCGAACGGGCAGCCCATGACGATTCCGCTCCGGTTGCATCCCGACTACGTCGTCAGCCCGTTTACCGACACCGCTGTCAAGAACACGCCACCAGTCCTGCGATTCGAAGAACAGGGACCCGCTGCCCAGGGTCCGGTTGCGCTGTTATCAACGGCCGTGGCTCGCACGGCGTCGGTGTCTTCGCCGCTCGCCCTGTTGCTCTGGGCAACCGACGATGCCAAGTTCGCGAGCGGCACGATGGCGCTGCCGCGGACCCCACCGCCTCCGGTGGAGTTCTTCTGGTCGAAGTATCGCGGGCCTGGCGAGGTGACGTTCGAGAAGGCTCATCCGATGACGGAAATACTGGCGGGCGGGGGTGTCAATGTGCCCTTCCGCGGCAAAGCGACGACGACGGCTCGTTTCAGCGAGCCCGGCGAGTACGTCCTCCACGCGACCGCCAACGACTATTCCGGTCAGGGCGGCGGAGGCGAGGTGTGCTGCTGGACGACGGCGATGGTGAAAGTGTCGGTAACGCCATAGCCCCCTCCTAAATTTACGATCCGAGGCCGTCCAAGAGCGCTTCCCTGAAAAGTTCATCGGCCGACAGCACGAAGCGGCGCACAGGCGGCAGGCGAAGGGTCAGAGCTGCAGAGGGCAGCAACTGCCGGAACAGTGAGACCAGCGCATGCGTTGCGCGCTGCCCCGGACTCTTGTCGAGCAACCACCACAAGATGACGGCGAGGTGCAGGAGGTAGAGCAGACGGCCGATCGGCTCGGCGAGCTTTCGCATCGGCGCGTCTGTGGCGTTGACGACGGCCTCCTGAAACACCGCCTGGACCCGAAGACGTGAGAACGCCGTGCTTCGTGCGAACAGCCCTTCATCAACGTCTCCCACCATGACGGGAACGAGCGCTCGCAACGTGACTCGGTGTGGGCCCAGCACGTGGATGCTGGTCTCAAGCGCATAGATGAATCGGGCGCGCCACATGCCTGGAGGCATCCCGGTCGCCTGCCGCGCGTACCTGTCGGACAGTTCGTCATACAGCGCGAGCACGATAGACCGCTTGCTTGGAAAGTAGCGATACAGAAGTCCTACACTCACGTCAGCGCGACCTGCCACGTCGCGAAGCGTCGTCGCCTCATATCCACGTTCGCCAATCAACGTGACCGCCGTGTCGTACAGCAGGCGGCGCGTGGCCTCACCCTCCGCCGTCCGCCCTGATGGTCGGCCTCTCTTGCGCGGCTTGCTATTTTGGGTGAACATGTTTACTGTTATTAGAGCATGCGGGGTTTCGACGTGCAACATCCACCAACGGAGAGCGGCAGGCATCTCCTGCTCTACGACGGGGTATGCGGGCTTTGTGATGTCCTCGTCCAGGCCGTCCTCGCTCGCGATCGGCAGGTCCTGTTTCATTTCGCGTCGCTCCAGAGCGCCGCGGCAAAGGTGACGTTGGAACGATTCGGGAGCAACCCGGACGAACTCACCACTTTCTACGTAGTCACGAACTACCGGGGCGCCGAGGCGAGCCCGCTCACCAAAGGACGCGCTGCGCTCTTCGTCATCACGGCGCTCGGATGGCCCTGGAAGGCGGCAGGTCTACTCAAGGTATTGCCAGACAGGGTACTGGACGGAATTTACGATCTGATTGCTCGACACCGGTATCGCATCTTCGGTCGATACGAAACCTGTCTCGTGCCGCGCCCGGAATACCGAAGCCGCTTCATCGATTCTCAACAGGATGAGTCGCCGAAATCGGGGATCGAGCGATGAAGGACTACCAGTCCTCCTTTTCGAAATGAATCTGATTGCTCTCGGCGATACGTTTCACATCCGCCATGACGGACGGATTCCCGCAGGTCAGGATCACCGAGTGTGCGGGGTCGAGTCTGTGCCGCAGACCGCTCGCGGATAGACGTTTTGAAAGCGCCGGGGCAGTCGCTCTTTCCAGTGCGGCCCTCAACCTGGAGATGTCCCCTCCCTTTGCCACCGCTTCGTCCAAATCCTCCTGTTCCTTCACCGGCATCCCAAGCACGTAACGGAGCACGTTATTCGCCCGTCCTCTGCCGATGAGTGGATCCTCGAGGTCGCGCGTCGTCGGCCGGCTCACCAAGCCTACGTAGACGAAGTCGAGGCGGCCAGAGGCCTCGATCGCAAGCAGCTCCTGGTGATAGGCCAGTTCTTCAATGGTCCGGTTTGCGTGAATCAGCGTGTACTGAATCTCTTCCTGCGTTACCCCCTGCGACGCTTCAAAGTCGAGTTGCTGGACCATCGACACGAATGGGGCCAGTCCAGTTCCCGTTCCCACCCAACATACGCTCTTGAACCCGGCGGCTCTCTTCGCGAGCGTGAAATCTCCCACGATGCGGTTGACGTAGGTCAGCCTGGAGTCAGACGGGTCACCGGTCCTGAACAGAGACTCGGTCAGGCGGCCCGGTTCACCCTGTTCGTCCGTCTCGAGTACGACGTAGAACTCGAGGTAACCCTCTTGCCGAGTCGTGAAAGGGGCTGAAGCAATCGAGTAGGAGTGCGTAACGGTGCCGCGCTTTGGTTTGCCCGAACCGTCGAGATCGGTCAGGTATTGCGGATGACCGTCCTGGCCGACGATCCGCTTGGTCAGCCGGCAGTCCTCACGACGAAGGGCGATGTACTGGCCCGGCTCGTAATCGGGAAAGCTGCTTCCGGTTGCCGGCATCAGTCGGAACGTCGCGAGAATATTGGAGAGGTTACGCCAATCTACGATCGTCCCTACCTTCAGGTCGGCCATTCATTGATGATAGATGGAAAGAACTGATCCTGGCCGGCACACGGTGTGTGCCAAGCAGGCCACAAAGACGAATTAGCCACGAAGGTCACAAAGGTCACTGGCCAATTCGTCTTCGTGGCCCTGTTGTTAGTTCGTCCCGCCAGAGAACGTATCGCACGCGTCCATCGCGCCGTTGTCGAGCCCCCGGCGCAGCCATCGCACGCGATCGGCAGACGATCCATGTGTGAACGATTCGGGAACAATCTGGCCTCGCCCCATCCGCTGCAATCGATCGTCGCCGATTGCAGCAGCGGCATTCAGGCCTTCTTCGCCGTCGCCGGGCTCGAGCAGCCCTCGCTGCGCTGCGTAATGTCCCCAGACGCCGGCGTAGCAATCCGCCTGCAGCTCCAGTCGCACTGACAGCGCGTTCGCCTGGCGGTCGTTTGCGTTCGATCGCGCCGCGGTGACCCTCTCCGCGATTCCCAGCATGTTCTGCACGTGATGGCCGACCTCGTGCGCGACGACATATGCCTGCGCGAAATCCCCGGGGGCGCCGAACTGCTGGTCGAGCTCGCGAAAGAACGAGAGGTCGAGATACACCTTGCGATCGGTGGGGCAATAGAACGGCCCGACTTCGGAGCGCCCGACGCCGCACGCCGACTGCGTTGCGCCGTCGAACAGCACGAGGACGGGAGGCACGTAGGCCTGGCCGCCCTTGCGGAAAACCTCGCGCCACGTCTCCTCCGTATCTGCGAGCACAACGGAAATGAATTCCGCCTGCGGATCGTTGTCTCGCAAGCCGGTGGTGCCATCCGTCTGATCCTGCGGGGCGCTGGATGAACTGATGAGATCCAACGGGTTGGTACCCGTAAGTGCTGAAAAAAGGAGAAGAAGGACGAGTCCACCGATCCCTCCGCCGACCGGAAGCCCGACACCCATTCCCATCCCTCGCCGATCCTCAATGTTCCCGCTTCCGGGCCGCCCCTGCCATTTCATGTGTGTGCTCCTCCGCATCGCCAAATGCACGCGTGATACCGGGGTGAACGGCTCAGCTATCATTCGAGTCTATGGATCTCGGCCTCACCGACAGGATTGCCGTTGTCACGGGATCGAGCCGCGGGCTCGGCCTCGCCAGCGCGCGGACGCTTGCCGCCGAAGGGTGTCTCGTCTGCCTGTGCGGCCGCACTGCCTCGACGCTCGAGCACGCGCGACGCGACGTCGCGAATCGGGCAGGAGGCGATGATCGCGTAATTGGCGTGGCCGCCGACGTCAGCACGCCGGAGGGTGTAAAGGCGGTGATCGACGGCGCCGTCGCCGCCTTTGGCGGCATCGACATCCTCGTCAACAACGTTGGGCTCGCGCGCGGCGCGACGATCATCGACACCAGCGATGCCGAGTGGCAGGAAGCGTTCGATCAGACGCTCTTCCCGGCGATTCGCGCCTCACGCCTCGCGGTGCCGCACATGAAGCACCGGGGTGGTGGATCGATCGTAATCATCGCGTCGGTGTTCGGCCGCGAGGCGGGCGGCCGCATGACATACAACGCCGTCAAGGCGGCCGAGATCAGCCTGGCGAAATCGCTCGCGCAACAGCTCGCGTCGTCCAAGATCCGCGTGAACAGTGTGTCGCCCGGTTCGATCCTCTTCGAGGGCGGATCGTGGTGGAAACGGCAGCAGGAGAACCCGGTTGCAATCGCCGAGTTCGTCAAGCGCGAGCTGCCCTTCGGACGATTTGGCACCCCCGAGGAGGTCGGCGACGTCGTCGCGTTTCTCGCCTCGTCCCGCGCGAGCTGGATCAGCGGCACATCCGTCGTCGTCGACGGCTCGCAGAGCCGCGCGTTTTAGCCGCGAAGAACACAAAGACGTACGGAACCACGAAGGACACGAAGGGCACGAAGAAAATCAGATCACGAAGTAATTTTTTACTTCGTGTACTTCGTGACCTTCGTGGTTGAAATCGTCTTTGTGTCCTTGACACGATCTCAGCGCAGTGTGAACGCGACGGTCACCGTCATCACCACGGGCACGGGCTGGCCGTTGAGCAACGTCGGCGTGAACCGCCACTGTCGCACTGCCTCGATCGCGGCGGCGTCGAGCAGCGGACGCGATCGCAGCACGCGCACGTCGCGCACGCCGCCGTCCTCGCCGATTACCGCCTCGAGAATGACGATCCCTTCGACGTGCGCCGTCCGGGCGACGGGGGGATAGACCGGCGCGACATCCGTGATTCTCTGTGGCGGACTGATCTCTCCGCCGACGCGCAAAGGTGGGGGAGGAGGCGGTGGAGGGGGAACGAGGTCAGCGATCGGCACGTCGCTGCTGCCGAACACGATTGCGTTTCTGTCGATCTCGATCGCGTCGTTCACCGGTTCGAGAGGTTCTTCAGCGCGAATTCCATCGGGCACTTCAATTGGCGCGGCGTCACGATTCACGGCGACTCGAGGTGTGCGATCGAGCCTGACAGGTGGTGGCGTGGGAGTCGCCAGCGGTACGACCCGGATGAATTCGGTCGCACTCCGCGGCTCCGGCAACGTATCGGTCGCGTAGAGCGGCGCGATGATCAGCGCGCACGCGGCAATGACGTGCGCAACGATCGACAGCATGAGAGTGGCGGTACGCATGGGCCCCCCTTGAAAGGAGGCCTCGCCGGCGTGGCCTGTTAGTTAGGTAATTGGACCCCGGGTGGCGGCCGTTGTTCCCTCCACCGCCACAAGGGCACGAAGACGTACGGAACCACGAAGGACACGAAGGGCACGAAGAAAATCAGATCACGAAGGAATGTTTTTACTTCGTGTACTTCGTGACCTTCGTGGTTCAAATCGTCTTTGTGTCCTTCGTGGCAAACGTGACGTAGTAGACGGGCACGCCCGCGAGGATGATGCCGAACGTCAGGCCCGTCCACACGGGATCGGCGACGAGAGCACTGACGATCAAGTACGCGGCCGCTGCGATGAAGATCGCCGGGACGACGGGGTAACCTGGCACGCGGTACGGCCGCAGGAGGTCGGGGCGCAGCCGGCGCAGGCGATACACCGCCGCGATCGCGAGCGCGTAGAACGGCCATATCGACAGGACGAACGTATCCGCGAGCTGCTCGAACGTCCGCGTCATGACGAACAGCACGCCCAGCGCGCCGGCGAACAGAATCGCTACGTATGGCGTGTGATACCGCGGATGCACGGCCGCCAGCGGCCTGAAGAACAGGCGATCCTCGGCCATGGCGAAGAACACGCGGGGAGCAGCCATCATGATCGCGTTCAGCGCGCCAAGCGTTGAAATCGTCACGACCAAAGACACGAACGTGGCGCCCGGCGCGCCGAAGAGGGCCTGCATCGTGTCCGCAGCGATCAACGCTGACCGGGCGACCCCGCTGACGGGAGTGACGTACAGATACGCGACGTTCGAGGCGAGATAGATGATGACGACGGCCGCAGTTCCGGTGACGATCGCCCGTGGCAGCGTCCGCCCTGGTGAAGCGACCTCGCCAGCGACGAACGAGACGTCGCCGAAGCCGTCGTAGGCCCACAACACGGAGATCAGCGCGAGCCCGAAGCCGCCTGCGCTGACCGGTCCTGCCGCAGACGAGAGGTGGGCGATCGAGCCGCCTGCGCGCCCTCCGAGCAGCATCGCCGCCACGACCAGTCCCACGAGCGCACCGAATTTCGCAACCGTCGAGATGCCCGTCACCAACGCGCCCAGCTGAACGCCGCGGATGTTGATCACCCCGGTCGCGATGATCGCGGCTGCGGCGATGTAATGCGTGGCTATCGGCAAGGCCGCAGGATCGTACCCAAGGGATCTCACGAGGTGCTCGCTGAAGACGGTGGCGATTGCGCCTGTGGCTGATGCCCGAATGAGGACGAGCTCCGCCCAGCCGAACAGGAAACCCGTCAGCCGTCCCCATCCTTCACGTAGATACACGTACCACCCGCCGGTGGCAGGTAGCGATGCGGCAAGCTCCGCAACAGAGAGCGCACCGCATAGCGCAATAACGCCTCCAACGAGCCAGACGCCGAGTATCGCGGGTGCGCTCGGCACGCGAGCAGCGATCGTCGCCGGTGTACGGAAGATACCCGAGCCGATCGTGATGCCGATGACGATGCCGACGGAGCTCCACAAGCCGAGACGACGGCTGAGCCCCTCGCCGACTCTCACAGATGTGCTCACGGTCATTCGGGACGGCACTTAGCGTATGCGAAGACGGGCACAGGTCGTGCTCTCGACCTAAAGGTCGGCCTCTACAAACTAGCGGTCGACCTCTACAAAACTAAAGGTCCGCCTTTGCAAGAAATACATTTCGCGAGGAGAACGAACGTGGCTGTTGCAGTGATGAATCGTAGAGGTATGCGCGTCAATATCGGCCGCGTGGAGCGGTGGTTGTCGATGGTGGCGGGTGGCGCGCTGGCCGCGTACGGTCTGAAGCGGCGCCAGGCGCCGGGTGGTGTGGCTGCGATTGCAGGCGCTGCGCTCCTGTATCGTGGCGCGACAGGCCACTGCGACTTGTACCAGGCCCTCGGCGTCAATCGGGCGTACGGCGGCGTGAACGGAAGCGCGTTTCGCGGAGACGGCACCGGCCGGATCGCCGACCGCGGCTCAGATACGCGTGCCCAGCTCGGCGGCCACCGTGGCATTCATGTGGAAGAGTCGGTCACGATCGACCGCCCGATCAGCGAGCTGTACCGCTTCTGGCGCAACTTCGAGAACCTTCCGCACTTCATGGAGCACCTGGAATCGGTGGCGATGCGCGAAGAAGGCATCTCACATTGGGTCGCGAAGGGTCCAGCCCGCACGCGCCCCGAGTGGGACGCGCGCATCATCAACGAAGTCGAAAACAAGGTGATCGGATGGCAGTCGCTCGAGGGCTCTACGATCTCGACGGCAGGCTCCGTCAACTTCGACCAGGATATCCACGGCACGCGAGTCACCGTGCATCTGCAGTACAACCCGCCAGGCGGCAAGGCTGGCGCCGCCGTCGCAAGGATATTCGGTGAAGAGCCGAGCCAGACAATCCGCGAGGATTTGGGCCGCTTCAAGCAGCTCATGGAAGCGGGGCAGATCCGATGACTGACGGGCAGCGATCGCGCGCGGAGATGTGCATCGAAGTGGTAATGAAGCCCTACTAATCGTAGAATCGTGCGCGGCCGTCGCCTATCGTAGAGTCGGACCTTCCGCCTCCGCTAAAGCTTCGGCGGACCACGGGCGGACCGCACTGCGGTCCGCCAGGCAGCGCTGGCTGGTCGGGTCGCAACGCGACCCGACCTTGGCGAAGGTGGTGAGGTCCGCCGGACCCTTAAGGAGCATCATGGCGCGCACGATCTCCGCGATCGGCCCGATCGCGCTGGCAGCTGCGATTTCGCTCACTTCGATGAACGCTCAAGGGAACCTGAACCCGCAGGGCGGTCAGACGAACACCAACACGAATCCGCCCCCAGGCATCACGCCCCTTCCTGTCGACCTGTTTACCAGCAAGAATTTTTACCTCGACAGGCAGTACTGGCTCGACAAGCGCTACGCCCGGTGCAACACCCCTCGCGCGCTGACCGATATGGTCAGGGATCAGCGCTTCGGTGCGTGGGGCGACTGCAACCTCGATCGCCCGATCGACAGGATCGTGAGCCCGTATTCGTACAAGACGGCCGGAGAGCATTACACTGCGCTGCTGACCGAGGCAAAGAAGGCCGGCGGTCCCACCGTGCACACACGTCAGACGCTGCCGAACTGGGACGGCCGCTACCGTCGCCTGTCGCCCGGGGAACAGTGGACGTGGGGACGCAACCTGCAGACGGCGACCATGTTGTCGCTGCTCACGCCCGAATACCGCAAGCGTATGGTCCAGCAGAACTACCACGAGGTCGTGAACAACTCGCCCCAATGGAATGCGGCATTCTGCTTTCCCGAAGGGTTCATGCGGTGGTGGTCCGAGGCGTCTCTTGGTGGTGACATCGAAGTGATGATGACACCGCATCAGGCGCAGTTCCTGAGCGGCATCGCGGACAATTTCCTGCGTCGCGTCCTGATCGGACGCAATCACGTGCAGAAGGTGCCGCAGTGGTACGGTGAGACCGTCGGTTTCTGGAACGGCAACACGCTCGTCGCCTGGACGGCCAACGTCCAGGGATGGACCATCACACATTCGATGTTCGAATACAGCAGCAGGATGCAAACGATCGAAGTGTTCACGCCAAGCGCCGACGGCAAAGTGATCACCGTCGACACGACCTTCTACGACCCGGAGGCGTTCATCCGTCCGCTGCATATCGTGACGCCATGGGAGTTCCGCACGGGTCTTGACGACCCCGAGGCCAGGTTCACGTTCGTTGAATGCCGCGTGCAGGGCACAATCGTGAACGGCGCGGATGGCAAGCCGACCCAGCTCCTTCCTGGTGAGGCGGGCTACGTCGATTACTTCGGTCGCCCATGGGCGCAAAACTGGGAAGAGCATTTTGAAAAGGGCTGGATTAAGCCCGAGGAGAAATAGGGGGACGCGTGAGTTACGTGACGTGGAAACTCTGTCTGATGACGGGCCTGCTCGGAGTAATCGTGCTCGTGGTGACGGTGGTGCCAGCTCTGTCGCATCACTCCTTTGCGATGTACGACCAGACGACGACGAAGACGATGACGGGAAAACTCACGCGGTACGTTCCCGGCGCCAATCACGCGCAGCTGCTTTTCGTCGTGGTCGACAACGACGGCAACGTCGTCATGAAGGACGGTAAGCCGCTTCAGTGGGGCGTGGAAACCGGATCGGCTGCGGCGATGTCCCGCCTGGGCGTGTCGCCCGATACGTTCCCCGAAGGCACGTTCTTCACGACGAGGCTCTATCCGCTGCGCGACGGACGTAACTTCGGCGCACTCGCGGGCATGCTGATCGCGTGCGGCACCACGATGCCAAAGGGTGGCTGCACGCTCGAGACTGGGAAGAGACTCATCGGCGAAAACTTCAACGCGCAATAGAGCCTGCCGCGCCGAAGCTCGACGCCTTGATTCGCGGAGCGAAGGCGGGGCTTGCCGCGCCGAAGCTCGCCCCCCGAGATTCATCGAGCGGAGGCGGCTTGCCGCGCCGAAGCTCGCCCCCCGAGATTCATCGAGCGAAGGCGGCTTGCCGCGCCGAAGCTCGCCCCCCGAGATTCATCGAGCGAAGGCGGCTTGCCGCGCCGAAGCTCGCCCCCCGAGATTCATCGAGCGGAGGCGGGGGGGAGGCAACTAAGCCGTAATTTATGGAGTACCAATTGCAGTAGTTCGTGGTGTGTCTGCTGAGGATCCTCCGGACGCCGCCTTCGGTCGCATCCTGCGACGGCTTGATGACCTCATGACGGAATCGGCTCAACTGCGTGAACGAATCACCTCCGCGCTCGACCGCGAGCAGCACCCGTTCTTTCCCGACCGGCGGCACGCTCATCAGCCCCATGAGCCAGAGCGCCGAACGCGGTAGAGCCATCGAGAGCGGGTCTTAAACCGTCCTTAACGTCAACAGTCGTAACGACGCGAATGAACCGAGGGGCTCCTTGGTGGAGCTAGAATTGGTCACTCGCGCTCGGAGACTACATGACAAGGACGATCGTTTCAGTTGTTGTGGTGACTGCGCTCTCGCCACTGGCGGCATCCGCCCAGGCGCCTGCGGCATCCGCCGGGCAGCCAACGTCCCGGATCACGCTGCCGACGGTGGTTGTGACTGCCCAGAAGGAGCCGGCGGACCGGCAGACGCTGCCGCTCAGCGTTACAGCCGTGGCAGCCGACGCGCTCGCCAACGCCGGGATCAACGCCGTGAGCGACGCGGCGTTCTCCGCGCCGAACACATACTTCCAGGAGCTCACCGCCCGAAAGATCAGCAATCCCCGCTTCCGGGGAGTCGGGTCGAGTCCGGCAAATCCGGGCATCACCACTTTCATCGATGGTGTTCCGCAGCTCAATGCCAACTCGTCAAGCGTGGAATTCATCGACGTGGACCAGGTGGAGTTCGTGCGCGGACCGCAGAGCGCGCTGTTTGGCCGGAACACTCTCGGTGGTCTGGTGAATATCACGAGCTCCCGGCCATCGCTGAGCGGATGGAGGGGGACGCTGGCCGTGCCCGTCGGGAGCGCCTCGTCACGCGAGCTGCGCGCTGCCGTGTCCGGCCCGCTCGCCGATCAGGTGGCAGTGGGGTTCGCGCTCGGCCGGAGTACGCGCGACGGTTTCACCGTCAACGATCTGACCGGAAGGACGCTCGACGATCGTTCGGCCACCTTCGGGAAGGCGCAGCTCCTCTGGACGCCCGCCGCCAACTGGGAGGCCCGCGCCATCGTCAGCGGTGAGCGGGCGCGCGATGGCGACTACGCGCTCAACGATCTCGGCGAATTGCGGCGCAATCCTTTCCATGTGGCGCGCGATTTCGAGGGGTACACCAACCGCGACGTCGTGTCGACGACGGTGCTGACCCGGCGTGAGGGGGGACGCGTCGCTTTTTCGACGACGACCGGCTTTGTCCGCTGGACAACGCACGATCTGACTGATCTCGACTACACGCCGCTGCCGCTGTTCACGCGGGACAACCATGAGCAGAACGCGCAGTTCACGCAGGAGGTGCGCCTTGCGTCGGCCGCCAACGCCCCGACCCGGCTCGGCGATGCGGCTGTCCTGCGGTGGCAATCCGGCATCTTCGTCTTCACCCAGAATTACGAGCAGGACGCGGTCAACAACTTCTCGCCGTTCGGCCTCTCGCCGTTCCTGGCGTTCCCCGTGAGTCAGCACTCTCCGCAGTCGGCGCTCGACGACAGAGGCGTCGGTGCGTTCGGCCAGGGCACCGTCACCGTTCGGCAGAGGCTCGACGTAACGCTCGGCGCCCGGCTGGACTACGAGAGCAAGGATGGGAGGCTCGACACGTTCTACGCGCCCGCAATTGCCCCGCCCACGCGCGTCGACGCCACCAAGAGCTTCTCCAACATCTCGCCGCAAGCGGCCCTCGCGTATCGCTTCACGTCCGAACGGATGGCGTACGCCTCGGTGGGCCGCGGCTTCAAGGCGGGCGGATTCAACCCGGCGTCTCCTGCCGGCAACGAGTCGTACGGCGAGGAGCACACGTGGAATATCGAGGGAGGCGTGAAGACGTCCTGGGCCGGCGGTCGCGTCGCGGCCAACGCCGCGGTCTTCTACATCGATTGGAGCGATTTGCAGCTGAACCTCCCGAACCTCAACGTGCCTGGCCAGTTCTATATCGCCAACGTCGGAGGCGCGCGCAGTACCGGCGCCGAGGTCGAGATCAACGCCCGGCCGCACGCATCGGTGGACCTGTTCGCGTCGGCCGGGCTCACGCATGCGAGGTTCGGCGCGGGCAGCATCTCGAGCGGTCTGGATGTCTCGGACAACCGCCTGCCCGGCACGCCCGACTACACCACAAGCCTTGGCGCCCAGCTCTCGCGCGCGCTTAACGCCGCCGCCGCCACGCTCTACGGGCGTGCCGAGGTGGTCTTCTACGGGGCGTTCAAGTACGACGACGCCAACATCGCCGGGCAAGATGCGTACGGGCTGACGAACGTCCGTGCCGGCGTCCGCGGCAAGCACGTATTCGGCGAAGCGTGGGTGAAGAACGCCTTCGACACGCACTACGTGCCGATTGCGTTCGCCTACGGCAGTCTGGCGCCCTCCGGCTTCATCGGGGAGCTGGGGCGGCCGAGGACCTTCGGGATCAGTGCTGGCATAACCTTTTGACGTTGCGCGCGCTGATCCTCTTCTCACCGGAGATATCATTCGCTTCCCCGGGAACGCTCGGGGATGTCGTCACCCAGGACGGAGGGTCAACATGAGTGCAGCGCGAGCCGTTCTTGTCGCAATCGCAGTGTCACTGGTCGGTCCGCACCTGGCGTCAGCGCAGACGTCTCCCGAGATGACGTTCTTCATCACCAGCGTCAATCCCGGTAAGGGTGCCGATCTGGGTGGCCTCCAAGGGGCGGACGCGCATTGCCAGAAGCTCGCCGAGGCGGTCGGGGTGAAAAATCGGACCTGGCGGGCATATCTCAGCACGCAGGGACCGTCGGGAGAAAGCGCCCGCGACCGCATCGCGCCTCAGGGGCAAACGGTTCTTCACAACTGGCGCAACGCCAAGGGTGTGATGGTTGCGCGCAACCTCACCGAGCTGCAGGCCGCCGACACCAAGGTCAATAAGGAGATGGCGCTGACCGAGAAGGGCGAGTCTCCACAGCGCCACGACATCATGACGGGATCGCAGGCGGACGGGTCAGCCTTCAAGGTTGCGGAGGACAGGACCTGCAACAACTGGACGAGCAGCACGACCGGCAGCGCCCAGCTCGGTCACTACGACCGCCAGGGCGGCGGGGACGCTCCGACGTCGTGGAATTCGGCGCACGCCTCACGCGGCTGCAGCGTGGATGCCCTCCGGGGTACGGGAGGCGACGGTCTGTTCTACTGCTTCGCGATCAAATAGGGCGAGTCCTTCCGGACCTCTGCCTCGGATGCTGCCGTTCTGATGCGCACGCTGACCCTCGTCCTGCTTCTCATCGGGTGCGTGGCCGCGCAGGCCCAGGACTGGCCGGAGTTCAGAGGGCCGACAGGCCAGGGGCACTCGGCCGAGCGAGGCCTCCCACTCGAATGGTCTGAATCGCGCAACGTTGCCTGGAAGACTGCCGTGCCTGGCACCGGTTGGTCATCACCGGTCGTCGGTGGAGACCGCGTCTGGCTCACCACGGCAGTCCAGGGCGGAGATGCCCGAAAGTCACGGGCTGTCTCGCTGCGTGTGCTGGCGTTCGACGTGGCGACCGGACGCGAAATCGTCAACGTCGAGATCTTTCGCGTCGAGCGTCCGGGCTACATCAACTCGAAGAACAGCCGCGCGTCGCCGACGCCGATCATCAGCGGCGATCGTGTGTACGTCCACTTCGGCGCCGACGGCACGGCCGCACTGACGACGTCGGGCGACGTCTTGTGGCGTACGCGGCTCGACTACGAATCGCAACACGGCAACGGCGGGTCGCCCGTGCTTTATGGCGACCTCCTGATCGTCAACATCGATGGCGACAGTCCGGAGGCGTACGTCACCGCGCTCGATACCAGGACGGGAAAGGCCCGCTGGAAGACCCGGCGGCGCGATCCGTTTGCCCAGGCCTACACCACGCCGCTCGTCATCCGCGTCGGCGACCGGGATCAGGTGGTGTCAGTGGGCGCCTTCAGGACCGCGGCGTACGACCCGCAGTCGGGCAAGGAGATCTGGCGGGTGAGCTACGACGATGGCTTTTCCAACGTGCCGCGCCCGGTCTACGGCCACGGCCTGGTGTACATCGTCAGCGGCTGGACCTCGCCGCCGCGGCTGCTCGCCGTGCGTCCTGACGGCACGGGCGATGTCACGAAGACGCACATCGCCTGGACGCTGCGCCGCGGCGTCCCCTACATCGCATCGCCGCTTCTTGTGGGCGACGAGCTCTTCGTCGTCAACGACAACGGCATCCTGACATGCCTCGACGCCCGCACCGGCGCAACGTACTGGCAGCAGCGCCTCGGCGGGAGCTACTCGGCCTCACCGGTATACGCCGACGGCCGGATCTATTTCCAGAGCGAAGAGGGTGTGACCACCGTGATTGCGCCCGGGCGTGAGTTCCGCCGGCTCGCCTCGAATCAGCTCGATGGGAGCATACAGGCATCGATGGCGGTGTCGGGCGGCTCGCTCTTCATCCGCACCGACACCCACCTCTATCGCCTCAGTGCGCCCCGCTGACGCCCGCTATCAGGCGGCGATGGCGTACCGGCACCGGTCTTGGCACCCGGCCGGAGTTCTCGGTATGCTCCTCAGGTGGACGCACGCGTCCTGGTAGCCGCTGCGATAAGCCTCACAATGCCGGGTTGCGATGAGACGAACGGGCCTTCGTCTCCAACAAGCCAGACCGGTTCCGTCCGCATCGTGTTCATGGGCTCGACAACACGACGATCCGATCTTCCGCCCTTCGCACAGGCATGCGTCAATGGTGTCGGTGCGACTCATATCCATCCGAGCTGGCGCAATTTTGCGGGCATCCCTTTGCAGCCCGTTCCGCCAGACCGCTATGAGATCGCTTTCACGGACGTGCCCGTCAACACCCGCGTTTCATTTCGTGTAAACGACCAGAACGCGTGCGACGAGAATCCTACCGGAGCTGTGACACGGAGCGTCTTGATTAATGACGTTCGGTTGATCCAGAACGCAACGACGCCCGGCAATGGCGACGAACCGGGTTTTGCGTTCACAATCACTCGGAACGGAACGATCAATCAATGATGATGGCGCAGTAGAACGATGGCAATGCTTGCCTATGGAGACGTCTTTCTCCGTCTGGGTGCCGCCGTTGCCGCAGGGGCGGCGATCGGCCTCGATCGCGAGCTTCGCCGAAAGCCAGCGGGCCTGCGTACGCTGGCGCTCGTCTCGCTCGGATCGGCGGTCTTCGTACTGGAGACGGTCGATCCAACAGGTGCGTCTATTGCCGCCACTTCCCGTGTCATCCAGGGCATCGTCACCGGCGTCGGCTTCCTTGGCGCGGGATCGATCATGCGAAGCGCCAGTGAGGACTCGATACGAGGGCTGACAACGGCGGCGTCAATCTGGCTGGCAGCCGCGAGCGGTATCGCGTGCGGCCTGGCGAACTGGCCACTGGTGATCGTTGGCTGCGGTCTGGGACTGCTGGTGCTGGTCATTACCCCCGTCGAGCGCGTGATTCACAATCGTCGAAAGACTGATCCGAAAGATTTTCCCGACCGGCCCGAACACCCGCTTTCACCTGACGCTTGACGGCACTTCTATCGCATTCCTGCTCCCGCTGACGCCGCTACTGGGCGACGATGGCGTACAGGTACTTGTGGCCGCGCAGAAAGATCGGGTCGAGGCGTCCCTGTATGACGCCGAGAACGGTTTCGGAACACCAATCGGGTAGGATTCCGCCGTCTGTTCGATCACGTTTTCGCCGAGGGAGAAAAAGTATGCGTCACATGACAACCCTGATCGTTTTCGCGGTGACCGTCGCCGGCAGCGTCGCCTCTGCCCAATCGTGGCAGCCTCCCGCTGACAGTCAGCGCTGCCCGTCGAAATGGGGCGCCGGCGACCAGCGTGGATCGGGTAACCACATGACCGCGGCGACGGTGCTGCGCGCGGCTCGCTTGATCCGTACCGGCGAGGTGTTCGAGCTCGGTCGCGTGCTGTCGGATTCGATACCGCTGTCCGCGGGTCGGCGCTTCGAGGTGGTCACCAAGCGCAGCAGACTGGATCCGGGCTCGAACCACCGGGGGTCGAACGAAGAGCTCGTCGTGTCCGAGATCGGTCAGGTCGGCACGCAGTTCGACACCTTCAGCCACCAGATGATTGCAGGAAGCATGTACAACTGTTTCAAGGTCGACGACATCTCGAGCCGGACCGGTTTCACGAAGCTTGGTGTCGAGACCGTCGGCGCGCTGATGACACGGGGGGTGATGATCGACATCGCGGCATTGAAGGGTGTGGACATGCTGGCCAGCACGTACGAGATCACGGTGCAGGATCTCCAGCAGGGATTGGCGCGCCAGAAACTGACCCTGCAGCCCGGAGATGCGGTGATCGTTCACACCGGCTGGGGCAAGCTGTGGGGTCGAGACAACACACGCTTCCAGGCGAGCAGTCCCGGTATCGGCACCGCCGCCGCCGAATGGCTGGCGCGACAGGATCCGATGCTGGTGGGATCCGACAATTCGGCCGTGGAAATCAGTCCCAACCCCGATCGGCAGTTAGCTGGACCCGTGCATCAGATCCTGCTCGTGGTCAACGGCATCCACGTGCTGGAGAACCTCCGGCTGGATGCGCTGGCCGCGAGGCAGGTGTACGAATTCGCGCTGATCGTCGAGCCGCTGAAGATCCAGGGAGGCACCGGCTCCACCGTCGCGCCGATCGCCATTCAGTAGAAGGGCGCCCGTACCGACACCCACCTCGATCGCATCACCGAGATCCTGGTGGAAAGAGGTCACGTCGTGGGTCCGAAGAGTCACCGGCTCGCGGCATCAGACACCTCCGTTAGGTGGACGTGTCTACTTTATCGAGGCAAGATCTGCCGTCGGGTGCAGCGCGGTTGAGGTAAGACGGGCGCCGTGATGCTAGGGCGTGCCATGACGACACCAATCCCTGCCCCAAGGCCGCCGAGGACGGCAATGGACTTCGCATACGCCGACGTGCAGTCGCCGGCATCACACAAGCTCCTAGTGAACCATATGGCGGCCGCAGTGCCGATGGCGGCGCCGATGATCGCACCCTTTGCGCTACAGCAGCGACGAGTCGGAGCTGGCCCTAAGCGGGGGCCCTGTCCCAGACTTGGGAATTCCGATGGCAACAGCACGGGATGTGTCGGCAGAATGACGGATGCCGAAGACTCGGGCATCACCTGAGCCTGCACGCCGATTGAGAACAGAATTGCGACCACAGCGGCCAGGAGCAGTTCGCGCATCATCGCCTCCACCTCGGAATGCGAGATTCGAGCCCAAAGTCGCTCACGGTGAAGGTCTCGCTACATGCACCGTAACTCGCTGGCTGCAGATTCGGGGGGCACTGCTCGGAGACACTCCGTCTGTCTAGACAGAATGACTTCGGCGACCGAACACGGCTGACCTCCGGCGAGATCGCGGGTTAGCCTGTCGGCCAGAGCCGCACGCCGCATGGT
>Ga0070699_100001604_pt1 | contig 20641 bp, 21 predicted proteins | sample KBSK1503metaG_FD_65473 | JGI IMG/M metagenome (GOLD analysis project Ga0070699, IMG submission 65473) | Corn, switchgrass and miscanthus rhizosphere microbial communities from Kellogg Biological Station, Michigan, USA - KBS K1-50-3 metaG | ecosystem: Host-associated > Plants > Roots >...
CGTGATTCTTCTTACGATGGGGAACCAGATCCAGAACGTTTTCTCCAACGTGGTCGCGGCCCTCGGCTGAGTCCGGCGGGCCGGTCTGGCCGGGCGGGCGTCAAGCCCGCCCGGGCCTGAACTCTAGTGGCTGAGCCTCACGCACGCGACGTCGTACTGCGACACCGTGGCGGTGCTGTTGGAGTGTGCGAGCGATGCGGTGTCCGGGTTGCCCGCGTACACGACCCCCGCCTGCCCGGCCGAGTTGAAGGGCGAACCGGCCGCCGTCGCCGACGCACCTGGCGTGACCGGGTTGCTGTCGCCACACGTGTTGGCCGGGGCCCCAGGCTGGCCGGTGGTCGGGCTCTCCATGGCAAGCGCCGACGTCGCGCCAACCAGCATGAACGCCGCCAAACAGGCCGTCCCGACCATGAGCTCACGAACGAGTTTCGTCATCACGTCCTCCAGGATGCAGAGAAGTAGGACCGCAGCCCCCCACTGGCTACTACCGGCCCGCGTTACAGGTCGGGTTCAGACGCCGACCGGCTCGCGCACCAGGATGACCGTCGTGCGGCCGGGGCTGAAGTCCCTCTCGAGGATCAGGATTCGAGCGAGCTGGGTGCCGACGCCCATCTGCTCACGCAGGCGCGCGTCCTCGTATGGCTGCACGTATTCGGTGATCCGCTGCAGGGCCGCATCGAGGTCGGGGACCACCTTCTGGCTGCCGACGACGAGGATCAGCCTGCCCGCGCCGGACGCATAGGGCCCGAGCTGGCTGCCGCTGGCGGACGCGGTCACCAGCTGGCCGGCCTCGGTCACCGCATGCACGCTGCCGACCATGTAGTCGGGCGCGGCCCCTAGCTTGACGATCTCGCGCATCTGCGTCTTGCGATCCATCTTGAACATGCGCTTGCGCAGGAAGTCGTAGCGGTCGGATTCCATCAGCTCGCCGAAGACACCGATGTCCTCCAGGGTCTTGGACTTGCCCGAGTGAACCTCCGCGCCCTCTGGGATGCGGGACATCACGGCCGCCTTCGCTTCGGCCGCGGTCGAAACGATCACGGCTTCGAAGTTCCGCTCGCGGAGATGTTCTGCCAACGAAGTCAGGGCGGCTTCTGAGGCGGGTGTGGCGAATGTCGTGGTCGATTGGCTCATGAGGTTCCGTTGTGCCCCTTGGTTAATTAGTTGAAACTTCAACAATCTAACTCGACAGCCTTTCAAGTGTCAAGTAGACTGAATAGAGATGGCGACACGCACCAGGCCAGAGGACATCGTGAGGCTCGTGGTCGAGCTGAGCCGGACGCTCATGGACAGCTTCGACGCGGAGCTGTCCAAGCTCAACCTGACCCTGCCGCAGGCCATGCTCCTGCACCAGCTCGGTGATGCTCTGCCGATGGGCGGGGCCGCGGGCAAGCTCCACTGCGACCCGTCTAACGTGACCGGCATCGTCGACCGGCTCGAGGCTCGCGGGCTCATCGCCAGGCGGCAGCTCGCCAAAGACCGACGGGTCAAGCACCTGGTGCTCACGGCCGAGGGACGGCGCCTCAAGCGGCGGGTGGACTCGGTCCTCTCGGCCGCGCCCGGCGTCTCATCGCTGCCCGCGCCGGAGCAGGCGGCCCTGCACGAGCTGCTGACGCGAAGCCTCCGCTCCCGCCCCCGAAGTGGGGAGGCGAAAAGATGATCGAGGTCCGCGACCTTGCCCGACGCTTTGGCAAGCTCGAGGCGGTGAAGGGCGTGTCCTTCACCGTCGAAGAGGGCGAGGTGTTCGGCTTTCTCGGCCCCAACGGTGCCGGCAAGACGACGACGATCAACATGCTGTGCACGCTGCTCAAGCCGACCAGCGGCTCCGCCACCGTCAACGGGTTCGACGTGCGCCGCAATCGGAGCGATGTGCGCCGCTCGATCGGGCTGGTCTTCCAGCAGTCGACCGTCGACGAGTACCTGAATGCCGAGCAGAACCTGCGCTTCCACGGCTACGCGTATGGGATGCCCCACGCTCTCAGGGAGAGCCGCATCAAGGACCTCCTGACGATGGTCGAGCTGTGGGATCGCCGCCGCGGCAACGTCCGGGCTTTCTCAGGTGGGATGAAGCGGCGGCTGGAGATCGCGCGCGGTCTTCTCCATCACCCGCGCGTGCTGTTCCTCGACGAGCCCACGCTGGGCCTCGACCCGCAGACGCGCCGCCACATCTGGGACTACCTGAATGAGCTCAGGCGCCGCGAAGGGCTGACCATCTTTCTGACGACGCACTATATGGACGAGGCCGAGAACTGCGGCCGGATCGCGATCGTCGACCACGGGAGCATCGTCGCCCTCGATACCCCTGACGGGCTGAAGGACAAGGTCGGCGGAGACGTCGTGACCATCGCCACCGCCGACAACCAGGCCGCCGCCGACGCGATCCGCGGCACGTACAAGATCGAGCCCATCCTGCAGGACGGGGTCGTTCGCTTCCATGTTCCGGCGGGCGAGACGTTCCTACCCGATTTCGTCCTGCGCTTCCCTCAGCGGCTCCTGTCGGTGGGGCTGCGGCGGCCGACTCTGGATGACGTCTTCCTGGCCATGACCGGCCGCGAGATCCGGGACTCGGAGCTGGATGAGCGCGACCAGATGCTGCAGGGGATGAGGGGCTGGGGACGATGATCGAGATCTGGCGCGGCACGTGGGTGGTCGCCTATCGGGAGATCCTGCGCTTCGTGGGCGACCGGTCCCGACTCCTCTCGAGCCTGTTCATGCCGCTGCTCTTCCTGCTCATCTTCGGCGCCGGCTTCACAAAGGCCCTGGGGCCGCTGGCGCGAAACGTGAACTACATCCAGTTCATGTACCCCGGCCTCATCGCGATGACGGTGCTGACGAGCTCGCTGTTCGCGGGCATGTCGGTCGTCTGGGACCGGGAGTTCGGGTTCCTGAAGGAGATCCTGGTGGCGCCCATCGGGCGGACCGGGATCGTGTTCGGCAAAGCCGCCGGCGGAACGATGGTCGCGTTCGCCCAGGTCCTGATGATGTTGGTGCTGGCGCCGTTCCTGCACGTACCCCTCAGCCCGGGAATCGTGTTGAGCCTGGTTCCGATCGTGATCGTGCTTTCGATAGCGCTGTCGGGCCTCGGGATCCTGGTCGCTTCCTTCATGCAATCTCAGCAGGGCTTCCAGGTCCTGGTCCAGGTGTTGATCTTTCCTCTGATCTTCCTGGCGGGGGTCTTCTTCCCCGTCAACAACGTTCCGGACTGGCTCGCGGTGATCTCGAAGGTCAATCCGCTGACCTACGGGGTCGACGCGATCCGGCAGGTGTTCCTGGGCAGCGGGCTAGGCCTCGGCGTGAGCGTGCTCGGGCACACGATGAGCATCGTCGAAGAGGCGGCGTTGGTCGGTGTCCTGGGCGGGGTGATGCTCGCGGGCGCGGTCCTCGCCTTCAACCGCGACGTCTGACGTTCAACCCAGCGCGCGATAGATGGCCGCTCCGATCCCCGCGCCGGTGATCGGGCCGACCAGGTAGATCCACAGGTCCGACCAGCCGCCGCCGCCGAACAGCGCTGAGGCGAGGGTGGCGCCGACGCCCACTGCCGGGTTGAAAGCCCCTCCCGAGATGGGGCCGCCGGCGAATATCAGGGCGGCGATCGTGAAGCCGATGGCCAGCCCGTAGTACTGATTGCCCACCGTCGCCTTGCTCACGGCGACGTTGAGGATCACCAGGACAAGGGCGGCGGTGAACGCGACCTCGACCGACAGCGCCTGCAGCACCGTGGCCTGCGCACCGGGGTGAATACCAGGTGTGTGGCCGCTGACGAGCCTGCCGAAGGCGAAGGCGAGCGAGGCGCCGGCCAGCTGCGCCGCCCAGTAAGCGGCCAGGTCGGCGGCGCTGAGCTGCCTGGAAAGAAACATCGCGAACGAGACGGCCGGGTTGTAGTGCGCACCCGAGATGTGACCGCCCATGTAGACCATCCCCATGAGCGCGGCCCCGATCGCAAGCGGCGCCAGGGGCCCGGCCGGACCCGACAGGGCGATGACCGAGAGAAACGCGAAGGTGCCGGCGAGCTCGGTCAGGAGGCGGGCCCGCAGCGGCATCGGCCAAATCCTAGCGGTGGCTTTCCCTCTCCCGTTCTGAGATCTCGTCGATGCACACGGCGGCCGCCAGGAACAGCGCCTGGTCGACGTTCGGCGCCAAGGCGACCCCGTATGCATCGCGGATGGAGAACCACTGGCGCGATATCTGGGCGACCTGGACGCCGTCGCCCGTGACCGCATATTCGTGGTTGGTGATGTCGCCCTCAGCCTGATAGGCCGGCCCGCCCTCGACCTGGATCGTGTAGTGCTGATGCAGCAAGGTGAAGAGCTTCTTGGTCACCGTCGCATAAAGCCGGCCGGCCTTCTCGATTTCCATCGTCGGCCTGAGCGCGATCAGCCGGGTCTGGACGGTCAGCAGCTCGGATCCGCCCTGGTCCTGGAGGATGAACTTCTCGCGGATGCTGAGCGCCTTGCCGTCGACCTTGAAGACCGGCTCCCCGTGCTCGTTTTCGATCCAGAAGTCCTCGCCGATGGCGAAGAGCTTCCGCTGCAGCTTGTAGCGTGTCCAGTTATCGTCCGCCGCTACACCCCCGCGCCCGCCCGGCTGATCGCTCCGAGCACCTGCTGCTGGTAGTAGAGGATCGAGCCGTCGTCCGCTTTGACGTTCGACGGATAGTGGGTCGAGACCGAGAGCGTGTAGATGTTGCCGCCCGATATGGCAAGCCCGAAGTAGTCGCCGATGAACGCGAGCCGGCACGGGTCGTTGTGGCTGGCGCAGGCCATCTGCCCAAGCCCTCCCAATGTTTGGAGGTCGGTGGTCGTGCCATCCGGGTTGACCAGCAAACCCGGCTGCTGCGGGTCCCATGTGAAGTTCGAGGCGCGGATGTTTACGCCAACCGCCGAGGCGCCGGCGCCGGTGCCGGTGTCCTTGTACGCCTGAACCGAGACGTCGATGCAGAAGTTGGATCGCCCCTGGTCCCGCTTGATGATGCTGGCGTCAGTCGGGCAGTCGGCCCGGCGGTCGTAGAACGCGACCGCGACCGCACCACCCGGACCCGCGGCGACGGCCGGCTGGAAGTGGTCGGCAACCTTTCCGGAGGTGATGTCGTCGTTGACCGGCACCGGCTTGCTCCAGGTCTGCCCACCGTCGGTCGACTCGACCAGGAACACGTTGTACTGCGTGCTGTTGAAGTCGTTGTATGCGAGGTAGAGATGTCCCGGGAAGTCCTGTGACACCGCGAAAGCGAACGGGATGCCGTCGCGGAAGGTCGTGTTCGTCACGCGTCCGCTGGCCACCCCGATCGAGCTCCCCGACCCCGCCAGGACCGGCGTGCTGAAAGTCTTGCCGTCGTCGGACGACTTCGTGACGAAGAAGTCGTTCAGGTTGGTCTTGACGCCGATGTTTGCGTATGCGACATACAGGTCGCCAGATGGATCGACCCCCGGCTGGCTGAACTGGTTGCGCATCTGGTCACTCGAGGCCGACACGATGGTCGCCGCGGGGCCGAAGGTCAGCCCGCGGTCGCGGGAAACGGCCATGCGCAGCTTGACGGTGCTGCCGACGTTGCCGTTGATCACGTCCCAGGTTGCATAGACGTGGTCCTGGAACCTGTTTCCCGGGTAGTGATTGACCGCGATCCACTGCTTGTCTTCGACGTGGCCGAACTGGAAAGAGCTGGAGTTGGGAACCTGCTCGAGGGCCTGCCCCCCGTTCCCGGTCACCCAGTTCGCGCCGAGGTCGTCGCTGAAGGAGACGGTGATCGCCCCATCGGGGTGCAGGTTCGTCCAGAACGCGTTGAACGGGAGCATCGTCTGGTAGACGCGACCCTTGGTGTCGAACCCGACGTTGGGATCCGTGGTGTTGGTCCAGCTCGGCGGCATCTTCTGGTTGAGGACGCCGGGCGTGGTCTCGGTGGTCGAGCAGTCATAGCCCTGGATGATGTTGTCGCTGTGATTGCCGCCGTTGATGTTGTAGCTGCCGAGGTAGAAGTTGTAGCCGGTCGAGAACTTGTCGAAGAAGAACTTGGAAGAACCCACGATCTGCTCGCTCCCCGGCTCGACCGCCAGCTCCGACTCCGAATGGTTGGCGTTGAAGTTGTTGGCGCTGGGACCGACGCAGCCGCCTTCCACCGGCGGGTTCTCGGGATAGCCGCCACCGCTGGTTGGCGTGCTCACCACCGTGTTGGTGGCCGCAAGCGGTGACGACCACGGGGGTGAGCCGGCCCCGGCCGCGAGGCGGCCCGGGGATAGAGAAAGGATGACCGTGACCGCGACCACCGCGGCTCTCGTCAGCATCACATGACGTTGGAGCAGCATTCGTACCCCCTCGTGGCGCTCATGAGCCACACAACCGGAACCCCGCGTCTCCCCCGACCATAACCGATCGAGTTTCCAGAGACAACCAGCCTCTCGAAACCGGCATGATGTTGAAACGTGAGCTCAGCGACGATCGCTCGCGCGCTGACCCTGATGGCCCTGGCGGTCTCGGTCGCAGCCCTCGGGAACGATTCTCCGGCCGGAGTCGATTTGAATCCACAGTTCGCAGTCGTGCCTACCTTGCGCGAATGGCATGGCTCTGACGGCTTCTTCACGTTTCGTGATGGTGCGCAAATCGTTCTCTACGCGGCAGATGCCGGGGCGCTCAACCCGACTGCTGAAGCCTTCCAGGAGGACCTGGCCTCTCTGACGGGCAGGCGTCTCGAAATCGCCCAGGGCCAATACCCGGTGCCGAGTGATGTGTTCCTCACCCTTCACGCCGACGACGATGTGATCGGCACGGAGGGCTATGTGCTCGAGATCGGCGTTGGTGTCGCCATCCGTGCCCATTCCCCCGCCGGCGTTTTCTATGGCACGCGTAGCCTGCTGCAGATGCTCGTCGCCGGCGGCTCGTCTTTCTTGCTTCGCGGCTGGGCTCGGGACTATCCGCAATATTCGGAACGCGGCTTCATGCTCGATGTCTCCTCCCGGTTCGTCCCCATCAGCACGCTCAAGAGGTACATCCGCCACCTGGCCTGGTACAAGTTCAACGATCTTCAACTGGAGCTCAACGACAACGGGGGATTTCGCCTCGACAGCCCGGCGTTCCCCGGCCTCGCCGCCACGGACGGCTCCTACTCCGAAACCGAGTTCCGGGACCTGCAGGCGTACGCCCTCGTGCGCGGCATCACCATCACGCCGGAGATCGACAGCCCCGGCCATGCCGCGGCGCTGACCCGGTACCGACCCGATCTCGCTAATCCTCAGCACGCCAACCTGCTCAACCTGGCGAGTCCCGACACCTACTCATTCATGGGGTCTTTGTGGGGTGCGCTCGTGCCGTGGTTCACAGGCCCGCGCGTCGCCATCGGGGCGGATGAATATGACCCTGCGGATGGCGATGGCTACCGGGCGTATGTCAACTTTCTCGACACGCTTCTTCGGCATCATGGCAAGTCGGTCCGGATGTGGGGCAGCCTGTCCCGCGAATCGGGCACGATTCCCGTCCGCCCGGATATCACGCTCGAGGAGTGGGACACTGCCTGGTCCGATCCGATGGCCGGCGACCAGCTCGGGTTCCCCATCATCAACGCCAGCTCGGAGTTTCTCTACATCGTGACTCCCAAGTCCCCCTGGTATGCCGACCACATCGACACCCGGAATCTCTACGAGGGATGGCAACCCAGCATCTTCACTCGAGGCAATCAGTCGATGAACATGCCGCGTGGCGATCCGCGTCTGCTCGGGGCCATGTTCGATTTCTGGGGCGATGCCGCGAGTCGAGATGCCTTCGATCGCGTGCATGCCGCGATGCCGGTCGTTGGTGAAAAGCTGTGGAACGACGCGTCAGCGACCATGAGCTACCAGGCGTTTGCGGCAGCGGCTGAGCGCGCACGCTTGTCCGCGGGGACCGATTGACGGCTGACAGCGTCGTGGCGCTGCTGGGCGTAGGCGGTGACGTGGCCGATCGTCCCGGGCACGGCGTGCCAATCGGACCTTGCCTCATCCCTGCAGCTGGCGCCTACTGATAGCAGGAGGAAAGCATGGCAATCGCGACTCGTCTACCGAAACCAGGGGTGGTCACTGCAAGCGAAACCGGCCGGTCGCACGTTACCAGCGAGCAGGTGTGGCATGAGCTGGACAGAGCGTCGTTCGCGGTCATCGGTTACGTCACGCCCGCTGGGGAGCCCAGGTCGAGCGGCGTCGTTTACAAGACCGCCGGCAAACGACTGTTTGTGGCCGTAGCCCCGGAAAGCTGGAAGGCAAGGCACATCGCGGCGGCGAGGCATGTCTCGGTCACCGTCCCGGTACGCCGCGGCGGCATCCTCTCGCTCGTTCTGCCCATCCCACCCGCCACCATCAGCTTCCACGCGACCGCGATCGTGCACCCGGCAGGTTCGGTGAAAGTGAGCTCGCTCTCGAAGGAGCTCGATTCCCTTCTGCCGTCCGACCGGCGCGAGGCGGCAGTCGTCATCGAACTGAGCCCCGAGGGCCAGTTCCTGACATACGGCGTCGGAGTCCGCCTGATGGACATGCAAAAGCCTGAGCTCGCTCGCGGAGTCGTTCCGACGTCGGGCTGATGGCACTTCGCCTTCCGTCGCCGCCGTCACATACTGTCACCAGGAGAAAAAGTAGAAATGAATTACGCGCACCTGATCAAAAGATCGTTTGAAATCGTGGCCCGGCGGCCGTATCTGTGGCTGCTGGGCTTCCTCGCCGGCGGGGCGACAGCGCTCAACTACTCGAGCGGTGGGACGAACTACCGCCGACCCGGCGCATCCGGCACTTACAACGGACCTAGCTGGGCCGTCCTCCAGAACGTCTGGAACGCCAACTGGGAATGGATCGTCGGCATCCTGGCCGTACTCGTCGTCTTTGGCATCGTGATGTTCGTCCTCGGCTGCATCGCCACCGGCGGGATCATCCACGCCACCGTCGAGCACGATGCGGACCACGAATACCGGCTGGGGACCGCCTGGCGCGCGGGCTACGCGACCGGCTGGCGGATCGCCGGGCTGAGGCTGCTCACCTTCCTGCTCGCCATCGTGCCCGGCCTCCTCGTCGGCGCACTGGTGTTGGCGGCTGTCGTCGGGGCCATGAGCTCCACCGCGGCCGCGGTGAGCTTCGGGCTCGTGGCGGCTCTGGCCTCCCTCGTCTCGATAGCCTTCTGGCTCGCGCTCGGCGTGGCGTTCCAGTTCGCCCAGCGTCTGGTCGTGCTCGAAGACGGCCACGTGGCTGACAGCTTGAGCACAGGCTTCCGCATGATTCGCTGGCAGTTCAAAGCGGTGGCTTTTGGCTGGCTGGTCTTGATCGCCCTTTCGATCGGGGTCGGGATCGCCTTCGCGGTCGTCGCCGTTGTGGTCGCGATCCCGGCCGTCGCGCTCGGATTCGGAGGCTGGGCGATTGGCGGAATGACCGGTGCGATCGTGGCGGGGTCCTTCGCCGCGGTCTTCTTCCTTGGCGTCCTGCTTGTTGCCACGGGCGCCTACTCGGCGTACTCGTCCGTGTACTGGACCTTGCTCTTCCGGAATGTGCGCGCGCTGCCTGCGCCCGCGGCGCGAGGCGCAATCGTGCCGGCGGCCTGACCTCCGCTACTTTGCGACAGGGCCTCGGCTCGCGCCGGGGCCCTAACTCACATTCGGGGTGGTGGGCCCAGCTTTACACAAGGCGAACACCCTGCCCGTTACGACGGTTGCCGAAACCGCTGTTAAAAGGTGCGCCCGCCGCCTGTTTCGCGACTCGCGACGGTCCCACGTAACGAGACCTTCACCATGCCGCAGTTTCAACCAAAGCTGGGCGACGGTCTGTCAGCCCGCCGTGTGATGGTGCTCGTGCACGGAGTTGAACGCTAAACGATGGGATCAAGTGGACGGTTCGTTGCAGCTACGTCGCGGAAATGTTGCCCGTGGCTCGCGAAGTGACTCTTAGTCACGAAGGTTCCCAAGCCGTTCGCACTGTCAATACTGCAATCAGGTGATCGTCGGAAGCCAGACCTCACAACGCGTTCGAGCTCGGCTACGATGCGGCTCGGTATGGCACGGTACGCCATCGTAGAGTTCCCCAGCCCAACCAATGGTCCAGCGCCGAATCCATGGACTGGACAGGGCCCCAGCTCTGAAAACCTTCTGTTCGCTCGCGCGATACGACACATGTTTGAACATGTCACCCACCAATCCCTTCGCCTTGGCTGGACGCTCAAACGGGCCGAGGCAGCGGTTGTCCAATCGCTTGTCGAGTTCGGCGGTTCTCTGCGACAGAATATCGGCACTTTTGATCGTGCGTCTCTCAGGCACCGACAGCTGGCAATCGAATCTGTTGGTCTTGCGGTCCTGGCCGACCTTGTAGCGAAGCGCGAAGGACCAATCGTTGCAACATACGACTTTGATGCCCAGTGGCTGCGAGTCTATTTGCGAGGGGCGCGGCCGGACCTCCTACTGCACTGTGACAGCGGCAAACTGATCGCCGGCGAAGCGCGCGGCAGGACGACCCGCCGAGGAAAGGTGACACGGGCAACCCAGGAGCATCGTCGAAGATGGAATCGACTGGCGGGAGTTTCCACTCAACTCTGGATTTCGTGGACGTACGTCGGCCCAACCTCGACGCATGTGGCGCTATTCGACCCGGGGGAACCGCAAAGGGCCACGCCAGCACAAGATAAGCGGCTCAGGGGCGTACAACGAGACTATTTCGATGCGCTCCATGCGCAGGCTCCCACCGGTGATTTCGGGGAGGTATGGCGCGATCTCGATCTTAGAGGCGAATGGAGAGAGCATGATCGCGGCTGGTTGTTCACTGGCATAACCGGAGTATCCATTGAGCCCCAGTTTGATCAAGCCACAGTCAATGACGGAGGGCGCCTGGAACAGGCCGACCAAATCGATTGGGGAAATCGAGTGGTCGTAGCCTATCGGCTCAGCAGTCCTACTGAACCCGACCTGGAGGACATTAGAAGCCGCTCACAGTCGCCAAGCCCACGCATTAGATCTACGTAGACTGCCAGCCCGCGCGGCCATTCGATGGTTACTGCGAAGACCGACTCGGGCGCTCCGTATTGGAGCTGTCAGAGCTGTTCAAGTAAGCGGCTGTCGGCCTAAGTTCGCCCATCCTTAGTAGGTGATAGAAGCGCGCCCCCGACCATCCATTGGCACCGTCACGGGCTCCCCAAAAGCGTTGCGCGGCACGGTAAGCCGGGTTCTAATTGAGATGAACTTGTTCGGATTTCACTGAATACGAAACGACAGCTAACGACACCTCTCAATTGAGTGCGCTTGGGTATTCCATGGATACTTGAACCCACAGCCTTCTCAAGCCATCGGTCAAGTAACGTTTGCTTAGCGTGGCAGAACAAGACATCCCCCTCGTCTTGGTCACCGGAGCCGGAGCGAGCCGGGATTTTGGCCTGTCGGGCGCACAGCTGCCTCTGATGGGCGAATGGGCAGACCTCCTTGTCAAGAGTCTCATGGATACCGGCATCGACTTCCGCGTGGTAACCGGGTTGAGGCCGAACATGAGTGGTCCCGAGTTCGAGGAGGCGCTGGGCCGGTTTCTGCGGAACGTCGAAGCTTTCAAGCAAATCAAGGAGTTCGTTCCTCTGACATATCGCTTCACACAGAGGCCCGCTCGCGTGTCCGACGCTCAGATGAACGACTGGTACGGCAACGCGACAGCTCAGCTTGACGGGATCATTGACGCTATTCGCGGCTCAGTCGTTGACAACTTCAATTACTCAAAGGTTGCCGCAGAAGCGGCTGCGGACGCCTACGGCAAGCTCATCGAGCTTCTCCACGTTTCACCGAGGGATGGGGTCGTTTACGCAACCACGAACTACGATCCGCTTGGGGAACTCGCGCTGAGTGTTCTTGGTGCACACCCGGACACTGGAGATGCTGCCGACATGAAGGGCATTCAGCGCGGGCCGGTTGATGTTGCGAATCTACTCAGAGGCCTTCCTCGATACGCGCCGGTGCTTCATCTTCATGGCAAAGTTGGTTGGTATCGACAGGAAAACGGGCTAGTCGAGACCCGTGAAATTACCCGCCATGACCCCCTACATGGCGTGCCAGTGATCATGCTGCCTGATCCTCAGAAGACATATGCGGACAATGACGTGTTAGCACTCCTTTGGTCCCAGTTCGAGCAAGCCCTTCAGCGAGCGAGTAAAACGCTTGTGGTCGGCCATTCGTTGAATGACAAACTGCTCGTCAAAACACTCAGAGACAACATCACTGACCAGAAGCGCCTGGCAATTACCTTGCTCGCCGATGAGCAGGGCGGTGTGGATCAAGGAGAACTGGACAGGCTAAGGGCTGATTTCGGCACCGATCCGTTCTATTACCCTCTCCGTTTCGGCCGATCGATGTACGGCAACCTTGATGGCCTTGAGAAGTGGGGCCTCAACCCACTAGTACCAGGAATACCAGTTCTCAAGCCCTCGTAGTACGCCGGGCGCGCCGGCTGTGATGGCCGCAGCCAAAACATACGTCGGCCTAGACTAATCCCCCGTGGCATACCCGACCAACACAGCGATTGCCGAAACGGTCGCGATTCTCTCCTTTCCCTGCGGCCCGCGCCTAGCCCTGCGACCACAAATCGATTAGCACACTCTCTAGGTCAGGACCGCTGGAAATCGGAACCTCGGGCCTCGATTAAGATCGGCGCCTGCATCCGCGGCAGCGAGAACCAACGGTGTGAGTCCGGTTGAGGTGATCAGTATGGCTACCCGTAGATCGGCTGTGCCTTGGCAGCCAATACCGCTTGACGGCATCGAGCTCATGACAGGTGAGGAATTCCAACTGTGGATAGCCGAACTCTTCTCTCGGGCTGGCTACGTGATCTCGTTCGCCAAACTCCGGCAGCCAGCTACCTATCACCTCGCGGCCACGCGTGGCGGCGAGCGGGCACTGATCTGCGTCGCTCACCGTCTGCTACCGGTGGGGAGCGACTTTGTCTACCGCCTTATCTGGGCCCGCGACGAAGTTCACGGGTCTAATCGCCTGATTGCAGTCGCACCCGCCGGGTTCAAGGCCAACGCTCGGGCGCTTGCACGCAAGGGACCAGTTGAGCTCTGGGCCATTCAGGAGCTGCGGTCCTTTGTTGCCGGGTAGGCCTGCCTGCAGAGGTACGCGGCTGCGCGGTGGGTGAGCAGGAGGAATACCTGGGAAGGCGCCGACCACTTCGGCGGCCTGGCCGTTGCGCTATTAACCCCTTGCCCAAACTCGCAAGCTATCTGATTCGTGAAACCGTTTCGATGATCAGATTGAACGCTGGCAACTGCACGGTGCCCGAGCTCACATGGTCGCTCAGCAAAGCGTCACTTGTTAGCGACCGGCGCTGTCAGATCGAGACGCCGTTGAAGAAAGGCGGGCGAAGGGCGATGCCGCTGGTCAGCAGGCAGCGCGATTGATTGTCCGTGTAAGGCCATGGCCGCGCGTTTGTCGGGGTCAGCCCATCGTGGGTCCGGCTCGGGACAGGCAATCTTGCAACTGCCGGTCACGATCAAGACATTCGCATCAAACAGAGCATGGTGTGTAGCACAGAGTAGGAGCCCATTACTCGGAGCCATACGCTGCTCAGCTGAGGCCTCGGTCCATGGGATGATGTGCGCTGCCTGAAGGGCAGGTCTTATCGACAGGCCGCAGAAGGCGCAGCGTCGACCGTATGCGCGAAGCAAAGCCTCGCGGAATACGTCTTGTGCAATTCCTCGGTTACGAACCCGAAGATAGATCTGCCTCGACTGGTCTGGTCGGCGCAGCAATTCATCAGCTAGCTGCTCCGGCGTTGAGCCGTCGCTGGCGAATGCAAACGGGTTCGGTAGCGCATTCCAGGAATAGCTGTAGACCCGTCTGTATCCCTCATCCAGGTCCTCGACATCCCACGCCATGAAGCCCTCTCCCGGTGTATGCCGTGCGCTACCAACGACGACAATGGTTAGTGGCGGAAGCTTCTCTTGAAGGCAGTAGTCCTGAATGACGCCGAGGACGAATCGGACCGGCCGATGGTGGATGCCGATACGATCGCTGAGCTGCTTGTAGGTGATGGTTCCCCGACTGGACGCCACAGAGGTCAACACTGGCCAAGCAAGGAAGGCTCTCTCATACTGGTTCACCGGCGCGGTGGAACTCATCAGTCGTCGAATCGGCGCTGCCCAACTCGTCTGTATCGGAAGGCGTCCACCTGCAACATGGCGAGGGACATTGACAGTTTTGACGGGCAACTCTCTTCTCTTAGCGGCAGACGTCCAAGTCGGGGCACGTGGATCTAGCTCTTAGTTAGCAGATCGGGGACTGGCAGTCGGCTTTGGTGTCCACCCATTCTGGGGCCGAGGACTCAACTGAGCGACCTTGCAGTCGGGGACTCCTCCGATCGAGTACCGAAGACGAACTCGAACGGCTCAGGCGTCGCGCTCATGGGTGAACTATCGAACCGAACAGTCGCGCTGTCAACGCCGCGAAGTTACTCCAGTTTCGCTCCGCTTTCTACTACGCGACATCTCGAGCATATGGCGACGCTAGAAGCGGCCATACGAGATGAAACGTCCGATGCCCCTCCTCGACAGCCGAGATTTCGGAGAGGTCGAAAGTAAGGTCCACTCGCGGTTTCGATCTCTCAACCGAAACCAAATGTGTTACTCGTAGCTTCCGGGCACCGAGCCTCCGCACCCGTCCGCCTAAACCCCAGGCGGAAAGCCAAATCCGCCAACTGAGACTGCAACCAGACCGACTCGCGGTGTAGGGTCATTGGCGAGCGTATATATGAATCTCGCGACGTACGTGCCCGGAGCCGCATTGGTCTTGCCAATGGATGTATCAATGGAGCCGTCCCAGAAAAACATCTTCGTTGTATTGGCATTCGATAGGGTTATGGGCGGATTGAAAATCGTGTGTTTGATCGCGATTCCTCCGTCATCAGCCAACAACCCTTGGCTCGCTGATCTCAGGTTGCTCGGCTGATATATGTCAACCCCATAGATGATGGGCGTGTCAAGGCCGCATGCTCCACCATAAAGGGTCGGGTGTGAACTAGCAGGGTTCGCAGGGAAGAAAACCACCGAGCGTTTGCCTACGCCACACATTGGTGACAGCGATCCGTAATCGGATGCCAGGTACGATTGGAAATCGTTGGGGGCCCAGATAATGTCGGACGCCGGAACGCTCTTCAGTGTCTCGACCAGGTCATAGACGTTAGACAACGGCACGTTATATGCCAAAGCCTGGGCTTGTATTTCAAAGAGAGACTCTTCCTCTCTCGTGAAGGTTGCTTCGCCAGTCGCGACCTGACTAGTCGCAAGATCTATCAGTGCTGTCTTGCCTGCAAGTACCTCAATCTTCTGCTGCCCGGACCCGGCTAACTTAATTGCAGCCGATCCACGCCGGACGGCAACCTCTAGAGACGGATCCAAGCTGCATGAAGTACGCGCCTGAAGGATGTCACCGGTGCTGGCGATCAGTACTGCACTACCGCAGTAGATGTGTTGATCGCCGGAGGCCTTAAGGGAGCAGAGCGCATGGGCGTCATCCATTCGAAAGACTGCGCCGGACGGATCCCGGCTAACAACGTGTGCGACTTTTTGTGGTTGAGGTGCCGCGCTTGGTGTGACTGATTGGCCGAGTTGATTGAAGGTGCACTGCGCCGAGCTTATCCATCCGGCATTGGCCGCTCCTCCCCGATCGAAGGCGACATCCTCGCCTTGGTTCAGAGACTGACAGCCGACAAGCCGATTGTTAGAGGCGCCACTCGAAACTTGCGGTTCGACAACGCTGATCCAGTCAACCCCTGATGGACACGTGGGAATAGGCGCAATGGAGGGCGTCGGCTGTGCCACCAACGGTGTCGGGGTAGGAGTCGAGTAGTTGCATGCAACGCCCACCGGGACCATGCTGACCGTTAGGCATAGCATCCGTACGCCCTTAATCAATCTTTCTATGTCCAGTGTTGACCTTCAGAAGCTTTCCTGACCTGGTTTATTACTATCCAACCACCCAGAATGCCAGCTAGACCTGAGAAAGCGGGGAGCAGGATATTTGCCCACTGCCACAACTCCCAGAGAGAGGGCACGTTCTCAGATCCATCACCATCGATTAAGTGCACAGCATTAGACACCCAAACGACGTGCGACTCCGTCGCGTTTGGTGGAAAACCAATCGTTGTGAGCTTGAAAGGGCTGTCCGAAACCACAGTAAGTGGACTAGCAACGGGGCCTCGCCTTGCTGAGGCAGCAGTCACAACAATCTTTTGGGAGCTGATGGCTGCTTCAGAACCCGTCAGGATGATCGAGGCGTTGCTAACGTGATCGATGACGAATCCCGACTCACCAGAGGGGTCACGGGATGCAAGATGGATCGTCACTCCCTTGCTGCAATCGACCGAACTAGCTGTAGTCGATGGACCGATTGTTACTGGGATCTTACTCGGACCCAAGGTAAGGCGAGCGCTGTCGATGCCTGCCGAGAGGCAGAGCGTCGCTGGACCGCCTCCAGAGACGCTCGCTTCGATTGAGTCGATGTAGCCAGGGCTATCGATGAAGAATTTCCCGTCACGTCGATCGTGAGCTATGAGTGTGAATAACTCCGCTGCGTCCCATCCCGCATCCAGCGTGGTCATAAGCGTCATCGAGCCCGATGTATCGCAATTGACTCCCAACGATGCGGCAATTCGATTGCAGTCTGACCGAGGAGTGGGGAGCTCTACGTCGACCTGGCCACTCGGATAGCCGAGATGTAGTCCTTGACCGTATGCCCAGAACTCAACGTTTTGAGCCACGGTCAACTTGACTGAGGTCACTCCGGTGATATCTAACGATGACCTAGCAGGGGGTCGAATCGTTAAGAGGGAGACAAGCGCGATACCAGTGAAGATGATCCCGAACGTAGCGCTTACCGCCTTTTGGCCATTGTCCGAGAGGATGGCCGCCCAGAAGCCCATCACGCGCTGATCTTAGATGCCGTTGGCTGCAACGCGGAGACACGTTAGAACCGGAATGGGACTTACGGTCCAACATCGCGACTGCAATCTCAGGCTGGGTTCGCAATATCCCTCGGTCCCACGGTTGCTGAAACCGTTGCCACATTTCCCGGCCAAGGTGGCGGCGCAGCGGAGAGCACGACCTGCCGGAGACCAGCTGACCAGTTGTCTTGCCTACGACAGGGCTGGATTATCGAAATCAATAGTTCGCCAAACCGTTTCAGAGTGTTCGCCCTGCAGACACTCGCGACCAGGACTTAGTCGTCCGTCTTCGTCGCCTGACGAGCGGGTAACCAGCGCCGCCACCCAATTGGCAGTAAAGCTCATGTATAAGCGACGCATGCATCGGGCTCTTCATCAAAGTAGCCAGAAATGATCCTGGCAATGTTCTTGACGGTCGCAAGGGGTAACCATTGGTCCTCGGCCGACTCTGGTTCTGGTTCACTGGGCAGCCCGAAGTCGAGAGTCTCTGCAAGCCGCTGCATAGCCTCCATCGCCCGCACCTTGCTTGCAACTGTCATCTCTTGGAATACGAACGGTTTGTCGAACGCGGCCGCAACGAAAATTGCGTCACTAGCACCTGTCTCGGTGAAGTGCGCCGCCGCGGGCAGGTCTAAAGAATTTGCCTTTAGTGATTGGAGAAAGGCGTCAAGAGCCTGATAGCGCTGGCCCTTTACTTGGGAGAGCTCGCGGGGCACCTACGTCCGGCCCGCCGCGTCGCTAGACGAGGCAATCGGCACGGCTGGAATAGTACTCACGGAACGCCTTGACACTGGGCTCAGTTGCGATCCCTGCCCCAGCCAGCTACCTCCGGGCGCTGTTTGTGGTCAGCAATGGTTCCTGAAACCGTTGCGTTGCGTGAGCGGCCTATCGTGCGTAAAGGTCGATTTGGTTCCCCTCGGACGGTCAATCGCAAACCGAGTCAGAGTCGCCGAGTCAGCCGTTTGGATCAGCGGCTGCCGCTTAATAAGGGCTCCGAAGGCGGCGAAGAGTGCGGCCTAGCCTGTGTGTTCACGCGCCACGAGGCATACGCTCTTCGAGCATGTGGTCGGCGACGCGAGCGAGCGAAGACATGGATTCGGTCCGCAGGCTGGTCCTTTCGGGAGTTCGCGCCAGTAGCCGGTTGGCCTGCTCGATAATGCCTACAGATTCGCGAGCGTCCTTACCGATCTTGAACAAGCGCCAGTCCGGCATCGGCATGTCGTCTAGCTCAGCTAGGTAACGCGCCCGTGACCGGACCGAATGCTCGCGGTAGTTCTCGACCATGCTTTTGATCCCGTCCGGGCAACACTGCTCGTCGTCACAGACAATATTGGCCCGCAGCCGCACGTCCTCAAGCAACTGCCGAGCGAGCGGGAGTGAGAGGCTTCGGCCGAACGGCAACACGAAGAGTCCCTGGGGCGTGCGCGGTTTGTCATTTCGGGTTGGCGGGCGCGGCTTGCGGCGCGAAACCGAGGCGGCGATGTCAGTTCGCTCGCGGACGCCTATGCCAGTTTCATAGCCGTCCAGGCCGGCGGCCACGAGCCCTGGGCCATAAATTCCCTGTCGCCAAGCGACTGTTCGCATGCCCTGCGCCCGGAGGCGTAGGGCAAGAGCAAAGAGCCTATGCACCTTACCGTAGCTCTCGTCCGCGGCCCCCGCCGGCGACATGCACAAGCCGATGAAGAGAGGATCTGTAGAAGATGCGACACGCGAGAACAGTCCCAAGCCTTCGGCCCACCGGCCGGGCTGCCCAAAATGCTGCAACTGGCCGGCCAGGATCGGAACAACTCGCAATCGCACACGCGACCTGATCATGTAATCCGCCGTTTCCCTAATTAATTGAAGGTTCAGCTGGAACCACGGATCCGACGGAGACAACGCATACGTGTACGGAGGGATGATGGCCGTAGCGCACAAATCCATTTGAAACGTGACAACTCTCGCGATGAGGTCACGTCGGGCGTTTGAATCCTGAAGATCCGTAGGCGTAACGGCCTCTTCTTGGCCGAACGGTAAGCGCGCCCAGCGATCGTTTGGCGCGAGCTCACCCTGCAGCAAAGGAGTTAGGGGATCGACCAAATAGGGGATGCCGGCGGCCGCCGCCGCATCCGCGAGAGCAGGCCGAGCTGCAGCTACGGTAGCGTCGGCCACCAGTTGGCCGATGACTGGGCGACGAGACTTGAAGATTCCGGATCCCCCGGGCGCCAAGAGGCTCTCCACTACCCGGTGGTCATTGAGTCCTGGTCGGATCGAGAGCTGAGTGTCCAAGGCATTGACCTCTGGTGTTTTGCCTGGTATTCTACATGTTGTTTATAGTGTTGTCCAGAATGTCGGAGGGCCTGGTATAGATGGGGATGCGAACTCGCGCCGTGGCCGAAGCCTATGCCGACATTATTCGGGAAGTCCGGGACGCCCCTCTAACGATCAGCGAGATCGCTGAAATTGTGGGCGTGAACGACCGCCAGGTCCACCACTGGGCTGCCAGCACCCACCGACCGCAAGCAGGCGCCCGGGACGCACTCCTCGAGCTCCGCTATGTCGTTAAGCAGTTAGGTGAGGTCTACCGCCCCGAAGGGGTAGACATCTGGCTTCACTCGCGAAATGTCGAGCTAGAAGGCCGGCGCCCGATCGACCTACTCATGAGCCGCGATTTTGCCACCGTTCTGTGGGCGATCGAGCGACTCAAGGGTGGAGCGGTGTAGACCATTGGACCGGAATCTGGCCAACGCTGTCGCCGGATGTGGGACGGTCACAATCAATGGGACGTTCTACCGGCACGCGAGCTTGTCCGCGCGGCCCGCAGTTGGGAGCGAGGCTGGCGGCAGGTGGGGCAGGCCAGGCGCCTATCCGGTGCTTTATTTAGGGCGCCCGCCGGAGTCGGTGACCGTCGAGGCTTACCGGCACCTGGTAGACCCCTTCCCGGGGATGACCGGGCAAATGGTCGCTCCGCGACGCTTCTATACATATGAGGTGTCGGTCCATTTGGTCCTCGACCTCAGTATCGCCGGAAACCTGAGAGCCGTCGGCCTCACTGATAGCGATCTGACGGACGATCACGCTCGATGCCAGGCCGTGGGCGCAGCGGCCCACCAGCTTGGTCTACACGGCCTGATCGCCCCCGCCGCCACCGAGCTCGGAGAGACGCTGGCACTCTTCACTCGCCATCTGCCCGATGCCGAGCTGCCGAACATGGTGGATCAACTGGTCTGGGACACACTGCCCGCCGATCCGCGCAAATTCCGCATCATTAAGGGCTCTGCGGTTGAGAGGTAGTCACTGACGTCTGCGCTTTCCCGCGTCGCCTCTCTTTGGGCGACGCGCTGGCTGTGGGAGACCATCGAAAGCGAGAAACTCCGTGACAACGGTTTTCGAAAAGCCCAGCGGTTTCCACGGTTTTTTCGGCCTCCTTGCAGCCCGTTTGGAGCCCGGCATCCCGCGCCCTGAAAACGCGAAAACCCGGTCCTCGGGACCGGGTTTCGAATACAGCTACACCTCGGAGGCCTTTCTAAAAAGAGGGCTCGGGGTGGTGGGCCGGGCTGGAATCGAACCAGCACAGCTTTCGCGGCGGTTTTACAGACCCCGACCACCGATTTGTATTCGAAATAGCCCGCGCGGACCGAAAATGAACTGCCCTGGGTTTGATGGAGGCTCTGTTCTTTGGGAGGATGGAGCCCATGTCAGCACCGAAGCAGCAGACGCCCAAACACGGATCGGGACATCGGCATCCGCCTGAGCTGAGAGAG
>Ga0070699_100001605_pt1 | contig 20641 bp, 18 predicted proteins | sample KBSK1503metaG_FD_65473 | JGI IMG/M metagenome (GOLD analysis project Ga0070699, IMG submission 65473) | Corn, switchgrass and miscanthus rhizosphere microbial communities from Kellogg Biological Station, Michigan, USA - KBS K1-50-3 metaG | ecosystem: Host-associated > Plants > Roots >...
GAAAGCGAGCGGACCAAGGCTGCTTCCGGAAAGACGTATGAGGTCCGCAACCCCGCGACGGGCGAGGTCGTGGATGAGGTTCCCGCCGGCGGCGCGGCCGACGTCGACAAGGCCGCACAGGCCGCCGCGAAGGCGTTCGGGCCCTGGTCGAAGCTGGCGCCAGCCAAGCGTGCGGAGATCCTTCACAAGGCGGCGAGGCACATGCTCGGCAAGGTGGAGGAGATCGCGCCGATCCTGACCAGGGAGCAGGGCAAGACCCTGCTCGAGTCGAGGCTCGAGGCGCAGAGGTTCGGCGAGAACATCGCGTGGTTCGCCGACCTCGCTGACAAGATCCACGGCGAGCACGTCTCCCTTCCGGACACCACCACGTATGGGCTGGTCGTGCGCAGGCCGATCGGCGTCACCGGGGCGATCGTGCCCTGGAACTTCCCACTCACGCTCGCGGCGAACAAGGTGGCGCCGTCGATCGCCGCCGGCAACACCGTGGTGCTCAAGCCGGCCAGCACCACGCCGCTGGCGACGCTGGCCTGCATCGAGGCGCTGATCGAAGGCGGTCTTCCGGAGGGCGTCGTCAACGTCGTGCTGGGCGCGGCGACGGGGGAGGCGATCGTCGATCACCCGTTGATCCGCAAGATCGCGCTCACCGGGTCCACGCCCACGGGCAAGAAGGTGATGGCGCGAGCGGCGGAGGGTTTGAAGAAGATCACGCTCGAGCTGGGCGGCAGCGACCCGTGCATCGTGCTCGACGACGCGGACCTCGAGGCCGCGGCGCGGGCCATATCGGTGGGCCGCTTCTTCAACTGCGGGCAGGCATGTCTCGCCGTCAAGCGCCTTTACATCCAGGAGGGCGCGTACGACGCATTGATGGAGAAGCTGGTCGCCCGAGCCGCGAAGCTCAAGCCGGGCAACGGTCTCGACAAGGACAGCCGTATGGGTCCCATGCACACCGAGACGCAGCGCGCGGAGGTCGAGGCGCAGGTCAAGGACGCAATCGATCGCGGCGCCAGGGTCGTGTTCGGCGGCGGGCGCCCCAAGGGCGGCGACTACGACAAAGGTTGGTTCATCGAGCCGGCGATCCTCGAGAACGTTCCCGATGGGGCGCGCATGTGGACCGAAGAGGTCTTCGGCCCGGCGCTGCCGGTGCGAAGGATCAAGGACCTCGACGAGGGCCTCAGGCTCGCGAACGATTCGCCGTTCGGTCTCGGCTCGTCGATCTGGACCGCCAGCATGCCGGCGGCGAGGCGGGCCGTCGACGAGCTTGAGGCGGGCTACACCTGGGTCAACGCCCTGCAGATCGCGCACGACGAGCTGCCGTTCGGCGGCACGAAGCAGTCAGGCTTCGGCAAGGAGCACGGGGTCGAGGCCTTCTACCAGTACACCGAGCAGAAGTCGATCGTCTACGGCGGGGTCTGAGCACAGCTCCATGAAGGCCGGCGCCGGCGTCATCGGCGTCCTGGTCGTGCTCGTGGGCGCCGTGTTCGCCGGCCAGGGCCTCGGCTACATCCCCGGCAGCTTCATGACCGGTGACGTGCACTGGTTCTGGATCGGCGGCGGCATGGTCGTGGCCGGGCTGGCGATCCTCGCCGCGACCTTCCTTCGCACACGCACACGGGCTTAGCGAGTCCCCCCACCCGGGCCTTCGGCCCGACCTCCCCACACCGTGGGGAGGTGAATGGCGCTCTACCTACGCGGTGCGGCCGTTGAGGCGGTCCCAGGTCGACTGGCACTCCACGCAGCGGGTGGCGGCCGGCTGGAACTTGAGCCTGGCCGCCGGGATGCGGTGGCCGCAGCTCTCGCAGATGCCGTAGGCGCCCTCGCGGACCCTCTGCAGCGCCCGCTCGACCTGCTCGCGGTTCTCGTCCAGGAGGTGGACGAGGATGTCGGTGGTCTCTCGGTCGGACATGGCCTGGGCCAGGTCGGTGTCCTCGGAGATCGATGTGATCACGCCGCCGACCACGTCAGCCAACGGCCGGTGCAGGCCGGCTTCGTCGCCGAACGCGGTCGCGAGCTGCTCCAGTTGCCTCCGGCTCGCCTCGAGCATCTCCTCGGGCGCGTTGTCAGTCCTTCTGCGAGTCGCCATTCGATTACCCCCTTTCCTCTTAAATACCGCATCCCGCTACAGCCGGATTCGTTTCACACAACGCAGGGGATGAACCGCCTACCCGGTCGCTCACAATTAGGCGCCTGTGACCGCGACCGTAAAGACACTGACCACCGCGCTCCTGGCGCTGGCCATTGTCGCGTGCCAGCCGGGCACGAACGCTCACCCCGTGCCAAGCGTAGCTCAGATCGGGTCAGATCTCCACTGCACCGGAGGCGACCACGGTTTCGAGGATTCCCAGGCCGGCTGGGGTTTCTGTTACCCGGGCACCTGGAAATACAACGAGCGCTCGCAGTTCCAGACCCCCGCCGCGGCCCCCGCCGAGCTGGATCTGACCTTCGACATCACAGACATCCCGTGCGAGTCCCCGGCCCCCGGGCGGGGGACCCCTTCCGCCCGTCCCATCTGCTCGCCCAACGCAGGCCTGTTCGCCTTCATGATCGTCTCGACCTTCGAGCGCGGCAGCTCGCCGAGCCTCGCCTCATGGGTCCAGGCCAACCTGAAACCGCCGCCAACGCTGACGCCGATCGACTGGGGCAACGCGACCGAGGCCGCGATCATGTCGGACGGCAGGCGCATCGCGCTCACGCCCAATCACGTGGTGATCCTCGACCTGCGTGGAGGCCAGGGCAACCTCGACCTGGAGGCGCAGATGTCCAGGCGCCTCGGCACGTGGAAGTTCCTGTACTGAGAATCCCCCGCCCCGGGAGCCGGGTGAGAACTAGGGGCGCTTGAACAGGGTCTGCATCTTGATCGCCAGGCCCATATCGCCTTTGATCTTCAGCTTGCCCTGCATGAAAGCGGAGGTCCCATCCAGCGCGCCGGTCATGATCTTCACCCAGTCGCCGGCGTCGGCCTGAAGGGTCAGGTTCGCCGCCTCGGGCGGGTCGCCCTTGCCGGATTCGGCCGCGCCGTCGTGGATCTTCACCCACCACTTGCCGGCTTGCTCGCCGCTCAGGTCGAACACGATGGTGGCTTTGGTGCTGCCTGCCTTCTCCGGGATGATGTACTTGGGCAGGGCCTCGACGATCTGGTCGGGTGAAAGCTGGACTTCAGACATGCGCTCCCTCCTGAGCAAACGCAGCGGCCGATGTCCCCATCTTAGAGAATGCCAGGGACGTGGTTGAGCTCGCCCTGAGCGAAGTGGCGGAAGGCGTGTTCGAGCTGCGCCTGCCCATCCCGTTCGAAGATGGCCTGGTCAACGTTTTTCTGTTCCCGGACGGCGACGAGCTCGACCTGCTCGACTGCGGGATGAACTCCGAAGAGTCGGTGGACACGATCAGGGCCGCCGTGCATCAGGTCGGCGCGACCAGGATCCGGCGCCTCGTCGTCACTCACATCCACCCAGACCACTACGGTGCGGCGGGCAGGCTGGCGGGGGATGGTCGCGCCGACCTCTACCTGCACCGGCTCGAGGTCCCGCTCGTCAATCCCCGCTACGTGGAGCTCGAACACCTCGTCCACGAGGTGCATCAGTACCTGCTCGTTCACGGCGTGCCTGCGGAGGAGGCCGAGGTCCTGAGCAACTCGCAGCGCGCGCTCAGCACGGTGGTGAAGCCCGCCGAGGCAGCGGTGCAGCTCGACGGCGCGGAACAGCTCGAGATGGGTCGACGCCGGCTCCGCGTGGAGTGGACGCCGGGCCATTCGCCAGGCCACATCTGCCTTTTCGAAAACGGAGACAAGCTGCTCTTCGCCGGCGACCATATGCTGCCGGAGCTTTCTCCGAACATCGGTCTTCATCCACAGAGCACGCCCGACCCGCTGCACGAATACCTCGACGGCCTGCAGCGCATGGCCGCGTACGGGCCGCGAAAGATCTTTCCCGCGCACGGCCGTCCATTCAGCGACGCCGCGGGCCGCGTGGCGGCGCTGGCGGCCCACCATCGCCGCCGGCTCGACCAGATCCTCGAGATCGTGGCGTCTGAGCGGAGCGCATGGCAGGTGGCCCTGGAGCTCTGGGGGCCGCGCGACAACCTCTACGAGAAGCGGCTGGCGCTCCAGGAAGGGCTGGCGCACCTGCAGGCGCTGGCGGTCGAGGGGCGCCTGGAGAAGCTGGTCACGCCCTCCGCGGTGCGCTGGCGGCCGCCTGCCCGGCGGGCTTGATCCCAAGGGGGAACAGCTCCGCGGCATAGCAGCCCACACCGACGACCCCGGGCCCGGCGTGCGCCCCTACGACCGGGCCGAGCGGCTGGATCATAAGGGTGTCCGCGATGGGCTCGAGCTCGCGTCCCACGCGCTCAGCGTCGGCCTGAGCGTCCGCGTGGCCGACGATGACGCACACGCCCTTGCCCGTGTCGACCTCTCGCGTGAGCGCGACGACCCGATTCAGCGCGCGCTCGAAAGTGCGCACGCGCTCAAGCGGGGTCACCAGCCCGTCGCGGATGCACAGCACGGGCTTGACCTTCAACACGGAACCCAGCAGCGCGCTGGCGCGGCCGATGCGACCGCCGCGCCGGAGGAACTCGAGGGTGGCAACCGAGAAGTACGTGTGGAGCTGCGGCCGCATGGCCGCGACGCGGCTTTTGATGGCGTCGGCATCCATGCCCTGTGCCGCGAGCGCGGACGCCACGAGCGTGACCAGCCCCAACGACATCGAGACGACCTCCGAATCGATGACGTGCACGCGCTTGGGGTCGGTCATGTCCGCCGCCTGGCGCGCCGATGCGACCGTGCCGCTGAGCTTTTCCGAGATGTGGATCGACACCACATCGTCGTGGTTCTCCAGCAACGCCGAGTACACCTCAGCGAACTGGCCTGGCGACGGCTGCGATGTCGTGGGGTGCGTGGCCGCGGACGGCAGCCTGCGATAGAACTCCTCTGGTGTGATGTCGATGCCGTCGAGCAGGGCGCGCCCCTCGAAATGAAGCGTCAGCGGCACGACGGACACAGACCTGGCCGCCGCCAGCGCCGGCGGGAGGTCGGCGGTGGAATCGGTGACGATCGCGACGGGCCGGCTGGTCACGATTCGGCTGCGGGTTCAGGCGGGTCGGTATGGCGACGGTTTCTGCGTCCGCGAAAGAAGCGGTCCTCGAGCGGCTTGATCGACACGAGGGTCACGATGACGAGGAAGGTGGTAAAGGCGGCGATCGCGTAATAGCCGAATCCCACCGCCATGCCAAGCGACGCGACCACCCAGATCGACGCTGCGGTTGTCAGCCCCCGCACGTCGCCGCCCTGGCGGAGGATCGCGCCCGCGCCGAGGAATCCCACTCCCGTCACGACCTGCGCGGCGATTCGAGTCGGGTCCGTCTTCACACCGAAAGCAGGCACCAGTCCCAGGGCGGTGAACAGGCACGCACCGATCGACACCAGCGCCATGGTTCGGATCCCGGCCGGGTGACCGCGGTACTCCCTCTCGATCCCGAGGGCCAGGCCGAGGATGAGAGCGATGACGATGCGTACGCCTAGGTCCGCATCTCCGGTGAGAGGCAGGGGCTCAGCCCCGGCCCGGGCGGCCGCCGGGTTCGTCCTTGGCCTTGGGCTCGTCGGGGAGCTCGGGCAGGTCAAGGCTGTTGACGAAGTCGCGGAACACCGCCAGCCGCTCGTCGTCGATCGGCAGCTCCGCCTTGTCCTTGTCATCCGCCGATTCGTCGGCTTCAGGGATGATGCCCGCCGCGTCCATGACCTCCGTCGCGACGAAGATCGGACATTCCATGCGCACGGCCAGCGCGATCGCGTCCGAGGGCCGAGCGTCGAAGTCGAGGTCGCGCCCGTCCTGCTTCACGTACAGCCGGGCGTAGAACACCTGGTCGGCGAGGCGGGTGACGACGATGCGCTTGACGCTGACGCCCAGGTCGCCGAAGGCGGTGGCCATCAGGTCATGGGTGAGCGGTCGTCCGAGCGGGTTGCCCGAGATCTTGGTCGCGATCGCCTGGGCCTCGAAGGACCCGATCCAGATCGGGAGGTACCTGTCCGCCTCCTTCTCTTTCAGGATCACCAGGTGCTGGGCGGTCGGCATGTGGATCCTGATGCTGTCGACCGAGACCTCGATGAGGTTTTTCATCCTCGGCCACATTCTACCCCCGGGGCTTTGCTATCCCTCCTTGGTTAGTGTGACCCCCCACCCGGCGCGCTTTGCGCGCCGACCTCCCCACGGGCGGGGAGGGGTTCTATTGAGGTACGTAGAATCCGAACGTGGCGAAAGGTAAGCGCGGGCGCCTGGTTCTGATCGACGCCCACAGCCTCATCTACAGGGCGTTTTTCGCCCTCCCGCCGATGAGCACGTCGGATGGGCAGGTGACCAATGCCGTCTACGGCTTCACGTCCATGCTCGCCATCGTCCTGGCCTCGCGCCCGGAGTTCGCGGCCGCCGCTTTCGACGTGGGCGCGCCGACGTTTCGGTCCAAGGAGTACGAGGAGTACAAGGCCGGGCGCCGCAAGATGCCGGATGACCTGCGACCCCAGATCGAGAAGGTGCGCGAGGTCCTCGAATCCTTTTCGATCCCCATTTACAGCGTCGAGGGCTTCGAGGCTGACGACGTCATCGGCACGCTGGCGCGGATCGCCGAGGAGCGCGGCCACTCGGTGACGATCGTGTCCGGCGACCTCGACTGCCTGCAGCTCGTGACTGAATCGGTGGAGGCGCTGGTGCCTCGCCGGGGGATCACGGACACGTTCGTATACGGACCCGACCAGGTCCGCCAGCGCTACGGTTTCGAGCCCCCGCAGCTGATCGACTTCAAGGCGCTGCGAGGCGATACCTCCGACAACATCCCCGGAGTGCCTGGGGTCGGCGACAAGACGGCCGCCAGGCTGGTCCAGGACTTCGGGTCGGTCGAGGCCATCCTCGAGCGCGTCGAGGAGCTGCCCGAGGGGCGCCTGAAGACCTCGCTGAAGGAGCACGCCGACAAGATCCGCCTGGGCAAGCGGATGGTCACCATCGTCCGCGACGTCCCGGTCGAGCTCGACCTCGAGCGCTCGCGCTGGACGCGCTACGACTACGACAGGGTGCGTACGGTCTTCGACCGGCTCGAGTTCCGGCAGCTGCTGAGCCGGTTTCCGCCGCCCGACCAGGTGCCCGTGCAGCCAACGCTCACTTTTGAGACGGCCCCGCGAACCGAGGGACTCAAGATCGTCGACGACGCGGCAGAAGCCGCGAGCCTTGTGGCCGGCGCGACGGATGTGGGCGTGTTCGCATTCACCGAGACGGCAGGTCGCGGCGCGCGCACATGCGGCCTGGGCGTGGCCACCGGGCGTGACACGTTCTACGTCGCGCGGCCGGACGCAATGGACGCGGTCGCCAGCGAGCTCACCGAGGGCAAGCCCATCAGCGGCCACGACGCCAAGGAGACAGAGTTGGCCTTGCGGGCTCTTGGGGGCGGAACGCGCGAGTGGGCCTTCAGCACGTTCCTCGCCGCGTACTTGCTCGGCGCGGGATCGCGCGATCCTCGGCTCGAGGACCTTGCTCGCGAATTCCTCGACGTCACGCTGGTCAGCACGGAACAGCTGCTGGGCACCGGACGGGCTGCACGCAAGCCCGCCGACGTCGCGGTCGACGAGGCCGCAGAGTTCGCTGCGCGCCGTGCCGAGGCGATCCTCAATTTGAGGCCCCGGCTCGAGGCGGAGATGCGGAACCTCGGCGTCGATTACCTGTTCCACGAGATCGAGCTGCCTCTCGCCGGCGTGCTGGCGGACATGGAGTCGGAAGGGGTCGCCGTCGACGTCCCCTACCTGAAAGCGATGCAGGAAGAGCTGGGCGCTCAGCTGGCGGCAATCGAGTCCGAGGTCGAGCAGGTGGCGGGTCAGAAGTTCAACCTGGGGGCGCCGCAACAGCTGGCGAAGGTCCTCTTCGAAGACCTGAGGCTGCCAGTCGGCAAGCGGACCAAGACGGGCTATTCGACAGACGCCGACACGCTCGAGGCGCTGCGCGACAAGCACCCGATCGTCGGCCTGATCCTCGAACACCGGCAGTTGTCGAAGCTCAAGTCCACGTACGTCGATGCGCTTCCGCAGCTGGTCGACCCGCTCACGGGCCGTGTGCACACGTCATTCGGGCAGGCGAGCACCGCGACCGGACGCCTTTCGTCGTCCAACCCGAACCTCATGAACATCCCCATTCGCACGGAGCTGGGGCAGCGGATCAGGCGTGCATTCAAGGCCAGCCGCCCAGGGCACGTCATGGTTTCGGCGGACTACTCGCAGATCGAGCTGCGCATCGCCGCGCACCTGAGTGGTGATCCCAATCTCATGAACGCGTTCAAGGCGGGGCACGATATCCACACAGCCACGGCGGCCGCGGTGTTCAAGGTCCCGATCGAGTCGGTGGACCGGGACCAAAGAAGGCTGGCGAAGGTCGCCAACTTCGGGTCGATCTACGGCCAGGGCGAGTACGGGCTGTCGCAGCAGCTGGGGATCACGGGCGACGTCGCGCGCGAGTTCCTCGCCCAGTACTGGTCGACCTACTCACGCCTCCGCGAGTACCTCGACGACGTGCGGCGCAAGGCTCGAGAAGAGGGATTCGTGGTCAGCGCGACCGGGAGGCGCCGGGCGATCCCGGACCTCCGCTCGCCCAACTTTCAGCTGCGCAGCGCGGCCGAGCGAATGGCCATCAACTTTCCGATGCAGTCGCTGGCCGCCGACATCATCAAGATCGCGATGGTGCGCTTGCAGCGCGAGATCGAGGCCGACCACATCGAGGGACGCATGCTGCTGCAGGTGCACGACGAGCTGCTCTTCGAGGTCCCGGAAAGCGAGGTGGACCGTTTCGCCGAGACGGTGCCGCGAATCATGACCGGCGCGTATGAGCTCGAGACCGGCATCGAGGTGGAGGCCAAGGTCGGGCCCAACTGGGCGGACATGAGAAAGCTCGCGGTGGTGCGCGTTTGAGGACGATGCAACATCCCCACCCCGGCCGCTGCGCGGCCGGACCTCCCCACTGCGTGGGGAGGCACAAATAGTGCCCCCCCACCCCGGCCGCTGCGCGGCCGGACCTCCCCACTGCGTGGGGAGGCACCAATAGTGCCCGAATTACCGGAGGTCGAGACCATCGTCGCCGACCTGCGACCGCACCTCGTCGGCCGCACGATCGTGCGCTGCGAGCTGCGTTTTCCCTCCATCGTCAGGCACCCGGAGCCGGAGCTCTTCATCGACTCCATCACCGGACTTCGAATCGAAGCGGTCGGCCGCCGGGGTAAGTTCATCCTCATCGGGCTCGGGGCAGGCCGCCTGCTGGTCGTCCACCTGGGCATGACGGGCCAGCTGCGGCTGGTCGATCCCGCCGCGCCGATTGAGAACCACACGCACGCCATCCTCGACCTCGACGACTCTGAGGGGGGACTCCCCCCTGAAGGCGGCGCGCCCGGCAAAGCCGGTTCGCGCCGCACCCCCCTGGGGCGCCAGCTGCGGTACCGCGACCCGCGGCGCTTCGGCCGGTTGCTGCTCGGCACCGAGGACGAGCTGCTCATGTCGGGCACGCTCCCCAGGCTCGGACCGGAGCCGATCGACCCGGCCTTCGATGCCGAAGAGCTCTTCAAGCGCTTTCGGCGACGGCGTGCGTCGCTGAAGGCGGTGCTGCTCGACCAGGCGACCGTCGCCGGCGTGGGCAACATCTATGCGGACGAATCACTGCATCGCGCGAAGCTGCGGCCGGACCGCGAAGCGGGAAGCCTGAGCCGCAAATCGGTGCGACGTCTGCACGAGTCACTGCGCGATTCGCTCGAGGTCGCGATCCGCAATCGCGGCAGCTCGGTCGACACGTACCGCGATGCGTGGGGCAAGACGGGCAACCAGCAGGAGCTGCTTCTCGTCTACGGACGCGCCGGCGAACCGTGCTTCACCTGCGGGAAGCCGCTGTCCATCATCCGCATCGCGGGACGCTCCACCGTCTTCTGCCGCCGTTGCCAGCGCTGAGAGCGCGGCTCGTCGCCGCCTCAGCGCTCGCGGTCGCATTCGTCGCGCTGACGATGGTGATCGCGGCCGGGTTGCTGAACACCCTTGACAAGGAGGTTCTGCAGGCGATGTCGAGTCTTTGGAGCGAGCCGCTTCATCCCCTGTTCCAGGCCATCGCCGAGCTGGGCGGCCTAGAGGTGACGACTCTGTTGATGATCGGGCTCGCCGTCTTTCTCATCCGCGGGGGTTTCGGTGCCGACGCCTGGGTTGTGCTGGTGTTCGTCGCGGCGCAGGTGCTCGAAGTACTCTACAAGGCCAACCTCCATCACCTCGGGCCGCCGCGCAGCGTTTCGCACGCCGATGGCCCGAGCCTCACGGAGCTCTTCTCGAGCTCCGGGCCCCTCGCCAACAGCTTTCCAAGCGGCCATATGGTGCGAGCGATGATCGTTTACGGATTGATTGCATTCGTCGTCCAGCGCCTGGCGCCGTGGCCGCTCGCGCGCTCCCTCGCCATCCCGGTGGCGACGGTGCTTGTGCTGCTGCTCGCATTCGACCGCCTTTACCTCGACGTGCACTGGGAGTCGGACGTGCTGGGCGGCCTGCTGCTGGGCGCGATCTGCCTGCTGGCGGGCACCGTCTGGCTCGACCGTCCCCTGAGCACCGACAATTAGAGGCGCCATGGACGATCGCCCTGTGATGATCCTGGTCACCACCGGCGGCCGCAATGACGCCGAGCGCCTGGGAGAGGGACTTGTCGTGGAGCACCTCGCCGGGTGCTGCACCGTGATCCCGATGGTCCATTCCTTCTATTACTGGGAAGGCCAGCTCAAGCGCGAGCACGAGTCGCTGCTGATCGTCAAGACCGTGCAATCGCGCGCCAAGGCGGTCGAGGAATACGTCCGCAGGAACCACACGTACGAGCTGCCCGAGATCATCCAGGTGGCCATCGAGGACGGCGCGCCGAGGTACCTACAGTGGCTGGCGGAGCAGGTTTCCGAACCACCGCGTTAAGAAGCGCCGGCCGTTAAGTGAACACTTAGACTCTTCTGCGGGGTGGCGACCGCAGTCGACGATCGTGGGGGCCATGGCTCGGGTGGCAAGCGCCGCCTGCGTAAGCGCGCGACCCGCCCGAAGGTCGCCCGAGCGGTAAAAGCAGCTCTCCCCGACGGCCCGGACGACCTGGCCGAACTCGCCACGGCGGTCGCCGCCATGGCCGCGCCTCACGCGGTCGCGCCCGCCGTCCAGGACGGAAACCACCACGATCCGGACATCGCCCCGGCGGTGCTCGAGCCGGCGACCGAGGCGCCTCCTCCGGAGGAGTTCACGGACCTCCTCGGGCAGCCGGTCGGGCTCCGGCTCGATTCGGTGTCGCGCGAGTTCGGAAGCGGCGACGAGACGCACGTGACCGCCCTGAAAGACATCTCGATGCAGATCGGCCCGTGCGAGTTCGTCTCCATCATCGGCCCGTCCGGGTGCGGGAAGACCACGCTGCTGTCGCTCATGGGCGGGCTCGACAAACCCAGCTCCGGTCACGTCTACGCGGCCGGACTGCCCGTCGACCAGCTTTCCGACGGCGAGCTCGCCGACTACCGGCTGCAGCGCGTCAGCACCATCTTCCAGACCTTCAACCTCATCACGTCCATGAGCGCGGAGGAAAACGTCGCACTGCCGCTTGCGCTCTCGGGCGTCGGGCTCGAGGAGCGGAACAAGAGAGCCCGGCATCTCCTCGACCTCGTGGGCCTTGCCGGCCGCGCCCGCACCCGCGTGAGCCGCCTGTCCGGCGGCGAGCAGCAGAAGGTCGCGGTGGCCAGGGCGCTGGCGAACCGGCCTGGGCTGATCCTCGCCGACGAGCCCACCGGCAGCCTGGACTCGGCGGCGGGGGACGTCATCCTCGGCCTGCTCGAAGACCTCAACCGGCGCGGGGCGACGGTCGTCCTCGTCACGCACGACCCGCAGGTCGCGCGCCGCGCGCACCGCGTGATCAGGATGAGGGACGGCCGAGCGATCGAGCTCGAGAAGGGCAGCGCCACGGTCCGCAACCAGGACCCGGTCACGCCCCCCGACCGGCTGCACTGGCGGGACAGCCTCAAGGTCGGGCTGCGAGGGACGGTCCGCAGGCCGCTGCGCACGTCACTCACCACCGTCGGCGTGGCGATCGGAATCGTGGCGATGACGCTGATCGCGGCCCTGGCGGGCGGGCTGCAGGGTGCGCTCACCTCGCCCGCGCTGGCGCGCAGCCAGTTGCACCAGGTTGCGGTCTATCCCTCGGGCGACGTGCAGTCCGGGTTCAGCTCGGGCACGCTCTCGACCCTCGCCAAGCTGCCGCACGTGCACGCGGCGTGGGGCGAGGTCGCGATGAGCGGGACGTTCAGCGTCGAGGGAGCTTCCACCAAGATCGTCGTCCCGCCCACGGGCGCGCTCGTGTCGCTGCCGCCGAAGAGCGCCTCATCGGAAGTCACCGTCCTCGCCGGCCGGCGGCCGAGCTCGGACTCGGCGCTGGAGATGATGCTGACCGACAGGACGGCGCTCGCGCTCGGCTTCGGGTACCCCGCCGCAGCGTTGGGGTCGACCGTCGACTTCAAAGCCACCTACGGCACGCTCGCGGTTACCGGCTCCACTGCCGACCCCGCGACCCAGCGGCTCATTCTTGCGCTCAAGATCGTGGGCGTCATCTCGAGCCAGTACATGCCCGCCGGCGCGGCCGGAGGCCTCGTGCCCTACTCGGTGGCCACGGACCACTGGAACCTGCTGGCCAAGCTCAACGGCTGGAAGGCGGGCGAGTTCGCGAACCTGACTTTGCTCGCCGACTCGGGGAGCGCCGTCGACAGCCTGCGCGACCGCGTCCAGGCCCTGGGCTTCCAGGCCCAGACGTTCGGAGACCTGTTCCGAGGCTTCGAGGACCTGCTGAGCCGTCTCCGCATCGCCCTGCTGGCGCTGGCGGCCGTCGCGCTGCTGCTGGCCGGCATCGGGATCGCCAACACGATGTACAGCGCGGTCCTGGAGCGGACCAAGGAGATCGGCGTGCTCAAGGCGCTGGGGGCGCGCTCGCACGACGTGCTGCTGCTGTTCGTGGCCGAGGCGGCTCTCATCGGCCTCGCCGGCGGGATCGTAGGAACCTTGGCCGCCGTCGCTCTCGCCCAGCTCGGCAATGCGGCGGTGGACCGTCTCGCGCAGAGCGTCGCGGGAGCGGGCATCGAGGTGTTCCAGACCAATGTCCTCATCGGCGCGGCCGCCCTGGTGCTGGCCGTGCTGCTCAGCACGGTGAGCGGGCTGCTGCCGGCGGTCCGTGCCGCGCGCCAGGACCCGAGCCGGGCCCTTCGCTACGAGTAGCACTAAAGTCAGGGCGCGATGAGGGCGTCCACGTATCCGCTGGTCGACGCCGACGAGGCGGCGGCCCTGGTCCTGGAGCACACCGCTGTGCTCGGCATCGAGCGCCGCACCCTTGATGCCTGCTCCGGCCGGGTGCTGGCCGAAGACATCGTTGGACCGTCGGCGCTGCCCGCTTTTCCCGCGAGCGCGGTCGACGGGTTCGCCGTCCGGGCCGCCGATGCGGGGGGGACGCTTCGCATTGTCGGCGAGTCCGCCGCGGGCAGGCCGTTCGAGGGCACCGTCGAGCCCGGGACGGCCGCGCGCATCCTGACCGGAGGCGTCCTGCCCGAGGGTGCGGACTGCGTCGTCATGGTCGAGGACGTGCGATTCGACGGCGAGATGGTCACGGTGCCATCCCCACTTCGAGCGGGAACGAACTTTCACAAGGTTGGTGACGACTTGCGCGCCGGCGATCGCGTCCTGAGCGCGGGCACGCAGCTGGGAGCCGCTGAGATCGGGCTCGCCGCGGCGATCGGCCGGGCGCTGCTGCCTGTGCGGAGGCGGCCGCGCGTGGCGCTGATGTCCACGGGGGACGAGCTGGTCGAGGTGGGGAAGACGCCAGGCCCGGGACAGATCACCGACTCCAACCGATGGGCCCTTTTCGCCGCCCTGGAGGAGGCCGGCGCGGAGGTGCACAGTCTCGGGATCGCGCCTGACGACCCCGGACTGCTGCGCCGGCTGGTCGTCGACGTACTGGACGAAGCCGATGTGCTGGTCACCTCTGGCGGTGTTTCGGTCGGCACGCACGACCTGGTCAAACCGCTGCTCGAATCGATCGGAACCGTGCACGTGGGGCGGGTGAAGCTCAAGCCGGGCAAGCCGTTCACGTTCGCGACGCTGCCGGCGGGCAAGCTGGCTTTTGGGTTGCCGGGTTTCCCGGTCTCGTCGCTGGTGACGTTCGAGGTGTTCGTGCGGCCGGCGCTGCGCAAGCTCCAGGGTTTCGCCCGCCTGCAGAGGCCGACGCTGCCGGTGCGGCTCGCATACGACGCGCGCGCGACGGCCGAGCGAACCGAATATCAGAGGGTGACGCTGCGCCGTGCCGGGGGTGAGCTGGTGGCCGAAACCACGGGCTCGCAATCGTCGTCGCGCCTGATGTCGCTCGCGGGGGCGCATGCCCTCGTCCGGATCCCGGCCGGCGACGAGGGGATCAAGGCCGGCACGATTGTCGAGGCGATCATCCTGGCCCTCCCGTAGCTCACACGAACGTCCGTTCGCCTTAGAATTAGATGTCCCATGACCTCCCGCTTTCGTGTCGACGCACCCTTCAAGCCCGCCGGGGACCAGCCCGAGGCCATCGAGCAGCTGGTCCAGGGCGTGCAGTCGGGCCTGACCCAGCAGGTGCTGCTCGGCGTCACCGGGAGCGGCAAGACGAACGTCATGGCCTGGGCGGTCGAGCAGCTCCAACGCCCGGTCCTGGTCCTGAGCCCGAACAAGACGCTCGCGGCCCAGCTGTGCGCTGAGTTTCGACGGCTGCTGCCCGGCAACGCCGTCGAATACTTCGTCAGCTACTACGACTACTACCAGCCCGAGGCGTACATCGCGCGGACCGACACCTACATCGAAAAGGACTCGAGCCGCAACGACGAGATCGACCGCATGCGGCACTCGACGACGCAGGCGCTGCTGACCCGCCGCGATGTGCTCGTGGTCGCCAGCATCAGCTGCATCTACGGCATCGGGTCGGTCGAGGACTACATGGGCGAGTCGCTGAAGGTCGAAAAGGGCCAATCGATCCGGCGCGAGGTTTTCCTGCGCAAGCTCACCGAGATGCTGTACGAGCGCAATGACTACGACCTCGCACGCCTGCGCTTTCGCGTCCGAGGCGACGTGGTCGACCTCGTGCCGGCCAACGAGGAGAAAGTGTTTCGCGTCGAGTTCTTCGGCGATGAGATCGAGCGCATTCAGGAGCTCGACGCGGTCACGGGCGAGATCCTTGGCGCACGCGAGGAGTTCACGGTGTTTCCGGCGTCGCACTACGTCACGCCCGCCGACAAGCTCAGGCTCGCGATGGTCGACATCGAGGCGGAGCTGGAAGAGCGGTGCAGATGGTTCGAGGAGCACGGACGGCTGCTCGAGGCGCAGCGCCTGCGCCAGCGCACCAACTTCGACCTCGAGATGCTGCGCGAGACCGGCACCTGCGCGGGGATCGAGAACTACTCGCGGCACCTCACGCGCCGGCAGCCGGGCGAGGCTCCGTACACGCTGATGGATTTCCTGCCCCAGGACACGATCATCTTCGTCGACGAATCGCACGTGGCCGTGCCCCAGATCGGCGGCATGCTGGGCGGCGACCGCTCTCGAAAGGCGGCCCTGGTCGAGTACGGCTTCCGCCTGCCGAGCGCGTTCGACAACCGGCCCCTCAGCTTCGAGGAATGGGAGGAGCGTGCGCAGAACGTCGTCTACGTGTCGGCCACACCTGGGCCGTACGAGCTGCGGAGGTCGCAGAGGACGGTGGAGATGGTCGTGCGCCCGACCGGGCTCGTCGACCCGACCGTCGAGGTGAGGCCGACCGAGGGCCAGATCGACGACCTGCTCGCCGAGGTCAAGCGCCGCGCCGAGCTGGGCCACAGGTCGCTGGTCACCACGCTCACGAAGCGATTCGCGGAGGACCTGGCCGACTACCTGCGCGAGTACGGCGTCAAGGTGCGTTACCTCCATTCCGAGCTCGATGCGATGGAGCGCATCGACGTGCTGCGCGACCTGCGCACCGGCGCGGTCGACGTCGTGGTCGGCATCAACCTCCTGCGCGAGGGCCTTGACCTGCCCGAGGTCGCGTTCATCGGCATCCTCGACGCCGACAAGGAGGGCTACCTCAGGGCTTATCGGTCGTTCATCCAGATCATCGGCCGTGCGGCGCGCAACGTCGAAGGTCACGTCGTCATGTATGCGGACCAGATCACGGACTCGATGCGGCAGGCCCTCGACGAGACGGAGCGCAGGCGCAACCGCCAGATCGCGTACAACGCCGAGCGCGGCATCACGCCGGAGACCGTGAAGAAGGCGATCTACCAGCTCGAGATCAACGAGAAGGACATCCAGGCGGACGCCGTCGAGCTGATGGTGGGAGCCGGTGTGCCGCGCGAGGACCTGCTCGCAATCGTGCGCGACCTCGAGAAGGAGATGCGCCGGCTGTCGAAAGAGCTGCAGTTCGAGGACGCGGCGCGCGTGCGCGACCGCATCATCGCGCTGCGCAAGCGGCTCGCCGGGGAGGAGTCGGGCGGGGAGGACGACGCCGACGTCGCCCTCGCCATTGCCGCCGCACCCAAACAGAGGACGACGGTGCGTAATTGGAGGAAGTCGCGACGGGGCCCGTGAGGAACGTGGACCGTGCGCAAGCGCTGCTTTCCGCAGTGCCGGCGGGATGGATGGAGACGCTGGGCGCGCGCATCACCGAAGCCGAGCCAGGCCGCGTGGTCCTGGAGCTGGAGGCCGGACCGCAGCACCGGCACGGTGGGGGCGTCGTGCAGGGTGGCGTCATCACCCAGATCGCCGACGCGGCCATGGGGATGTCGCTGGCCACACTCCAGGAGGACGGCCTCTGGAACACGACCATTGAGCTCAAGATCAACTTCCTGCGACCCGTAGTCGAAGGACGCTTGCGCGCCGTCGGCCGGGTCGTGGAGATGAAGCAGACGCTGCTCTTCAGCGAGGCCGACGTCGTGGACGATCGGGGCCGGCTGATCGCCCGGGCCTCCTCGACCTGCATGCCGGTGCCGGAGGGACAGGGTCGTGAATAAGGAGTTGAATGCGGCGCACCCCCACCCTACCCTCCCCCTGAAAGGGGAGGGAACTTCGCGGGCGTGGGAATGGTTGGGCTTGCGGTTGGTCGAGACCGGCGAGGGCAGAGCGGTCGTGGAGATGACCACGACGGCAGACATGGCCAACCACTCCGGTTTCGTGCACGGAGGCATGATCAGCACGCTGGCGGACAGCGCCATGGGCCGCTCGCTGCGCACGCTGAAGCCAGGCGTCGCGCGTGCGATGAGCTTCGACCTGAAGCTCAACTTCATCAACGCCGCGAAGGTCGGCGAGAGCCTGCGGGCGACCGGCCACGTCATCCATGCGGGGCGGCGTACGGCCGTGACCGAGTGCCGGGTGGAGGGAAACGACGGCCGGCTCATCGCCACGGCCAGCGCGACGTTTGCGCTCACCAGAGATAAGGAAAGATCAGAGGTTCATGCCGACTGACCAGATAACGATTCGCGGCGCGCGCGAGCACAACCTCAAGAACGTCACGCTGTCGATCCCGCGCGACAAGCTGGTCGTGTTCACGGGCCTGTCGGGGTCGGGCAAGTCATCGCTTGCCTTCGACACGATCTACGCCGAGGGGCAGCGGCGTTACGTGGAATCGCTGTCGGCGTACGCAAGGCAGTTCCTGGGCCAGATGGAGAAGCCGGACGTCGACGTCATCGAGGGGCTGTCTCCGGCGATCTCGATCGACCAGAAGGGCACGTCGAAGAACCCGCGCTCGACCGTGGGCACCGTCACCGAGGTGTACGACTACCTCCGCCTTCTCTACGCGCGAGTCGGCCACCCCCACTGTCCCGTTTGTGGGCGCGAGGTGCGCCGGCAGACCGTGGAGCAGATGGCGGACCATGTCGAGAAGCTGCCCAAGGGCACGCGGGTGATGGTCCTGGGTCCTGTGGTCAAAGGCCGCAAGGGCGAGTACAGGTCGTTGATCGAGGACGTCCGCAAGTCGGGTTTCGTCCGCGTCCGCGTGGACGGCAGCCTGTACGAGCTGGGCGAGCAGATCCCGCTCGACAAGAACAAGAAGCACGACATCCAGGTCGTCGTCGACCGCATCGTGGTGGGCCCCGACCAGCGCACACGCCTGGTCGACTCCATCGAGACCGCGGCCAGGCTCGGCGGGGGCTCGGTGATCATCGCCCCCGAGCGCGGTGATGAGATTCAGATGTCGCAGGACTACGCGTGCCCATACGACGGGACGAACGTGCCGGAGCCCGAACCTCGCAACTTCTCGTTCAACAGCCCGCATGGAGCCTGCCCGGTCTGCACCGGCATCGGCTCGCAGCTCGTGGTCGACGGCGACCTGGTCGTCCCCGACCCGAACCTCTCGCTGCGCGAGGGAGCGATCGCGGCGTGGAGCCGCTCGCAATTCTTCTACCCGGAGCTCCTGGAAACGGTCAGCAAGTACTTCGGCATCGACATGGACAAGCCGTGGTCGAAGCTGAGCAAACAGCATCAGAACGTGCTGCTCAACGGGACCGGCGACAAGAAGATCCGATTCGGCTACAGGAACCAATACGGGCACGAGCGGTGGTACGAGGCGCCCTTCGAGGGCGTGGTGGCCAACTTGCAGCGGCGCTACGAGGAAACGCAGTCCGACTTCCTGAAAGCTGAGCTCGAGCGCTACATGTCCGACAAGCCCTGCCCGGCCTGCAAGGGCCGCCGGCTGAAGCCCGAATCGCTGGCGGTGACCGTCGCCGATCGCAACATCGCCGAGGTATGCGAGCTGTCGGTCAGCGCGGCCATCGACTTCTTCGACGGCCTTCCGCTCACCGATCGCGAGCAGCTGATCGCCAAGGGGATATTCAAGGAGATCCGCGAGCGGCTGCAGTTCATGATCGACGTCGGGCTCGAATACCTGACCGTGAACCGCGCGGCGAACACGCTGTCGGGCGGAGAGTCGCAGCGCATCCGGCTGGCGACACAGATCGGGTCCAAGCTGATGGGCGTTCTTTACATCCTGGATGAGCCGTCGATCGGGCTGCACCAGCGCGACAACCGCCGGCTCATCAACACGCTGCTGCGGCTGCGGGACCTCGGCAACACACTCATCGTGGTCGAGCACGACGAGGAGACGATTCGATCCGCGGACTACATGGTCGACATCGGGCCGGCCGCGGGCGAGCATGGGGGCGAGATCATCGCGGCAGGCACGGTCGAGCAGGTGATCAACGATCCAAACTCGATCACGGCGGCATACCTGCGCGGCGATCGCGAGATCCCCATGCCGGCGCGACGGCGCACCGGCAGCGGCAAGAAGCTTGTGGTCCGTGGCGCACGGGCCAACAACCTGAAGGACATCGACGTTGCGATTCCATTGGGTACGTTCGTGGCGGTGTCAGGTGTAAGCGGGTCGGGCAAGTCGTCGCTGGTCACCGACATCATCAGCCGGAAGGTGGCGCAGCACTTCTACAGGGCAAAGGACAAGCCAGGGCCGCATCGAGCGATCGAGGGGCTCGAATACCTGGACAAAGCCATCGACATCGACCAGTCGCCGATCGGGCGCACGCCGCGCTCCAACCCGGCGACGTACACGGGCATGTTCACCTACATGCGCGAGCTCTTCGCGAGCCTGCCCGAGGCCAAAATGCGCGGCTACAAGCCGGGGCGCTTCAGCTTCAACGTGCGCGGTGGGCGATGCGAGGCGTGCCAGGGTGACGGGATCATCCAGATCGAGATGCACTTCCTGCCTGACGTCTACGTGCCGTGCGAGGTGTGTCACGGCACGCGTTACTCGCGCGAGGTGCAGGAGGTGAAGTTCCGCGGCCATTCCATCGCCGACGTCCTAGAGCTCACCGTCGACGAGGCGCTCGAGGTCTTCGAGAACGTTCCGCGGATCAAGGTCAAGCTGCGCACGCTGCACGACGTGGGCCTCGGATATATCCGGCTCGGGCAGCCGGCGACGCAGCTGTCCGGGGGCGAGGCGCAGCGGGTCAAGCTTTCGGCCGAGCTGTCGCGGCGCGACACCGGTCGGACCCTCTACCTGCTCGACGAGCCGACGACCGGACTGCATTACGCCGACGTCGAGCGGTTGCTGCAGGTGCTGCACCGGCTCGTCGACCACGGCAACACGGTGGTCGTCATCGAGCACAACCTCGACGTGTTGAAGACCGCTGACTGGCTCATCGACCTGGGTCCCGAGGGCGGTGAGCGGGGTGGCTTCGCGATCGCCGAGGGCACGCCCGAGGACCTGGCCCGTCAGCCGGAGTCGGCCACCGGCCAGTACCTGTACCGCATCCTCGAGAAGGCGGGCCGCATGCGTGTGGCCGACAAGAGCAGCCGCCCGGCCAGGACCGCCGCCCGCAGCCGCGTCGCCGTCTAGCGTGTCCCGCTGAAAAACCCGCAGGCGGCCGGTTATGGCGCGCTGATGCGCGTGCCCGGCTTCGCGCGCCTCTACGCCGGGCTTCTCCTCGGGCGCATGGGCGGATCGATGACGTTCGTCGCGCTGGTGCTGTTCGTGTTGGAGCGCTATCAGTCGGCGGGGTTGGCGGGCGTGACCGCGTTCGCGGCCGCCGCTCCCGGGGTCGTCGTTTCGCCCCTCGCGGGAGCCATGCTCGACCGCTACGGCCGGGCCCGGCTCGTCGTCCTCGATTACAT
>Ga0070699_100001606_pt1 | contig 20637 bp, 14 predicted proteins | sample KBSK1503metaG_FD_65473 | JGI IMG/M metagenome (GOLD analysis project Ga0070699, IMG submission 65473) | Corn, switchgrass and miscanthus rhizosphere microbial communities from Kellogg Biological Station, Michigan, USA - KBS K1-50-3 metaG | ecosystem: Host-associated > Plants > Roots >...
CCGGCCTTCGGGGAGTGGCTCGTGGAGCTGGCCGACGGCCTCCCCGACCTGCGAGTCATCTGCGTCGCTCACGGGAGCCCGGTGCTCGGGCACTGCGCCGAGACGCTCAGAAGCGCAGCGCGGCGTCTCCAGCGCGCCGCACGCTGACCGGCTACAGCCCCGCGACGCGCAGGAGCTCCGCGAGCACGCGGTCGGCGGCGAAGTACTCCCGCGCGACCTCGACGGCATGCGCGCTCGCGCGCCCGTAGTCCGCCTCGATCGCCGCCAGCGCCGTCGCGGCCTCGTCCACGGCGCGAAACGCGTGCAGCCCGGGCCCGAGCGGCAGCACGTCGCCGAAGCCCGTGTCCTGCTCGACCACCGGCCGGCCGGCGGCGAGGTAGCAGGCCGCTCGATCGCTGAACCAGCCGCTCCGCAGCCGCACGTTCATGTCCTTGGCGACGGTGAACTCGCCCCGCGAGCGGCGGAGATAGTCGCGATATGGCCACGGGTCGGCCGAGACGGCGAGCGGGTCGACGATCTGCCAGCCGTGTGAGGTCAGCGCTGCCCGGTCGCCCGGCACGCTGTCGACGTCCATGGCGATCTCGAAGACGAGGCCCGTGCGGCGCGGCAGATCGAGGTGGCGCAGCCATTCCGTCCGCTTCCGCCATGCGAACGTCTCGCCCTGGAACGTGACGTCGCGACCGCCCGCATCCCACTTGCCGACCGTCGTGTAAGCGGTGCCCGGGGGGCCCGCGTCCGCCCACCACCCGAGCGCGACGGGAGCCCGCGTCGCGTGCCACCGGTATCCGCCCGTGGGTACCGGCGAGCGGGGCGTCCCGATGTTCTCGCCGAACGTGAACAGATGCGTGTGCTCGTCGAGGATCGCGCGCAGGAGCGCGTCACCCTCGGCGGCCTTGATCTGCGTGAAGGCGGGATCGATGTCGACGTAGACCGCCGGCCGCCCGCCGCGCCGCTCGGGCGGGATGCGGTTGACGCCGGCGACGTTGATGAGCAGGTCGGCCTCGCGCAGCAGCTCCGCCGCCCTGCCCGCTCCCGGCCCGTGCTCGGCACCCCGCTCGGCGTCGACGAAGACCCAACGGTCGCCGAGCCCGAGGCGACCGAGGAAGTCCCCGGTCGCCGCGACCCCGTACTCGTACCGCGGCCCGTACTCGTTGATGACGGGGTTGTACGCGAGGCTGAAGTGGCCCGTGTCCTCGTAGAACCACGCCTCGTGACCGAGGTCGCGGAGCCCGAGGAGGTAGTGCGCCGCCTGCCACGCGTAGCCCCCGAGCGGATTGCGGATCAGGTAGCCGGCGACGACGACGCGAGCCATCAGCGACAGCCGACCTGCTCGATCGTCGGATCGAGGCGCATCAGAGCCCCGCGTCTGCGAGGAGCCGCGCGCAGATGCGGTCCGCGCCGAAGCACGTCGCCGCCACCTCGCGCGCGTGCCGGCAGGCACCCGCGTAGTCGGCCCGGATGGCGGCCAGCGCCGCGACCGCCTCGGCCGCGGTCGAGAAGGCGTGGAGCCCCGGCCCCGTCGGGACGTGGGCGCTGAAGCCCGTCTCCTGCACGACGACCGGCTTCCCGCACGCCAGGTACGCCGCACTCCGGGTGCTGAACCAGCCGCTCCGCGTCGCCACGTAGGCGTTCTTCGCGATCGACAACTCGCCGCGCGAGCCGAGGACGTAGTCGCGGTAGGCGGCCATGGTCGCCGACACGGCGTGGCCGTCGCGCAGCTGCCAGCCGGCGGCCGTGATCCGGTCCCGGGGCGCGGCGCCCGCCAGCGCCACCTCGAGCGTCTCCGGTGTCCGCGACGGCAGGTCCATGAACCGCTCGAACTCGACGTCCTTGTCGCCGTAGACGCGGCCGCCGACGACCGGTGGCGTCGGCTTGATCTTCCACGACATGACGGTGGTGAACGGCCCGTCGGGCGCGGCGCGGACCGGCCAATTCGTGAGCACGATCGGCTGCCGCGTCGGTTTCCAGTCGATGCCGCAGGTGGGGATGAGGCAGTCGGGCGCGCCCACGTGCTCACCGTTGGTGAAGAACACGTCGTGCCGCCGCATGAGGTCGACCGAGAACTGCGTCGACTCGTCGGCCACGCCGGCGTCGACCGCCGCGATCCGCGCCTGGCTGTAGCACGGGTCGGTGTCGACGTAGGCCTTGACGCGCGCCGCCCGATACGGCTCGCGCAGCCAGCACGAGCCCGAGAGGTTCAGGAAGAGGTCGGTCTTCGCGCAGAGGGCGGCCAGCTCGCGCTCGTCGCGGCCGTGGAGGCGGCCGTCCGGGGCGCGCACCGTCCAGCGGCGCTCGAGTGCCGGGTCGAGGCTGGCGAGCGCCCCGGCCAGGTAGCGGACGTTTCCCGACACGTCGTCGGTGAACGTCTGCGCGGCCGGATCGTACACCCATTGCCCCGTGTCCTCGAGGTAATGGACGTCGCAGCGGAGCGCGTGGAACGCCTGCACGTACTGGAGGTAGTCCCAGGCAACCCCCCCGACGGGGTACGTCGCGACGAGGCCGGTGACGACGACACGCATTCAGCCGAGCCCGCCGTCGGTGAGCAGGCGGGCCAGGACCCGCTCGGCCGCGAAGTGCTCCGCCGCCAGCGCGCGCGCCGCGGTCGCATGGTCGACGTAGTCGGCCTCGATCGCTCGCAGCGCCTCGACCGCTTCCTCCATGGTCGCGAACGTGAGGAGCCCGCGGCCCGTCGGCACGAACTTGCCGACGCCGGTGTCCTGCGTCACGACCGGCCTGCCCGCCGCCAGGTAGCACACGCTCCGATCGCTGAACCAGCCGCTGCGCGGCCGGACGTAGATGTCCTTGGCCACCGTGAACTCGCCGCGCGAGCTGCGGATGAATCCGCGGTAGCGGTCGATGTCGCGCGAGATCGGCGCCGGGTCGACGAGCTCCCAGCCCGCCTCCCGGATGCGCGCGGTCACGGCCGGGTCGACGGGATCCATGGCGAGCTCGAAACGCACCGGCGTGTGACGGGGCAGGTCCAGGAAGCGCAGGAAGTTGACGTGCTTCGACCAGTGATAGGTCTCGCCGCGGAAAGTGATGTCTTTTCCCTTGTTCTCCCAGGACGCGATGCTCGTGAAGAACACGGCGCGCGGGTCGGGCGGCGCCGTCCATTCCTCGAGCACGACCGGCGGCCGCGTCGCGTGCCAGGTGAAGCGCTCGAGCGGCACCGGGCAGTCCGGGGCGCCCAGGTTCTCGCCGTAGGTGAAGAGCACGTCGTGGCTCGCGAGGAAGCCGAGCGACGACTCCGCGCCGAGCGCGATGCGGAGCTGCTCGTAGACGGGGTCGGTCTCGACGTAGAGGAGGCGCGCACCCTGGCGATGCTCCGCTCGAGGGGCCGTCGCGCCGCAGAGGTTCAGAATGGCGGCGGCCTCGCGGTAGAGCTCATCGAGGCGGGACCGTGGGAGCCCGTACGTCTGGTCGTGCGCCATGTCCAGGTAGACCCATCGGTCCTCGAAGCCGATGCGGCGCATGACGTCCGCCACGTAGCCGACCGAGTACGACGGGTCGTCCGTCCGGCCGCCGTGCCGCGGGTCGTAGGGCGCCGCGCCGGAGTCCTCGACGTAATAGGCATCCCAGCCGAGCCGGCGGAGACCGAGGAGGTAGTGGATCGCCTGCCACGCCACCCCGGCCATCGGATACTGGCCGACGATGCCGAGGACGAGCAGCGGGTCACGACGAGACGGCACGCTCTGCCTCGCCTCCGAACTGCGTGCGATGGAGGCGCGCGAAGTGACCCCCGCGGGCGACGAGCTCCGCGAACGTGCCCTGCTCGACGATCCGGCCGTCGTCGAGGACGAGGATCGAGTCCGCGCGCCGCACGGTCGAGAGCCGGTGCGCGATCACCAGGGTGGTGCGGCCCGCCATCAGACCCTCCAGCCCCTGCATGACTCGCGCCTCGGTCGTCGCGTCGAGCGCCGAGGTGGGCTCGTCGAGGATCAGGATCGGCGCGTCGCGCAGCACGGCGCGGGCGATCGTGATACGGAGCTGCTCGCCGGCCGACAGCGTCGCCCCCGCCTCGCCGACGACCGTGTCGAAGCCCTCGGGCAGCCGCTCGAGGAAATCGTCGAGCTGGGCGATGCGTGCCGCCGCCTCGATCGCCGCGAGGCTGGCGTCCGGGCACCCGTAGGCGATGTTCTCGCGCACCGTCGTCGGGAAGACGAGCGGCGGCTGAAGCACCATCGCCACCTGCTGGCGCAGGGCCTTCAGCCGGAACTCGCGCAGGTCGATGCCGTCGAGGAGCACCCGGCCGGCCGTCGGGTCGTAGAAACGGGGGACCAGGCTCACGAGCGTCGTCTTCCCGGCCCCGGTGGCGCCGACGATCGCGACCATCTCACCGGCGCGCACGTGACAATCGACGCCCTTCAGCACCGCTTGCGCCGGGTCGTAGCCGAAGCGCACGGCCTCGAACGTGACCGCGCCGCGCACCTCGTCCCGCGCGACCGGCCGCGTTCCGTCGCGCAGGTCGGGCGCGGTGTCGAGGATCTCGAAGACGCGCTCGGCTCCCACGCGGGCCCCTTGCACGAGCCCGTAGGTCTGCATGAGGCTGTTGATCGGCGCGTAGAGCGACGCCAGGTACGTGGTGAAGACCAGGACCTCGCCCACCGTGAGCTTCCCGGCGAGCACGTGCGTCACCCCGAACCACAGGACCGCGGCAGTGCCCACCGCGACGAGTACGTTGACGAACGCGCTGTAGACGGTCTGGAACGTGTAGAGCCGGAGGTTCGCCGCGAGACTCGCGCCGCTCGACGAGACGAAGCGGCGGTGCTCGTCCTCCTCCGTCGTGAATGCCTGGATCACACGGATGGCGCCCATCGTGCGCTGCGCGATGGCCCAGAGCGCGCTCTCCTTGAGGCGCGCGTCGGTGGCGAGCTCCGTGATGCGCCGGCTGAGCCCCGCGATGGCCCCGAACAGCAGGGGCACGATCGCCAGCGCGATCAGGGTGAGCACCCAGTCGAGCCGGAGCATGACGGCCAGCATCCCGACCAGCATCGCCACCGACGCGAGCACCGGAAAGAAGCCGTTCATCGTGAGCGTCTGAATGGCGAAGGTGTCGGCGGTGAGCCGGTAGAGCAGGTCGCCCACCTGGCGGCGGCTGTGGAAGGCGAGCGAGAGGCGCTGGAGGTGCGCATAAAGCTCGCTCCGGAAGTCGTTCACCATCTGCTGGCCGACCTTGATGGTCGCGTAGTTGCTGGTGACGCTGAGCACGCCGAGGAGCCCGTAGATCGCCACCAGCGCCAGGCACGCCACCGCGAGCAGCGCCCGGCCGCCGAGTCCCCGGAGCCCGGGCCATCCGAGCGCCCGGCCCCCCAGCACGTCGTCGACGACGACCTTCAGCGGCCAGGGCTTGGCGAGCTCGAGGACGCCGATCAGCAGCACCTGGAGGAGCGCCGAGGCGAACAGCCAGCGGTACGGGACGAGCCGGCCGAAGATCTTCCGGACGAGCCGGACGGTGTTGCGCATGAGCGCCCGACGCTCAGGCCGCCCGCGCCTTCGGCGCGGCCCGCTCCGCCCCGAGCGGGTGCAGCACGATCCGCGCGGCCACGATGTCGAGCGCGTCGTTCAGGATCCGTCCGAGGCGCACGTTCTCAGCCACGATCACCGCGAGATTCACGAGGCCGAGCGCCGCCCCCACCCCCGTGACCTCCGGCACGCGGAAGAGCAGCCCGCCGGCGACCGCGATTCCGAAGCCGAGAAGGGAGAGCTGCGAGACGCGCGTCAGGCGCACCTCGCAGCGGACGTTGAGCAGGCGCTTCGAGCCCCCGTGGTTCTCGGCCGCGACTGTGAGGCGAGCCTTCGACCACACGCCGCGGTAGATCTCGAGGTCCCAGCGGTTCCAGCCGGGATCCACCGCGACCAGGTACTTGCGCGGGATGAAGAAGTCCATGAGCGCGGCGAGCAGCGCCTCCTTCTCGTGCCCCTGCTCGCTCCAGTAGCCGACCGTGAAGCCCCGGCGGAGGTAGTCGATGTGCGCCGGCTGCTGCTCCCCCTCGAACGAGATGCGTCCCACCTGCCCGAGGCCCCGCAGCCGCCAGAGGTAGCGCTGCACGCCTCTCACCAGCGGCCCGAGGTAAGTCAGCAGCGCGATCAAGGCGCGCGACGCGGGCCCCGAGAAGCGCGGGTCGACGCGGGCCCGCGCCGCGGTGGCCAGCGCCAGCGCGAGCGACACGGCGAGCGGCAGGGCCGCGATGACGAGCGTGCGCGGCGAGACGAGCGCCGAGAGGAAGAGGAGGACGCCGACCGCGTTCCACTCGAGCGTGAACGGGAGGTAGCCGAGAAGCGACGACGGCGGCTCGTAGAGCGACTGGAAGAGCCCGCGCCCGAAGGCGCCGAAGTAGATGACCGGCCGCCGCGAGAGGACGGCCGTCGTCAGCTCGCCGTAGATGCGACCGAGCCAGCGTGACTGTCCGAGCAGATTGAACCGATACGGGTGCTTGAAGTAGAGGAGCGCCTCCGCCTTGCCGTAGCCCATCTGCTGCTTCAGGTACGCCTTCACGGTGTTCCGCCGGTAGTGCCAGACGGTGGACGCCGGGCTGAAGCCGATCGCGTAGCCCTTGTTCTGCAAACGCCAGCAGAGGTCGACGTCGTCGCCCGCAGCGGCGAACACCGCGTCGAAGCCGCCGATGTCCTCGAGCGCCTTCTTCGTGAATCCCATGTTGCAGCCGGGAATGTGCTCCGCCACCTCGTCGTTCAGGAGCACGTGCGTGGGTCCGCCGGGCGAGACGGCCACCGCCGCCGGCACGACGCTCGGCTCAGGCGGCGGGAAATTCGGCCCTCCCACGGCGACGAACCCGCTGCGTACGAACTTGTAGACCATGAAGGCCAGCCAGTCGGGATCCGGGACGCAGTCGGAATCGGTGTAGGCGACGATCTCGCCCGTTGCCGCCGCCGCTCCGACGTTGCGTGCGATCGACAGGCCCTTGTTCTCCTGGCTGATGATCTCCAGGCGCGGCCCCTCCGGATCGGCGTCGTAGATCTGCTTGTGCCGTTCCGTGATCTCGAGCGTCCGGTCCTTCGACCCGTCGTTGACGACGATGACCTCGTAGTTGGGATAGTTGAGGGTGCGGAGCGACGTAAGGCAGGCGTCCATCGTCCGCTCCGCATTGTAGGCGCACACGACCACGGACACCCGCGGCGACACCTCGAGCCGCGGCGGGAGGGACGCGCCGTACTGCACCTGCACCGCGCGGAAGGACGGCTTGCGTTCGCGCTGCGCGTCGACGAGGCCGAACGCCCAGTCGCTGATCGCCGACCCGCCCGTGAACCACTCGTCGGTCCACGAGAATACGAAGGTGCCCGCGACCCCGGACTCGAACGCCGCCCGGATCATCCACCCGAGCATGTCGCCCTGCGCCTGGGCGCCCTCCCGCATCGAGTCGACCCCGAACTCGGTGAGGACCAGCGGCTTGTCCTCGGCCAGGTTCTGGAGCCGCGAGAGATAGCGGCGGAAGTCCGCCTCGCGATGCAGGTAGACGTTGAACGACAGGAAGTCGACGAACTCGACCACGTCCAGGTACTCGGTGGAGGGAAAGTTCGCGTAGCTGACCAGCGTCGAGGGCGCGCGTTGCTTGACCACGTCGACCAGCGAGCGGAGGAAGTCCCGTACGCGCTCCGGCCCGTACCAGCGGACGATGTCGGGCGGGATCTCGTTGCCGATCAGCAGGCCGAACAGCGCGGGATGCCCCCCGCAGTTCTCCGCCGCCGCGCGCACCGTGCCGCGGATCTCGGCGACGATCTCCCGTCGATCGAGGAAGCAGATGTGCTGCGCCCATGGGATGGTCACCAGCACCCGGATACCCCGCTCGGCAGCCCGGTCGAGCAGCCAGCGGGGCGGCACCGTGAAGGTCCGGAGACAGTTGGCCCCGAGCTCCACCATGAGGGTGAGATCGCGTTCGAGCGTCTCCTCCTCCGGGAACGGGAAGCCGTGCGACGCGGCGGCGAAGGGCCCGTACGAGACCCCGCGCAGGTAGAGCTTGTGGTCACCGACGAAGAAGAACTTGCCGCCGAGAGTGGGAGCCCCGCCGTCGAGCGCGGGCAGGGGTGCCCGCTCGGGCAGCGGGCGCAGCATGGCCTGCGTCATATGTGGTGAAACCCGGGCAAGATAAACGAGCCTGCCCGGCACCACAACCGCGAGCCGTTCGGGGCCCTCGGACGTCCTACGCCGCGAATCGGCGATCGTACCTGGACGCGACGGCAGGGGCGCGCCACAGCCGCGCCAGTCGCACCACGGACGCGATCCAGGCACCGACGAGCGCCAGCAGCATGAGGCGAAGCATCGCCATGTAGCAACGCCCATGCCGCGGCCGGGGCGCATTCCGCGCAGACGGGGTAGCCAGCTCCGCGACGGAAACGGCACGGCCGCGGCGCCGGCGCGACGGATCGTCGACGTCGGTCTTACAAGCCGCTGCGGACCGCGCGGGCACAGTAGCGGATGTCCTTGCCGCTGCTGAATTCGCCTCCGCCGACGAAACTCATCGCCCATGCCATGCTCGGGTCAGGTGCGGTCATCGACGACCAGCAAGGAAACGCGAAGGTCGGCCCGAACACGCTCTGGTCGATGCACGGGGTCGCCGTACACGGGCGCGCCAGCAGGATGGTCTGCAGCTCTCCGGGCGTCGGCAACCGCCAGTCGCATTGCCCGGCGGCGCACGAGCCGCTCTGGTTGAGCGTCGCCAGGAAGCTCGTGAACCCCGAGCCGTCCGCTGGCGCGCCGGTCGCGCTCCACGTGTAGAGGTTGTCCTTGTCGTGGATGCCGCCGTCTTCGGTCTTCTGCTCCCACTGCAGGGCCGTCAAATTGTCGGTGACGGTGCCGTCGGCGTTGTCCACGAAGCGGGGTCCGTTGCAGGGGTTCGTCGTCCCGGCTACCTTTGCCTGAATCTTCGGCCAGGCAGCCAGGTAATGGGCCGTGCACTTCTCGATCGCTCTCCCGTAGTCGTCGACGTTGTTCGGGAACCTGATCGACGCGTGGTGCCGGCACGCGGTGTAGCGATCGGCGGCGTGGTACCGGCTTGCCTGGCATTGAGCCCCCGCCGCACTCGCGCCGATGAGCACGGCGCCGAGGGCGAACACTGCTCGGGAACGCGTCCACATCGGAAAGGCCCCCCCCTTTTCCCGTGCCGGCTGCTCGACGGGATTTCGGCTGGGCGTCTATGGCACGAGCAAACGCGAATCGTCCAGCAAAAACGACCGATCCAACGCAAGGAGTCAGCAGCCGTCGTATCGACGACCGTCTCGGGTGCGTGAGACGGCCAAGTCCGGCAACGAGTCGAACCGACGGGGCCAAAACTGCTAAGAGTCGATCTTCGTCACGCCGGGATGGCGGAACAGGCAGACGCCGCGGACTTAAAATCCGCTGTGGGGCAACCCGCGTGGGGGTTCGAATCCCCCTCCCGGCATACTGGAATCAGGCACTTACGTGCCGTACGGCGGCTGCGAGGTCGTCGCAGGCACCGACTGTGCGTGAAATGTGCGTGTTCGGCCCGCGGAGCAGCTCGACGCGGGGCCGCTTCTGCCGCTCGCGGGCGACGTAGTTCGTCGTGCTCTCGATGGCGGCGGCCGTGTCGTCCTCGCTGACCACGCTAGTTCTCCCGCGCGCGGAACTGCTGCGGGTCGTTCCTGAGCGGGGCGCCAGTGTAGTCGGCCTGCCAACACGTCGACGCGCCGCTGCGCCGGAGCTGGACACGGACAGGCATCGTCAACGGGAGCGCCGGCACGGGCAGGCTTCCGCCCTTCCCTCGCACGGCGATCCTTCCCGTCCCCGCCGCGGTCGCGACCAGCGTCGCGCTGTGAACGCCGCCCGCGGCCGCCGCGTCGCCGAACCGGAACCCCGAGGCGGTGGACTTCCAGCACGGGCGCGTGCCACACGTGCCACCCGCCGGGATAACGAGCGAAAGCCGCACACCCGATCCGTCGTACACGCAGAGTGCATAGCTGGTCGCGCTCGTCGGGTCGCCGAAGTCTTCCGCCGTCGTCGGGCCGCCCGTCCAGTTCCATGCGAGCTTGTTCCTCGCGGGCGTGGCGCCCCGTACGAGCGTGATCCGCGCCCCCTGGGGTGCCGCGGGCTGACACCCCACAACTGGCGGCGGGCAGCCCGGCAAAGTGGTCGTCGTGCTGCTCGTCGGCGTGGTGGTGGTGGTGGTGGTGGTCGCGGAGGTGCCCGAGCTGACGAACCAGGACTGCGTGACCGCCGCCGAGAGGAAGAAATCGAGCAGCAGGCCGCCGACCTTCTGGATCGCGGATGTCACCGGGTGCGTGCCGTCGCTCGCGAAGTCGCCGCAAACCCATGTGAGACCGTCGGAACGGGGCGTCGTCCCGTCCGCCCAGAGGTACGGTCCCCAGGCGATCCACGGAGCGACGGTGGTGTAGTCGAGATCGCCGGCGACGGGATCCGGCGGGTGTCCGCTGGTCGCCAGCTGGGCGATCTGCGCCTGGACGAGCCACTTGACGGCGTAGGCCGACTCGTATGCGTACGGCTCGGGATTGAGCGTCGTGCTCGCGTAGCCGGCGTATATGCGGCTCGAGAAGAAAACCTGCTCGACGTTCGGATAGCGCGTCTTCACGGCACGCGCGATCGCCGCGAGCCGCGCCTCGAGGGTGTAGGCGTCGGCGCTCGCGCTCGGCAGCGAGACCGTGGGCCCGGCGTCGGCCTCCTTCACCCATACCGCCTCGACCTGCGCCTCGGAGAGCCCCTGCGCGGCGAGGAGACTCGCAACCGCCCCGTAGTTGGCGGCGGACGGATCGACCCACGTGCTGGCGTCCTGGCCACCGCGTGCGCCGTTGACGATCGCGAGCGTCGCGTGGTTCACCCGCGGGTCGACCGCCGCCTGGCCCATGAAGCTCTGCGGCGTGCATCCCGTCGTCCCGGACCCAGGCACGCAGAACTCCGCGGTGGTGTTCGACATGCCGATCGAGAGGAGGACGACCTTCCCGTGGTCTGGATCCGCGGTGCCCGACGTCATGCGGGGGACGATCCGTCCCGCCGCATCGAGACCCGCGGCGAGGTGCGCCGCCGGGAGCGCGTTGCTGCCACCTGGATAGAGGCCGCCCTGGAACTGGCCCAGGTAGCCGCCGGTCCCGAGGTCATTCAGCGGTACGTTGCCGGTGGACGTGCCGAGGCAGTTGCTGGCCCCGCTCGGCCTGCTCGACCCGAGCAGCAGGACGCCGAGAATCGGGAACCAGACGCGGTGACGCGCGGACACCGGCGCGCATCGTACTTCTCCGCCCTCGCCGCAAGCAATGGTTTATCGAGCGCAGGATGAGGGTGGCCAGCCCGCGTACCGCCTCCGCGTCTGGGCACGGCTGACTGCGTCCTCGTGGAGACGGACCCACGCGGGGTAGCGTGGATCGGGCGCTACAAGGCCCCTCCGGCGCCCTTCGAGCTTCGCGACGCGCCGGATGAGCCTCACGCCTCTCCCTGTCCCCTGTCGACCTTCTCAAGGGTTGTGACGCGGTTGTTCAGCTCTTGCCGCTCTTCCCACCGAGCGCTCTGCGAGAAAATCTCGGCCGCCGCCCAGACCTCGACGGACGGGACGCCATTCATTGCCTGAGGGTCCGCTCGGAGACGCCACCGCCTCGGCCGCTGCCGTGATGGTAGGCGACGTCAAGAGCGTCCCGATTGCTGCTTCTCGCCGCCGCGCCTGTTTCCTAGCGAGACCGGTCATCAGCGGTCACAGACGGCCATGATCCGGCGCGGGCCACACGCACACTTCACGCACACGAGAAGAAATTTGCAACAGCGACGCGGGCTTATCGAGATATGACCGGAAGTTGTTGTGGATCGTGGAGCCCGTGACCCCGGCGGCGTATCCTCCCGCCTGATCGACCACCGGCCCAGGGCGGGCGGCGGGAAGGAGGCCGCACCCATGCTGAAGGTCGTCGGCGACGAGGCGGTGGAGGACGAGGTAGACGGGCGCTCCCTGCTCGACGAGATCGCCCGCGAGGGGCCCGCCGGATGCTCGTGGCGGCGCTGGAGACCGAGGTCGCCGCGTACCTGGAGGCGCATCGCGACGAACGCGACGCCGCGGGCCATGCCTTGGTCGTCCGCAACGGCAAGGGGCGCACCCGGAAGGTGACAGTCGGTTCCGGGACGATCCCGGTGAGCGCGCCCCGCGTGAACGACCGGCGGACCGATCAGGACGGTGAGCGGCGGCGGCTCACCAGCCGCATCCTTCCCCCGTACATGCGCCGCTCCCCGAAGGTCGCCGAGGTCCTGCCGGTGCTCTACCTGCGGGGGCTCTCCACCGGCGACTTCCGCGAGGCGCTCGCTGCGTTGCTCGGGGACGATGCCGCCGGGTTGTCGGCCACCAACATCGCGCGGCTGACCTGAGTGGGAGACCAAGTACCGTGCCTTCCAGAAGCGCAGCCTCACCGACCGCGACTACGTCTACGTCTGGGTCGATGGCGTCCACTTCAACGTCCGGCTGGAGGACGATCGCCTCTGCACGCTGGTGATGATCGGCGTGCGACCCGACGGGACGAAGGAGCTGATCACGGTCGAGGACGGCTACCGGGAGAGCGCCGAGAGCTGGAAGGTGGTGCTGCGCGACCTGAAACGCCGAGGCATGCGCCCGCCCGTTGTCGCCGTGGGTGACGGTGCGCTCGGCTTCTGGGCAGCGGTGCGCGACGTGTGGCCGAAGACGCGCGAGCAGCGCGACTGGTTCCACAAGCTCGGCAACATCCTGGACAAGCTCCCGAAGCGGCTCCAGCCCCGCGTGAAGGCCGCACTGCACGGGGTGATGTACGCCGACACCCGTGCGCAGGCGCGCGAGGCGGTCGCGCGGTTCGTCGCGGAGTACGGCGCCAAGTACCCGAAGGCCGTCACGACCCTGGAGAAGGAGGCCGACGTGTTGCTCACGTTCTTCGACTTCCCCCCCGAGCACTGGAAGCATCTCCGCACGTCGAACGTGATCGAGTCGCCCTTCGCGACGGTCCGACTGCGCCAGCGCGTGACGAAGGGCGCGGGCTCCCGCACGAAGGGGCTCTTGATGGCCTACAAGCTCCTCGACATGGCGCAGGCCCGGTGGCGCCGGCTCGACGGCGCGCACCTGCTCCCGCTCGTCCGCGCCGGGATCGTCTTCGTCGATGGCATCCGGCAGGAAGGCAAGGCCAGCAAGTCGAAGGCGAGGGCGGCGTGAGCACGGAGGCCGTGCGCGGCCTCTTCCTCGCTGTCCATTTCCATCCGTGAAACCCGACCCCTGTCCGAATTGGGGCGGGGACAGATGGCGGATCAAATGCTCTACGGAAACGGACAGCCCAGGGGGTCACGCCAGGGTGGCGTTTTCTTGCGGCAGGGACCGATTGGCCTCATCGGCACCAGTAGGCGGGGGTAACCGATGCCTGCCGGCTGACCATAAGCTCGGACTGAGACGCGCTCGCCCCCTCGCCTGAAGACGAGGGGTTCGTGGTCAGGCCGAACGCTGCCCGCCGGAAAGCCTTCCTGCGAAGTCCGGCGCGTCCGCTCCTTTCGGCACCTCGAGGCTGAGGGGCTCTCCCTCTACGGGCAGGCGAACTTCTGGACGCGGTTGTTGCCGTTGTCGGCGACGAAGACGTTACCGCTCCCGTCCACGGTGACGCCGATAGGTGAGCTGAACTGCCCGTCCCCGGTGCCCGCGCTGCCCCACGTGGTGAGGAAAGTTCCCGTGTTCGTGAACTCCTGGATGCGGCCGTTGCCGCGATCCGCGACGAAGACGTGTCCGGTCCCGTCCACGGCGACGCCCCACGGATTGATGAACTGTCCATCCACGCTGCCGCTGGTACCCCATTTGGTGATGAACGTCCCGGTGTTCGTGAACTTCTGGATTCGGTGGTTGTTGTAGTCGGCGACGAAGACGTTCCCGCTCGCATCCACGGCGATGCCACGAGGCTGGTCGAACTGCCCGTCCCCGGTGCCGGCGGTCCCCCACTTGAGGAGGAAGGTCCCCGTGTCCGTGAACTCCTGGATGCGGTTGTTGCTCGTGTCGGCTACGAAAACATTCCCGCTCGCATCGACGGCGACGCCAATGGGGAAGTTGAACTGTCCGTCCGCCCCGCCGTTGGTGCCCCACTGCAGAAGGAACGTTCCGGTGTTTGTGAACTTCTGGATGCGCGCGTTGACCGCGTCGGCGACGAAGACATTCCCGCTCCCATCCACGGCGATGCCTTCGGTGCCGTTGAACTGCCCGTCTCCGCTGCCGAGGCTGCCCCACTTGGTGAGGAAAGTCCCCGTGTTCGTGAACTTCTGGACGCGGTTGTTCTGCTCGTCGACGACGAAGACGTTCCCGCTCCCATCCGCGGCGACGCCGACGGGTGAGTTGAACTGCCCGTCCCCGCTGCCGAGGCTGCCCCACTTGGTGAGGAACATCCCGCACGCGACCGTCGTACTGGTGGTCGATGTGGTCGTGGTGGTCGTCGTGGTGCTCGTGGTGGTCGTCGTGCTCGTGGTCGTCGTGCTCGTGGTGGTCGATGTGGTCGTCGTCGCCGTCGTCGTGGTCTCCCCAGGCGGACACGTGATCCCATTCGCCGCCGCCCCGGGGTACTGCTGACACACCACCTCGTCTGCGATGGCCTCCGCTGCCCCATCCACGCACGTCGCGATGTCCGCCACCGACGTGATCGTCTGATCGCACGGCGGCGTCGGGTCCTCGGGGCACACATCCCACCACGGCGGCACCTGCGCGCACTTCCCGATCTGCGCCACCTTCTTCTGCTCCGCCTTGCCGATCTTCGCGACCGCCGTCGCGTCCGGGCACGGGCCGGGGATCGTCCCCTTGTTCACGGCGTCGAGGCACTTTTCGAGCGTCTTCTCCTTGGCGAGGAAGAACGTGATCCCGGCCTTGGCGATCGTCCGCGTGCAGGTGATCGCGATCTTGTCAGTCGGGCAGGCGGCGGGCGGCGTGCCGCAGTCGAGGTCGGAGCCGGCAGGCACCTGGGCCACGAGGCAGGGGTAGAGGACCTGCAGCAGCTCGTCGATCTCGGCCTCCTTCCAACAGAGGAGGCACTGGGCCAGCGACGCGGGATCGGTCACCGCCAGGGCCGTGCACTGGGCCTCCGCCGCCTCGAGCGGACCCGATTCGAGGGCGCAGGTCTGGGCGAAACCCACCCCGGCGGGGGGGGCCGCGAAGAGGAGCGCCGGCGTGCACTTGGTGGCGATCTTGGCGCTGGCCTTCTGCGCAGCCGTCGCGATCTTCGCGTCGCGTCCGCTGGCGTCGCATCCCTTGCCGAGGAGGATCCCATCCAGGCATTTCTGCCAGGCCTTCAGCTTGGCCTTCTTGAAGGCCTGGCCCCCGCTGCCGATCGTCTGCTGGCAGAGGGCCGCGTCCTTGCTGAGCGTCTGCGCCGGTGACCGGGCCACGCCCAGCGTCAATGCCAAGGCGACGACAAGGGCGGACGGGAGAAGACGTGCTGTGGAACGCATCGCCTGACCTCCTTCCCGCAGCGGCGCGCGAGAGTCGACTCAGGCTCATGGCCGGGCAGCCATGGCCTCCCCCCAACGCAACGGGTACCTCTGCGAGTGTTCTGCTGTCAAGGGAAAATCATGGCCAGTGAATCTTTCCCGGGCCGAGGCTTGAAGTCTGAATCACTGACCGTCTCTCCAGCTAGCCAGCGCCCGCCACAGCGCCCACGGCAACTTGTCGCCGTCGGCGCCAAGGGGACAGCGGGCTGTCCCAGTTCCGACGACGCGGTGCGTTAGGCCACGACCTGGGGCCTCACCCGAACCGTCGGCCCCGATCCACAACTATTGCCAATACCTCGGGCTTATCGGGACGCAGCGGATGTGTGATCCGCACGGCGATGGCGGTCAGCCGGCCGCAGCGGACCACTGAGAGCTCGTCGACCAGATAGGCGGCGGTGAAGGTGTCGCGGCTCGAAGCGCCACCTGTCGCCCGACCACCAGGATGACCTGCCCGCGCTTCGCGACGGCGCGAAGCCTGTCGAAGCCGAGCCCCATGCCGTTGTGCCCGGTCGTGACCGCGACCTCCCGCGCACGTCTTGACAACGCGGGAGCCGGAACCGGAAGATCGCGCGCCGTGGTACGCGGGCTCCGTCGTGAGACCGTGCAATGCCCCAGCTGATCGCGGGCAGGTACGAGGTGATCGAGAAGCGTGGCCACTCCGGCGTGGGGGCCGTCTACAAGGTTCGGGACCCTGCGCGTCCCGCGATCTACGCCCTGCGCATGCTGTCTGCTGGCGGCCCCGAGATCGCCGACAGAGTCGCGAACGAGGCCCGCATCATCCGGGAGCTACAGCACGAGGGCATCGTGCCGGTCGTCGACATCGCACGCCACGAGGGCCTGTACTGCATCATCACGAAGTGGATCCACGCATCGACCCTGCAGGAATACGTGACGATGCACACTCTCTCGCCGCACGAGTCGCTCGGGATCGCGCGTCGGCTCGCGACCGCGCTCGCGTACGCGCACGGCCGCGGAATCACGCATGGCGACGTGAAGCCGAGCAACGTGCTCCTCGATGAGAGCACCCCGCCACGGGCGCTTCTCACGGGCTTCGGGCTCGTGAGTCAGATCCGGACCGGATCCATGCTCGGCGGTACACCGAGGTACGCAGCCCCGGAGCAGTTCGGGTACAAGCGCGGGAACGACGCCCTCCCCGTGGACGCCCGCACCGACGTCTTTGCGCTCGGGCTCGTCCTTTACGAGATGTGCGAGGGGCGGCCGTTCTTCGCCGACCTCGAGACGCCGGCAATCTTCGGTAAGCTGCTGTACGACCCCGCTCCGCTCGAACCGAAGTTCTCGCGTCCGGTGACGTTTGACGTGGCGTCGGTGATCGCCCGAGCGATCCGGCGCGATCCGGACGAACGCTACGGAAGCATGACGGAGATGTTACGCGAAATCGACCGCTGTCTGGCGGAGATCGCGCGGGAAGCGGCCATGCTCGAACGCGAGGCCCGGGACGTCGAGGGCAAGGACTGGCACTTCACGGTCGTTCTCGGCGGGAAGGCGCAACCGCGCGGACGCAGGACCGAGCCACCGTGGGTGGACGAGAACGTGCAGTTCACCGTTTTCCGACCGCATGTCGTCCGGCCGAACCGGTGGTACGACGTGCTCGCCTTCGCGCACCTCGCGCACCGGCGCGTGGGCGACCCCGAGGCGGTCGATCCGCTCGAGGAGATGCAACGCCAGGCCGAGCGGATGCTCGGTTCGGCCGTCCGCGAGTATTCAAGGAATACAGAGGACAGCCGGCAAGGGGTGCCCCGCGACGGTGAGATCACGTTCCTGCCCGAGGTGCCGGGCATCGAATTCAATCCGCCGCGCCGCACGTTCCTCTGGGTTGAGGACATCCATCGCGAGGATTTCCGCATGCGGGCAGCGCCCGACCGCGACGGCACCGTCCTGCGGGGCAGGTTCAGCGTCTTCCTCGGCAGCATCCTGCTGGCGGACCTCGCGATCACCGTCCGCGTGGCGAACGCGGCGCCCGAGCGTTCGACTCCGAAGGAGCTGGCGGTCGATCGTGCTGGAGTCTACCGGAGGATCTTCCCGTCGTACTCACATCGAGATGCCGACATCGTGCAGCAGTTCGAGCGCTACGCCGCTGCCCTCGGAGATCGGTACATGCGGGACGTGACACAGCTCCGCGCCGGCGAGGTCTGGAACGAGCGGATTCGGGACCTCATCGAGCAGTCGCAGGTGTTCCAACTCTTCTGGTCGCACAACTCCATGTCTTCTCCCTACGTCCGTGAGGAGTGGGAGTTCGCGCTCGGTTTGAACCGCGGGGAGTTCGTCCGGCCGACTTACTGGGAGGATCCGCTGCCTGCCGACCCCGCACGCAACCTGCCCCCTCCGGAACTCGCGCGGCTTCACTTCCACCGTCTGCCAAAGGGCCCACCGCTAGAGCCTTGGACGCCTGCCGCGGAACCCCTCCCCAACCTGGCCGACGTGAACCCTCCTCGAGGCCCTGTGGGAAGGGGACGCACGGCCCGTCGCTGGACCGGAGTGGTTTTCGTCGCGATTCTCGCCCTGTCGGTTGGGTCGTTCAGCGTCATGCGGATGGGGGCACCTCCACCTCTCGATGAACTGGCCGGTGATCGCCGACCCGCCGGGGGGTCTCTCCTGGAACATCCCCCCGCGATTGTGGACGCCGTGCCGCCAGCGCGCACCGTCGCGGTCGAGGCGAACACCGCCACCGAATTCCGGGTGGCAGCGAGCGACCCCGACGACGCTGCAGAACTGCGCTACGAGTGGCGCCTGGACGGCGGACCACCGGAGCGAACGGCGGCGAACCACTACCAGCTTCCCCCGACCCTGGCGCCGGGTTCGCACTCCGTCGAAGTCGTGTCGGTGAACGAGCGTGGTCTCCGCAGCCCGGCTCATCGCTGGACGGTGGACGTGGCGCCGGTGGCCGAGGCGAGAACGCGTCCGCCCTTCCCAGCCGGCGCCGATCAGATTACCGAAAGCGAGGTACGCGGCTGGCTTTCGCAGTACAGGGCCGCGTTTCAAAGCCGCGACGTTCCGAAGCTCGTGACCCTGGGCGTCATTGACGCGGCACAGTCCGACGCGGTCAAGAGCGCCCTGGCTCAGTACAAGAATTACACCGTCTCCATCACGAGCGAGCACATCGTCATCGAAGGACGGCACGCGACGGTTCGCTTCGATCGCACGGACGCGGACGAGACGGGGAAAGCTCTGGGCCCGCGGCACGAGGAATTCCGCCTGGAGAAGCGCCCGGAGGGCATCGTCGCGACCGGCCGGGCGTCGCCCGAGACCGGCTGACCCTCCTTCGCGGAAGTCGGGTGGGGCGATGGCGCGGAGCGGGCTTCGAATGATGCCGACGTCTCCATCGCCTTCCCTAAAATTCCGTACGGCGGGTTTTCCCCGATACGGCTTCAGGACCGTGTCACTCCCGCTTTTGACGGCGTCCGTCACCGCGCGTCGCTGGGAGTCAGGCTAGAGGGGCGAACGGGAAATTTCCCCTTGTCGGGACTTTCACCCGACCAGTTCACGGCAGGTAGTGAGGCTGCACGATAGCACTTTCAAACGGGCGATATCGCCCCGATCTCCTCCGACCACCCCGCCGGCCTTCCGTAACGAGAGCCGGGAGCCTAGTTCGAGTGTCCGCTGCCGCGTAGAGCAGAGCGCAAACTGTACGGAAAGTTTTGGTTCCCCTTGACATTCGAAACCGACCGGCGCTAGGACCGCCCCGGACGCGGGGGGGGGCGCCCCTTCGGCCAGGAGGCCTTGCGATGCGTACCGCCCCCGCCCTCATGCTCGCCGTCGCCACCGTCGCCGGCGCTCTCGCGGGCCACGACAGTCGCATGGGGCAAGCGGGCGAGCCTCCACGAGAAGGCTGGCGCGGCATGCGAGGGCGACCCCTCGTCCTCCTCACGATGGTGGCCTTCCCGCTTCTGTTCTTCCCCGCCCTAGCCGTATCGAAGCGGCCCAAGCCGCAGCCGTGCCCGGATCGGCGCTACCTCGTGCAGCCGTCGCCGGTCCTGCCCGGCGACCCGGCCCCCGAGCCGATCGTGATCAGCGGCAGGCAGATATCCTTCGGCAGCGCCTGCGGCTCGACGAACGCGAAGGTGAAGGCGACGGCGCACGGCACGAAGATCAACGCCACGTTCCCCTCCTGCAGCGGCTTGCAGGGGAGGCTGAAGCTCATGGCGACGATCGAGCCGGCGTGCGAGACGATTGGTGGGACCGTCAAGGCGCATCGGTCGAAGTTCCGCGCGAGCTTCAGCGCGCGCCACTCCACGTGCGGCGACGGCGTCGTCGACCGCGGAGCGGGCGAGCAGTGCGACAGCGGTGCGGGCTGCGCGGCGGGAGAGGAGTGCAACAGCGGTACTTGCACTTGCACCGCGCGAGTAGTGCCGCCCGTCACCACCACGACCACAACCACAACTCGGCCGCCGCCCACCACCACGACCGCGCCCCCGACCACCACGACAACCGCGCCGCCACCGACGACCACGACAACCACGCGGGCGCCCACCACCACCACAAGCACCACGACGACCACCGTGATGCTGCCGCCAACGACGTCGACCACGACGACGACGAGTCTACCGACCACGACAACAAGCAGCACATCGACAAGCACGCGCCCTACCAGCACGACGACTTCGACGACGATTGCATCGACGACCACGACCATGCCGTGTGTAACAGGGGGGGCCCTCGGCTGTGGTGACCTTGTATGCGGAACCATCGGGACCGCCGCCCAGGTCGACCTCTTCACGTTCAGCGGCACCATGGGGGCCACGGTGGATCTCGCGCTCGCGGACACCGGGGGATTCAGTCCCGGTTTTGGAGTGGTGGCAGCCGCAAACGTGTTCGCACCATCGGGCGCTAACGTGGCCGCCTTCCAAGCTAACACGCTAGAGGCCCTCACCCTCCCAGAGACCGGTACGTACGTGGTTCGCATCAACTCGAACGACCTCGTCCACGCGGGCAGCTTCAACATCGGACTCGATTGTCGATCCCCCCTCGTGCCAACGCCGCCAGCGCTGGCCTGCGGAGGTCTCTTGTCGGGCAACATCCAGATGGCCGGCACGGTCGACCTCTTCACGTTCAGCGGCACCATGGGGGCCACGGTGGATCTCACGCTCGCGGACACCGGGGGGTTCAGTCCCGGTTTTGGAGTGGTGGCAGCCGCAAACGTGTTCGCACCATCGGGCGCTAACGTGGCCGCCTTCCAAGCTAACACGCTA
>Ga0070699_100001607_pt1 | contig 20637 bp, 19 predicted proteins | sample KBSK1503metaG_FD_65473 | JGI IMG/M metagenome (GOLD analysis project Ga0070699, IMG submission 65473) | Corn, switchgrass and miscanthus rhizosphere microbial communities from Kellogg Biological Station, Michigan, USA - KBS K1-50-3 metaG | ecosystem: Host-associated > Plants > Roots >...
TAAAGCCATACCCCCGGTCGCTCTGGCGCGTGCTCGCCTGCCTGGCCGGGTGGAAACCGCGAATTGTCTCAATCCGCGCCTTTGCGCTCGGAACAAGCAGACCCTGGAAACCGAGTCCGCTACCCAATCCCGTCGCCGCTCGAATCCGGGAGCATTCCCGGGGCCGGCGCGCTAAACAGTCGCTTTAATTGAACATCAGCCCCCTTACAGGAGAAAAACGATGAAGACCTATGGGATGGTCGCCGCGCTTTTCTGTCTGACTTCGACCGCTGGCGCGGAAGTGAAATCAAAAGTCGTCGACTACAAGCAGGGCGATACCCCACTGCAGGGCCTTCTCGCCTGGGATGACGCGGCAAAAGGTAAAAGACCGGGAATCCTGGTCGTCCACGAGTGGTGGGGCAACGACCAACACGCGCGCAATCAGGCGCTGCGGCTTGCAAAAGCGGGCTACGTCGCGTTCGCGTTGGACATGTATGGCAAGGGCAAGGTGACGACCCATCCCAAGGATGCACAGGCTTTCGCGGCCGAGGCCACCAAGGATCCCCAAACCGTCGACGCGCGCTTCAACGCCGCGCTCGAGATACTGAAAGCGAGTCCCCGGGTCGACACGAGCAAGATCGGCGCGATCGGCTACTGCTTCGGCGGCGGAGTCGTCCTCGCCGAGGTTCGAAGGGGCGCAGATCTTCAGGCGGTGGCAACTTTCCACGGAGCGCTCAAGACGGACCACCCGGCCCAGACCGGGACGGTCAAGCCGCGCATCCTGGTAATGACGGGTGAGGCCGACCCGCTGGTCACCGCCGACCAGGTGGAGGCCTTCCGGAAGGAAATGACGGACGCGGGCGCGAAGTTCGAGATCATCACCTATCCCGGAGCGAAGCACGGCTTTACCAATCCGGACGCCGGCAAATTTGGAATGGACGCCCTCGCCTACAACGCCGAAGCCGACAAGAAGTCCTGGGCGGCGATGCTCGCCACATTCAATCAGGTTTTCAAATCCTGAGGTCCGATGATGCGGGGTACCCCGGTCGCCGAACCGCGGCAGGCGAGCCCGGATAGCAGTCTCGAGGAGCGGGCGCCGCGCACCCTCGGGCTGAAGCTGATCATCGGCTACAAGCTGGTGAAGGCTCCGGTGATGTTGGCGCTGGCGATCTGGCTCACCGTTGCGCCTCATTCCGCCTACCAGCTGGCGGATCAGATCGCCGACCAGCTTTCGACCGCCAGCGCCCTGTGGGCCCGGCTGGGAGACTGGATCGAGCATCATCTGTCGACCCGCATTTTCCGTTGGGGGGCGGTGCTCGCCTGGCTCGATGCGATCACCACCGGGCTGGAAGCGATTCTCCTCCTGATCGGAAAAGCCTGGGGAGAATGGCTGGTGGTCATCGGACTCACCGTCCTCTTCGTACCGGAGGTGCTTTCGCTGGAACGAAAACCCGGTTGGGTGAAGGCCGGCATCCTGCTTGTCAACGCCGCGGTGGTGGCCTATCTCGGGGCACGGAGATTTCGAGCAGCGAGGGCGAAGAGAGGGCCGCATTCCAACTGACCTTCCAACTTCGACCGGACGCATCGTTTTCCGGAGCTGGGTCTCGCGGGATTGGCCGCTGGCGCTGGCCCTGTGGGGAGACGCCCGGGTGAGCGCGCTGATCGGCGGTCCCTTCAGCGAGAAGCAGGTGCGCGAGCGCCTGGAGACGGAGCTCGCCCGGGAGCGCCAGCACGGCGTGCAGTATTGGCCGATCTTCTTCAGGGACGGCGGCGAGCACCTGGGCTGTTGTGGCTTGAAGCCCTACGATCCATCGGCCGGGATCTTCGAGATCGGCTTCCAACTTCGCGCCGAGCAGTGGGGCAAGGGAGTGGCGACGGAGGCCGCGCGCGCGGTCATCGACCATGCCTTCGGGCCGCTGGGTGCGGCCGCGCTCTTCGCCGGACACCACCCGAGGAACGTCGGCTCTAGGCGGGTACTCGAGAAGCTGGGCTTTCGATACACCCACGACGAGCTCTACCCGCCCACCGGACTGCAGCACCGGTCCTACCTGCTTGGTTTGGACGACTACAAGACGTCCATTGTCGCCGGCGCGCCTTGAACCGCTCTTACGATTGCGCCTTGCGTTCCGCGATCCAGTCATTGATCACGCGCTCGAGCAAAGACAGAGGAAGCGAGCCGTGCATCAGCACCTGGTCGTGGAACTCGCTCGACTTGAAGCGCGGGCCGAGGGCCTTCTGGGCACGCTCGCGAAGCTCAAGGATCTTCAGCATCCCGGCTTTGTAGGCCAGCGCCTGACCGGGGGAGACGAAGTAACGCTCGATCTCGGCGACCACCTCCCCCTCCGCCATTCCCGTCTGCTCGATCATGTAGGCGATGGATTGCTCGCGGCTCCACCGCTTGAAGTGGATGCCGGTATCGACCACCAGGCGGACCGCGCGCATCATCTCGTCCCGTAGCCGGCCGAGATCGTCGAGCGGATCCTTCTCGAAACCCAGCTCCGATGCCAACCGCTCGGCGTAGAGCGCCCAGCCCTCGGCGTAGGCGGTGAACGGCAGCACGCGCCGGAAGAAGGGCACTCCCTTGAGCTCCTGCTGCAGGCTCAATTGAAAATGATGTCCCGGGATCCCCTCGTGATAGGCGAGGGTGCGCATCTCGAATTTGGGGGTTTCGCCGGGATCTCGCATGTTCGCGAAGAACATGCCCGGGCGTGATCCATCGAACGAGCCGGGTTGATAGTACGCGCCGGGGGCAGTGGCCTGCGAAAACTCCGGGACCGGCTTCACCACCACGCCGAGCTTGGGTCTGACGTGGAAGGCATCACCGAGGCCGGCGTTCACCTCGTCGAGGATCGCCTGGTACCTTCCGATCATCGCCGTCTTGCCTTCCGGCGTGTTGGGATACATTTGGGCCGGATCCGCGGCCAATGCCCGTACCCGTTTGCCGATGCTCCCCTCGCTCAGGCCCTTGCCTTTCAAGATGGCATCCATCTGGGAAGCGATCCGCGCCACTTCGGACAAGCCAAGCTGGTGAAGCTGTTGCGGGCTCATCTCGGTGGTCGTGTGCATTTTCACGCACCAGGCGTAATAGGCGTCGCCGTCGGGCAGGTGCCAAACGCCGCGGTTGCCCTGCGCTTTGGGCAAGAGAGAGATGAAGTAGTCGATCAGCCCGCGGTAGGCGGGATAGACCCGCTTGTCGATGCTCGCCTCGGCGCGGGAAAGCAACTCGCCGCGGGTGGCCGCGTCCATCTTCTCGGAAGGGATCTTGTCGAGCTTCTCCTTGAAGCTCGTGTACATTGGATTTTCCTTCCCTCGCTTGGCGGCGAAGTCGTTCATCTGGAGGATGACCTTCTCCACCGTAAATTGCGGCGGAATGATCCCCTTGCCTTCGCGCAGCTTGAGGCCTTCGACTACTTGTAGAAACTTCTGCGGAAACCTGTCGAGCCTCTCGATGTAGCGCTTCGCCTCGCGCTCGTTGGTGACCTGGTGCACCTGGATCATGAACTCGGGCAGCTTCGCCTGAACGCCAAACATCTGGTTCACCGGGAAGTCGTAGAACCGGAAGCGATCTCCTTCGGCCTGGATGCCGAGAAAGTACCCGAGCACGTCGTATGAAAGCCGTCCTTCCTGGTCGAGGGCGCCGCGATCGTACCTTTGAAGCGTCGCATAGTTGTCCTTGACCATCGCCGCCAGCTTGGCTTCGTGCGCGGGCGATGCGTCGTCCAGCTTGTTGCTGTAGAAGTCCAGCGCCGACGGCAAAATCCGCAGCGTGCTGAGCAACTCCGGGCTCTGGAGCGCGAATTGGCCGAAGACCCGGCCATAGAACCAGTCGATCCGGAGGGGTTTGAAATAGACCGTGTCGACCACGAGCGCGCCGCCCAGCACGATCAGCAGCAATGCCAAACGAATGAGCCATTTAAAAAATCGGCGCATCGACGATCTCCTCGGAAGTGAACGCCACTCTAACAAGATGAGCGACGGCTTCGTCGAAAAACCCCGCGCCCTTTGGAGGCGCTGCTCGCCGCGCGCCGCCCTCCGGCCTCGGCTGCTCAGGTCTTGGATCTGCGCTTCATCGCCTGGGCGTGGTCCGCGCGTTGGATCACGCCCTTCTCCACCAGCAGATCGACCAGCGCGGACAGCGCAACCAGCTGCTGGGCGGTGAACTGCTCCAGTTTTTCCACCCGACCGGTGAGCGCGGCGAAATGGGGATTGGTGAGAGGCTGATGAATCTGCTCTTTGAGCGGGCGCATCGCCTCTTCCAGCCGGTCGATCCGCGCGATCAGATGGTCCAGCTCGCCGATCGGTTTGCGCGCGGGGGCGACGCCCTTCGGAGGGCTTTTCGGAAGCCCCGTATCCTCTCCGTAGTAGTACTTGCGGATTGCCTTTGAAATGGATTCTTCGGTGGCGACCGCCGGCTCGATTCGAAAACCCGAGATGGTGGCGATCTGTTTGAGATCAGCGGTGTTCGTCGGGTTGGAGGTGGCGACGCGCAGCGTCTTCTTTTTCAGATCGCCGGCGACCGCAATCACACCGAAGCGCTCGCACAGCTGGACTCCCAGGCTGGTCGCGATGTCCACCGACAGTGCGTCGTCCCCCGGATCGGCCATGGGGATGCCGCGTTCGTGCGCCACGGCCCGGACCAGGAGCTGCTCGGAGATGAAACCCAGATCAACCATGATCCGTCCGATTTCGCCTCCCCACTTTTTTTGCTCTTGCTGCGCCTGTTCGAGTTGCTCGGAGGAGATCGCGCCGTGCCGCAAGAGCAAGTCTTCCAACTTGAGACGGCTCGGAGTTGAGGGTGGTCGCGGTTCCATGGTCACGCGCAGAATCAGCCCTTCATCCTACGCCAGATCATGGCTGAGTCGAGCCTTGCCCCGTCCGCTCGAACACGGACGGTCGGCGGTGTGCGCTTGGCCCTCCTTTGGACGACCTCCGCCAAAAGAACTTGCTAACGGGCCCCGGGCGGCGGCGTCTAATAGGTTGAATGGAGGTGAACGATTCGGCCCTTGTCGCGCGAATCCAATCCGGAGAAGGCCACCTTTTCCGCGAGTTGGTGTGCCGCCACAGCGTTCAGATTTTCCGCCTTGCTTACCGCATCACCGGCAACGAACAGGACGCCGAAGACGTCGTGCAAGAGACCTTCTTGAAGGCCCACCGGATGCTTGGAAGCTTCGAGGCGCGTTCGAACTTCGTCACCTGGGTCGCCCGGATCGCCGCCAACTGCGCCCTGGACCAATTGCGTTCGCGGCGCCGGCGCGATGCCGCTCTGGCCCCGGCGCTGGATGGCGATGGAGATGCGCCGGACCTGGGCGCCGCCCACCCCGAGCACCGGATTTTTCATGCGCAACTTGGCCGGATCGTCGAGCGGACATTGGAACAGATGACCGAGCAGGAGCGGGCCGCCTTCGTCCTGCGGCACTACGAGCAGATGGATACCAACGAGATTGGGCGGCTCCTGGCGACCTCCGGCCCGGCGACCCGACAGAGCATTTTCCGGGCAGTGAAGAAGCTCCGGCTCGCCCTGATGCCCCTTCTCGAGCGCAAGGGGTCGATCCCATGAGCCACCTCGGACAGGAGAAGCTCATCCTCCATTTCTACGGCGAATGCGAAGATCCGGCCGCGGTGGAGCGGCATTTGAGTGAGTGCGCCCCCTGCCGGGAGCGGTTCGCCGAGATTCGAAGCGTGCTCGAGGCGGTTCCCGCGGTCCAGGTGCCGGAAAGGGGCGGTGACTACGGCGCCGAGGTCTGGGGCCGACTGCAGCCGCGGCTGGCCTACCGCCGCGGGCGCGCCTGGTCCGAATGGATCCGGCCGCGCGCCTGGGCGATCTCGGCGGCCGCCGTCCTTTTGCTGACCGTCGGGTTCCTCGCGGGACGAGTCTGGCATCCGCTGGGAAAGTCAAACATTCCGTCGCCGGCCGCGGACGCGGGAGATCGGATCCTGCTCGCCGCGGTGGCGGAGCACCTTGAGCGTTCGCAGATGCTGCTGCTGGAGTACGTCCATTCCGACCGGGGCCCCGAGAGCGCGCAGCGGGCCCAGGTCTGGGCCGAATCTCTGGTCGCCGCGAACCGATTGTACCGGCAAGTCGCGCTGGCCCACCGTGAACAAGCGCTGGCCAGCGTGCTCGACGAGCTCGAACCGGTGCTGGTTGAAATAGAGCACAGCTCTTCTGACCAGCCGGCGGAGGCACTGGCCGAGCGCATCCAGTCGAAGGACGTCCTCTTCAAGATCAAGGTCGTCGAAACGCAGATCGAACAGCGCAAGCTGACCACCACCCAGAAAACCTGGAAACTGTAGGAACCGATATGATCAGCCGTCGCGTCCTTTCCCGTTTCATCCTCGTCGCCATAGGTCTCGCGCTTGGAAATGCCCCTGCCCACGCCGCGGATCCGGACGCGGGATCGGGCCAGCAGCAGCTCTACCAGAGCGCGATGAAAGCACTCGACGACTCTTCGTGGCAAGACGCCGCGCGTCTCTTCTCCGAAGCGGCGCGCGTCCCGGGGAACCAGCAAGACGCGGCCCTCTACTGGAAAGCCTACGCCCAGAACAAGCTCCGTCTGAGCGATGAGGCGATCGCCACCCTGGAGGATCTGGTAACGCGCTTCCCCAAGAGCAAATGGCTGAAGGACGCCCAGGCGCTTCGGATTTCGATCAGCCCCGCCGGCGCCGTCAATGCGGATGCTCAGGCGGATGACGAGCTCAAGCTGATGGCGATCAACAGCTTGATGGCCTCCGAGCCCGATCGCGCCATCTCGCTGCTGGGGAAATTCCTCGAACGCGGCTCCTCTCCCAAGCTCCAGCAGCACGCCCTCTTCGTTCTCGCTCAAAACAAGTCGCCCAAGGCCCGCGAAATCATCGGAGAGATCGCCCGGGGCAAGAGTCATCCGGAGCTCCAGCTCAAGGCGATCGAGTACCTCGGAATGCTGGGAGGGCCCGAGAGCCGACAGATTCTGGCTGACCTCTATCCGAGCGCCAGCCCGCCGGTGAAGAAGAAAATCCTCCAGAGCTTCATGGTTTCCGGCGAGCGGGAGAAGATCCTCGCCGCCGCGAAGAGCGAGACGGCGGCGGACGTACGGGCAACGGCGATTCAGCAGCTGGGGCTGCTCGGCGCGAAACGCGAGCTCTCCGAGCTGTATGCTTCCCAGACCGGAGGCGAATCCAAGAAGGAAATCATTCGGGCGCTGTCACTTTCCGGCGACGCCGAGCATCTACTTCCCATCGCCCAGAACGAAAAAGACACTGCGCTGCGCCTGGAGGCAGTGAAAATGCTCGGTCTGCTTCCCGCGAGCAAAACCGGACCTGCCTTGCTCAACCTCTACCGCTCCGAGAAAAGCCCGGAGCCACGCCGCGAGGTGATCAACGCGCTGTTCCTCCAGAACAATGCGCCGGCGCTGGTGGAGATCGCCCAGAGCGAAAAGGATCCGCAGCTCCGCAAGGCGGCTGTCTCCAGGCTCTCGCTGATGCACTCCAAAGAAGCGCAAGAATACATGATCAAGTTGCTCGAAAAATGAGGTCGAACATGAACCGGATGGTGCGAAAGACCGCGATGTTCTGGCTCGGGCAATCCCGAGATTCCCGCGCCCTGGATTTCATTGAGCAGGTACTCTCCCGCTAGGAGCGCTGCGATGAAGATCGCACTGGTTGCCGCATTGATTCTCCTCGCCCTGTTGCCGAGGTCCTTGAAGGTCCGCTCCGAGCATCAAGGCTATCCGAAGCGACTCCTGGTGGAGTCGCAGGCGAACCCGCTGCAGGCCGCGTTGCTTGGCTGGTTGCGGGTCGATCAGGCAGACCTCGGTTTCAATATCGAGCTCGCCGGCGAGCATCGACTGCACATCAACGAAAGGCTGGCCCCGCCTCACCGCTCTTTGTTTTCGGTTTCTCTCCTAGGCGCACGCTGACTGTCGCTGTTGCGAGAATTGACCCGGGGTGCGTCATGACAACGAGTCGAGCTGTCGCCGTGCTTGCCATGACTATCCCGGCGACCCGACCTACACTTTGTACGATGACGTGGTAGTCCAATAGGCGATCCGATCGCCGTAGAGGATCGGGATCTCGCTAAGCTTCATTTGCCGATGCGCCGCAGCTCGACCAGCGGCGCCTCGTCCGCCCGCTGGATGCCGAGATCCACGAGGCACTCCAGCACCCAATCATCGTCCCCCTCCGGATCGAGGATCCGCTGGCTCACTTCCCATTTCCGCGGCCCCACCGCCTTGAGCGTGGTGTGGATCGGCTGGCGAGACCGGGGAGTGAGATCGATGCCCGAGTGCTCGCTCCAATAGGGCTCCATTTCCGCCGCCAGCCGCTCCGGCGGCCAATCGTGCTCCGGTTGATGAATCGAAGCCGCGGCCTCCTCGTGGTTCCTTGAGGCGAGGGCGCCGAGGAGCCGGTGCAGCTCGATCCTCAACCGCGCCCGGAACGCCTTCGGATCCGCCGATGGGTCGAAAGGCTCCTCCGCCTTCGCCAGGCGCTCCTCGGGCCGGGCCTGGAGGGGCTGTTTTAGGCTCTCCCACTCTTCGAGCAGACTGGAGTCGACCTGGCGAATCATCGCCCTGAAGTAGACGATGATGTCGTCGAGCGGCTCGGTCTTCATCGGCTCGGGGATCGTCTGCACCAGAGTCTTGTAGACCTGGCCGAGATATCGAAGCAGCACCCCCTCGCTGCGCTGCAGGCCATAGTCGCGGACGTAATCGTTGAACGAACAGAAGCGCTCCACCATCTCCCGGGCCACCGACTTGGGCCGGATGTTCTCTTCGCCGACCCAGGGATGCTTCTGCGCGAATTCATTGAAGCTCAGATAGATGAATTCACGCAGCGGCTTGGGCCATTCGAGCTTCTCCAGCTCGATCATCCGCTCCTCGTATTCCATGCCTTGCGCTTTGAGCTCGGCGATCTTCTGGTCCTTGAGGCGGCGAAGCTGGCTGTAGAGCACCACGTCGGGATTTTCGAGGATCGATTCGACCAGCGAGAGCATGTCCAGCGCATGGGTCTCCGCGCTGGCATCGAGGCCCCCCAGCGCCGCGAGCACATAGAGGGACAGCGTGTGGTTCAATGAGAAATCCCGCTGGAGACCCGGGCTCACCTCCACCCGCGCCGATTGGCCGCCTCCCCCTCGAATCAGGTTCACCAGTCCGGCGCCGCGAAGGGTGCGGAACCGCACCGCCGCCGTCTTCAATCGCTTCCGGCGATCATAGTCCCGCCCGTGGGATCGTCCGATCAGGCCCACCAGTCGCCGATAACCGCCGCCGCTTTCCGCCCCGCTGCTCTGCAACAGATTCAAAAGCAAACCATGGGTCACTTCGAATCGCGACTGCAACGGTTCCGGAGGCTGGCTGATCAGTCTTTGAAACGTGTTCCGGTCCCAGGCGACGAAGCCTTTAGGCGGCGGTTGTTTCTTCACCATCTTCTTGCCTGAAGCGACCCGCTGAGCGATGCGGATGTTCTCGATCACGTGCTCGGGCGCCTCGGCGACCACGCTGCCTTTGTCGTCGAACCCCTTCCGTCCCGCCCGCCCGGCGATCTGCTGAAAGTCGCGCACGCTGAGAATTCCGACTTTTTCTCCATCGAATTTGCACAGCTGGGTGAAGAGGACGGTCCGAATCGGGATGTTGACGCCTACGCCGAGCGTGTCCGTTCCGCTGATGACTTTCAGTCGGCCGGATTGAGCCAGCTTCTCCACCCAGAGACGGTACCTGGGCAGGAGCCCTGCGTGATGCAACCCCAGGCCGTGTCGCAAGAGCTTCTGAAATTCTTTTCCGTAGGGCGTATCGAATCGGGCGTCGAACAGCGCCTCGCGAATCTGCTCCTTCTCCTCGGCGCTGCAGAAATTGACGCTCAACAGATTTTGCGCCTGCTCGGCGGCGGCGCGCTGGGTGAAGTTGACGAGATAGACCGGGTACTTCCTTTCGCTGAGCAGATACTCGAGCGTTTCGTGGAGAGGTGTCTCGCGGTACTCGTAGTCCAGAGGCACCGGCCGGTCGGAGCTGCGGATGACCGCCACGTCCCGCCCGGTGAGCTGCCGCAGACTCTCTTCGATCGCGGTCATGTCGCCCAGCGTTGCGGACATCAGAAGAAAGGTGCTGCGGTTCAGCGCGAGGAGCGGAACCTGCCAGGCGACGCCCCGTTCCCGGTCGGCGTAATAGTGAAACTCGTCCATGATGATGTGATCGACCCTCGGCTGGTCGTTGCGCAGCGCCATGTTGGAAAGGATCTCGGCGGTGCAACAAATGATCGGCGCGTCGCGGTTGATCGTCGCGTCCCCGGTCAGCATCCCCACGTTCTCGGGGCCAAAGGTCTCGCAAAGGGCGAAGAACTTCTCGTTCACCAGCGCCTTGATCGGACAGGTGTAGAAGGAGATCTTTCCCTCGCACATCGACTTGAAGTGGAGCGCCATCGCCACCAGCGATTTGCCGGAACCGGTGGGAGTGTTGAGGATCAGGTGCTTGCCGGAGAGCAGCTCCAGGATCGCCTCTTCCTGCGCGGGGTAGAGCGAAAAACCGGCGGCGGAGACGAAAGTGACGAACCGATCGAGAATCTCGTTCGGGTCGAGCTCGGGGGCGCCGGGGCCAGGCAGCAAATCGGCGAGGCGCACCGGCGCTTCCGCAGTCTTGCCGGGGCTATCGTTCACTTGGGATGTCTTAGCTGAATGAGCCGTGACGGCCGGAACCGCCGGCGAAGCGGGCCGCTCCGTCCACGGTCTCCCCGGAGTTGATCACCTGCATGCCGCGACGGAACTCGTTGCGCAGAGCGTCCGGGCTGGTCATCGACCACTGCTCGTAGGACGCAAGGCGATCGCTGCGCAGGCATCGCTGGGGAAAGGCGGTGATCGCGCGGGCGAGCTCGAGCGCGGCGGCGAGCGCCTGGCCTTTTTCGACCACGCGATTGGCGAGCCCCATCGTCAACGCCTCGTCGCCCGAGACGCCGCGGCCGGTGAGGATCATGTCCAGCGCGCGGCTGTGACCGATCAACCTCGCCAGCCGAAAAGTGCCTCCGTCCATCAACGGCACGCCCCAGCGGCGGCAGAAAACGCCAAACACCGCATCGCGCGCCACTACACGAAGATCGCACCAGAGCGCCAGCTCGAGGCCCCCCGCCACCGCGTAACCTTCGACCGCGGCGATCACCGGCTTGGTGAGCAACAGGCGGCTGAAGCCCATCGGCCCGTCGCCCTCCTCCTCCAGCCGGAGCAAACGCTCCTCTCCGGCGGCGATCGCCTTGAGATCCGCGCCGGCGCAAAAGACTCCCCCCGCACCCGCCAGGACGGCCACCGACAGCGCGTCATCCGCATCGAAGCGGCGAAAGGACTCGGCGAGGGCGCCGGCGGTGGCTCGATCGACGGCATTTCGCACGTCCGGGCGATTCAGCGTCACGACCGCGATCGAGCCCCTGCTTTCCATCTTCACAAGTTCGCTCATGGTCAGCGGAAATAGCACGATCGCCGCTTGGCCGGCAGAGGTCCCCGGGCGCTTACGAAATCGTCCGGGACTGATTATCCCCAGGACGGAGAGCGGGCGTCGCCGGTAGACGCCGGAGCGCCGACCGAGAGCTGACCCGTCGGGACATCTACATTCGAATCAGCAGGGCGAGCTTTCCCGCGGGCCCAATCTGAGCGCTGTGGGTGCACTGAATCCCTGGAACGGGATTCGAAGCGGCGAGCTCGGGGCTCTGCAGGCTTTGATACGAGTTTTCGGCCCGCATCACGCCGACGTTCAAAGAAACCGCAAAGCTCTGCGTACCCAGCTCCAGGCCGACGTAGGTCGCCTCGTAGTCGTAGCTGAAGCCGCGGATCAGGGTTGGGATTGAGATAGGGGCTCTTGGTGACGATTCGGGTCCGTGAAAAGGCATCACCCCCCGAGGACTGACCCGCCTCGGTGGTGATGGTCGGGCTGATCCAGGACCGAGATAGAATCGCGGTGGCGCCGATCTCGACGCCGGAATGGGAGCCGCCCATCAGCGCCATTCTCAGGCGAAGCCAATCTGTCGCCATCCATCCGTTCCACTTGCCTCTTCCGCGAGCGGCCTGGCGCTCGACCATCCGCTCTAGCGATTCGAGCGCATCAAACGAGTCGCTCTCGGAAAGGCTGGCCTGGGGCCTGAACGCGGCAAGCGCAAACAGTGTCGGGAGGCTGGACGCCCAGAACCCCTGGGGGGAAGGGGCCGATACGTTGGTGACGAGAGCGACGGCGAGAGAGCAGAAGAGGCAATACACTCTGGGAGGCAGTGCAAGGGCGAAGCCAGGGACGGCGTTCAACTCCTCGCCTGATCTCGGCTCTTTCCATGGCTCACGTCGACGAACGCGTAGCGGTGGGTCCACAAAGTGCGGGGCTCAGACTACGCGGCTGTAAGAACACTCCTCCCTTCACCGACTGATATCAGATTATCAGCGCTAATCGAGACTGCCTTGGCCATCCGCGGGTCTCATGTATCGCTGCTCACTTCCGGGCGAGCCCAAAAACGCCGAGCAGGAAGCTCGAGAACATCGTCTGCAGCCCGAGCACGATCCCGGTGACTCCAGGAATGATGATTCGCTGACTCACCGAATAGTCGAGCGGCCCGTAGCCGTGGCTCCTCCAGTAGAGGAGGGCGCCGAGCAGTGAACCGAACCCCCCCAGGGCCAGAAACAGGCCGACCGCAATCCCCAGCTCGAGATTCACGACGCGGCAGATCCGATCCAGCAGCGGATCGGGCGGTCTCAGGCCTTCGCTGATTGCGAATACCTTGGAAACGATTCCAAAGACGACGAGCTGATAACCCAGAATCATGGTCATCGCGGCGACGAGCAGGGTGCTGGTGTCAAACCCGATGCCATGGATGTGCACCGATCCCGCGACCAGGGTCGCGCTGGCCACCGTGCCGATCACCAGCAACACCGTGCCGGGAAAGAGGAACAGCCAGGACGGGCTGTACAACAACATGAATCGCAGGTGGCGCCAACCGTCGCGCCAACTTCGCAGGTGAGGAGGCCGATCCCGACCGTCCTTGTGCAAGGTGATCGGAATCTCGGTGATTGGCAAACCATGGAGCGTCGCCTTGACGATCATCTCGGACGCGAACTCCATGCCCGTCGTTTGCAGATCCAGCGCTTGATACGCGGCGCGGCGAAATCCTCGCAGACCGCAGTGAAAGTCGGTGACCCGGCTGCGGAAGAAAAGCCGCCCCAGCGCGCTCAGGACCGGGTTTCCCAGCCAGCGGTGCTTCCAGGGCATGGCGCCCGGGGCGATCGTTCCTCCTCCGCCGGGAAGGCGACAGCCGATCGCGAGATCCCATCCTTCCCGGAGCTTCTCGACGAACGGGTAAATCGCGCCGAAATCGTAGCTGTCGTCGGCGTCCCCCATGATCACGAACTCTCCGCGGGCCGCCTCGATCCCGGCCATCAGCGCGGCGCCATATCCCCGGCGCGTCGCCCGGACCACCGTCGCGCCGCCGCGCCGGGCGATCTCGTCCGAGCCATCCGTGCTGCCGTTGTCGGCGACGATGATCTCGGCCTTGAGCCCGTGCAATTCGATGGCTGCTTTGGCCTTGGCGATACAGCTGCCGAGCGTCTGCGCTTCGTTGAGACAGGGCAAAACGATCGACAGCTCCGGAGGTTTCAGCTCCGGCGACTGCTCGACCCAACGCAGCGCCGCGGCGCCTCCCGCCCCTGCGCCGCCCCTTTGCGGCGGGCTCATTCGCTCACCGGCAGGAGCGGAATCGAGGCCGGATCCGGGCCGAGCGCGAGTCGATTCACTCTCGATCCATCTTCCCTGCCGAGCGGGGCGCCGAGGGGAGTCAGCTGCCACTTCCCGTCCGAGCCCCGGCGCATCCGGTAGGCGCTGCGCTCCGGGTATCGGGCCGCGAAAACGGCGTTCGCCTCGGGGTTCGAATCGCGGACGTAGAGCACGTCGTCGCTGAAATCCGGCTTGGGCAGCGGCTGGTAATAAACCCAGCTCACCGGTCGCGGCATGTTCCGGTTCGCCATGAACACCAGCGCCCGATGAAGCCCCGCCCGCTCCACCAGCTCGAGCGGGGCGAGGATCGTCCGCGAAAGCTCGCTCAGGGTGACTGCCTGGGTGCGGTGAAACACGGGCGTGCCGACGACAAACAACGCCATCGCCAGGGCGAGCAGCAATTCGTTGCAACGCGCAAATCCAATCGAAGCGGCGGCACGCGAGATCGCGGTCATCCCGCCCACGCTGGCGACGATCAGGAACGGAACCGCGTCGAACATGTACACCGGGCCGACGTCGTCCACCGAGGGGAAACGGCAGAAGAAGTAGGCCAGCAGCAGGGCCCCGAACAGGCTCAGCGGCAGCGCCAGCCGCGACCGGGCGAACGGGATGGCAATCGCCGCGACCGCGAAGATCAGCGACGATGGCCAGCCGAACAGCCAGGCATTGAGCTTCATCAGATAATCGCCGGTGACGAGGATCGACAGCTCGGCGGAGGAGCTGTAGACGCTCGGGTCGAGGGTGGCGAAGCCGAGGATTCCCGTCGAGCCGTGAAGAAAGGGAGTCGGCGTAAACGCGGTGCCCTGGGCGAGCCGGCTCAATAGCAAGTAAACACCGACGCCCGCGACCGCGCCGGGAAGCGCGGGCCACGCCCTCCGGAAAAATACCCCTCGGGTGCGAATCAGGGCGACCAGCGCGAAGATGGACAACACCAGGGCCGCGGCGAAGGCGCTGAGCGGCCGGCAATTGATCGCCAATCCCACCGCCACGCCCAGGAGGACCGCCCATCTGGGACCGGCGCCGCGCTCGAGCCTCAGATAGGCATAGGCCGCCGCGGCGATGAGCATCGCCGAGGTCGACTCGGACAAAAGCGTCGCCGCCTGATACTCCGCGAACGGCGATAAGACATACAAGACGGCCGCGCCGAGCGCAGCTCCCTTGCCGCAGAGCTCCTTGGCCATCGCATAGGTGAGCAACATCGCCGCGGCGCCCAGCAGCGGCGGGATCAGCTCCGGTGCTCTGGCCGCCATTCCGATCGCGAGGAAAAGCGAATGCCCCCAGGGATAGAGCGGAAACCAGCGGTGGTTCGCATACGTCATGAACGCGTGCTTGAAAAACGCTTCGTCCGGGGGCGGCGAAACAAAGACCTTCCCCGCGAGCAGCATTCGCGCCTGGAGGAGATAGGTTTCTTCGTCGTCGGTGAGCAATGCTCCATGGAGGACGAAAGCTCTCAAAAGAAGCGAGAGCGCGATGAAAGACAATCCGAGCACGAGGAGGAACCTCCGCTCATCCACCTTCGCCACCCAACGGGCGAGCTGATCGCCGAATTCGCCGCGGAAGGCGCGGAACAGGCCGACGGCGAGGAGGATCGCCCCGGGGAAAAGAAACAAATGGCTCAGGACGTGATAGCCGAGCTCGCGCGGCGTGACTGAAAACAGATATTTCCAGCCGCCGTAGGCTTGCATGTGAGCGAGGGTCCCGAACCGCATCGCTCCCGCGTAGAACAAGATGATTCCGAGGATGCCCGCGACGAGCCCCGAAATGACCGGACCTAACGATCGTTTTTCGGGAACTCCCATCAGCGGCAGCAATGGTAGCCCGGATGAGTTTGGAGGTACCAGAGGTCGTCCGAGCCGGACGTGGCAGCGGAGCGGACCTTTCCATACGTCTCGACCAGACCTCGCGGCCGGTTATTTCCCGATGCCCCGCGCGGCTGTTAAACCATCGGCTGTGAGCTCATCGGTCCTTCCCGCCGAACGACCCGACATTCTCGAGTTGATCGCCCCGGGAAACCTGTTTCAACCCGCCACCGTGCTGTGGCGGGTGTATGAGATTGAAGCGGTGCTGCGCCACGTTTCGTTCAATGGGCGCGTGCTCGATCTCGGTTGCGGCGACGGGACGCTTTCCAGCGTGATCTTTCGCGGGCGGGAATCGTGCAGTCTGATCGGTCTCGAGGTCGATCCGGCGGACGCCGCAATTGCCCGGCGGAGCGGGATCTACGCCGCCGTCCACTGCGCCCCCGGAGACACCATCCCCGAGCCCGATCAGGCGTTCGACATCGTCTTTTCGAATTCGGTCCTCGAGCACATTCCAAAGATCGAACCCGTCCTCGCCGAGGTGGGCCGGGTCGTCCGCGCCGGCGGTCGCTTCGTCTTTACCGTTCCGAGCGAGGAGTTTCACTCCTGCCTCTCGGGCAAGGGTCCCCTTCCCTTCCTCTGGAGGATGCGTGGGGAATCGGTTGAAGAATCCATCGATCGCCGGCTGCAGCACCATCGGTATTGGTCGCCCGACGAATGGATCCAGGCCTTGAGGCCGCTCGGCTTCTCCAGCTTCGCGGTCCATCGCTATCTCCCGGAATCGGTGGTGCGGGCCTGGGAGAGGATTTCCAATTTCACCGGTGGCTTGGCGTACGAGCTCTTCGGCCGAAATACCCAGACGCGAGGGCTTCAACGAAGGCTGAGCCTGGGAAAGCTGGATTCCCATACGCCGCCGGGCATGAGCCGGGCGATTCTTCGAACGCTGCTGGCCAAGCACCTCGGTCAACCGACCGAGGTGGAGGGGCAACGCTCCGGCGGTCTGCTGATCACCGCGACAAAGCAATCAATGGCGTAGGCGCCAGCCTCGTTCCCGCTCGAGCCAGTCGATCAATCTGCTCAATCCCTCGTCCAGTCCGACCTGGCACTCGAACGACAGGAATTGTCTGGCCCAGGTCGGGTCCCCGCTCAGGTTTTCAATATCCCCCGGCCAACTCTCACCGGTGAAGTGAATCCGCGTCCGACGCCGGAGATCCAGGAGATCGAGAAGCTGCCCGGCGAGGTCGCGGATGGTCAGCATCTGGTCGCTGGTCAGATTGACCGCCCGGCCCACGGTTTCATCGCTTTCCGCCGCCCGCATGAACAGCCTGCACGCATCGCTCACGTGACAATAGGAGCGGGATTGGCGGCCGGTGCCGAGCACTTCCAACCGATCGGAGCTCTCCGACAGCTTCCGCAACAAATCGACCATCACGTACTGAGTCTGGCGCTCTCCGTAGGTATTGAAAATACGGATGGGCGTGAACTTGAGCCCGTGGACGGCCGAGTAGGCGAAGCCGAGCTGCTCCATGCTAACCTTGGCCGCGCCGTAGGGTGAAATGGGTTGCAGTGGGTGCTTCTCGTCCATCGGAGCATAGCGGGGCGGCCCGTAGACCGCGGCCGAGGATGCCACCACCGCGCGCGCGCCGAACTCGATGCAGGCTCGAAGCACGTTGAAGCTGCCCACGACGTTCGTCTCGAAATCGAGGTCGGGCTCGGTGACCGAACGAGGCACGTTGGCGTTGGCGGCGAGGTGGAAGACCATCGCCTGCCCACGAGTGGCCGCCTGGACTTCACCGCGCCGGCGGATATCCGCCTCGATGAAGCGAATCCGCTTCTCCACCACCCTCAGATTGTCGCGCCGACCGGAGGATAGATTGTCGAGCACGGTGACTTCGGCCCCAGCCTCCACCAGCGCTTCGGTGAGATGCGAGCCGATGAAGCCCGCGCCCCCGGTGACCAGCACCCGCTTATGCTTCCAGGAGGTGCTCATTGAAGTACCCTTCGAGCAAAGAAACTTGACGTTCCCAATCGAGTGACTCAACGCCACTTCTCGCCCGCCGCCCCATCTGCCGGGTGGCGTCCGGCCGGGCGCGCGCCGCCGCGATCGCGGAAGCCATCGACTCCGCTGAGCTCGGCGGGATGAGCCAACCGTTCTCGCCTTCCTCGATCATCTCCACCTGACCGCCGGCGCGCGTCGCCAACACCGGGAGCCCCGAGGCAAATGCTTCCAGCACGACCATCGGCATTCCCTCCCCGGATTTCGAGGGAAGGACGAACAGATCCGCCGCGCGGTACCAGTCGGCCAGCTCCGCGTCGCCGACGAAGCCGAGCAGCCTGACCGAAGCCAACTCATGGCGGGCGAGGTACCGCTCGATGGCGGGTCGGTCGGGGCCGCTGCCGGCGATCACGATCTGGAGGTGCCTGCTGTCGCGCAGGCGCAGCGCGGCCTCGAGAAGCGTGTCCACCCCGTTCTTGAAGGAGAGTCGTCGCACGGTGAAGACGACGAAGGCGCCGGCGTCGAGCCCCAGCCGGGCCCGAAGGGCCGCCCTTTCCTTCTCCCCGGCGATGGGGTGAAATCGCCCGGCGTCGACTCCGTTGCGAAGCAGGCCCGTCGGTCCGGGGGCGAGGCTTTGGACATACTGGGCCGCGGCATCGCTCACCGCGAGCCGCCGGCCGGCCATCTTGAGTGTCCATCGACCCAGCGATTGATCGGCGACGTCCTCCAGCAATCTCCAGGGCCAAGAATACTCGACGTAGGTGTTGTGCTGAAGAATGAGCGACGGTTTGCCTACTCTGTGCGCGGCGGTGACCGCCGCCGCCGAGGTCAAGAACAAATGGCTGTGCGCCAATACCAGATCGTGCGCGGCAACCAGCCGCGTCATTTGAAGCCAGAGCGAGGGTGAAAAGATCGGAAAGGGCACGCCTTGAGGCTCGAGCGCGTTCAGGGCTCGAATCCGGTGGACCGAAATGCCCTCTTCCACCTGATTCGCCGGGTCGCCCCGCAGGCGACTTGTGAGTACGGTGACGACATGATTTCGCGTCACCAACCTGCGCGCCTGCTCGTAGGCGACGGTCTCGATTCCACCCCGGTGCGGCCTCCAGTAATGTGTGGCGATGAGTATTCGCACCCGGCCGCAGTATAGGATGATCCCGGCCGCGGCGACCTGCCCATCGCTGTAGCAAGCTTCCCACAACGGTGCCCTCGCCGCGGATGCGACCCACCACTCCGCTGAAAATGATTCTCGTGCTGGCGACGTCGTGTTTGAGCCAAAAGGACTGTTCCGCCCTTCGGTCGTCCGGCAACGAGTCTTCGCTGGCGACTTCCCAGGCGCGAATCTACCAACCCGGTTTTTATCAAGTATTGAGAGGCTCGATCGTTTCGCGAAGAGCCACCTATCGCTTCAAGGTTCCGGTTCAGCGCGCGGGCGAGCGGATGCGAGTGGTGTTTCAGGCAGGCCAGGGTCTGCTTCGGCTACACGCGGCGGGCATTCGCCGCCCGGCCGATTCGCGGCCCACGGAGATCAGATTCGGGGGTCGACCCGGGTTCGAGGCGGAAGCGGATCAGAAAGTGGGAAGCGATCCCGTGGCCATCTCGGTCCAGCGCGGCGACGAAATCGGCATTGCATTCGAGATCGAAGGCGCGGTCGCGGCCAATTCGTTCGAGCGCTTTCCCGACGGATCAAGTGAACCGGGCAGCCACGTCTTCGATCCGCCCGGCGCGGCGAGCTCTCCCTTCCGGCGAGGTATCGGCCTGGTCGCGATCGAGATCGAAGGCGCCGGCGGACGCGCGATCGTGGCGGTCGGCGACAGCATCACCGAGGGATTCATCACCGGGCACGATGATCTCCGGGACAGCTGGCCGGCGGTGGCGCAAGCGATGCTCGGTCTTCCCGTGGTCGTGGCGGCGGTGTCCGGCCAGGGCGTGGACGACGCCCTTCAATCGGTGGAACGGGATGTCGCCTCGATCGGAGGAGTCACCGATTGCGTCGTCCTCCTCGGCACGAATGATCTGGCCGATCACCCGGACACGTACATCGCCACCCGGCTTGAGACGCTCGCCCAGCGGCTGCGCTCCTCTTGCCAGGTATGGATCGGCACCCTCTTGCCCAAAGAGTGGACGCCGCGCGGCTCGTATCCCCTGGTCGAGCAACGCCGCCAGGGAGTCAATGATTGGCTCAGAAAGTCGAACGTTCGGGTGATCGACTTCGATTCGGCCTTGCGAGACCCGGTGTCGCCGCACCGATTGCTGCCCGGAGCGGGTGCGGACGGAATCCACCTCAGCGCGAGAGGACACCGGCTCGTCGCCCGTAAGCTGGTCGAGGCCCTGGGACTCCCCGCCGGCACGCCACCGCACGGCGACTTCGCCGGTCGGGCCGCTCTCGCTCAATGAGTAGCGCCATCGTCCAATCGTATCCGAGGCGGTATGGCAGTCTGGATGCATGGCGCGGGATCGCGAGCCTGCTGATCCTCATCTGGCATCGCTACTGGTCGAGGACCACCGTCACCAACGGCTTCTGGCTCGGCGTCCAGCTGTTTTTCGTGATCAGCGGCTATTGCATCGCCGCCGCGGTCGACAATTCCCTCGAGCAGGGTTTGTCCTTTCGCCAGTTCATGCGACGTCGGATCCAGCGAATCGCGGTGCCGTATCTGGCGAGTCTGGCATTGGCGGCGATCGTGAAACTGGCGACTTCTGCCGACCTCTACAATGGAAGTCGATCGCTGTCGCCGCTGTCTTTCTGGCTCCGGAATCTGACCTTGACTCAATGGTCGTACCTCACCGTGCGCTGGATGGAGACGGGAGAAGGCCTGAGGACGCCGTGGTTCAATCCGACCCTGCTTCTGGGGGTCCACTGGTCGCTCAATTACGAGGAGCAGTTCTACATTCTGTGTGGCCTGATTCTCATCCTCCATCCTCACGTTAGACTGACGATGATCGTGGTCGCCTTCACCGTGGGCACCGCGGTCCTCAACGTCCTTTGGCCGGGTCGAATCACCGGGCTTTTCGTCGACTATTGGTTGCAATTCTTCTGTGGTGCTCTGGTGTTCGTCAGGCTGCGCCGGGTCAAGGGGTCGGCTTGGGCGCGCGCCGTCGATGCCCTTCTCATCGGCGCGGCAATCGTCCTTGCGCTTTGCGCTCACCTTCGAGGCGAGTTTTCCCTGGCCAA